>Ga0326727_10000458_pt1 | contig 168431 bp, 151 predicted proteins | sample MB2enrmetagenome_FD_207643 | JGI IMG/M metagenome (GOLD analysis project Ga0326727, IMG submission 207643) | Lab enriched peat soil microbial communities from McLean, Ithaca, NY, United States - MB29MY | ecosystem: Environmental > Terrestrial > Soil > Wetlands > Peat | place: USA: New York... | reverse complement strand
CGAGGAGGAACCGCGGTCACACCTCGACTGGACGCGGTCACGCGAGCTCTGGACGCGTCCACCCGAGGAGGAACCGCGGTCACACCTCGACTGGACGCGGTCACGCGAGCTCGGGATCGGGGTCGGGGTCGTGGTCGCGGTCGACCCCTCACTCCCCCGGCTTGCCCGCGCGAGCCAGCCACGCCCCGACGTCGACGCAGGCCTCTTGCCCGTCGATGTCCCCCTCGACGGACACCACGATGACCTCGGCGTCGACGCTGTCCACGTACGACATGCGCGCATCCACCTCGAACGTGAAGCGCTCGCCCGGCGCCAGCGTGCGGTCGATGCCATTCCAGGGCAGGAGCGAGCACTTGCGGTCGATGGAGCACGCCACGCCACGCCGGAAGTGCAGGAGGTGAGGCAGGCCGGAGTGGTTCTCGATCTCGACGCGGGCGCGCGGCAGGAGCAACGGACCGGCGGGGTCGCCCGGCAGGTAGTGCGTCGTCCAGGTGAGGCCCAGGCGCGCCACCTTCTCCGGGTACCCGCAGTTGATGATGCCGGTGATGGAGGCGACCGGGCGCTCGGTGCTGACGGGAGCGAGCGTGGCGGCGGGCGTGCATGCGGTCACCAGCACCGCGGCCACGGCCGAGACCCGCTGCCGGAGCGCCACGGCTCACTCCTTCCAGTACTGCCCCTTGAGCCGCTCCTCGTAGGCGACGAGGTTCTTCTTCGCCGCCGCGTGCTTGCGCAGCTCGTTGTCGAAGGCCGGGCAGAGGATCTGCGCCGCGAAGGAGTAGACCGTCGCGTCGTAGGTCGTCGGCCGGTCCCCGCAGAAGTACGCGCGGTCCCCCAGCTGCTCGGCGAGGGCGTCGAGGAGCTTCACGCACGTCCCCACCACCTCGGCTCTCGGCTGGCGCCCCAGGCCCTGGGTGACGACGCGGCCGGTGGTGTGCTTGCGCGCGCTGCCGGAGACCACGCCGCGCAGCAGCGACGGGACGCCCATGGTGCCCAGCATCCCGCGGAGCATGGGCTCGAACACCGCCCAGCCGTCGTCGGTCGACCACCGCATGTAGAGCATGCCGAAGTAGAGGTGCTCCTCGAGCATCGACTTGAACGCGAGCGCGACCGCGCGCTGGCCCGCGTCGAGGTGCGCGTCCAGCTTCTCGGGGCGCGCCGCCTCGAGGTGGTCCACGATGGCCGTGGAGTCGGGCATCACCTTGCCGTCGACGTCCACGAAGGGCAGCTGCTTGCGCGGCGCCTTGCGCACGTCGGCGGTCACGACCTCGTACTTCTGCCCGGTCATGCGCAGGTACGTCTCCAGCTTGAGGACGAAGGGGCTGGCGTCGGGCAGACCGAAGGCGGGGCCGAACTTGTAGACCTTGATCATCGCCGGAGGAGACCGCGTCACCGTGTATTTCGCAAGACCGCGCCGCGGCGACGCATAATGGCGGTCGCATGTTCGCCATGGTCCAGCGTTTCCTTCGCCACGCGCTGTACGCGCTGCGCGGTGGCTTTCTGGTCCGCCCGCTGGCCATGGCGCTGATCATCGGGAGCTTCGGGATCCTGGTGCCGCTCGTCGAGGAGCGGTTCCAGCTGTTCGACTCGTGGGCCGTCCGCCTGCCTGTCCTGGTGGTGCACGACGCGGCGTCGGCGCAGGGCATCCTGTCGGCGATCATCGGCGCGATCATGACGGTCGTCGCGATCGTCCTGTCGGTCTTGCTGGTCGCCCTCACGCTCGCGTCGATGCAGTTCTCGCCGCGCATCCTCACCGGCTTCGTGGAGGACCTCACCAACCAGCGCACCATCGGCCTGTTCCTCGGCACCTTCCTCTACTGCCTGGCCGTCTATCCCACCGCCCGGGCCGGGCCGCCGCAGTTCGTCCCGGCGGTCGCCGTGCTGGGCGCGACGGGGCTCGCGGTCGCGTGCTCGGCCGCGCTGGTCACGTTCGTCTTCCACATCGCCCGGTCCATCAACGTCAACTTCATCACCGAGCGGATCGCGCTCGAGACCGAGCGGGTCATCGACGACGTGATGCTCGGCCCGCTGCGCGGACGCGTCCCGCTCGACGTCCAGCCGGTGCGCCCCTTCGACGATGGGCCCGCGGTGCTGGCCCCCGTGTCCGGCTACGTCCGCTTCATCGACCGCGAGGGCCTGCGCCGCCTGGCCGTCGCGCACGGCATCGCCCTGTCCGTCGAGCGGCGCGTGGGGCAGTTCGTCCCGGAGGGCACGCCGCTGTTCCGGTTCTCGAGGTCGAAGGAGGCCAGCCTCGCGGCCGCCGCGGACTTCCTCGCGCGCTTCGACATCGGGCCGGTGCGCACGATGGAGCAGGACATCGAGTTCGGCCTGCTGCAGCTGGTCGACATCGCGCTCAAGGCCATCTCGCCGGCGGTCAACGATCCGAGCACCGCCATCAACTGCATCGATCAGCTCAGCCGCCTGCTCGTCCGGGTCGCAGGGCGCGAGCCGCGGCCGGCGGCGATGTATCACCCCCCGGGAGTGGTCCGGGTCGTGTTCCACCCCGTGCCCTTCTCCAAGCTCCTCGACTGCGCCTTCGAGCAGATCATCCACTACGGAAAGACCGACGCCGCCGTCACGCTGCGCGTGATGCGGGCCCTCGGCGACATCGCGTCGGCGACGCGCGAGCGGGCGCACCTCGAGGCCGTGCGAGCGTGCGCCGGGAGGGTCGCCAAGGCGTGCGCCGGCCATCTGCCCGAGGGCTCGGTGGACGACTTCGCGCGGAGGCTCGACAGGGTCGAGCGCCTGAGCGCGGTGGACGACTAGGGTCCGTCTCTCCCTCCTCCCCCTCCCCCTCTTGCGGCTCTTTACCCTTTCCGCGATGTCAGCTCGCCCCGACGCACGCCTGCGCGCCGAGCCCTTCGAGGCGATCGAGCTGGAGCCCCCAATGCGGCTGTAGCCAACCAGCCCGAGCAGCACTATTCACCTGTGCCAGCTGCCATGCCCGTATCCCTCGATCATCCCGACCTTTTTGCCCAGCGACACATCGGCCCCGACCGCGTCGAGACCGAGGAGATGCTGCGGGTCATCGGCGCGAAGTCGCTCGACGACCTCATCGACCAGACCATCCCGCCCGCCATCCGCCTGCGCCGTCCCCTGAACCTCCCGCCCGCTCGCAGCGAGCACGAGCTGCTCGCCCTGGCGCACGGCATCGCGCAGAAGAACGACGTCTGGCGCAGCTTCATCGGCATGGGCTACCACGACTGCGTCACGCCTCCGGTCATCCTCCGGAACGTGGTGGAGAACCCCGCCTGGTACACCCAGTACACGCCGTACCAGGCCGAGGTGTCGCAGGGACGGCTGGAGGCGCTGCTCAACTTCCAGACGGTGGTGAGCGACCTCACCGCCCTCGAGGTGGCGAACGCGTCGCTGCTCGACGAGGCGACCGCCGCGGCCGAGGCCATGCACATGATGGAGTCGTTCACGGGCGCCGAGGACCGGCGGACCCTGCTCGTCTCCGACCAGTGCCACCCGCAGACCATCGACGTCATCCGGACGCGCGCGGTGGCGCACCACGTGAACGTCGTCGTGGCGGACGTGGCGGCGTTCGACCTCGCGGCGGGCGCGGCCAGCGCCGGCAGCAAGGTGTTCGGGGTCGTCCTCCAGTACCCCGCGACCGACGGCGGCCTCGACGACTGGCGCGGGTTCATCGAGCGGGCGCACGCGGCAGGCGCGCTCGTGGCCATGGCCTGCGATCTCCTGTCGCTCGCGGTCGTGGTCCCGCCGGGCGAGCTGGGGGCGGACATCGCCATGGGCAGCGCGCAGCGCTTCGGCGTGCCGCTCGGCTACGGGGGGCCGCACGCGGCCTTCTTCGCGTGCAAGAACGAGCTGGTGCGCAAGCTCCCCGGGCGCATCATCGGCGTGAGCGTGGACGCGCAGGGCAAGCCGGCCCTGCGCATGGCGCTGCAGACCCGCGAGCAGCACATCCGCCGCGAGAAGGCCACGAGCAACGTGTGCACGGCGCAGGCGCTGCTGGCCAACGTGGCGAGCTTCTACGCCGTCTACCACGGGCCGCGCGGCATCCGGGCCATCGCCGAGCGCGTGCACGGGCACGCCGCGGCGCTGGCGTACGGGCTGCAGAGGCTGGGGGTGCGCGTGGCCCACGCGCGCTTCTTCGACACGCTGCGGATCGAGGCGGAGCCCACCCGGGTCGACGCCTGGGTGGCCGCCGCGCGCGCCCGGAGGATGAACCTGCGTCGCATCGACGACCGGGCCCTGGGCGTCGCGCTCGACGAGACCACGTCGGCCGCGGAGGTCGACGCGCTGCTCGCCGTGTTCAACGACGCCTCGCCCGCCGTCCCGCTGGCCCCGTGCGTCGAGCTGGCCCGCGAGGCCTCGCCGGCGCTCGGGGGTCTGGAGCGGCGCAGCGAGTACCTGAAGCACCCGGTCTTCAACCGGCACCACTCCGAGACGGAGATGCTCCGGTACATCCGCTCGCTCGAGGAGCGGGACATCTCGCTCGTGCACTCGATGATCCCGCTGGGCTCGTGCACCATGAAGCTCAACGCGACCGCGGAGATGATGCCCATCACCTGGGCGCGCTTCAACGCGGTGCACCCGTTCGCGCCGCTGGAGCAGGCGCAGGGCTACCAGGTCATCGTGAAGCAGCTCGAGGCCATGCTCGGCGAGATCACCGGCTTCCCGGCCGTCAGCCTGCAGCCGAACTCGGGCGCGCAGGGAGAGCTGGCGGGCCTGCTGGTCATCCGCAAGCACCACGAGTCGCGAGGCGAGGGGCAGCGCGACGTGTGCCTCATCCCGGCGAGCGCGCACGGCACGAACCCGGCCTCGGCGGCGATGGCGGGGCTCCGCGTCGTGGTCGTGGCCTGCGACGAGAAGGGCTACGTGGACCTCGCCGACCTGGAGGCCAAGGCCCGCGAGCACGGCAAGAACCTGGCCGCGCTCATGGTCACGTACCCCTCGACGTACGGCATCTTCGAGGAGGAGATCGCGCGCATCTGCGCCATCGTCCACGAGCACGGCGGGCAGGTGTACCTCGACGGGGCCAACCTCAACGCGCAGGTCGGCCTCTGCCGGCCGGCCGACGTGGGGGCCGACGTCTGCCACGTCAACCTGCACAAGACCTTCTGCATCCCGCACGGCGGCGGCGGCCCGGGGATGGGCCCCATCGGCGCCGCGGCGCACCTGGCGAAGTTCCTCCCCCGCCACCCGGTCGTCCCGGTCGGCGGCGAGCAGGGCATCGGCGCGGTCAGCGCGGCCCCCTGGGGGAGCGCGAGCATCCTGCTCATCTCGTGGGCGTACATCGCGATGATGGGCGCCGACGGGCTGAAGCGCGCGAGCGAGGTGGCCATCCTCAACGCCAACTACGTCGCCGACCGGCTGCACCCCCACTTCCCGGTGTTCTTCCGCGGCAAGCGCGGGCGCGTCGCCCACGAGTGCATCCTCGACACGCGCGGGGTCAAGCGCACCGCCGGCATCGAGGTGGACGACATCGCCAAGCGGCTGATGGACTACGGCTTTCACGCGCCGACGATGAGCTTCCCCATCGCCGGCACGCTGATGGTGGAGCCCACCGAGAGCGAGGCCAAGGGCGAGCTCGATCGCTTCTGCCAGGCGATGGTCGGCATCCGCGAGGAGATCCGCGCGGTGGAGGAGGGCAAGATGCCGCGCGACGACAACCCGCTGAAGCACGCGCCGCACACCGCGCAGGCCATCGCCGCGAGCGACTGGGCCCACCCGTACACGCGCGAGGTCGCGGCGTTTCCGGGGAGCTGGACGCGCGAGAGGAAATTCTGGCCCGTGGTCGGGCGCATCAACAACGCGCAGGGGGACCGGCACCTCGTGTGCACGTGCCCGCCCATCGACGCGTACATGGGCGGGAGCTGACGTGCGCGCCGCGCAGGGCCGGAAGGCGCTCGCCGCGTCGTTCGTGATGACGTTCGCCGCGGGGTGCGACAGCGGGAAGACGACGGCGCCGGCCGCGGCTCCCACGGTGGACGTGGGGTTGCCGCCCGTGCCCTCCCCCATGCCGGGTCCCGTCGCGTCCGGGGCGCCGAGCGTGCAGGCGCCCTCGCCCGAATCCTCCACCGCGCAGGCAGCGCCTCTGCCTGCGCCCTCGGTCGGCCGCGTGGTCCGCCGCGACGACGGGACCTGCATCTGGTACGCGGACGTGCATTGCCCGCGGATGGCGAACGGTCGGGTCATGCCGTGCAACCCGCCGCCCCCGCGCCACGTGCAGTGCCCGGAGGACGCCGGGCCGTGAGCGAGGCGCCGGGGGCGTGGGACGGTCTCGACGAATTCCCCACCCTGCAGACCGCGCGGCTCACGCTGCGCGAGCTGCGCGACGAGGACGCGCCGGCGGCGTTCCCCCTCTACTCCGATCCGGAGGCGACCCGCTTCGTCGGCAAGCCGCCTCACGCCTCGCTCGACGAGACGCTGGAGCTCCTTCGCCGCAACCAGCATCTCCACCCCGCCGGTGCGGGCGTGGCGTGGGGGCTCTGCCTCCGCGGCGAGGACAGGTTCATCGGCTACGCCGGCCACTGGCGGCTGATGAAGCAGCACCACCGCTCCGAGATCGGCTACATGCTCCTGCCGGAGCACTGGGGGGTGGGGCTGATGAACGAGGCGCTGCGGGCGATCCTGTCCTTCGGCTTCGACCGCATGGGCCTGAACAGCGTCGAGGCGCAGACCGATCCGGCGAACACGCGCTCGCAGAGGACGCTGGAGCTCCTGGGGTTCAGGCAGGACGGCCTGCTGCGCGAGTCGTACTACTTCGCGGGGGAGTACACGGACACCGCCGTGTTCACGCTGCTGAGGCGGGAGTTCGCGTCCAGGTGAGCAGCGCGAGGGTCCTGGCGTTCCCGCTCTCCCTCACGCTACCCTGCCGCCCCGATGAGCGAGGCTACCCTCCGCCGCACCCCTCTCTACGCCGAGCACGTGGCCCTCGGCGGCCGCCTGGTCCCGTTCGCCGGCTGGGAGATGCCCGTCCAGTACTCCGGCATCGTCGACGAGCATCAGGCCGTCCGCACCGCCGCCGGGATGTTCGACGTGAGCCACATGGGCGAGCTCCGGCTGCGTGGCGAGTACGCCGCGCACGTGGTCGACTACCTGGTCACCAACGAGGCGCGGAAGCTCTCCGACGGCCAGGCGATGTACACCTGCGCCTGCAACGAGCGCGGCACCATCCTCGACGACCTCATCGTCTACCGCCGCACGGAGGACGACTGGCTCGTGGTCTGCAACTCGTCCAACCGCGAGAAGATGAGCGCCCATTTCGCGCACGCGGCGAAGGACCACTGCGACTTCGAGGACGAGAGCGACCAGACCGCCCTCATCGCCGTCCAGGGCCCCCGCGCCCTCTCGATCATGGCAGGCCTCGGCGGTGACGGCGCCGGCCTCGGCGAGCTCGGGTCCTTTCACTTCCGCGACGCCGTCCTCGCCGGCGTGCGCTGCACCCCCGCCCGCACCGGGTACACGGGCGAGGACGGCGTCGAGATCTTCTGCGCCTGGGACGACGCGCCAACCCTCTGGCGCGCCATCCTCGACGCGGGTCGCCCGCACGGTCTCAAGCCGGCCGGGCTCGGCGCGCGTGACACGCTGCGGCTCGAGGCCCGCCTCTCGCTCTACGGCAACGACATCGACGAGACCACCAACCCCATCGAGGCCGGCCTGGGGTGGGTCGTGAAGGTGGAAAAAGGTGACTTCATCGGAAGGGCGGCCTTGATGGAGATCAAGGCCCGGCCGCTTCCTCGCAAGCTCGTGGGCTTCGAGATGACAGGAAGGGGCGTGGCCCGGCACGGATATCCCCTGCGCAACCTGGAAGGCGGCGAGGTCGGCGTCTGCACCAGCGGGAGCCCTGCACCCACGGTTGGCAAGAGCATCGGGCTCGGGTATTTGCCCACGTCCATGACCGAGCCAGGGACACGCCTGCTCGTGGACTGCCGCGGCAAGAACGTCGAGGCGGTGGTGACCAGGACCCCGTTCTACAAGAGGGCGAGATGAGCGAGCCTCCGGCCGATCGCAAGTACACGAAAGAGCACGAGTGGGCGCTCCCCTCGGCGGGACGTGTCAGCTTCGGGATCACCGCCTTCGCGGTCGAGCAGCTGGGCGACATCACGCTCGTGAACCTGGACGTGAAGGCGGGAGATTCGGTCGAGGTGGGCAAGGCCTTCGGGACCATCGAGAGCGTCAAGACGCTGAGCGATCTGTTCGCGCCGGTCAGCGGCAAGGTGCTCGAGGTCAACGAGGCGCTGGCGAGCAAGCCCGAGGCGGTCAACGAGGACTGCTACAAGGCATGGATGATCGTGGTCGCCCCGTCGGACGGGGCGGCGCTCGACGGGTTGTTGGACGCGAAGGCGTATGGCGAGTACTTGAAGACCGCCGCCACGCATTGACCCGACGGGGAACCAGGGCACGGCCGAGAGGCAGCACGGAGAGGGAACCATGTTTCGCAAGACGGTGTTCGGTGTGATGGCAGCAGCGTGCGTCCTCGCGGCGTGTGCAGGCCCGACGGGTGGCAAGGGCGAGGGGGACTCGTGCACGACGGCGGACGACTGCGCGGACGATCTGCAGTGCCAGCCCATCACGGGCCGGTCGGGCGATTACTGCTGCCCCGCTCCCGCGGACTCGAGCGACAAGCCCAACTGCCAGGCTCAGCCCGACGGGGGCTGAGTCGAGGCTGGCAGGTCGTGACGTGAATCCCGGCGCGGTGCGCGCCGGACGTTAGAGGTACGCTCCGGGGATGCTCTCCCGCGGAGCCCGCATCCACGACTACGAGGTATGGGGCCTCCTGGGCGAGGGAGGGATGAGCGAGGTGTGGCTGGCCAAGCACACGGTGCTCAGCATCCCGGTCGTCCTCAAGACGCTGCGCAAGTACATCGCCGAGGCCGTGGGCGAGGCCGGCGCAGCCCGCATGTTCAGCGAGGCCCGGCTGATGGCGCGGGTCACGAGCCCGCGGGTCGTGCGGGCCATCGACGCGGGCACGCTCGGCAACCAGCCCTACCTCGTCCAGGAGTACGTCGACGGGGTGGACCTGGCGGAGCTCGATCGCGAGCGGCGCGCGTCGCTGGGCGTGGGGCTGCCGCTGTGGACGGTCTGCTACGTGATGGAGGAGACGTGTCGCGCCCTGCACGCGGCGCATCAGGCAGGGGTCATCCACCGCGACGTGAAGCCGTCGAACCTCTTCGCGGCGCCGGAGACCGGGATCCGCCTCGGTGACTTCGGCATCGCGGTGGCCGCCGCGGAGGGGCGCTCGGAGGAGATCAGCGGGACGCTGAAGTTCATGGCGCCCGAGCAGCTGCGGGGAGAGCCGGTGGACCGGACCACGGATGCCTACGGCGCCGGGGCGACGGCCTTCGACCTGCGCTACGGGCGGTCAGCGTTCATCGACGTGCGGGCGGTGCTGGACGAGACCGTCACGCCCGCGTTCCCTCCCCCGCAGACCCCGGCCGAGGCGTACTTCCAGCACGTCCTGCGAGGGATGATGGCCAAGCGCAGGGAGGACCGGCCGCCCGACCTGTTCGAGCCAGCGACCCACTTCGCCACGCTCTCGACCGCGCTGCGCCCCTCGCGGAGCCAGGAGGCGCTGGTGATGCTGGGCAAGAACCATTTCCGCTTCCTCGACTGCGAGATCGTGCTGCGCGCGGGGGACATCGCCGACGAGGAGGTGGACGGCATCGTCTCCAGCGCGACCTACGACATGACCATGCGCGCCGGGGTGGGCGATGCCCTCCGCAGGCGCGGCGGCGACACCATCGAGGAGGAGGCGATGAAGCAAGGCGAGCACGCGCTGGGGGAGTGCGTGCCCACCGGGGCCGGGACGCTCCGCGCCGAGCACGTGCTGCACGCGGTCAGCGCGTGGAACGGGACGTCGTGCGTGGGCCGGGCCACGCAGCGCGCCCTGTCCGTGGCCAACCGGCTGGGGCTCCGGACGCTGGCCTTCCCCGCGCTGGGGACGGGCGCGGCGCAGGTGAGCATGGAGACTTGCGCCAACGCCATCGCGAGCGCGCTGCGCTGGCGGCTCGCGCTGGGAGGCTCCCGGTTCCAGCGGGTGAGCATCGTGCTGGGGAGCGAGGAGAAGCTGGCGACCTTCCGCGAGGTGGCGGTGGAGGCGCTGCGGGGGACGGCGGAGCCGCCGGGCGTCGTCGATCTGGGGCTACCCGACGACCGGGTCTCGACGACGCCGGAGGGGGCGACGTTCATCGACGCGTCGGGAGGGACGTCGCCGGGGCTGAAGGGGGCGTCGAAGACGTAGCGCGCATGACCACGACGGCGCCGAGCAGGATGAGAGCAGCGCCGACCGCCGCGCGCGCTCCCAGGCGCTCGCCGAGCAGCGCCGCGCCGAGGAGGATGGAGACCAGCGGCTCGAGGAGCGTGAGCGTGGAGGCGTGGGCCGCGGGGATGCGCCGCAGTCCCCAGACGAACGCGAGCCCCGCGAGTGCGCCCGGACCGAGGGTGGCGAGCGAGAGGAAGGCGGCGGCGCGCGGGTCGACGGCTGCCCAGGCGTCGTGGGGGACGAAGGCCGCGAGGACGGGCGTCCCGACGACGCCGTGCCAGAACATGGTCTCGCTGGTGGAGAACTCGGCGGCGACGAACTTGTTGACCAGGACGTTCGACGCGTAGAAGACCGCGCTCCCGGCGCCGAACGCGGCGCTGGTCCACACGGCGCTGGAGCCGGCGGCCTGCGACGACGGCGCCAGCATGACGGCGAGGCCGCCGAACGAGGTCGCGATGGCGAGCGCGGTGGGCCGGGTCATGCGTTCGCGCAGCACGACGGGGGCCGCCAGGGCGACGAAGACGGGCGTGAGGTAGTGCGTGAGGACCGAGACGGCGATGGTGAGCTTGTAGGCGGCGAAGAAGAGGAGGACGTTCATGGCGTCGCTGACGCCGAGCCAGGCGACCCAGGCGCGTGCCTTCCAGGAGGCGCGCCGCGGGATCCGGTCACGGAGGGACGTGACGCCGCTGACCAGGGTGATGACCCCCATGACGAGGGTCGACTCGAGCGCGGTGGGCATGGGCCCGATGGCATCGGTACGCCGGATGACCAGACCCCATGTCCCCCAGGCGCACGCGGCCAGCGCGACGGCGGCGTAGGCCTGGTAGGGGACGGCGCGCGGCCTCACGGGTTCCTGAGGGCCATCGCCTTGAGCGTGGCGACGAGCTGGAGCGCGTCGAGCGGCGTCAGTCGGTCCACGTCCACGGCCCGCAGGGTCTCCATCGCGGGGGAGTGAGGTTCCGGCGGCGGTCCTGGCCCGTCGAACATGTCGAGCTGGACCTTCCCGGCGAGCGTCCGGGCGCGCATCGAGGCGGGGGCTCCGCTGGGGAGGGCGGCCCCCCGCTCGAGCTCTCCCAGGAGCGCCCGCGCTCGAGCCACCACGGGCTCGGGCACGCCGGCGAGGCGGGCGCAGGCGACGCCGTAGCTGCGCGACGCCGCCCCGCGCTGCAGCTTGTGGAGGAAGACCACCTCCCCCTCGTGCTCGCGCGCGCTGACGCTCCAGTTCTCGCAGGTGGGTGAGCGCGTGGCGCCGAGCTCGGTGAGCTCGTGGTAGTGCGTGGCGAAGAGCGCCCGGCAGGCGATGACGTCGTGCAGGTGCTCGGCCACCGCCCAGGCGATGGCGAGGCCGTCGTAGGTGCTGGTGCCACGACCGATCTCGTCGAGCACGACCAGCGAGCGCCGCGTGGCACGGCGCAGGACGTTGGCCGTCTCCTTCATCTCGACCATGAAGGTGCTCTCGCCGCGGGACAGGTTGTCGCTGGCGCCGACCCGCGTCAGCACGCGATCGACCACGCCGATGTGCGCTCGCCGCGCGGGGACGAAGGACCCCATCTGCGCGAGGATGACGGCCAGCGCCGTCTGGCGCATGAGCGTGGACTTCCCGGCCATGTTGGGTCCGGTGACCAGCCAGAGCCGTGGTCGCCCGGGCGCGGCGCCCAGCGAGACGTCGTTGGGGACGAAGCGGCCCGCCGCGGCGAGCTTCTCTACCACCGGGTGGCGCGCGTCCTCAAGCACCAGCTCGGCCGAGTCGTCGATCTGCGGGCGGGTCCAGTCGTCGCGGTGCGCCACCTCGGCCAGCGCGGCGGCGACGTCCCACCCGGCGAGGCGGGCGGCCACCGCGCGGAGGCGCTCGGCGTGGACGCCGAGGTCGCGGACCAGGGTCGCGTAGAGCTCTGCCTCGCGGGCGGCGGCGCGCTCCTCGGCGTGCGCGAGCTTGTCGGCGAGTGCGTCGAGCTCGTCGCAGGTGAAGCGTTCGCCGGAGGCGATGGTCTGCTTGCGGCGCCACTCGGGGGGTGCCTTGCCGAGGTGCGTGCGGGTGACCTCGATGTACCACCCGAAGACGCGGGTGAAGCGCAGCTTGAGGCTGGGAATGGCGGACGCCTCTCGCAGCCGCGCCTCGAGATCGACGATCAGCCGCTGCCCCCCTCGCGTCAGCTCGCGCGCCTCGTCGAGGGCGGGATCGAAGCCGTCACGGATGACGCCACCGTCGCTGGCGCGGACCGGCGGCTCGTCGGCGACGGCGCGGGCGAGGAGACCGTAGAGGTCGGCGCAGGTGTCGAGCCACGCGTCGCTTCCCGGCGCTCCCGGCTGGCCCTCGGGAAGCCCGAGCGCCTCGCGCGCGTCGGGCTCGGGGCAGCCGGCGAGGGTCTCGACCGCGGCGGGCAGGACGGCGAGCGACCGGCGCAGCGCCACCAGATCGCGCGGCGCGGCGCGCGCGACGGCGAGCTTGATGGCCAGGCGCTCCAGGTCGCCCACTTCGGCCAGGTGCTGGCGCAGCTCGGCGCGCGTCCCGGGGTGACCGACGAAGAGCTCCACGGCGTCGTGCAGGCGCCGGATGTCGACCACCGACGTCCGCGGCGCGAGCAGGCGCCTGCGCATGAGCCGCGCCCCCGGGGCGGTCTGGGTCACGTCGATCTGGGCCAGGAGGGAGCCGTGCGCGCCGCCGTCGACCGCGCGAGCCAGCTCGAGGTGCCCCTGCGTCGCCTCGTCCAGGACCAGCGTGTCCCCCAGCACGTAGAACGCCAGGCGCGCCACCGGGAGCGGTCTCCCGGCCTCGCAGGCGCGCGCCGTCGCCACGCAGCGCGCCGCCGCGCGACGCCCGGCGATGGAAGGACAGGACGCCGCTGCTTCACCCGCGCCGAGCTGGGCGTCGAGGACCGCGCTCGCCTCGTCGAAGGCCAGCCCCTCGGCGAGCCTGCGGAGCACGATCCGCGGGCGCGCCTGCGCGAGGCCTTCGCTGACCTCCTCTGCACCCGGGCCCAGGAGGACCTCGCGAGGGTCGAGGCGCACCAGCTCGGCGAGGGTCGTGGGACCGTCGGCGGCCTCGCACGCCGACAGCTCCCCGGTCGACAGATCGAGCGCGGCGACGCCCCACGGCCCCGTACCGCCGGCACCCTCACGCTCCACGGAGACCAGATAGTGGTTCTGCTTCGCGTCGAGCCCGGCGTCGTCGTACGCGATGCCGGGCGTCACCACGCGCACCACCTCGCGCGGCACGAGCCCCTTGACGGTCGACGGATCGACCATCTGCTCGCAGAGGGCGACCTTGAACCCCTGCTCGAGCAGGCGCTGAACGTACGCGCTCGCGGCGTGGTGCGGGACGCCGGCCATCGGCACCTCGTCGTCCGACCCCTTGTTGCGGGCGGTCAGCGTCAGGTCGAGGGCGCGTGCGGCCACCACGGCGTCCTCGAAGAAGAGCTCGTAGAAGTCCCCCATCCGGAAGAAGAGCAGCGCGTCCGGGTGCGCTGCCTTCGCCGTGAGGTACTGCCGCATGACCGGCGTCTGCGAGGCTCTCGACATCGGCCTCCGTGGGCCTCTCGGTGATGGATCAGTAGTACGGGTTGTGCGCGAACTGCAGGCTGTTCAGATCGATGAGCACGAGCCCCTGCTGCGCTCCGTCGACCACCGCGAGCTGCCCGAGCGAGTCGATGAAGCGCATCGATTGCGGGCTGACCGCCGTCGTCGTGTTCTGGGAGAGCGACACGGTCACCGGCGCGAAGCCCCCGCGCATCGAGAACTTCCACACCAGGTCCCGCGCGGTCTCGGTGTGGTCGTTGCCGGAGAGCTGCGCGCAGCCGCTCCACATCACGAACGAGAACATGGGATTTCGCAGGGCCAGCACGCTGTTGCGGTCCAGGCCCGCCGGGAGCGCGGCCGGTGGGGTGCAGGTCGGGTAGGTGGCCCACGGGATGTCGAAGGTCCGCGCGTTCTCGAGTACGTCCGCCTGGTTGCAGCTGAGCACGCACCGGTTGGTGGTCGGATCGGTCTGGACGTGGTGCAGCAGGCCCGTGGCGGAGCCCAGCGTCAGCCACTCGCCGCCTGCCCGGACCTTGAAGGTCGCCTGGTGGTGGAAGCAGCAGCGAGCGAACCGGAGGAAGCTGGCGTTGCTGGGGTCCGGGCCGACCACGACGCGGTTCTGGGGCTGCTCACCGACGGCCACGCCCTTGGAGGTGGTCGGGTACCAGCCGAAGCGCCCGAGCACGAGGTGGTCGTCGTAGGCCTCGAGGATGGGGAAGTCGCGCGAGAAGAAGGTGTCGGCGACGCTCTGGTTGCCCTCGGGCGCCGCGTCCTGGCCATCGGAGCCGTACTCGTTCGAGCACGCGTTGTAGCGATCGTTGGCGTGGGGGCTGGCCGTGAGCTCGTTGTCACCGGGATCGTCGGCGAGGCTCCCGTCCCAGCAGTCGTTCTGCGAGCTCGGCTCTGCCCAGTAGGGATCACCCTGGGGGAGCAGGTCGTCGACCAGCTCGACGTAGTCCGACGTCCACTGCGGCAGCGTCGGATTGCCTGGCGGCGGGCTCTGGTTCGGCCCGCTCACCACCTGCCCCGGCAGCGGGAGCTTGGCGCTGGTGAGCGCCGCGATGACCGCCTGCGCCCTCGCCTGCCCGATGCTCCAGTCCTCGATGCCACGTCCACAGAACCCGGGGCTCGGCGTGCTGGTCGAGGCGTCGGCCACCCCGACCCCGGTCGCCATGGTGAGGGTCTGGTAGGTCCCGTCCGGTGAGGAGATGTCCAGCGCGATGTTCGCGATAGTGGGCAGGGCGCCCTCGTAGGTGACGGTCCAGTCCTGATCCTGCTCGGCCGTAGGGTCGTCGAAGGAGGCGCGGATCCCGGGCGGTCCCGTCGTGGTCGAGCCCGGCATCAGCGCCTGACCTGCGGCACCGAGCTGACCGCCGGCGCTGGCCAGAGGGGCGGAGGCCGCGGTCGTCGTGCGCAGGCTGGGGTTGGGCTCGGTGGGGTTCTGGATGTAGGTCGGATCGTAGAAGTTGGGGGGCAGCGGCGCCGGGAGCATCAGCGGAGCGAGCGTGGAGCCCGTGTTGCTGGTGCCGACGAGCGCGCCGTTCACGTCGAAGAGGAGCGCCGGGCCGAGCTGGTTGGGGACGTGGAGGCCGGACGTGGCGTCATTGCGCAGGAGGAAGTTCGACCGCACGCGGTTGGGCACCGACACGGGGAAGAAGGACTCCAGCGTGGTGGCCGCGCTCTCGGAGATGTTGGCGTTGTAGGTCAGCGGAGCGTGGTACGGGTCGTAGTCGGACGAGCTGCCGGCGTCGGGCTCCGGCACGTCGAGCGAGCCCGTCATCCCGTTGGTGGGCCCGGAGTAGGAGGCGCCGGTGATGTCCGATATCGACGATGCGATGGTCATCGGATCCGGACGGCGGCAGGGGGCGTCCCAGTCGTCGACGTCGATGGCGACGATGGTCCCGGTGGACAGCGTGACGAACGCGAACACCCCGCGGAGCCGGTAGGGGAAGTTCTCCACCGCGCCGGTCTGCCCTCCGGACGACGCCTGGATGACGCTGTCCTGGTCAGCCCGGTAATACGCCCCCCGATCGTTGAAGGTGGTGGGGTCGGGGTGAGCATACTGGTTCGGGTTGCACAGCAGGCCGGTGTAGTAGTGAATCGGGTCGGAGACCTCGCTCGGGGCCTGCGAGGGCAGCGGCCAGTCGTGCTGCACGAAGGCGAGCGTCGCCACCGGCGCCGAGAACTGGAGGCGGTCGGGCGGCGTGAAGGGGTTGAGCTCCGGGTGCGGGCGCAACAGGGGCTGGTGCGGGGAGGTCGCCGGGTCGGTGATGTCGAAGACCATGACGCTGCCGACGGTGGTGTCGACGGCGTAGAGGTAGCGTCGGTAGTCATGCGTCACCGGGCTGATGGCCAGCTGCCCCACCGACACGACCCGTGTGGGCGCGGACACGCTGGTGGCGAGCAGCGGGGCCTCTTCCCTGGGAGCGGTGGGATCGCTCACGTCGATGACGTGGATGACCGGCAGCGTACCGTCTGCCACGTAGAGCAGAGGGATGTCGGTGCGCATGGCCATGTGGGTGGGGTTCGGCTTGGCGAGCGCGCCGAAGACGGACGGGAACGGGATGGGGCCGGCGTCTGCCGGCGCCCCCGAGCACGTGGGTCCGGGCGATGGCTCCGCGTCGACCAGCGACACGCCGCCATCCACCCAGGGGACCCCGTCCGGCCATGCGGGACCCGGGGTCCAGGACGACGGCAGCGCAGGCGACAGGTCGATGGCCCCGAGCACGGAGCACGGGGAGAGCGACCCGGGCACCACTCCGGCGCCGGCGTCCGCCCCGGCGTCGATGCCCGCCCCGGAGAGCAGCGGTGCAGGATCGATGGCCGCGATCTTCGCCGACTGGCCCATGGAGGCCCCGAGCATGGCCACCAGGACGTAACGCCCGGTGCTCAGCGACGCGACCGCCAAAGCATCGGGTGGCTGCGGGAGGGCGCAGGCGAGGAGATCCGTCAGCGCCAGCGGAGGCTGGGGCGGATAGCCCAGGGAGTCGCCCAGCAGGCGCAGGTTCGGGATGCCGTAGATCGCTGGCTTGATGGGGTCGTTGCTGGAGACGAACGTCATCTGCGCGTCGGGCGCCACGGCCACGTCGCTCGGCGAGGGCCCCACCGGGATGAAGTTGATGCCCGGCGTCGACTTGTCCTCGTCGACCACGGTCCCGGCGGTGAGATCGACCACCGCGAGCTCGCCGCGCGCGACCTGCGTCACCGTCGCATAGAGATGGAAGGGCAGCGTCGAGCCGGTGACGTTGGCCGGTACGGGAGCGCACTGGTCCTCGGGCGCCGGGATGGGGGCAGGGAGCGAGTTGCCGGCGTTGTCGTTGACCTGCATGCAGACGACGTCGACCTTCTGCGCCAGCTCGAAGGTGCGAACCGGGACGTTGGTCGGTGTCTGCGCGCAGCTGGCCACGGCGGCTCCGCCGGCGGCGAGCAGGCCCAGCGCGCCCAGGACCAGCCCCAGGAACTTCGTTCGCGACATCCTCATTGACCCTTCGGCGGCGTCGGCTTGCCCAGCGTGTAGACCACGTGCCCGAACGTCTCTCCGTCGGTCGCGGTCTGGTCGAGATCGATCATCTGCACGTACGACTGGGTGAAGCTCCCGACGTAGGCGAAGCGATAGCGCCCCAGCGCGAGGCTGGCCGGCTGCCGCGGGTCGGCTGGAACCGGCGCGCCGGTCGCGGCGTCCTCCAGCGAGAAGGGATCGAAGGTGAGCGCGTAGGGCCCCGCTCCGGTCGTGATGGGCGAGATGAGCGGGGTGAGCAGCAAGTGGAAGGCGTCCTCGGGGTCGAAAGCGAAGATCGTGCTCGTGTCGAAGCACACGACGAAGAGCGCGAGCTGGTAGTGCGGCTTGCCGTCCGTGCCCGCCACGACGATGGGCGCGAGGTAGACCTTGGAAGGACCGGCCGTCAGCGGGATGTTGCCGATGGCCTGGAACGCGTCGGGGTCGTACGTGCCGTCGCCGGAGTTCGAGATGGAGCCGATCGTGCCCACCACGAGGCTCGCCGGCGAGCGGTTGGCGATGAACACGTGCGCGGGCAGCTGGGCACACGCGAGCATCTCGTCGGCGGTCAGCCCCGGCTGGGCCTCGCACGCGATGCGGTCGGAGGCGTCGATGGCGATGCCGCGCGAGTCGGTGCCCGGCGAGTTCGAGTTGATGGTCCACGCGCGCTCCTTCTCGAGGAACGGGCGGCCGAGCGAGGCGCCGCTGTCGTCGTAGTACCGCAGGAGATCGATCTCGGCGCTGTCGCGGCTCGACTGGAGGAAGGCCTGACGAACGCACGGCTGCTGATCGCCGACGTCCTCGCAGCGGGTGACGGCCAGCGGATCGTGCGGGACCGCGGCGATGCCCACCCCGCCGTTGGGCACCCCGTCGAGGATGAACTGCATCGCCGGTGAGTCGGCCAGCACGGCGGAAGCCCCCAGGCCGGAGCTGAGCAGCGAGGTCTGGGTCTCCGTCTCGCTGGTCACCACCAGGGCGGTGCCGTCCTGGGACTGCGCCAGGCCGAACGGCTCACCCGGCAGCGTCGCACCCCGCGTGTTTCCCGGCTCGGACGGGTTGTCGCCGGCGGCGTGGGCCCCGTCGCACCGGTCGCTGCTGCGGCTGCCGCAGTCGAGGGAGAAGGGGGCGTAGGAAGAGACGCTGCTCGGCTCCGACGGAGCGACGTCGGGATCGTCGGGGGTGAGGTCTGCCCACGTGACGGTCGCGTTGCCCGAGACGGGGGAGTAGATGCGGGTCCCGGGCAGAGACGAGTTGGGGTTCGAGGGATCCGGTAGCTGGGCGAGCTGGAGATCGGTCGCGAAGGCTCCGATGATCGCCGAGTCGCGCACGTACGACGTGGAGTCGACTGCGGGGGCGCAGGCCTCGCCGAGGAGGAGTCCTTCGCCCGAGCCGTCGTTGGTGGGGGGCGGGGGGCTGTAGGGGCAGTTGGGCTGCCACGGGTCGAGAAAGGGAATGTTGGGTGGCGGTGTGTTGGCGCCGGAGAGGTTTGACTGGATCAGCGTCGCTGCGTCCTGGCGGATCTGGAAGAGGTCGTAGCTCTGCAGGGTGCCGCCGTTCCACTGGAGATCGAAGTCCGAGTTGACGACGTAGAGGACATTGCCGCCCGACGACACTGTGAGCCCGGTGGGGAAGTAGAAGGTGTCGAGGGGCGGAGCGGTGCCACCGCCAGCCGTGTAGCAGGCGCCGACCGTCGCGGAGATGCCCGCAGCCGTGACCGCGCCCAGAACGAGGCGCGCGGCCCGCAAGAAAAGCCTCATGACGCGGCGAGCCTAGTCAGCGCGGGGGTTTGTGTCGAGCGCCTCTCGGCCGGGCTGAGAGAAGTCCTCGAGTCCCCCGAAGGGAGGCACCCTGCGGCGTCAACCTCGAAGGTCGATGATGATGACGCCCCGCTCCGCCGTGTCGTCCGGGGCCTGGGGGGTGCGCGGGACGGGGCGATCCATTGGGAGCTCGAGCTGAGGCTGCTCGTGTCGCGCCCGCTCCTGCTCTTCCCGCTGCCTTATCTGCTCGATGATGAACGGAGGCAACATGCGAGACCTCCTCGGAGTACACGACAAGAGGCCCGAACGCAGGAACGAGCCGGTGGAGCCAGAGTTTGGTCGTCTACCGCCCTCTTTCCTGCAAAAGTAGCAACGCAAGTGCCACGGTCAAGGTTTCAGACCCCCATGACGCGTCCCGCCAGGCTTGCAGGGGCGGTCCTCGTTCTGGTGGCTCTCCTCTCCACCCTCATGCTGACCCACGCAGGTCCGGCGGAGGCGTCCCCTTTCGATCCCCATGGAGAGGACTGGGAGGGGTTGTCGGAGTTTGTCCGCCTGGCGCAGGGTCAGCTCGGCGCTCAGCGGGTCGTCGTCACCTCCACGTTGAACATGCACGCCCTCACCCGCGACGATGGCATCGTCCTGGTCCACCCGGAGCGCTTCGTCGACCCCGACGAGCTCTCGGCGTTCATGCGGGCGGGAGGGCGGCTGGTGCTCCTCGACGACTACGGTGCGGGGGACGGTCTGCTGGCGCGGTTCGGCATCCGGCGTGTACCGCTGCCCTCACGCCCGGCGCAGATGCTTCGTGGCAACCCGGCGCTCGCCATCGCCGAGCCCGCCAGCGGGCACCCCGCCGTCCGCGACGTCACGCGTGTCGTCACCAACCACGCGACGGGCCTGGAGCACCCCGCCCTCTCGCCGGTGCTGGTCGTGCGCGGGGACGGCGAACCCGATGTCCTGCTCGCCGTGGCAGGAGCCGTGGGCCAGGGGAGGCTGCTCGCCGTGGGCGACGCTTCGGTCGGCATCAACGCGATGATGCGCTACCCCGGCAACCGCCTCCTCTGCGGCTCGCTGGTGCGCTACGTGATGGAGGACGACGCGTGGGGCAAGCGGAACGGCATCCTCTACATCCTCGCCAACGACTTTCGCACCGAGGGCACCTTCGGTGACGACTCGCGAGCGGCGGGTGCGCTGGGCAACATACGCCGCACGCTGACCGACGCGCTCGAGATGCTGCGCCACGACGGGATGCCGTCGCTGGCTGCATACCTGGTGGCGCTGGCCGTGGGCCTCGGCGTCGTGGCCTGGACGAGCACGCGCGCCGGCAGACCGCACCGGGCCGTCACTCCCCGCTTCATGCGCCCGGTACCGGCGGTCGCGCAGGGAGGGGTCGCGGGGCACGCGGCGATCATCGGCGCGCCGGGCACGTCGCGCGTTCTGGCCGTGCTGGAGCTCAAGAGCGCGCTCGAGGAGGAGCTCTCCACGCGCCTGGGCCTGGAGCGTCCGCCCCCCCACGAGGAGCTCCTGGCCAAGGTGCGCGCGGCACGCCTGCTCGACGCGAGCCACCTGGTGACGCTCGAGCGCCTGCTGGCCCACCTCGCGCACGTCGAGTCGCTGCTGGTGATGCGCAGGCGCGGAGCGGTGGAGCGCGTCCGCGACGCGGAGGTGCTGGCCGTGGCTGCTCGCGTGCGCGAGGTCCTCGACGCGGTGCGAGCGGAGAGCGCCGTGATAGCCTCTCCGGGAGGGCTCGACCTTTGACCGCCGCCGCGAACACCAACGAGATCGCCGCTGCGCGCGAGCGCATCGACGAGGTGCGGCGCGAGGTGGGGCGTGTCTACGTGGGCTCCACCCGGGCCATCGACACCATCCTGGTGGCGCTGCTCGCGCGCGGGCACGCGCTGCTCGAAGGGGTGCCCGGGGTCGCCAAGACCACGCTGGTCAAGGCCTTCGCCACGGCGCTCGGATGCAGCGCGCGGCGCATCCAGTTCACGCCGGATCTGCTCCCCGCGGACATCACGGGTACGTACGTCCTGTCGCCGCGGGATGGCACCTTCACGCTGCGGGCAGGCCCCATCTTCGCCAACGTGGTCCTCGCCGACGAGATCAACCGTGCCCCCGCCAAGACGCAGAGCGCGCTGCTCGAGGCGATGCAGGAGCGGCAGGTCACCATCGAGGGCGATCGCTTCGAGTTGCCCCTTCCGTTCCTGGTCCTGGCGACGCAGAACCCCATCGATCTGGAGGGGACGTACCCGCTGCCGGAGGCGCAGATCGACCGCTTCCTGGTGCGCGTGTCGATGGGCTACCCGAGCCCCCGGGAAGAGGCGCAGATGATCAAGACGCACGGCATCGACCCGCCGACGTCCCGCCCCGTGCTCGACGCCCGCGACGTCGTCCAGCTTCAGGCCATCGCCGCACGGGTCTACCTCGAGGACGATCTCATGGACTACGCGGTGGCCATCACGGGCTTCACGCGCAACCACCCGCGCGTCGCCCTCGGGGCAAGCCCCCGTGCTTCGCTGGGCCTCGTGCAGGCCGCGAAGGCGTCGGCGATGATCTCCGGGCGTCCCTTCGTCGCCCCGGACGACCTCCGCGCCGTGGCGAGCAGCGTGCTGTCGCACCGCCTGGTCATGACGGCCGAGGCCGAGGCCGAGCCGAAATCACGCGAGCGAGTGGTGGAAGAGGCGCTGTCCAAGGTGAACTACCGCCGCGGCATGCGCGCGATCTAGACCCTTGCCGTGCAGCTCCACCCCACCCGCTCGACGTTCCACGTCGCCGTCGCCGGAGCGGGGCTGGTTGCCCTCGGGGCCGCGGCCCGGCTCGCGCCCGTGGTGGCCTTCGGCGGAGCCATGTTGCTCGCCGTCGCGCTGGGGCGCGCCATCGCTCTGATCGCGGTCACGCGCCTGCGCGCCGCGGGCTTCGAGATGGTCTGGACCAGTCCCACGCGGGTCCAGCGCGTCGCCTGCGGTGGCAGCGTCGTGCTCCACGCCGAGCTGCGCAACCGCGGTGGGGACGCGGTGAGGGGCGTGGCGCTCCGCCCGCTCGCGTCGAACATGCTCGGCGTGTCGGTCCAGCCCACGGTCGTCGACCTGCCCCCCGGGATGCGTGCCCGGGTGGACGTGACGGTGACCGCGAGGCGGGTGGGCCGCTGGGGCGTCCACGGGCTCGCGCTGGAGGTGCGCGGGACGCCGCTCGGGGGCGAGGGGCTCTACGAGGTGCCGCTGCTCTTCGCGAACCCGCTGGGGATCGAGGTGCTGCCCCTCAGCTTCGCGACCTTCCTCGCCTCGCCACGGGGGGGGCGGGCGCGGCGCGCCTCGGAGCTCGGGCGCCCCGCCAACCTCGCCGGCGAAGGGGACGAGATGCGCGAGCTGCGCGACCACGTGCCTGGCGATCCCTTCAAGCGCATCGCATGGAAGGCGAGCGCCAGGCGAGGGCGCCTGCTGGTCCGGGAGATGGAGCGCGAGGAGCGCGACGTGGTCTGGCTGGTGCTCGATGCCTCCGTGGAGCTGTGGGCAGGGAGGCCGGGGATGGCGCCGCTCGATGGCGCGGTGGAGGAGGTCGCGTCCGTGGCGGTGCGCCACCTGCGCGGGGGCGACCGCGTGGGTCTCTCTGTCTCCGCATCGCGTCTGCGCTCGTGGATCGACCCGGACCGCGGCGCGGCGCACGGCAACGTGCTCGCCGGCGCGCTCGCCAGCGCAGCGAGCTGCATCGACGCCGACCGCTCCGAGCTCGACGAGCTCGAGGTGGCGCAGCGTGTGGCCGAGCATGCCCGGCCGCTGGATCTCCGCGGCCTCGCCGACCTGCGCCGCGGAGACCTCGACGCCCTCTCCAGCCGCGCCGACTCCCTGCGGGCGCGAGCCCCCTTCGCTCCCCGGCTCCCGTTCGCACCTTCACCGCGCGAGCAGTCCCTGCGCCACTACATGGCGGCGTTCGGAATCGAGTCGCCACCCCGCATGGACGGAGAGCGCGAGAGGGCGGAGACGACCCTCGCGCACGTGCTCGACCGGCTCGCGACGGAGAAGCCTCGCGCGAGCGTCATCCACGTGTGGGCCCCCGCGCCGTCGAGAGCGGAGACCACCGCGAAGGCCATCGCCGCGCTGCGCCGGCACCGCATCGAGCTGCGCTGGAGCCTGCCTGCGTTCGACGCCGGCCTGGGCGCGGACGGCGGACGCCGGAGCCCGGTCGCCGACGTGGTGGACGAGGCCGTCCGGCTGCGCGCACACGTGACGCGGCTGCGAGGTGAGCGGATGCTGCGCCGCCTGGGGGTGCGCATCATCGTGCGGGCGTCCCCGCGCCTGACACCGCACGAGCCCGTGCACCCACTCGAGGCATCTCCTTGACGCACGACCCGCGGGCAACCCTGCGCCAGGCCGGGCTGCGTCCGAAGAAGAGCTTCGGGCAGAACTTCCTCGTGGCGGAGGGCATCGTGCTCGCCATCGCGCAAGCGTGCGTTCACGACGACGAGGTAGGAGCCGCACGGGTCGTGGAGATAGGGGCAGGGACGGGCGCTCTCACCCGTGCCCTCGCGAAGCGGGCACGCCAGGTGGTGGCGATCGAGCGCGACCGGGATCTCGTGCCGCTGCTCGAGCGCGAGCTGGCGGAGGCGGGGGTACGCGTGGTCGAGGCGGACGCGCAGACGGTCGACCTGACGGCGCTGCTCGGGGAGCCCGAGCCAGGCTCTCCGCGCGTGCTGTGCGGGAACCTGCCCTACGCGATCACGGGTCCGTTGCTGCGCCGGGCCATGGAGCACGCGGACCGGCTCGAGCGCGTCGTCTTCATGGTGCAGGACGAGGTGGCCGAGCGCCTGGGCGCGAGCCCCGGGACCAAGGAGTGGGGAGCGCTCACCGTCTTCACCCGGGCCGTGTTCCACGTGCGGCGGGTCCTGCGTGTACCCCCCGGGGCGTTTCACCCGCCGCCGGAGGTGCACAGCGCCGTGGTGGAGCTCGTCCCCCTCCGCCCTGCTCGCGCGCTCGAGACCGGACGGTTCCGGGCGCTGGTGCGGGACGCGTTCCAGGCCAGGAGGAAGACCCTGAGAAATGCGTGGTCGCGCCAGGCGCCCGAGCCCGATGTGCTCGCGGCAGCCGCCGCACGAGCGGGCGTGTCGCTCGATGCGCGCGGCGAGACGCTCGACGTCGAGGCCTTCGTGCAGATGGCCGACGCGCTCGACGCGCTCAGCGACCGCCGCCCGTGAGCTGCGCCAGAGCCGTCTGGGCGTCGAGCCGGTCCGGGGAGTTCACCGGAGCGACCTCGAGGAAGCGCCGGTAGTGCTCGATGGCGTCCGCCTTGTGGCCCCCGGTCTTGCGGAGCGCCTCGGCGGTCAGGAACTCGACCGGACCCAGCCACCCGGGGCGCTGGTCCATCTTCTCCGCCGCGGTGACGGCGGGCAGGAGCTGGGCGAGGGCGGCTCCGGGGTTGCCGTGGTCCATGAGGAGCTTGCCGAACCTGTACCGCCAGAACGGGTGGGGCACCGTTCCATCGGGTCCCGTGGCGTTTCCATCTCCCGCGATGGCCCGCGCCCACTCGGCCGCGGCGCCGGCTTCGTCGTTCTTGTCCTGCAGGCACTCCGCCAGCGTCGCGTGTGCCTCGTAGCGAGACGGTCGCAGGGCGAGCGCGTGTCTCTCGTCCCGGATCGCGTCCTCGATGGCGCCCTCCATCCGCTCGAGCACCCCCTTCTGCCAGTAGGCCTCGGGGTTCAGCTTGTCGAGCGCCAGCGACCTGTCGATCTCGTCGCGCGCCAGCTCGAGCTGCGCGGGCTGGGCGTCGTTCGCAGCCCACGCGAGATACACGTGGAACTCGGCGCGGTTCGGATCCAGGTCGACGGCCTTCTTGAGGTACCGGAGCGCGTCGACCTGCTCCGAGCGTCCCTTCAGCATGAGCGCCCGTCCGATGTAGTGGTGAGCCTCGGCGCTGTTCGGACGCTTCTGCAGGACCTTGCGCAGCATGGGCAGCGCGTCGTCCGGCCGGCCGATCGCCACGTAGGCGCTCCCCACCCGCAGCTGGAGGTCCGGATCGTCGGGCGCCTTGGCGAGCGCGCTCTTGAACTGGTCGATGGCCTTCTCGACGTCGCCGGAGTCCTCGAAGAGAAGCCCGCGCTCCAGCGCCAGGCCCGGGTAGTCCTTGTCCACGGCGGCGACCTGATCGAGCTCCGCCGTCGCGGCGTCGAACTTCCGGATGCGTCGCAGCACCATCGCGAGGTGGAAGTGGGTCGCCACGTCCTTGGGGTCCTTGGCGAGGGCCGACTTGTACTGGCCGATGGCAGCGTCGTACTCCCCCTGCAGCTCGCTCACCTCGCCGAACGCGCGGTCGAGCACGGCCGATGCCGGCAGCTTCTTGCGGGCGTCCTCCAGGGTCGCCGACGCGTCGGAGAGACGGCCCCTCGAGGACAGCAGCTCCGAGAGCGCGACGAAGGGGAGCACGGCGTCGCTCTGGGTCGGGTCGACCAGGGACACCGCAGCGCGCAGATCGGCCTCGGCGGCGTCGTTGTTGCCCAGGTGCTGCTCGGCCTTTCCGAGCAGCAGGAGCACGGCGATGTTCTTGGGGAACTTCTGCTTCGCGTCGAGCAGCTGCTGCTTCGCGTCCGCCAGCCGCTCCAGCGCGATCTTGGCCTCGGCGTCGTTGGCGATCGTCACTGGCGAGCTCGGGTCGTACTGAAGGGCAGTGTCGAAGCGCGTGAGGGCCTCGGTGAAGCGCCCGTCGTTGAGCAGGAGGCGGCCCTCGCCGTTCAGCGCCTCGACGTTGCGCGGGCTGAGCTTCACGGACTGGGCGAAGGCCTCGCGCGCGTCGCTGGTCGCCCCGCGCTCCAGGTTGACCCACGCCCGCGCCGCGTATGCCCGTGCCAGCTCGTCGGGCGAGGCCTTGGCGCGGGCTGGCCCTTCGAGCACCTGGGCGAGGTCGCTCAGCGCCTGGGTCTCGTCGACGTGGGCGCCCTTCATGCGCGCGCGGAGCGTGAGCGCTCCTGGGTGCTGTGGCGAGAGGGCGAGCGTTGCGTCGACCTCCTTGCGGGCATTGGTGGGGTCGCCCACGAGCTCGTACGCTCGCGCGAGGCCGAAGTGCCCTCGGGCGTCGTTCGACAGCTCGACCGCGTGCTTGAACGCCACCAGCGCGGCGGCACCATCCCGGGCGGCGAGCTCCACCCATCCCCGGAGCAGCGCCACGTCGAGCTGGACGGGATCGCTCGTGTCGCGCCGGCTCGCGGCATCGAGGCCCCGCCGCGCCTTGTCGAGATCACCGTCCGCGGCGGCCTGGGCGGCGGACGCGATGTCCAGGTACTTGACCGACTCGCCTGGCGGGAGCTCGGCGAGGAGCTGCTTCACGCGCGAGTTGCGCGCGGGGTCGTTCCCGAACCGCGCCGTGGTCGCGGCGTCCACCAGCGCCGCGTAGGCCGTCAGCGCGTGAGCACGGGGCGCCTGCAGATGCGCAGCCAGGGCCGCGTTCACGGCGAGCTTGGCGGCGTCGTAGGTGTCGGCGCCGAGGGACTTCTCGGCGTCGGTCATCGCCGTCGACGTCGCGCGTGCGTAGTCGCTGGCGTGCATCGCATCGCCGATGGCCAGGTAGCCGAACGCCCCGTAGCTCGTGAGCTGCAAGGCGGCGCCGGCGAGGAGGGCAACGATGAAGATGCCGCCCGCGACGAGCTTGGCATGGGAGCGCTTGCGGGGCGCAGCCTCCGGCGCGCGGTCGCGGGCGGCCGAGGGTGGTGGTCGCAGGGAGATGGGGGCCGTGGCGGCTGCCCGCATCCCCGATGGCGGCTCGGTCGCGGGACCATTCGGCTCCGTGCCGATCGCCGCTGGACCCGCGTCGCCGGCGCCGAAATCCACCTCGCCGAAGGTCAGGGCGTTGTTCTCGCCATCCGTTCGCGCGGCAACCGGAGCGCTGGTGCGCGAGGCGCGCGGCTTGTCCCCGAAGTTCAGGTCGCCGAAGTCGGCGGAGTTCTGGACACCCGCTGGCGCCGCCGCCGCCGGAGGGTGCTCGCGCGGGAGATCGATCTCGCCGAAGGCCGCCGGAGCCGGAGTCGGCAGCTGCTGCTGCTGCGCAGCCGATCCCAGGGTGGGAAGCTGCTGCTGCTGGGCGGCCGACCCGACCGAGGGCAACACCTCGGCCACGTTCGGGAGGTCAATCTCCCCGAAGTTGCGCGCGACCATGGGCAGCGCCGAGGCTGTCGCCGGCAGGCTCGCAGCCACCGAGGGGAGCGCTGCTGCAGGCGCGGGGAGGTGAGCGGCCACCTCGGGAAGGCCCGCCGCCACCACGGGCAAGTTGGCGGCGATGGCCGGGAGGTCGGAGGCCACGACCGGGAGGTCGAGCATGTCTCCCCCCTGCCTCACCGCCGGTAGGTCCGAGACGCGGGCAGGGAGATCGATGTCGAAGGACGCGCGCGGTGCAGGCGGCGCCTTCGCCGGAGCGGCCGCCGGCCTCGTCGCAGGAAGCCCGGCAGAGACGACGGGGAGATCGGCCGCAACGATGGGCAGGTCGAGATCGACGTCGCCGAACCCCATCGCCTTCTTTGCAGCGGGTGCGGTCGTCGGGGGGGGAGGCTCGGCCAGCGGCTGTGGCCGAGCCTTTGTTCCTGCTGCCGGCGCCGAGCGGTTCGCGGGAAGCCCTGCGGACACCACGGGCAGCCCTGCCGAGACGACGGGCAGATCCGATTCGTCGAGTGAGCCCAGCGCCGCCGGAAAGTCCGACGGAAGGGCCGGGCGGGGCGGTGGAGGCGCGGGCGGCGCTGCCCTGGGCGGAGCCGGTGGAGCGGGGGGAGCCACGCCCACCATCGTGCGCTTGGCTGCAGAGACCGCCGGCTTCGCGGTGGGTGGCGCAGGAGCGGCAGGAGGCGCTGCGGGAGCCGCTGCAGGGGCGGCGTTCGGGTTCGTGACCAGGAACGAGTGCCCGCACTTGGGGCAGCGCATCTTCAGGCCGGAGGGCGGTACGCGCCGCTCGTCGATCTGGTACGGCGCCTTGCAAGACTCGCACTCGACCTTCAGCATCGGCCGAAAGAGCGTAACACGCGGTCAAGTCACGACGCGATTCTTGGAGCCCTTCGCGCGCACGAAAGGGCCTCCGTCTCCCGAAGGTCGACTAGCCTCCTACCGGTGATCGACGACCAACTCTCCTACGACGCTCAGCTCGATGCGCGCGCCGCTGCCCTCACCACGACGTGTGTGCACGCCGGGGACCGACCCGACGGCGCGACGCACGCCCTCGACGTGCCCATCTTCCTCTCCAGCGCCTTCGGCTTCACCGACGCCGCCGAGGCGGCGGACGCCTTCCAGGGGAAGAACGACGCCTACATCTACGGCCGCTGGGGCAATCCCACCGTGGAAGCGCTGGAAGGGAAGATGGCCGCGCTCGAGGGCACGGAGGACGCCTGCGCCACCGCGAGCGGCATGGCGGCCGTGAGCGGTGCGCTGCTCGCGCTCTGCAGGCAGGGCGACCACGTGATCGCCCCCCGCGCGATGTACGCGGAGAGCGCGCGGCTGCTGCGCGAACGCCTTCCCCGGTTCGGGATCGAGACGACCTTCGTCGACGCGACCGCGCCCGGTGCCTACGAGGCCGCCCTGCGACCCAGCACGCGCGTGCTCTACATCGAGACGCCGGCGAACCCGAACCTCGCCGTGGCTGACGTCGAGGCGATCGTCGAGCTTGCCACGTCGCGAGACCTGAGGACCGTCGCGGACAACACCTTCGCCACCCCGTTCGCGCAGACACCCCGCGCGCTGGGCGTCGAGCTGGTCGTCCACTCGATGACCAAGGCGCTGGGCGGCCACGGCGATGCGATCGGCGGCTGCGTGTGCGGCGACCGGGAGCGGGTGGCGCAGGTACGCGACCTCATCGTGAAGGGCCTCGGCGGCGTCATCTCGCCCCTCACCGCCTTCCTCGTCTCGCGAGGCCTGCGGACCTTTGCTCTGCGGCAGCGACAGCAGTGCGCGTCCGCAGCGACGCTGGCGGCGCGCCTCGCGCAGCACCCCGCCGTGGAGGTCGTGCACCACCCGTCGCTGGAGAGCCACCCGGGACACCGGATGGCCACGCGGCAGATGTACGCCTATGGCGCCCTGCTCTCCTTCGAGATGCGCGGAGCGGGAGGGGCGACGGCGCTCGACGTCGGACGGCGCGTGCTGGAGAGCGTCCGCACCATCACCCACGCGGTGAGCCTCGGGGACGTGCGGAGCCTGCTGGTACACCCGGCGTCGACGACCCACTCGACGATGCCCCCGGCGGACCGGGCAGCAGCCAACATCGCTGATGGGCTCATCCGCCTGAGCGTCGGGATCGAGGGGGTGGAAGACCTGTGGCGGGACCTGGCCGCCGCCATCGAGGCCGCCACCCGCTGAATTATCGCTCGGAGGCGGCGACGCCTGAGGTGGGGGGAGCGCATGCATGCTAACGATTCGAGGACCGTGGATAGGCTTGTCGTCGTCGGCGCGCGGCAGCACAACCTCAAGAACGTCAGCCTCAGTCTTCCGCGCGGGAAGATCGTGGTCTTCACCGGCCCGAGCGGCTCCGGCAAGTCCTCGCTCGCCTTCGACACCATCTACGCCGAGGGGCAGCGGCGCTACGTCGAGTCGCTGAGCGCCTACGCGCGACAGTTCCTCGAGCAGCTCGCCAAACCGGACGTCGAGCGGATCGAGGGCCTCAGTCCCGCCATCGCCATCGAGCAGCGGCCTCTCTCCAAGTCCCCCCGCTCCACGGTCGGGACCGTGACGGAGATCGCCGACTACCTGCGGCTGCTCTATGCGCGGGTCGGCGTCCCCCATTGCCCCAGCTGCGGCAAGCGCATCGAGGCACAGACCGTCCAGCAGATCGTCGACCACGTGCTCGGCCTCACCGAGGGGACGCGGCTCTCCGTGCTCGCCCCCATCGCTCGCGCCCGGAAGGGAGAGCTCAAGCTCGAGCTCGAGCGACTGCGTCGCGAGGGGTTCGTGCGGGCGCGCATCGACGGCTCGGTGGTGGATCTCGGCGACGAGATCGAGCTCGATCGCTCGAGGACGCACGACCTCGACGTGGTGGTGGACCGCCTGGTGCTCAAGGAGGGCCTCAAGGGCAGGCTGACCGACAGCGTCGAGCTCGCGCTCAAGCTGGGGGAAGGGCGGCTGCTGGTCCAGGCGGGCGAGGACGAGCCGTTCTGGATGAGCGAGCGCTTCGCCTGCATCGACTGCGGCATCTCGCTGCCGCCCATCGAGCCTCGCATGTTCTCGTTCAACGGCCCGCACGGCGCGTGCCCCTCGTGCGACGGTCTGGGGGCGCGCGACGTGATCGACCCCGAGCGCTGCGTGGGCGATGCCCGCCACACCCTGCGCGAGGGCGTGGTGCTGGCCTGGGGACGACGAGGCAGCGTCGCGCTCGCGACGGAGGCCGCGCGCGCCGTGGAGGTGCTGGGCGTGAACCCCGACGTGGCCTGGAGCAAGCTCCCCGAGGAGCACCGGAAGGGCATCCTCATGGGCGTCCCCGGCAAGGGGCGCAAGAAGGGCTACGAGGGGATCGTCCCGCGACTCGAGCAGCGCCTGGCCTCGCTCGCCGACACGCGCGGGGAGGATCCCGACGCAGAGGACCCCGAGGCGAGCGAGGGCGGCATCGCCGACGACGAGCTGGGGCGCTTTCTCGTGACGCGCACCTGCGACGCGTGCAAGGGCAAGCGCCTCCGCCCCGAGGCCCTCGCGGTCAAGCTGGGCGAGCGGGACATCGCGCAGGTCGGGGCCATGCCGCTGCGGCACGTGCGCAAGTTCGTCGAGGCGCTCGGAGGCGAGGTCTCGGGCCAGACGTTCGGCCCGCGCGAGAGCGCCATCGCCCAGCCGCTCCTCAAGGCCGTCGCGGCCCGTCTCGGGTTCCTCATCGACGTGGGCCTGGACTACCTGACGCTCGACCGGAGCGCGCAGACCCTCTCGTCGGGCGAGGGACAGCGCATCCGCCTGGCCACGCAGATCGGGGCCGCCCTCGTCGGCGTGCTCTACGTGCTCGACGAGCCCAGCGTCGGCCTGCACGCGCGGGACAACGCTCGGCTCATCGAGGCGCAGGTGCGCCTGCGCGATCTCGGAAACACCGTGCTGGTGGTCGAGCACGACCGCGAGGCCATCCTCGCCGCGGACCACGTCGTGGACATGGGCCCGGGCGCGGGCGTGCACGGCGGGGAGATCGTGGCGCAGGGAACGCCGGACGAGCTCATGGCCGACCCCCGGTCCATCACCGGTCCCTGGCTGAGCGGCAAGCGCCAGCTGCCCGTGCCCGCCAAGCGCAAGGCGCGGGGCAAGCACGCGGTCCGAATCGTCGGCGCCCGTGCCCACAACCTGCAGGGCGTGACCGCGGAGATCCCCCTCGGACTCTTCACCTGCTTCACCGGGGTCAGCGGCAGCGGCAAGTCCAGCCTCGTCGTCGACACGCTGCTGCCCGCCGCCCGCGCCAAGCTGTACAACGCCACCGCGCCCGTCGGGGACTGCGACCGCGTGGAGGGGCTCGATCACGTCGACAAGGTGGTCTCCATCGACCAGGCCCCCATCGGCCGCACCCCGCGCTCCAACCCGGCGACCTACACGGGCATCTTCGCCCTCCTGCGCGATCTCTACGCCGGGCTGCCCGACGCGCGCGCCCGCGGCTACAAGGCGGGCCGTTTCTCCTTCAACGTCAAGGGCGGGCGCTGCGAGGCGTGCCAGGGCGACGGCGTCCTGCGCGTGGAGATGCACTTCTTGCCCGACGTCTTCGTCACCTGCGACACCTGCAGCGGACGGCGCTACAACCGCGAGACGCTCGAGGTGAAGTACCGCGGCCTGTCGATCGCCGATGCGCTCGACGTGACGGTGGAACAGGCCTCGGAGCTCTTCGGCGCCGTGCCGCGCATCGCCGACAAGCTGGAGGCGCTGCGCAAGGTCGGGCTCGGGTACCTCACGCTGGGCCAGCCGGCGACGACGCTCTCCGGCGGCGAGGCGCAGCGCGTGAAACTGGCACGGGAGCTGTCACGCAAGGCGACGGGGCGGACGCTCTACGTGCTGGACGAGCCCACCACCGGCCTGCACTTCGCCGACATCGAGATCCTGCTGACGGCGCTGACCGACCTGCGCGACCAGGGGAACACGGTGGTCGTGATCGAGCACAACCTCGACGTCGTTGCGTGCGCGGACTGGGTGATCGACCTGGGCCCCGAGGGGGGCGAAGGCGGCGGAGCGATCGTGGTCGCGGGGACGCCGGAGCAGGTCGTGCTCGTGGAGGGCTCGCACACGGGGAGGTACCTCGGGGAGGTGCTGGCGCGCAGTACGCCGGCGCAGGTGGCGGCGGTGAAGAAGGCGGGGCGGGCATAGACGGCCCTTCATGGCGTCGGCACCATGTTCGGCAGCTCCGTCAGGGTGTTGCCACGCGTCAGCACCAGCGTGGAGCTCACGGGAGCACCGTGGACCGACGCGACGAGGGTGATCGCCCCGGGCTCCACGTTGGCGAAGCCGCCGGCAGGCAGGGGCAGCGACGTCAGGGTGCCCTGCTGGGTCGGCGTGCCGCTGGCGTAGTAGAACGACTCGGCCCTGGGGCCGGCACCCGATGCCTGGAACGAGACGCCCGGAGCCGCGTTGCTGAGGCAGTCGTACGGGTAGGCCAGGATGATGCCGAGCGACGGATCGAGGTCGAGGCCGGCGGACGAGCCCAGCTCGTCGATGAATGCGGCGGTCCGGAGCCCCATCGTCAGCAGGACGACCTGCGAGGCCGGCGTCTGCGCCTCGGCGCCGGCGTCGACGCCCCCTGGTCCAGGCGGCTGCTCCCCGATGCCGACGAGCTGCCGGCACGCGACGACCGCGAGCACGCTCGCGGCGCCGATGGAGGCGAGAGTCCCCCCTCACGCGTCCATGATGGCTCCAAGCCGGCGTCGCGCGCTACGGCCCTGCTTCGCCGCCGTCTCCACCATCCACCACGGTGGGGTTGATGTTCACGGGTGCAGCCGAGCTCCCCAGCGTCCAGCACCAGACGGAGCCCGTCGCTGCGGCCAGCCCGCAGACATAGGAGCCGTCGAACGTCCCCAGGGCGTTCACCGGGGGCAACCCGGAGATGGACACCGGCGTTGCGCTGCCGCTCGTCGTGATCTGTCCCCAGCACTCGACCGTCCCGTCGCTCAGCAGGGCGCACGTGGACTCATCGCCTCCGCCGACCAGCGAGGACGCCGCGGTGACGATGGCCGCCGTGGGCGTGGGGTTGTAGACGCCGAAGCCGCCCTCGGGGCTCGCGGCGGAGCCGAGATCGCCCTGCGTCCCCGGAGCATGGCCGAGCTGCCCGTACGTGTTGTCACCGAAGCAGCGGACGCTGCCGTCGGAGGCCAGCGCGCACGTGAAGAGGTCGCCCGCGACGATGCTGGTCGTCGTGGGAAGATCGCCGCGCGCGATGGGGCTGGCGCAGATCGACTGGGGGCACGCATAGGGCGAGACCTGGCCCTCGTTGTTGCTGCCCCAGCACGAGACCGCGTTGCCGGCGTCGGTCAGGCTCCCCGCGGCCACGATGGCGCAGGCGTGGTCGTACCCCACGGCCAGCTGCGTGCTGCCGCTGACGCCTGTCACCGTGTACGGCGCCGGATAGCAGGTGCCCCCGCTGGCCTGCGTCCCGAGACCGCACGCGACCCCCGCGTCGTAGGTGGCGCCAGCATCGCCCTCGCTCGTCTGCACGGCCCCCCAGCACTGGACCGCCCCTCCCGTCGTGAGGATGCAGGTCCACGCGCCGGCGGCAGCGATGGCCGCCGCCGGTGAAAGGTTGGCCACGAGCGATGGAGTGTAGGTGCAGGGCACGGTCTGGCCGGAGACAGCGCCCAGGCAGATCTCGTCGCCCTGCGTCGCAGCGGGGTGACCGAGCTGATACGCGTCGTTGAGCCCCCAGCAGTAGACGGCGTGGCTCGTGGTCACGGCGCACGCGTGGTGATCGCCGAGCGCGAGGGCGGCCGCGGCGGGGACCCCCGACACCTGCTGGGGGGTGGATATCGCGGTGGTGGTCGGCGTGGTGCCCACCTCGCCGAAGGTGTCGTCGCCCCAGCACCAGACGGCACCCGAGGTGTCGATGCTGCATGCGAAGCCGATCCCTGCCGCGAGGGTGGGGATGGCCGTGGGCGCGATGACCAGCGGCGCTGCGGCCTCCGCCTCGGTCGAACCGCCGTCGTCCCCGGAGGTGCCGTCAGGACCGGTGCTCCCGTCCGGGACCACCAGGATCGAGTCGATGAGCGTCGACTCGCTCGACGAGTCGGGCAGGTATATGTCGTTCGCGCTGTCGGGGGCGACCTTCCAGCAAGCCGCCGTGACGATCAGCCCGCCGCCGACGGCGCAGGCGACGAGGATGGCGCGCGAGAGATCATGCATGAGGAGGTCCCGCAAGAAGCAAGGCTCCCCACACTCTAGCCCGCGCGCATCGTGCGGTCAGGCCGGCGTGGACCAGGAGGGACAAACGCCCTGGTCGACGTCACGAGCTCGGCAACCTCACCACGCGAACCACCGAGCGACTACGAGTAGTCCTTCTCCATCCGCTCCTGGTCTTCCTTGCAGCGGATGCAGAGGGTGGTCTCCGGTCGGGCTTCGAGGCGCTTGACCTGGATCTCCTCGCCACACTCCTCGCAGACGCCGAACGTCCCTTCGTCGATCTTCTTCAGGGCCTTCTCGATCTTGTCGAGGAAGCTCTTCTCGCGGCCGCGCAGGCGGAAGGTGAACGACTGGAGATACTCGCTCGACGCGAGATCCATCTCGTCGGGCAGGTCGTCCGTGTCGAGCGCCATGTCCTGCTCGAGCGTCTGCTTGGCCTTCTTGAGGATCTCGTCACGCTTGTCCGTGAGGAGAGTCTTGAACTTCTTGAGGGTGGCCTTGTTCACTCGTCGCTCCACTTCGTGGAGCTCCTCGTGGACCTGCGCGGACTCCGTCCAGCGGCGCTGGACTCCGTTCGCTTCGGTTCACTCGAGAGAGCTGCGGATCGCGGTTGGGGGGGAAAGATGGGTTTGGTCTTCAAAAGGCAGTGCGAAGGTCGTGTCCCGTGAGGGGCGAGCACGTTAAGCAGCGGGGGAGCGGTCGTCAATGCGGCACCACTGGCGGAAGTGCAGCGGGGGGTTGCCGCGGCGAGTCGTGGGGCGGTATGAGGACCGGGGTAGATGCAGGACGCCGTCCGGATCGGGATCGACGAGAACGGCCTCGGCCCCCGGCTCGGGCCGCTGATCGTCACCGGCGTCGTGGCGGTCACGTCGGGGGACGGCCATGCCCGCGCGGAGTCGCGGCCGCGGGGGGCCCTCCGGAAGCGGCTCGACGATTCGAAGAAGCTCGTGGCGTACCGCGACAACGCGCTCGGGGAGGCATGGGCGCGGGCCATCGCCCGGCGCATGGGACACGGCGACCTCACCACGCCGGAGGCCGTCGTGCACGCTCTCTCGCTCGACGGGGCGGATGAGCTGCGGGCCCCCTGCCCGCCAGAGCATGCCGCCCAGTGCTGGAGCGCAGCGGGGGAGTCCTTCGGGTGCGACCCGGAGCTGCTCGCGCTGGTGGAGCGGGACCTCGCCCGGCTGGAAGACGCGGGGGTGAACGTCACGAGGGCAGCGTGCGTCGTGGCGTGCACGCGACGGCTGAACGAGGGGGTGAGCCGCGGCCTCACCCGCTTTCACATGGACCTGCACGCGATGGAGCGGCTCGTGCTGGACATGAGGGCGGTGGCCGGGCGGGACGTCGTCGCCACCTGCGGCAAGGTGGGCGGCTTCGACCGCTACGCGCCTGCCTTCGGCCCGCTGGGGGGGCGACTGCACGTGGTCTCCGAAGAGGGGCGCGCGCGCAGCGAGTACGTCATGCCCGGCCTCGGGCGCGTCGCCTTCGTGCGCGACGCCGACGCGAAGCACCTGCTCGTCTGCATGGCGTCGCTGGTGGGCAAGTGGGTACGCGACGTGTTGATGGGCCGCATCGTGCGGTACCACCGCGTCGACAACGCAGAGCTCCCCGATGCAAGCGGGTATCACGACCCGGTGACGACACGCTTCATCGAGGCCACGCGGCTCACGCGGCGCAAGCGCGACCTGCCGGACGACTGCTTCGAGCGCAAGGCCGTGGGGGACAGCCCTCCGGTCAGCGGCGTCGTGACGAAGGTCGTGGAGGACCTCGCGGCGGACGAGGAGAAAGCCCCTCGCTCTACTTCAGCCAGGCGGCGAGCTTCTGGATCTTCTCGTCCCTGGTGAGCTTGAGCGGCGCGAGCTTGTCGCTGGGCGTGGAGGGATCGAGCACCAGCTCTTCGTCCCCCACCGCCGCCACCGTGCTCCCCCTGCGCGCCACGACGTACTCGGCCTTCGCCCGGTCCGGCGCTTCCTGGATGATGACCTGCACCGCCTCGTCCGCGAGTCCCTTGACGGGGACCGCGCCCGCCCTGAGCTTGAACGCGCGGAACGCCTCCTTTGCAGCATCGGCGTCGGCGCGCACCAGCGCCACGTCGCGCCAGCGCTTGTCGCCGTCCTTGTAGTAGCCGACCGCCACGGGGCCGATGCCGGTCAGGCCGAGCGCGTCCTTCGGGTAGTAGGCCACCCCCAGGTTGATGCGCGCGGCCGGTGGGAGGAGCGTCGCGGAGGGCAGGAGGTCGGTGGAGCCGGGGAGCTTGTTGCCGATTTCCCGCGCGATGGCGCCCGTGGACTGCTCGTTGGCCTGCGCCATCTGCTGGGGCGTCATCTTGGTGTCCTCGGTGACGAAGGTCAGCTCGACGAGGTACTGCCCGCGCCACACGTAGGCGTTGCTGCTGCTCATCGCGCCCGCCGCCCCGGCCGCGAGCTGCTTCACCGTCGCCCGTAGCGGATCCCCGTCCGCCACGACGCGCTTGGTGAACATGGCGTAGGCGCCGTCGGACGTGGTGAAGCGCGAGAGGTTCACCTCCACGCTGTTGGGCGCGCCGCGACCGTCGACGTACCGGAGGACGACCACCCGGTCCACGCCGAAGCGCTTGTAGACCTCGCACTCCCCGTCGAACGCCGTCGTGCAGACCTCGTCCATCGTGAGCTTGCCCTTGTCGCCGTAGGTCTTGGGCTCGCTCTGGGGATCGATGCAGTAGCCGCCCGCGGTGCGAGGCATGAAAGGGGCGCTGATGGCGTCGGTGTCCTGGCCACCCCCGTCGGCGCAGACGCTCGCCGTGGCGATGAGCGAGGAGGGCGCGGCGGAAGGCACCGGGGGCGGCGGCTGGAGGTCACTCTTCGTATCGTCCTTGCAACCCGCGCACACCACCGTCCCGGCCACCAGCCCGGCGAGCGCGAGGGTAGAAAGAGCGGAGGGGAGCGGTCGAGCGGGGCTCACGAAGGCCCTCTACCACGCCAGCAGCGGGGTCCGCACGTTTTGCATGGCGTTGAAATCGTTGCTGCTCGAGGGGGGATCTGGGGGGGGCCAAGTGCCCGTCCGGAGGCAGAAATCCACGATCCGGTGAGGGGCACGACGCTTGCTCAATCCTGCAAGGTGGTGGTCTCCATGTCGGCTCGGGTGCGCGTAACGGGACGCCGCTTCCCCAGGGGGGCAGCGGGGTTTTCGCTCATCGAGCTCATGGTGGTCATCCTCATCATCGGCATCGTCGCCGCCCTCGCCATCCCGGCCATGTCCGTCATGGGGTTCGATCGGGAGGCCTACAACGACGCCGGCTCCATCATGATGCTCTTCCGCTCGGCGCGGACCCGTGCAGTCGCGCGTGGGGGTGCGGTGCTCGTCTCGATGAGCGCCAACGGCGCGAGCGACCGCGGCACCTTCATGATGTACGAGGCCATCTCGTCCAATGTCGGCGGAGGTGCCGCCGAGACGCCGCTGTCGACCTGCAAGTCGCCCACCTCGTGGCTCCCCCTGCCCACGACGGCGAACCTCAACGCCCACCCCGCTCCCACCTCCGCGGGCGGCAACGGCGTCAACCTCATCGACGGCGTCAACCTGAACGTGACGGGCACCGAGGTGCAGGCCAACATCCAGACCACACTCAACCAGTACCCGAGCCCCACCGCCAGCACCGCGGTCCCGTTCACCAGCGGGTACATCTGCTACACGCCGCTGGGGCACACCTACGTCGTCATCGGGAACGCCCCCAACGCGGGCAACATGTTCGACGGCGTCCTGCCCACGGTGAGCCCGCTGGAGGCGGCGGTGACGCGCACGAACGGCGGCATGACCCGCAGCGTGCTCCTCCCTCCGAACGGGATGGCGCGTCTCTTCTCGCACACCTGAGCCATGCCGATGCGCACGTCCTCCCCTCGCCACCACCGCCCTCGCCGCCGGAGCAGCGGCCGCGGCTACACGGCGGTCGAGGTGATGATGGCCATGACGGTGATGCTGATCGGCTCGGCCGCCGTCATGAGCATGCAGAAGGCGAGCATCCAGGGCAACCTCGACGCCCGCAAGACGGACATCGCCAACAACATCGCCCGCGCGTGGGTGGACCGTCTGCAGCGCGACGCGATGCAGTGGACCTGCCCGAGCCCTGCCTGCCCCAGCTCCAACAACATGAACACCGCGCTGCTCCTCAAGCACGGCGTCAACGCGGCCGGTCAGTGGTTTCTCCCCACCGACTACCTGGGGCAGACGACGCCCGAGAGCATGAGCCCCGGCTTCGACATCCTGGGTCGCGATCTCCCCACGGCCGATCTCATCCCCAACGCCGCGTCGGGTTGGCCCGGGGCCGAGTTCTGCGTGAACGTGCGCCTCACCTGGCTCGTCCCGCAGGCGCTCCCGACGGAGCCGGGGCTCATCCGCGCCGACGTCCGCGTGCTCTGGCCGCGCGGGATCCTGGGAGGCATCCCCTCGGCGGGCTTCTGCACGACGGGCGTCGCGAACCTCGTCGATCCCGAGACCAGCGCACCCGCCGGCCAGACTCCGTTCTTTCACGCCATCTACATGACGACCACGCTCAAGGAGACGCCCGCTCAATGAGCCGCCGTCGCCTTCGCCAGCAGTCCGGGTTCACGCTCATCGAGCTGACGGTGTCCCTCGTGGCCGGGCTCATCGTGGCGCTGGGCATCATGACGCTGTCCAAGGAGGCGACGCGCACCTTCAACGAGGAGGCGCGCGGCTCCGCGGCGGAGGCCACGCTGCGCACGGCCATCGACCGGCTGCGGGGCGACCTCCAGCGCGGCGCCTACATGAGCACCGCCAACATCATGGCCGATCCGATGATCGCGGTCGCGCCTGGCCAGTCGACCGTGATCAACGTGGGCGCGGCCGTGCCGGGCATCAAGCACCTGGCCGCGATCAACCTCACCGTGGGCGGGTCCCTGGCCAACAACGGCATCCCGCTCTCGACGGCGCAGACCCCCGCCCTCGCCCCGGACAGCTTCGACGTCGCCGGCAACATGACGACCACCGAGCAGTTCGAGGTGCAGATGATCGTGCCGACGACGTCGAACTGCACCCAGGTCCTGCTGTCGCCGGCGTCGGCGGCCATGTACCGGGTCGCTGCCGCCGGCATGGGGACGCCCGCCGCCGCGCAGGAGCTCCGCAACGTGTTCCAGCCCGTCCCCGCGGCGATGACGACGCAGTTCATGGTGCGGCTGGTCGACACGACGGGCCACACGCAGTACCTGGCGACCTGCCCCGGGGCGAACGCCGCCGGCTTCACCGGGACGCAGCCGTGGGTGTCGATCGACACCGCGGACACGCCCATCCAGACCGCGGCGCAGACCGGAACGCAGGGCGGGATCAGCGGCTACTGCGTGGGCTGCATCATCAACCCCGTGCAGATCGTCCGCTGGGAGATCACCACCGCCACGCTCGAGAAGACCAACCAGACCCAGTACGCGACCGGCCTCGACAACCTCGCGACGAACTACGGGACCATCGATCCCAACAAGTACGACCTCATGCGGACGTACGTCGACGCCACCTGGCACCCCGTCTACGCCACGAGCGAGGTGGTCGCCGAGTACGCCGTCGATCTCAAGCTCGCGTTCTCGGTCGACACGACCACGCTCGGCGATCAGTTCCCGAGCATCACCACCTTCGCCTTCGACGACGCGGCGGACAACAAGGTCTGGGGGCAGGACGTTTCCACGGTCGTTCCGGCCATCGCCAACGTGGGGCCGCAGCGCATCCGGTCGGCGCGCGTGCGGCTGGCGACGCGCGCGGCGCAGCCCGACCGCACGATGAACATCGCGGTGAACAACTTCGGCGTCCAGGAGTTCATGTACCGCTACTGCGTCAACACCGTGCCGTCGTGCGCGACCAACGACCAGACCCTGCGCTGGGCGCGCGCACGCACCGTGACCGCCGAGGTCGCCCTCCCCAACCAGGCACAGGACTTCTTCTGATGAACCGCAGCAGAGCCACACTGGCCAGACGTCGATTCGCCCGCCGCCGCGGAGAGGCGGGCGCGGCGATGTTCATCGTGGCGATGACCCTGGCCGTCCTCGGATCGGTGGGCGTGTACGCGCTCGCCGCCGCCTCGAACGAGGTGCGCACGAGCGGCAACGAGCGCCAGAACACGCAGACGCACTACCTCGCGCAGTACGGGGTCATCGGCGTCGCGCACGAGATGGTGTCCGGCAAGGCCCAGTTCTACCTCGGCCTCATGCTGGGCCAGCCCGACTCTCCCTGCGTCGCCCTGCCCAACGTCCCCAGCAGTGCCGCCCCCGTGACCCGCGCCTGCCGGCGCCTCGGGTCGGCGGAGCTGGGCAACGTCATCGGTCAGTGGCAGGCGCCGATCACGCTCAACTACGGGAGCAACTACGCGTATCAGTCGGGAGTCACACCCGGCAGCTTCGGGTCCATTCCCATGTCGGGCGACTTCTTCGTCGAGCTGACGGAGCCGACGCAGGCGCAGGCTCCATCGCGCTACGCCACGGACCTGCACTTCTGTTTCATCGAGATGACGGCGACGTCCAGCGGCATCACCCAGCCGGTCGTGGTGGGCCAGCCGACGGGGGTCTACGCGAACGAGGGCATCGAGGTGCAGCGGGCGCGCATCATCGCAGGCCCTGTGCAGTGCCCGAGGTGAGGAGGAGTCGAAGATGAGGACGCGAATCGCTCGGTCGTTCACCGCCGCACCCGCGGCCGTGGCGCTGATCGCGGCCCTGGTCGCGACCGAAGGAGGGGCGCGGGCCCAGCAGGTGGACACCAACCCGCCCCTGCCCAACGTGCTGCTCCTCATCGACAACTCCGGCTCCATGGAGCGGATGATCGACGGCAACACGCCGGAGGCCGACGGCAACGCTTGCAACTGCGTCGACAACGGGGCCGGGGTCATCAGCTGCCCGGGGTGGAGCAGCAACCCCGTCGCTTCACCCCCCGCGGCCAACCGCTGGAACACGGTGCAGACCGCCCTCACCGGCTCGCTGCAGAACGGCTTCAACTGCGTGGCGATGCCGCGCACGTCGGGCAGCACGTTCAACACCGAGTACCAGATCGCCGGGCAGCCTCCCTACGACATCAACTACTACATGCCGTTCCACCGGCTGGTCGCGCGGGACACGACCACCAACCCCACCGGCGCCTGCGTGGTCGCCCCCGGCGCCCTGCCCGGCGCGAGCTCGGGCATGGGCGTGGGGCCGACGGGCGCGGGCATCAACGGGAGCCAGGCCACCGACTACCCCGCAGGCTCCCTCGTGGCGCGACAGTACGGCAAGTTCGGCCTGAACGCCGTCTCCTGCACCGCCAACACGCAGGGCGCGGTGACCGGCTTCCCGCAGTACCCCGACGGCGCCATCACGACGATGCGCGACCTCATGCGCTTCGGGATGATGACCTTCGACTCGGACACCGCGGCCGGCACCGGCGTCGTCGGCTCCACGGTCAACACGGCGGCTCCGTTCACCGGCATGTGGACGTACTACCCGGGCTGGAACAGCGGGCTCCCGGACAACGCGTACGGCGATCCCGCCAACTGCACCACGCCGCAGCTCCTGGCGGTCGGCGCGCGCAACCCGGGGGCTCCGCCCTGGGAGGGGCGCCTGGTGGGCTTCCCGTCGACCACCGATCTCGCGTCCCAGGAGAAGAACAACGACGAGATCTCGAGCGTCGTGCTGGCCTCGCGTCCCTACGGCGCGACGCCCATGGCGGGCATGTTCGCCGGCGCCAAGTACTTCCTCTGGAGCGACCCCTCCGGCCCGCAGCAGACCGACAACTACGTCAAGGGCCTGTGCCGCAACGAGTACATCATCCTGCTGACGGACGGCGCGCCCAACCTCGACCTCCAGCCGCAGTGCTCCGCCGCGCCGGGGCCGAGCGGCACGGCCGGCACCTGCCCCTACCCGCTCCCGTACTCGTCCACGGGGACGGCCGCGACGCTGTACGCCAACGGCAACTCCACCGCCGCCCAGGCCTCGGTCAAGACCTACGTCATCGGCTTCGCGGTGTCGTCCTTCGTGGACAACACGACGCCGGTGAACTGCTCGCAGTTCAGCTCGACCGGCTCGCTCTCGTCGCAGTGCCACTGCGACGACCCCAACCTCCCCTCGGCGGTGGCGCCGGGCCCGGGCGGCTCGCAGATCGGTCCGTGCTGCGTCCTGCAGTGCATCGCGCAGTACGGCGGGACCAACGCGGCCTACTTCGCCCAGAGCCAGGGTGACCTCCAGGCCGCGCTCGGCTCCATCCTCGCCGACATCGCCAAGGACACGACCACGCGCACGACGCCGGCCTACTCGCCCACCGTCACCAACGTCCTGTCGTCCACGACCAACCCGCAGACCAACGACTCGATCTACCTGGCGTCCTTCAACCCGTCGCCCGGGCAGCCGTGGTCGGGGGACGTCCAGCGCCAGCGCTACGTGTGCACGTACTCCGGGGCAGGCTACACGGTGCCGCCGCCGGTCATCACCACGTCCATGGGCGACGACTTCGCCGCCAACCTCAACTCCAACAGCGGCCCGCCGCGGACGTTCCTCGCGTACCAGCCCGCCGCGGTCAACGGCGTGGTGAACGCGGGCAACACCCTCCGCCCCTACGCCCCCACCTCCGCCATCGACGGCCTCGGCCAGACCAAGGCCACGCTCTACGCCGGCCCGGCGTCCGCCGTCGACACGCAGATCACCGCGCAGGCCCTGGGGCTCCCCACGGCAGGGTGCCCCTACACGTCGACCGTGAACGGCGCCCCGAAGACGCTGGGGGCGGCGTCGTGCGCGACGATGCTCCTCGACTACACGTTCGGCCAGCAGACCTTCGCCGGCATCCCCAACGACTTCAACTTCGTCTCCCGCTACGGGAACGCCTTCGGCAGCGTGTACCACGCCACCCCCGTCGTGGTCGGCCCCCCCGGCTCGCTCCTCCAGGACCCGGGCTACATCGCCTTCGCGTCGGCGCCGACCGCTACGCCCCCGGGGTGGGGCCAGCGCAAGTCCGTGGTCTACGTCGCCACCAACGACGGGCTGCTCCACGCCTTCTGGTCCGACGAGACCAAGCTCGAGAACAACGAGCTCTGGGCCATGCTCCTGCCGGGGGTGATGCCCAACATCTACGGCGGCTCGTACCCGTCGAGCCACTCGTTTCTCCTCGACGGCCCGCCCGTGGTCAAGGACGTGGTGTGGGACCGGGGCCTCAGCAACGCGGCCGATCCGACCGCCTGGCACACCATGCTGGTGGCCGGCTACGGCTCCTCCCAGACCGGGTACTACGCCGTCGACGTCACGAACCCCGACCCCACGGGCATCAGCAGCGGCGCGAACCCGCCGGTCGACCCGCCCCAGGTGGGGCCTGTCTTCCGCTGGCAGCTGACGACCGTTCCGTCGGGCAACATGCCCCTCTTCGGCTCGCACTCGGCGAACCCCGCCATCACCACGCTCTACATGAACCCCAACGACGGGAACGGGGCGCGGGAGATCGGCGTGGCCATCCTCCCGGGCGGCGAGTACGTCGTGCCGAGCACGCAGCAGTCCTGCCAGCGCTGGCCCAAGCTGAACAACGCCGAGCCTCTCGTCGGATACGCCGCCCGCCAGAACGTCCGCTGCTGGGGCCAGAACCAGCTCTACACCGACTTCGTCCAGGGTCGCTCGGTCACCATCGTGCGCCTCGACACCGGGGAGATCCTGCGGGTCTTCGCGCGCAAGAACGACGTGCAGCAGTACCCCAGCGACACCATCTTCGGCGCGGGCCGCTTCACCGACGTGCCCCTCGACTCACCGATGACGGGGACCCCCATCGTCTATCCGAACGACGTCGGCACCGACGCGACCAAGTTCTTCATCGGAGACGCGGACGGCACCCTGTGGCGGTTCGACCTGTCCAACCAGGACCCCAGCCAGTGGACGGGACAGATCTACCTCGACCTCTACAACCAGACCGTCGACACGAACGCCTCTTCCGTGTCGTGGAACGACGGCCAGCCGATCCAGGTGCCCCCCGTCCTCTCCCTGGATCCTGCGGGCAACGTGGTGCTCAACGTCGCCACTGGCACGACCGACCAGTTCGACACGACCGGCATCGAGTACGTCTACTCGATCACCGAGAAGATCGCGCTCGGCGTGAGCCCCCAGTACCGCGCCAGCGTCAACTGGTGGATGCAGCCTGCGCAGCTCGACAACGCGCCGGGAGAGCGCGTCTCGGGGCCGATGACGGTGTTCAACGGGACGCTCTACTTCTCGACGTACGCGGCGGCGCCTCCCGGCACCCAGTCCTGCAACGCCGGCGTCGCGCGGCTCTGGGGTCGTGACTTCGTGACGCCGCAGGACCCCAGCTGCGCCTCGGGAGGAGCCTGCAACCGCGCGCTGGGTGGGCTGCCGGAGATGCAACCGCCGCCACCCAACCCGGCGCAGACGCCCGCGCCCAGCTACATCGAGCCCGATCTCTACGACTCGACGCTGGCGGGCAAGGTCATCCCCGGCGTCTCCATCAAGTCGACGCCGGCGTGCGCCAACCTGGGCACTCCGGGCAACGACCAGTACGTCTACGGCGCCTCCCACTCGACCCCGCAGAACTTCTCGCAGACGTCGGGCTTCTCCCTCTTCACCCAGGTGGGCGCGAAGGGCACCAACGGCGCCTCGACGCGGCAGTTCGAGATGTCGGTCGCCACCCCCGCCTCGCCGACGCTCATCGACTCGTGGGCTGCGGTGCTGGAGTGAAGGCGCTCGAGGCCATCCTGATCCTGGCGGCGGTGGCCGTAGGCAGTGGGTGCAGCAAATCGTCGCCCACGGCCACGGAAGCCCCCGCGGCCACGCTCGCGCCCCTGGCCAGCGTGGCGCCGGCGGATCACCTGGGTCCGGACGAGCTCATCGAGGGGAGCGAGCGAGCCTTCGGCATCGCGCTCCCGCGAGGGCTGACGGTGGAGGAGCGCTACCCCGACACCATCCGGGCGAGCGGGCCGATGACGGTGCGCGCCCTGGTGCTCTACCTGCGTCCGCGCCTGCAGGGCGGCTCGCTCCGCGAGAGCGCCACGGTCGCGACGTTCGAGCACGTCACCACGCCAGGGCTGCCCCCGAACACCGACCTCAACATTCACCTCGAGGTGACGGTGGGCAAGACACGCGTGCAGATCGCCTCGACCACGGTGCCCCCCGCGCCCGTGCTGCCCGACGAGGCGTCGCGGTGGCGCCAGGTCGGGCTGACGCCGAACGGCAAGGTCCTCGACCCGACGCACCTCGACTGATCAGTACACGGCGACGGGGCCGCCGAAGAGCCCGAACCATCGCAGGATCCACAGGACGAACGCCCCGCCGTAGGCGGCGACCGTGAGCCCGAGCAGCACACGCGCGGAGCGTTCGCGGTAGAGCCCCAGCGGCGACCCGGTGGCCAGCGTCGCCCAGACGGTCGACCCCACGAGGAGCAGCCCCACGACGAGGATGGGCACGGCGAACGCGTGCATGCGCAGCGAGCCCTGGACGTCCCCGTGGGCGAGGAGCTTCAGAGCGCGGGTCATCCCGCAGCCCGGACAGGGTCGATGAAACGTGGCGGCGACCGCGCAGCGCTGGAGGCCGGTCAGCACGGGGAGCGCCGACAGCCCCCACACCGCGGCGACGCCCGCGGCGCGTGTCAGCCGCACGCGGAGGGGAGGCGGGGCGCGGAGTACCTGGTCCAGATCCCACATGCCCGCGTGGCTCGCCTGGCTCGCGTGTCCGACCCCGCCCGCGGGGTCGATCCGGGAAGGGTTTCCAGCGAGCATCCGTAGAATCATCCTATCATCGCCATTTGACTCGTGAGACCATCCCCGGACGTGGGTGGTCACGTCCCGTTGCTCGGTGCGGGTCGGAGCATCTGGGCGTGCAACTGCAGCGGAGGCAATCGCGCATGATGGAGAGCGGGATGGAGACGGGTCTCGTGCAAGCCGCAGGGTACGGACCTCCGGGGGGCGGACCTCCTGGCTACGGACCTCCGGGGGGTGGACCTCCGGGGTACGGGCCGCCGGGTGGCGGTCCGCCGGGATATGGCCCGCCGCCGGGCGGTGGCCCGCCGGGGTACGGACCTCCGCCGGGCGGTGGCTTCGGACCTCCGCCGGGTGGCTTCGGTCCGCCCGGGGGTCCCATGATGATGGGCGGTCAGCCTCGCTTCAGCCCCCTGGCCATCGTCTCGATGATCCTGGGCATCCTCTCGATCCCGGGCTGCTGCTGCTGGTTCCTCGGGGCGCCGATGGCCGTCGCCGGTCTGGTGCTCGGCATCATCGGCATCGGCAAGATCCGCGGCAACCCGCAGATGCTCAAGGGCGGGGGCATGGCCATCGCCGGCATCGTCTGCTCGTCGGTCGGCATCCTGCTCGATCTGGTCGCCATCTTCTCGACCATCGACGACCAGCTGAAGAGCCAGTACGGCGGCGGCTCGTTCTAGTCGACCTCGGGAAGGGCTCGTGCGAGAAGACCGGACGCCCCTCGGGGGCGTCTCGGTCCGCATGAACGACGCAAAGGTCTCGAACCCCGCAGGCGGCGGGGGTGACGCACGCACAGCCGGACGTGGAGGCGTCGCCGTGCTGGGCGCCAAGCTGTTCTTCCTGGTGGTGGGCTTCGCGCAGCAGCCGCTGCTGAGGCTCGTCGTCGGGCTCAACGACTTCGGCGCGCTGGCGCAGGCGCTGGCGTACTCGAACCTCGTCAACAACGTCGTCGTCTCCAGCGGCACGCAGGGCGTGAGCCGCGCCATCGCCGGCGCGAGGGGCAAGGAGGACGACGTGCTGCGGGCGGCGCTCCGCGTGCACGTGCCCCTGGCGGTCGCCATCGCCGGGCTCATGGCGGTGGCGGCGCCCCTCTACGCCACCTTCGAGCGCGCGCCCGACGTCGTGGCCCCGCTGGCCGTCCTCGCCGGCGTGGCCCTCCTCTACGGCCTCTACGCGCCGCTCATCGGCTACCTCAACGGGCGCAACCGCTTCGGGCGGCAGGCGCTGCTCGACGTGATCTTCGCCACGCTCCGGACGGTGGGGCTCATCGGCGTCGGCTACGCGTTCACGAGGAACGGCCTCTCCGGCGTGCTGGGCACCACCGTGGGCTGGCTGGCAGCGGCTGCCCTCATCGTGCCGCTGGCCGCGCGCTCGACGGGCCTCGGCAGGCCCCTGCCGGCGGGGACGGCTCCGCCGGAGGGAGTCCCGACGCCCCGCAGGTACCTCGCCGTGCTCGCGCCCATCGCCGGTGCGCAGCTCTGCACCAACGCGCTCATGCAGATCGACATCCTGCTGCTCGGCCGCTTCCTCAGCGAGGGCGCCATCTCCGCCGGGATCGCGGGCGACGCGCAGCGCGAGGCCGTGAAGCACTGGCTGGCCATCTACAAGGAGTGCCAGACCTTCGCCTTCCTGCCGTACCAGCTGCTCTTCAGCGTGACGCTGGTGCTCTTTCCGATGCTCGCCCGCGCCCAGGCGGGCGGCGACGCGAGCATGGTGCGCGAGCACGTCGCGCGAGGCGCCCGGCTGGCCGCGATCTTCGGCGGTCTGCTGGTGGCGGTGGTCGTGGCGCTCCCCGAGTCGATGCTGTCCTTCGCCTACGGCGCCGTCGACGCCCGCGAGGGGGCCGACGTGCTGCGCTGGATGGCGCTGGCGCAGGGGGCGTTCGCCATGCTCGGCATCGCGACCACCGTGCTCACGAGCATCGGGCTCGAGCGGATGGCGGCGGCGCTCACCCTGGGGGCCGTGGTCGCGGTGGGAGCCGCGTGCGCCCTGCTGGTGCCCGGAGGTGCGTTCGGCCACGACCAGCTCGTGCGCTCGGCGATGGCCGCAGGGGCCGCCCTGCTGGTGTCGCTGGTGATCGCAGGAGCGGTGGTGCGGGCACGGACGGGGGCGTTCGTGCCGCCGGGCACGGGGGTGCGGGTGGGCATCGCGCTGGCGGCGTGCGTCGCGCTGGGCTTCTTCGCCCCGCACTTCGGCCGCCTCGTGACCCCGCTGGTCGCCGCCGTCGTGGGCGTGCTCTACGTCGGCGTCCTGGTCATCACGCGGGAGCTCGGAGCAGCGGACCTGGCGACGGTGAGGGGGGTGGTGAGGAGGGGAAAGTAGAGCGCGGGCGCGGGGCACTCACCTCCAGGAGTCACACCATGCTGCGTATCCACGACGTCATGCTCGATGCCATCTCCACCATGAGCCCGACCAGCTGAAGCGCGCGGCCAGCAGCGTCGTGCTCAATGTCGCCGAGGGCAGCGGCTCCTTCGGCGGCGTGAGGACGCAGCGCTACCGCACGGCTCTCACCCCCGCGTTCGACGGCCCCGTCGAGGGACCGAAAACCGTGAACCCACGCGCTTTGACCGAGCGAGCCGCCCCGCGCGATCGCAGCCGCAGTACCACGCGAAGCGTGGCGCGAGGCTGCAGTCCGGGGTCGGGGTCGCGGTCGCGGTCGAGGTCGCGGTCGAGGTCGAGGTCGAGGTCGCGTCGGGGTCGCGGTCGCGGTCGAGACACACGGGAACTCCCACGTCTCGTGGCCAGAACGGGCCGCCTTGGTCCTCGAGAGGCCCGCGTTGTCCCCGAAAGGCCCGCCCTGGTCGTCGAACGGCCCGTCTTGGTCTTCGAGAGGCCCGTCTTGTTCGTCGAGAGGCCCGTCTTGTTCGTCGAGAGGCCCGTCTTGCTCGTCGAGAGGCCCGTCTTGCTCGTCGAGAGGCCCGTCTTGCTCGTCGAGAGGCCCGTCTTGCTCGTCGAACGGCCCGTCTTGGTCTTCGAGAGGTCCGTCTTGCTCGTCGAGAGGCCCGTCTTGCTCGTCGAGAGGCCCGTCTTGCTCGTCGAGAGGCCCGTCTTGCTCGTCGAGAGGGCCTCCCGGTCGACGCGAAGGCCCTTTCGTCGAGCACGAAGGCCCGTTCATCGAGCTCGAAGTGCCCTTCGTCGAGGAAGACGGCCCTCCCGGTGAGCTCGGAGGGCCTTCGTCGAGCAAGAAGGCCCTCTCGTCGAACACAAAGGCCCGTTCGTGGAGACCGAAGGCCCGTTCGGCGACCTCGGAGGCCCTTTCATCGAGGACGAAGGCCCTCTCTTCGAGCTCGGAGGCTCGTTCGTCGAACACGACGGGCCTCTCGGGTAGCGGGGCGTGCCGTTCTGCTGGTCGCATCGCGAAGGTCCGAGCCCTGGACGGCCCCGCCGCAGGCGCCGACCATCAGAGCCAGAACCAGCCGGAGACCTCCCCTCACTGTAGGAACCATGACCGATCCCCCGCACATCCGTCGTGGTGACGGCGCGCTCATCCCGACGTGTCCGCAGTGCGCGCACATGGTCGCGGTCGCGGGGCGCGTCTACCCCGACGAGCTCGGCGGTCCCCCGATGGACGGTGCGCCCCCGGCGGTGCCTCCCCCGCGGAGCCCGTGCTTCTGCACCAGGCGGTGCAGGTACATCCGGTCCATGCCGGCCATGCGCGCGGCCTTGCTCATGTTGTTGCCGGCGGCCTCGAGCAGCGCGGTCAGGTAGGCGCGCTCGAACGTGTCGATGGCGCCGTCCTTGGCGATCTTGAACGGCACCCCGATGTCGATGGCCGGCGGCAGCGGGAACGCGACGCCCGGGGTGGACCTCCGTATCGCGGGCCCCGCCTTCTGGAGCACCACCGAGCGCTCGACGTAGTTCCGGAGCTCCCGCACGTTGCCCGGCCAGTCGTGCCGCGCCATCTCCGCCAGCACCTGGGGCGTGAAGAGGCGCTCCTGGTCGGGCACGCCGAGGGCCTGCAGGAACACGCGGATGAGGATGACCAGGTCGTCCAGCCGCTCCCGCAGCGGCGGCACGCGCACCGTCATGACCGCGAGCCGGAAGTACAGGTCCTCCCGGAACCGTGCCCGGTTCACCTCGCGCTCGAGGTCCCGGTTCGTCGCGCTGATGACGCGCACGTTGACCTTGCGCGGCTTGGTCTCGCCCACGCGCCGGATCTCGCGCGCCTCGATGGCGCGCAGCAGCTTGGGCTGCAGCTCGATGGGCAGCTCCCCCACCTCGTCGAGGAACACCGTGCCCCCGTCGGCCGCCTCGAAGGCGCCCACCCGGTCGCGGTCGGCCCCGGTGAAGCTCCCGCGCAGGTGCCCGAAGAGCTCCGACTCGACCAGGTTGGGGCTGATGGCCCCGCAGTCGACCACGACGAACGGCTTGTCCACGCGCGGGCTGCGCTGCCCGATCTCGTTGGCCACGAGCTCCTTGCCCGTGCCGCTCTCGCCCTCGATGAGGACGTTGATGTCGCTCGGCGCCACCTTCTCGAGCAGCGCGAAGAGCTTGCGCATGGGGACGCTCGTCCCCGCGAGCTGCCCGAACGCGGGGATCATCGGCACGACGGCCTGACCGGCCGGCGCCACCGCGTGAACGCGCACGATCGAGTCGCCCAGGGCGAGCGTCGCGTCGGCGGGGAGATCGGCGTCGCGGATGCGCACCGTCTCGAGCTTCGTGCCGTTCAGCGAGCCCCAGTCGCGGACGCGCCACGCGCCCTCCTCCCGCACGAGGCGGCAGTGGAAGCGCGAGACGGCCGGATCCGACAGGACCAGATCGTTGGAGGAGTGCGTCCCGATGCGACACAGGTCGCCGTCGTAGAGCACGGTCCGCGACGTCGCCTTCCCCGCCTCGCGCTCCACCGTGAGCGAGAGCCGCGGGATGGCCACCGTGTCGATGAGCTGCCTCACCGTGGCCACGCTCTGCTCGTCGCGCCGCAGCATCGTGGGGGGACCGTCCGCGGCGGTGGGGAAGAACGACGGAGGCTTGGGCGCCGTCCCCGGGATGTCGACCGGCGAGCGCGTGGAGCGCGCCGCCGGCACCCCCGACTCCGGGGGAACCGAGGACGGCGAACGAACCGGAGGCCTGGGAGGTGTGGGCTGCGGCGGAGGTATGGGGCGGCGAGGATTACTCACGCAGTCCCAGAGTATGGCATTCGCCAGCGCCAGGGCGACCCTCTCTCTCGGACCTCGTCAGCGACGGGCGAGGACGGCGCCGGAGGTGCGGCCTCTCGCGGCGTGGGCGGCGGCAAAGACAGTGTGTGCCGGCGGGGGGCTCGAGCGCACCGACGGCGCTACGGCCGCGGTTGCAGGCCTCTGGACCTGTGCGGCCGGGAGGGTCTGTTCCAGCCGGGTGGTAGGCGTGCTGCGCGCCAGGATCGGCTCGATCGCGGTCGCGTCGAAGGTCCGGGCCTCGCCGACGTCGGACACCCTCACCGTGCGGACGCCGAAGAAGAAGATGGCCCCGAGGGTCGCCACCCCGAGCGCGGTGAAGAGCATCGTCCCCGGACCGGTCCGCTTCACTGCCGTGGCACCCCGGGCGATCGGACCGAAGACGAGGTGATCGTCGAGCATCGTCTTGCGGACGATGCGCGGGATCACGGGGAGCTGCGCCCGGAGCGCCGCGCTGGGGGACTCCGGCGCACGCAGCGGAGGGAGACCCGGGGCGTCGAGGTGCTGGGCGACCGACGGCGGCACCTCGTGCCCCATCCCGGTCGCGAAGGTGAGCACGGGCCGCGCGCGCGAGAGCACGCTGCCCGAGTCGAACTGCTGCTCGCGGGACATGACCGGGTGAAGAGCAAGCCCGGTGCCGTGCCGTGAAAATATTGGAGCCCTCCTTTTCTACGGCCTCGCGCGTCCCTGGGCACCTTGCCCCCCTGATGTCGCCAGGCCGCAATTTGCTGCCTCGCCAGCTCATCGCGCGGAAGGGGTCCCTCGAGGGCAAAGGACTGCAACTTCGCGCCCTTGGAGAGTGCGGCGCGGGCCTTGAATAGGGAACCGCACCCGAGGTCCTCCACGATGTTCTCCACCTCCCGCACCCTCCTCTCTGCGCTCGCCCTGCTCGGCATCACCGCGGCGACCGGCCTCGCCCGGGGCGATTCCACGGCCCATCCGGCCGCAGCGCAGGAGGCCGTGGTCCACGCGGGGGATCGCGCCATCGCGCTGCTCGAGGCGACGCGCGCGAAGTTCGGGCACGCCGACCTCTACGTCCCCACGTTCTTCCAGCCGGTGAACGGCACCTACGACCTCGTCGTGCACTTTCACGGCATCCCCTCGCTCCAGGAAGAGAGCTTCGAGCGCGCGCGGGTGAACGCGATCGTCGTCAGCGTGAACCTCGGCCTGGCGTCGGACGCGTACTCGAACGCCTTCCGCGCGCCCGGCTCGTTCGACGAGCTGCTCGCGCAGACGCAGCGGGTGCTCGACGGCACGGGCCGCGCGCCGGGTGCACGGCTCGGCCGCATCGCCCTCTCGGCCTGGAGCGCCGGATTCGCCTCGGTGGGCGCCATCCTCAAGCAGCCGGGAGTCGCCGACCGCGTCGACGCCGTCCTCCTCGCCGACGGCCCCCACACCATGTACGACGCCCCGCACCACATCTACGAGCCGGGCATGGACAAGTGGGTCCGCTTCGCCGAGTCGGCGATGCGCGGCGAGAAGCTCTTCGCGCTCACGCACTCCTCGATCCAGACGGTCGGCTATCCGAGCACGACCGAGACCATCGGCGAGCTGCTCCGCGAGACCTCGGTGGACAAGGTGCCGACCCAGGCCACGGGCCCGCGGGGCATGCGCGCAATCTACGAGAGCCACCGCGGCGGCTTCCACGTGATGGGCTTCGAGGGGCAGACCGCGAAGGATCACATCGATCACATCAAGGGGATGAGCGAGACGCTCCTGCCGTACCTGCGCGACCGCTGGACCGCGCGCTAGAGCTCACGGCCGCTACACTGCGGCCTTCATGGCTCTGCCCCTCTCGGTCCTCGACCTCTCGCCCATCCCGGCTGGCTCGACCGCGGGCGACGCCCTCCGCAACACCCTCGACCTCGCGCAGCACGCCGAGAAGCTCGGCCTGCGCCGCTACTGGCTCGCCGAGCACCACAACGCCGGCAGCCTGGCCTGTCCTGCGCCCGAGCTGATGATCGGGCAGGTCGCGGCCATGACGCGAACGCTCCGGGTCGGCGCCGGCGGCATCATGCTCCCCAACCACACCCCGCTGAAGGTCGCCGAGACGTTCCGCGTCCTGCACGCGCTCTTCCCGGGTCGGATCGACCTCGGCCTCGGGCGGGCGCCGGGGACCGATCCGCGCACGGCGGCGGCGCTGCGGCGCTCGCGGGAGGCCGTCGTCGTCGACGAGTTCCCCCAGCAGCTCACCGAGCTGATGCGCTACCTCGACGAGGACGACCCCCCGCGCACCGGCTTCGGCGGCCCCATCCGCGCCATCCCCACCAACGTCCCCTCCCCCGAGCTCTGGCTCCTCGGCTCGAGCGAGGCCGGCGGCGCCCTCATGGCCGCAGAGCGCGGCCTCGGGTTCGCGTTCGCGCACCACATCAACCCCGACGACTCCGTGCGCGTGCTGCGTCGCTACCGCGAGGCCTTCGTCCCGTCGCCGCGCCGGCGCACGCCGTGGGCCATCCTTGCGCTCGCTGTGATCTGCGCCGAGAGCGACGCCGCGGCCGAGCGGCTGGCGTCGTCGAGCGAGCTGGCGATGGTGCGCTTCGTCCAGGGGATCCGCGACCGACCTCTGCCCAGCGTGGAAGAGGCCCTCGCCTACCGGTACGACGCGGAGGAAGAGGCGCTGCGGGTCGGACGCGAGGCGCACATGCTGGTGGGCGGCGTGGCGCGCGTGCGCGCTCGCCTGAGGGCGCTGGTGGAGGCCTCGGGCGCCGACGAGGTGATGGTGCTGACGCACGTCCACGAGCACGCCGCCCGCAAGCGCTCGTACGAGCTGGTGGCCGAGGCGCTCGCCGAAAATGCGGCCGTTCCCGCGGCACGAGCCTAGGGTCACGGCCATGCCCCGCAGGTCCACGTCCCTCGCCGTCGTCCTCCTCGGTGTGACCCTCGCGCTGGACGCCCCCGCTGACGTGACCCGTCCGACCGCGGTCACCATCGACGTCATCGGGAAGGGGACCATCCGGCTGCTGGTGGCGGACGGCAGCTCGCGCCCCTGCGACGCCTCGGACAACCACGTCCTCTTCAGCGGGCACGCGAAGGCGGGCGACGCCATCAAGCTGGCGGCGGCGAGCGGCTCGGTCTGCGTCGACCACACCTACGGCTCGATGCGCGAGTCGCAGTGGGCCGGGGCCAGCATCTGGTCGGGGAGCAACGCCGGGTGGACGGGAGTGCGGGTGCTCAGCGGCGCCGTGTCGACCGACGAACCCTGAGTGCGACGGTGTCGTACGCCCGGAATCGAGGAAAATTCGGGTGGGTTGATCCTTTCTCCGGCTGCCCGCACACTCCATCTTCAAGGTGACGGAACCTCTCGATCGCAGCGCCTCCACGGCGGGAGGAACCGAGTCCGAGGCCATGGTGCTGGCCCGCCAGGCCGCGGCCGGCGACGGTGTAGCGATCGGTCGTCTGCTCCGGATGCTGACGCCCCGCCTCCAGAGCGTGGTGCGGGCCATCATGGGGGCAGCCCACCCCGACCGCGACGACGCCGTCCAGCTGGCGCTCATCGGGTTCGTCCAGGCCCTCCCTGCCTTCCGTGGCGAGTGCGATCCGGCCGGCTACGCGGCGACCATCGCCGTGCGCACGGCCGTCGCGGCGCGCAAGCGGGCGAGGGTGCGCGAGTCCCGTCAGGAGCCCATCCCGGTCGAGGGAGGCGAGGCGCGCGACCCCGTGCTGCCGAGCCACCTCGTGGAGGCTCAGCGGCGGCAGGAGATGCTGCGCGAGCTGCTCTCGGCGCTGCCCACCGAGCAGGGCGAGACGCTGGCCATGCGCGTCGTGCTCGGATGGTCGCTCGAGGAGATCGCCGCCCACACGCGGGCCCCGGTGAACACCGTCCGCAGCCGGCTGCGTCTCGCGAAGGAAGCCATGCGGCGCCGCATCGAGGGCGACGCCACGCTCCGTGAAGCGCTGGAGGTGGAGCCGTGAGCGTCGTCGATCTCCACCCCGAGAACCTGCTCGACAAGGAGATCCGCGGCGAGCTCGATGGCGCGGACCGCGAGCGGCTCGAGGCCCACCTCGCGCAGTGCGCGACCTGCCGCATGGAGCGCGAGCTCCGCGCCGACTTCCAGCTCGAGCTGTCGCGCGACAGCGTTCCGCCCGAGATCGCAGGGCTGGTGGAGAGCCTCGCCAGGCGGGAGAAGCCGTCGCCCATCCCCGCGCCGACCCCGGTCGTCGCCCCGTCCCGCGGGCGCGCGCGGAGGGTGAAGCTCATCATCGCCGCCGTGGCGGCCACGCTGACCCTGGTCGCGGGAGCCTTCGCCTCGACCGAGGCGGGCCATCGGGTGATGGCGCCGTTCTTCGGGCGGGAGGCGGTCACGCCCCACTACGGCGATGCCACCTCGCCCACCCGGCCCGGCGCTCACGTCCCTCTCGTCGCGCAGCCGGCGACGCCCGTGACGGAGCCGCCGACTCCATCCATCGAGCCCGTCGTGCCGCCCGCGCCGCTGGCACCAGCGCCCGAGCCCAGCTCCGCCCCTGCCCTGCCCCCCGTCGTCCAGCCCGTGGTCGCGACCGCGCCTCCGGACGGCCCCGCGCCGCTCTTCACCGCCGAGGCCGACGCGCGGCGCCGGGGGGACGGGGCGCGCGTGCTCGAGCTCCACGCCCAGCTCGTCGCGCGCTACCCGCAGAGCCGGGAGGCCCAGGTCTCGCGGATGATGGTGGCGCGCATGCTGATGGATCGCGGCGACGCGGCCGGGGCGCTCTCCGGGTTCGATGCGTACCTGCGCAACGGCTCGGGCGAGCTCCGCGAAGACGCGCTGGCCGGACGCGCCACGGCTCTCGACCGTCTGGGCCGGACGGACGAAGGGCGGCGCGCGTGGATGGCGCTGCTCGACCAGTACCCCAACACCGCGTACGGCGCGCATGCCCGCTCGCGTGTCGAGGCCTCGGGCGAGCGCTGAATGCTCCGCCGCGTGGCGTGGGTCGCGGTCCTGCTCCCGCTGCTCGCCGTCCCGACAGGGCTGGCCCTCGGCCAGCCGGTCCCGCGGTCGAGCGACGGGGCCCAGGTGGTCGAGCTCATCGTGGTCGGCGGGCGGGATGGCGGGGCGCTGCTCGATACCGTGCGGGAGCTCCTCGGTCGCCATGGACTCATCCTCGAGGCCCACGCCGTCTCCGGCCCCGCGGACGTCGCCGCCATCCCGCGCGGCTCGGCCGTCGCGCGCATCCAGGTCGACCTCCGTGCGTCCGACGAGGCCGTGCTGGTCATCGAGGGACGGCGCCAGGGCCCCAGCCAGCGCGTGATCCGCCGCGACGCGGCGCCCGTGGTGGCGCGCGAGGAGATCGCGCAGGCCATCGAGAGCGCCGTCGAGGCGCAGCTCTTCGCGGACTCTGCCCCGCCGGCGAGCTCGGCCACAAGCTCCGCCACGGCTCCGGAAGGTCCGGTGCCCTCGGCGGCGCCCTCCAGCTCTGCGCCGGCGGCGTCCCCGTCCACCGAGCCCCCTCCTCCCTCGGCCGCGCCTCCACCGCCGCCTCCCCCGCCAGAGCCCGTCCTGCCGCAGCCGGTCGTCCCGCTGGCCGGTCTGCCGCGCGAGACCCCTGCCGTGGGCCCCCGGACGCCGTCTTCCCTCGGCCTCGACGTCTCGACGCTGGGCGGGGGGGGCTGGTTTGCGAGCGCGACCGGACCGGTGGCCACCGTCGGCGGCAACGTGACCCTCGCCTCCCGCAGGGGGTGGCGGCCCTTTCTCACGCTGTCGGGACGCGCCGTCCTGCCCTTCCAGGACTCGGCCGAGTCCGTGACCGCACGGGCCAGCGCCTTCGCGATCCGCGCCCTCGCGGGCGTCGAGCTGCTCCACACGTCCTGGCTGGCGCTGGCGGCGGGCGCAGGCGGTGGGACCGATGTGCTGTGGACCACCCCTGGCTCGGCCGTGCTCCCGCCCTCCGTCCTCGACTCGCCGACCACGCGTGCGGATCCCATCGCGTCGGCGCTCGTCGCGGCGCACGTGGCGCTCGTCCCGAGCGTCGAGCTGACGGTCATGGCGCTGGGGGACCTCGATCTCGGCCGTTCGCGCTACGTCGTGGCGCAGGGGAGCACGGTCGAGCCGGTGCTCGCCCCGTGGATGGTGAGGCCGACGCTGCTCGCGGGCTTCACCTTCACCGCGGCCGGGGTCCCTGCCTTCACGCCGAGGCCCCCCCGATGAAGCGGTGGATGGGTGGGGTCGCCACCGCGGTCCTCGTTGCCTGGATGGCGCCGTCCTGCGCCACCACGGATGTCCCCCTCGCGACGCTGCCGGAGGAGGCCGGGGCCCCCATCCGCTGCGCGAGCAGCAACGACTGCCCGCTCGGCTTCTACTGCGACGAGGCCAGCTGCGACGCCACGTCCGGGACCTGCAGCGCGCCGCCCACCGACTGCCCCAACAACGAGGCGCCCGTCTGCGGGTGCGACGGCGTCACCTACTTCAACGATTGCCTGCGCTCGTCGCGCGGGGTGGCGGCCTCGACGCCTGGCCCCTGCTTCGCGGCTCCGCCCTGCGACCCGACCACCCCCTGCGCGGCGGGGTCTTCGTGCGCCCTGCTGACGGGGAGCTGCGCCCCGGATACCCCGGTCGAGGGCACCTGCTGGGTGGTACCGGCCCAGTGCCCGTCCCAGAGCCACGCGCCCAACATGTGGGACTCGTGCCAGCCCGGCCAGCACTGCGTCGACACGTGCACGGCCATCCAGAGCGGGATGCCCTTCAAGCGGGCGCCCGAGTGCCACTGATCCAGCCGGAAACGCGAAACTTTCCGCTGGAGCGGGTCGTGAAGGAAAATGTGATCCGTTCCCCTCGGTGGATCCCACAGCACGAACGGTGGAGGTCACTCGTTCATGAACCGGTCGTCGTTGCGCCCCGTGCGTCTCATCCTTCCTCTCGCCGCGACACTCCTCGTGGCGCTGCTGGCCGCGGGCGGCTGCGGTGGACGTGCCGATCTCCTGGTCCCCGACGGCGGGCTGGAGGGCGGCGTCATCGATGGTGCCCTCGACGGGGCGCACGACGGCGCGACGGGCGATGGGGGAGCGGACGCTCACTCCGACGCTCACTCCGATGCCACGACCGGGGACTCCGGACCCTCCGACGCCTCCCCGGACGGCCCGGTGTGCACGACCGGCCGCGACTGCAACGGGACCTGCGTGGACGTCGAGTCCGACCCGAACAACTGCGGCGGGTGCGGCATCGCCTGCGCCTCCACCCAGGTCTGCTCGACCGGCACGTGCCAGACGACCTGCGGGACCGGGCTGACGGCCTGCGGTCAGGCCTGCGTGAACCTCACCAGCGACGCCCAGGACTGCGGCGCCTGCGGCACCGTCTGCGGTGGCGGCCAGCAGTGCGTCTCCAGCGCGTGCGCCTGCACGCAGGGGACCACCCCCGCGGCGTGCAACGGGCAGTGCGTGGACCTCTCCAGCGACCCTAGCGACTGCGGCGCCTGCGGCACGGTGTGCACCACGGGCCAGGTCTGCTCGGCGGGCGTCTGCACCCTGAACTGCGGGACCGGCCTGACCAACTGCAGCAACGCCTGCGTCAACCTGCAGACGGATGACCTCGACTGCGGCGGCTGCGGCGTGACCTGCGGGACGGGGGCGAGCTGCGTGGCCGGAGCGTGCACCTGCCCGGCGGGGCAGACGCTGTGCAACGGCGCGTGCGTGGACACGACGTCGAACGTCAACGACTGCGGGGGGTGCGGCGTCGTCTGCACCGGCAGCCAGCAGTGCACCAACAGCACGTGCTCGCTGTCCTGCGGCACGGGGCTCACGGCCTGCGGGAGCTCCTGCGTCAACGAGTCGACCGACAGCGCCAACTGCGGCGGCTGCGGCGTGACCTGCAGCGGCGGCACGACGTGCCAGAACGGCGCCTGCGCCTGCTTCAACGGCGGCCTGCGCTGCAACGGCGTCTGCACCGACACGCAGAGCGATCCCACGAACTGCGGCGCCTGCGGCACCACGTGCACCGCGAGCCAGGTCTGCTCGGCGGGCGTCTGCACGACCAACTGCGGCTCGGGGCTCACCAACTGCAACAACGCGTGCGTGAACCTGACCAGCGATCCCTTCGACTGCGGGAGCTGCACGACCGCCTGCCCCTCCGGGGCCAGCTGCGTCAGCGGCGCGTGCGCCTGCGGGGCGGGCGACACGCTCTGCAACGGGCAGTGCATCGACCCGACGACCGACGTCAACAACTGCGGCGGGTGCGGCAACCGGTGCGGGCCCGGCAACCAGTGCCAGAACGGAGCCTGCACCGGGGGCTGCGGTCCGAACCTGACCCTGTGCAACGGGCGGTGCGTCGACACCGAGACGAGCCAGACCAACTGCGGCAGCTGCGGGAACGCGTGCCCCGCCGACGCCACGTGCAACGCGGGGACGTGCGACTGCCCCTCGGGTGAGACCGTGTGCCCCGGCGGCGGGGGTGGCGGCGGGGGGGGCCCCGGCGGAGGCTCCATCTGCGACGACCTGCAGACCAGCGCGAACAACTGCGGGGCGTGCGGGAACCGTTGCACGGGCGGGCAGGTCTGCAGCGCCGGCGTCTGCTCGGTCACCTGCGGCAACGGGCTCGCGAAGTGCAACAACAGCTGCGTGGACCTGCAGAACGACCCGAACAACTGCGGCTTCTGCGACGAGAAGTGCAACGGCAACCTGGTCTGCAACGCCGGCGCCTGCGCGTGCCCGTCCGGCACGACCGATTGCAGCGGCGTCTGCGCCGACCTCAGCACCAGCAACACGAACTGCGGGAGCTGCGGGAACGCCTGCACCCAGGGTACGGCGTGCGGCAACGGCAAGTGCGGGTGACGGCGGTTGATGCTATGGCTGGTGGCTATTGCCGGGCGCCCATGACGCCCGGCGAGCGCCATCGATGCCGAGCGGTCTCGAACAACTCCTCGCCGAAGGCGTCATCAGCGAGGTCCTCGCGCGGCTGAAGAGCGGCAAGGAGGCGGAGGTCTACGTCGTCCGCTACGGGAGCAAGGTGGTGGCGGCCAAGGTCTACAAGGACCGGGCGCACCGCAGCTTCAAGAACAACGCCGACTACAAGGAAGGGCGGGCCGTGCGCAACACGCGCTCGCAGCGGGCGATGGCCCGCGGCTCGAGGTTCGGGCGGGCCGCCTCGGAGGACGCCTGGAAGACGGCCGAGGTCGACGCGCTCTACAAGCTCCACGCGGCGGGGGTCCGGGTCCCGACCCCGGTGATGTACCTCGAGGGTGTCCTGCTGATGGAGCTGGTGCTCGACGCGGGGGGGGAGGCCGCGCCGCGCGTCATCGACACGGCGCTGACCCCGCAGCAGGCCAACGCCGCGTACTTCGACATGCTGGCGCAGCTCGCCCGCATCCTCTCCTGCGATCTCATCCACGGCGACCTCTCGCCGTACAACGTGCTCTGGGGCGCCAGCGGCCCCACCATCATCGACTTCCCGCAGATCGTCTCGGCGTCGCACAACAGCCGCTCCGAGGTGTTCTTCATGCGCGACGCGCGGAACATCCTGGGCTACTTCGCGGGCATCGACCGGAGCCTCCTCTCGCGGGGCGGGGACGCGTCGCAGATCTGGCACGCCTACGTGAGGCGGGAGCTGACGCCCGACTTCATGCCGTCCGCGCGGGCACGTCCTCCGCTGCCCAGGCCGCGCCCGGTGGAGCCGGCGAGGCCGTCCCGGCCTCACGTCGCCCCTGCTCCTCCCCGCCACAACAGCGGCAACAACAACAACCACCGCCACCCCAACAACCCGCCCCCCCGCCGCCCCCCGGGCCCCGAGGTGTTCGTGCGCGTCCGCGGCGCCACGGCGGCCCCTCCGGCAGAACGGCGGGACGAGCGGCTCATCGCCGCAACGACCGCTGCGCCTGTCGTCCCCGTCGCTGTCCAGCCGGGCGCCGGGCCTGCCGGTACGCCCCCGAATCCCCCCGGGACGGGTCGCAGGCGGCGCCGCCGTCGGCGGTGACTCGACGTCAGTCGCCCGGCGGCATCTCGAGGCTGATGCGCCCGAGCGCGCCCGACCGGAAGTCGTGCACGAGGACGTCGGCCGCCTTGTGCAGGTCGACCTTGCCGCCGGCCCGCAGCCCGCCCCGGCGCCGGCCGATCTCGTGGAGGAGCGCGTCCGCGCTCGAGGGCAGCTCCGTGAGCCCGTAGCGTGCGCGCAGCCGGTCCGGGTAGCGCTCGAGGAGGAACCGTCCGGCGAACATGGCGACGCTCTCGTAGTCCAGCACCCCGTCGGGCAGCGCTCCCCCCAGCGCCAGCCGGAACGAGGCCGCCTCGTCCTCGAGCTTGGGCCAGAGGATGCCCGGGTTGTCCGACAGGGTCATGCCGTTCTTCAGCGTCACCTGCTGCCGCGCCTTGGTGACCGCCGGCTCGTCGCCCACCTTCGCGACCTTGCGCTCCATGAGCACGTTGATGAGCGTCGACTTCCCGACGTTGGGGATGCCGACGACCATGGCCCGCACCGTCTTGCCCAGTCCGTGGGGGTTCGGCGCGAGCCGCTTGCACAGCTCGGCCACGCGCGCCCTCACGTCCCCCGGGCGGTCGGCGCGGATGGCGATCGCGGCGACCTTGCCCCCGGGCCGCTCGGTGGAGGGCTCGCGTCGCTCGGCCTCGAAGTAGCGAAGCCACGCGGCGGTGACCTCGGGATCGGCCAGGTCGCTCTTGGCGAGGACCTTCAGGCAGGGCTTCTGCTTGCGGAGCTCCGTCACCAGCGGGTTCTCGCTGGCCGAGGGCATGCGCGCGTCGAGGACCTCGATGAGCACGTCCTGCGACGGCACGGCCTCGGCCATCGCCTGCCGGGCCTTCGACATGTGGCCCGGGTACCACTGGATGGACATCGGGGGTGGTGTACCACGGGGCAGGGGTCGGGGTCGGGGTCGGGGTCAGGGTCAGGGTCGGGGTCGCGAGGTCGCGAGGTCGACCTCGACCTCTCCCCCCTCTCCCCTCTCCCTCCGCCCCCCCCGCGCTATCTTCCCCCCGCTTCATGCCCCTCGCCCCCTCCTACCGTCCCGCCCCGCGTCACCCCACGCTGGGCCCGGACTTCTACGACGAGGTGCAGCCGGCCCGCTTCCCCCGGCACGTGCTCCGCTTCCGCAACCAGCGCTGGGCCGAGCGGACGGGGCTCGGCGCGCTCGACGCCGGCGAGTGGGAGGCGCACTTCGCGCGGTTCCTGCCGCTCCCGTGCAACCTCATGGCGCCCCTCGCGCTGCGGTACCACGGGCACCAGTTCGACGTGTACAACCCGCAGCTCGGCGACGGGCGGGGCTTTCTCTTCGCGCAGGTCGAGGACGACACCGGGCGGCTGCTCGACCTGGGCACCAAGGGCAGCGGAACGACGCCCTGGTCCCGCGGTGGCGACGGGCGGCTCACCCTCAAGGGCGGCGTGCGCGAGGTCCTCGCGACCGAGATGCTGGAGGCCCTCGGCGTCCCCACCTCCCGGTCCTTCAGCCTGTTCGAGACCGGCGAGTCCCTCCTGCGCGGCGACGAGCCCTCCCCGACGCGCTCGTCGGTCCTCGTGCGCCTCGGCCACTCGCACGTGCGCATCGGCACCTTCCAGCGGCTCGCCCACCGGGGCGACACCGCGGGCCTCGACCGGCTCCTCGCGTACGGCATCCGCCACTACTTCCCCGACGTCGGCGAAGGCCCGGGGCGCGCCACGCGCTTGCTCGCCAGGGTCACGCGCGCCAGCGCCGCCCTGTGCGCGGCCTTCATGGCGGCGGGGTTCGTCCACGGCGTGCTCAACTCGGACAACCTCTGCATCACCGGCGAGGGGTTCGACTACGGGCCCTACCGCTTCCTCCCCACCTACGACGAGACCTTCGTCGCGGCGTACTTCGACGCGCAGGGGCTCTACGCCTTCGGCCAGCAGCCGCGCGCCTTCCTGCGGAACCTGATGCGACTCGGCGAGGCCCTTCGACCCATCGCCCCCGACATCGCCCTCGCCAGCGTGCGGGCGGAGTTCGAGGACACGCTGGAGCGAGAGCTGCAGAAGCGCGTGCTGGCCCGCCTCGGGCTGACCTCGAACGGCACCACCGACGCCGCGCTCCTCGCCGCGACCTACGCCTTCCTCCGCGACAGCGGCGTCGGGTACGATCGCTTCTTCTTCGACGTGCGCACGGGCCTCGCGAAGGAGGCCCGCGACCCCTACCGCGGCCCGCGCTGGGAGGAGCTCCGTGCCCTCCTCGCCCTCTACCCGCCGGCCCACCCGGTCGCGCTGCCCCCGGCGCCCTGCTCGCTGCTCATCGACGAGATCGAGTCCATCTGGCAGGCCATCGCCGGGCGCGACGACTGGCGTCCCTTCGACGCGAAGATCGCCGACATCCGCGCCATGGGCGACGCGCTGCGAGCCTAGTACCTCGTGCTCGCCGGCCCCCACCCCCGCCCCGCTTGCGGCTGATTGCGGGGCCCTACTGCGCCCCCAGGCACGCGCAGTGCTGCGCGATGCACTGGGTCTCCGCGCCTCCGGCGCAGGTGCAGCAGTCGGAGCTCACCGAGCACTTCTCGTACTCCTGCGCGCAGCCGCTGGGCTGCGGCACGCACGCCACGGTGACTCCCCCGTCGGGGCCGTTGGTCTGGCGGCAGTACCCGCTGCAGCACTGGTCGCCGCTGGTGCACCCGAGGCCGTTGCCCTCGCACGGGCTGAGGGCCCAGAAGCCGCGCGAGTTGCCGCCGGCCAGCTCCTGACCGGGCAGGTAGAACGCCGGGTGGCTGATGTCGTGCGCGCTCGTGCTCGGGTGCTCCGGGTTGTCGATGTCGAGGGCGGCCACCCACAGCTTCTTGCGGCGGGCAGGGACGCCCCCCTCGAAGAGGCCCTCCCACGGATCGGCGTCGTTGATGGTGTTGCCGTACTCGCGGCGGCTGGTGAACACGACCCAGAAGTACCCCCCCACCGCGACGGGCAGCACGGTCGGCTCGTAGTCCTTGTCCGAGTCGTCGGCGAAGGGGAGCGTGGACTTTCCGTTCGCGACGCCGTTGAGCATGTCCAGCATCGCGATGGTGCCCGACGGCACGTGCACGACGGCGAGGTTGGCCGACGTGCCGCTGTTGCGCGTGTAGGTCTGGTTGCCGAGCTGGTAGATGAGCCACTGGCCGTCCGGGGTGAAGGCGGGCCAGCTGGGGTAGAGCGTCGGATCGGTGGCGACCGTCGCGAGGCTGGAGAAGGTGTGGGTCGCGACGGCGAAGTCCATGATGCCGAGCGAGTGGCCCGGATCGTAGCCCGGCCCCTGACCGTACAGGTTGAACGCCACCTTCGTGCCGTCCGACGAGAACGTCGGGAAGCCCGCGCGCCCCACGACCCCGTCGAAGCCCGGCGCGGCGAGCACGGCCCCGGTCTTCGGGTCCATGAGCTGCGAGGGGGTGATGTTCGCGTTGGTGGACGACACGTCGACGCAGTTGTCGCACGTGAGGGCGAGCGAGCCGTCCGGGTAGAGCCCCGCGTTGGCGAGGACGTGGTTGCCGGCCGTCACCTGGATGGTCTCCAGGGTGGTGTTGTTCGTCGTCAGATCCCCGCACGTGTCGTCGGTGTGCTGGTGCGCGGCGACGATGGTGGAGCCGTCGCCGCTGACGGCGTGGCAGACCACGCAGCCGCTCGCTCCCCCCATGAGGACCGTGGGGGCCGCGGCGCCGGGCTGGATGGTGAGCACCGCGCCGCCGTTGGCCAGGGGCGAGTCGTAGGAGCTGTAGTAGACGGTGCCCTTCAGGCTGCCCTGGGCGATGGTCCAGATCTCGCTGATGGGCCCGGAGACCTGCCCGCCGGAGATCTTCGTCAGCTCCACCTTCACCGAGTCCGTCCCCGACGCCGTCTCGGTGATCGTCGTCCAGAGCTGCGGCGAGAGGGTCACCTGCCCGGGGCTGCTGGCCCCGTAGAAGCCCTTGTAGTCGAGCGTCGAGAAGCTCACGTGCACGTAGACCGCGTCGGGCGCCGTGCCCGCGAACTGCAGGACCGGCGCCGCCAGCCCCCGCGGGAAGACCGTGCCGTCGTAGGGGTAGAGCCACGCGAAGGCCGCGTCCGCCGTGCCGCCCGCCTGCAGCTGCCCCTGCGTCCCCGCGGCGACGTTGCCCGGGTTGTCGCCGAGCTGGAGGATCACGGTGAGCACGGTCGACGCGGTGGCAGCGCCCACCTGGGCCGTCACCGTGGTCAGGCCGCCGAGCGTGCCCGACGCCGAGAAGAGCCCCGTCTGGTCGATGGTGCCGATGCTGACGGCGTCGATGGTCCAGGTGGCCGTCACCGGGGTGGTGCTGCCCGCGAAGTGGGCCGAGAACTGGAGGGTGGTGCCCGGCTGCGTGACCGTCAGCGTCGGGCTGGCGGGATCGATCACGAGCTGCGACGCCGAGACGTCGCCGAACAGGCTCGCGTCGCTGCCGCCGCCCGGCCCGTCCTGCCCCGCTCCGCCGCCCCCATCCTTCGTGGCCGCCGTGCTGTTGGCCGAGCTGCCGCAGCCGGACATCCCGGACGACACGGCGAGGGCCAGCACGAGCAGCATCAAGGGCAACCACCACAGTCGACGAGTCGTCATGGCTGGCGCTCCTGTCGGGCAGACGTTCGCGGGCACAGTTTAGCTCGCGGGACCGGGTTCAGCCGCAGGTTTGTGGCATAAGAAAGCGGAACCCGGCCGCGGATCCAGGCATCCTATCGGCTCGTCCGGGGGCACGAGGCAGACTCCGCCCATGATGTGGCTCGTTCGAATGGCGCTCAAGCGCCCGTACACGTTCGTCGTGATGTCGATCCTCATCGTCATCCTCGGCGCCGTGACGATCGTGCGGATGCCCACCGACATCTTCCCGGACATCGACATCCCGGTCATCTCGGTCATCTGGAACTACGCCGGCCTCTCCCCCGAGGAGATGGAGAAGCGCATCGTCAACAACTACGAGCGCTTCCTGACCACGTCGGTGAACGACGTCGAGCACATCGAGAGCCAGTCGCTGACCGGCATCGGGGTGGTGAAGATCTTCTTCCAGCCCGGCGCGAAGATCGAGGCGGCGACCGCGCAGGTGACGGCGGTCTCGCAGACCGCGGTGCGGGCCGCGCCGCCGGGCACGACGCCTCCCTTCATCATCCGCTACAGCGCCTCCAACGTCCCCATCCTCCAGGTCGCCCTGGAGAGCGACTCGCTCAGCGAGCAGCAGCTCTTCGACTACGGGACCAACTTCATCCGCGCCGACTGGGCCACCATCCAGGGCGTGCAGATGCCCTGGCCGTACGGGGGCAAGCAGCGCGAGATCATGATCGACATCGATCCGGCGCGCCTCTACGCCTGGGGCCTGTCGCCCCGCGACGTGAACAACGCGCTCGCGGCGCAGAACGTCATCGTGCCCACGGGGACGGCGAAGATCGGGCTCGACGAGTACCCCATCGTGCTCAACTCCAGCCCGGAGCTGCTCGACCAGATCGCCGGCATCCCCATCGAGTTCACGCACGGCACGACGGTGTACATGCACGACGTGGCCAGCGTGCGCGACGGCTACGCGCCGCAGACCAACATGGTCCACGTCTCGGGCAAGAAGTCCGTGCTCATGTCCATCATGAAGCTGGGGAGCGCCAGCACGCTCGACGTCGTCGGGCGGATCCGGGAGGCCATGCCGACCACGATGTCGAAGGTGCCCAAGGAGCTCAAGGCGACGCTCCTCTTCGATCAGTCGATCTTCGTCCGGGCGGCGGTCACGGGCGTGGTGAAGGAGGCGGGCATCGCGGCGGCGCTGACCGCGATCATGCTGCTCGTCTTCCTGGGGAGCTGGCGCAGCACCCTCATCGTCGTCATCTCCATCCCGCTCTCCATCCTGGTGTCCATCATCGTGCTGGCCTGGCTGGGCCAGACGCTCAACGTCATGACCCTGGGCGGGATGGCGCTGGCGGTGGGCATCCTGGTCGACGACGCGACCGTGGAGATCGAGAACGTCCACCGGAACATGGCGCAGCGCAAACCCATCATCCGCGCCATCCTCGACGGGGCGTCGGAGATCGCGACCCCTGCGCTGGTCTCCACCCTCTGCATCTGCATCGTGTTCGTCCCGGTCGTGTTCATCACCGGCGCGGCCAAGTCGCTCTTCGTGCCGCTGGCCATGGCGGTCGTCTTCGCGATGCTGACCTCGTACTTTCTGTCGCGGACGCTGGTGCCGACGATGATGCGGTACCTCATGCGAGAGGAGGCGGAGCGCCACGCGCAGGGCCGGGACGTGCCGCCGACGTCGCCGGTCGCGCGCTTCTTCGCGGCCTTCGAGCGCGGCTTCGCGCGCCTGCGGACGTTCTACGGGAGCTGGCTGGCCTGGGCGCTGCAGCACCGCGCGCTGGTGGTCGGGTCCTTCCTGACGTTCGTGGCGCTTTCGCTCGCGCTGCTGCCGCTCGTGGGGCGGGACTTCTTCCCCACCGTCGACGCGGGGCTCATCAAGCTCCACGTCCGGGGGACGCCGGGCACACGCATCGAGGAGACCGAGCGCAGGTTCGCCCAGGTCGAAGACACCATCCGTACGGTCATCCCGCCCGACCAGATCGAGACGATGCTCGACAACCTCGGCATCCCGTACAGCGGCATCAACCTGTCGCTCAGCGAGGGGGCGCTCATCTCCTCGGCCGACGGGCAGATCCTGATCGCCCTGAAGAAGGACCACGCGCCGACAGCGGGGTACGTGCGCGCGCTGCGCGAGAAGCTCAACCGGGAGTACCCGGACGAGACCTTCTTCTTCCTCGCGCCGGACATCTCCACCCAGGTGCTCAACTTCGGCCTCGCCGCACCCATCGACGTCCAGGTGGTGGGTGCGATCGGCAACGAGGAGGCCAGCTACGCCCTGGCCCAGCAGATCGCCGAACGGGTCCGGAAGATCCCGGGCGCCGCCGACGTGCACCTGGCCCAGGTCCCCAAGCAGCCGGAGCTCCGCGTGGACGTGAACCGCACCATGGCCGGGCAGCTGGGGCTCACCGAGCGGGACGTGGCGAGCGACATGCTGGTGTCGCTCGCGTCGAGCGCCATCGTCTCTCCCTCGTACTGGCTCGACAAGCGGGGCGTGCAGTACCTGGTCGGCGTCCAGACCCCGCAGGCCGACGTGAACTCCCTCGACGCGCTGAGGCAGACGCCCATCTCGACCGGACAGGGCGCGCCCCAGCTGCTGTCGAACATCGCGTCGCTGTCGCGGACCGAGGGTCCGGTGAACATCACGCACTACAACGTCGCCCGCACCTACGATGTCCAGGCCAACGTGGACGGGAGTGACCTGGGCAGCGTGGCGTCGGGGGTCGAGAAGGTGGTGAAGGAGCTCACGCCCACCATGGCCCGCGGCACGACCGTGCGCATCAAGGGCCAGGCCGAGAGCATGGAGTCGTCCTTCCGTGGGCTGGGCTACGGGCTGATCTTCGCGGTCCTGCTGGTCTACATGCTCATGGCGGTGAACTTCCAGTCCTGGCTCGATCCGCTGGTCATCCTCATGGCTCTGCCGGGCGCCATCGCCGGCATCGCCTGGATGCTCTTCCTGTCCCGCACTACGCTCAGCGTGCCGGCGCTGATGGGCTCGATCATGTGCGTCGGCGTCGCCACCTCCAACAGCATCCTCGTCGTGACCTTCGCCAACGATCAACGCGCCATCGGGCGCGACGTCATGCACGCCTCCCTGGCCGCCGGGATGACGCGGCTCCGTCCCGTGATCATGACTGCACTGGCGATGATCCTCGGGATGCTCCCCATGTCGCTCGGCCTGGGCGAGGGCGCGGAGCAGAACGCGCCGCTCGGGCGGGCGGTCATCGGGGGGTTGCTCATGGCGACGCTGACGACGCTGTTCTTCGTGCCGGTGATGTACAGCATCCTCCGCCGCAAGCCGCCCACCCCCATGGACCCGCTCCTGGAGGAAGCATGATCGCCCCCGGCGACGACCCGCAGCCGACGGCGCCCACGGTCGAGGCCGGCCACGAGCTCGGCTTCGATCTGCCCGCGCCGGTGTCGATCTCGAGGGCCCGCGCAGCCGTCCTGCTGGCCTTCCTGGCGTCCGCGCTCACGGGCGCGTTCGTCTTCGGCTACCTGCCCAGGCACCGCGAGCAGGTCGCGCTCGCCCAGGCGACGGAGGTCGCAGGCAAGGCCGAGCTTCGCGTCGAGGTGGTGACGCCGAAGGTCGGGTCCAGCGACCGCGCCCTCTCGCTGCCCGGCAGCGTGCAGCCGCTGGAGGAGACGGTGCTCTACGCACGCGCCAGCGGGTACGTGCACAAGTGGTACGTCGACATCGGCGACAGGGTGAAGGAGGGGCAGCTCCTGGCCGACGTGGACACCCCCGAGCTCGACCAGGAGCTCGACCAGGCCCGGGCTCAGCTCGCGCAGGCCCAGGCCTCGCTGGTCCAGTCCCGGGCCAACCGGCAGCTGTCCATCGCCAACCTCGAGCGGTACAAGCAGCTCGCCCCCTCGGGCGTCGTGTCGCAGGCCGAGCTCGACCAGCGGCAGGCCCAGGCCCAGGTGGACGAGGCGACGGTCAGCGTCTCGCAGGCCACCATCTCGGCGCAGGACGCGAACATCCGTCGCCTGAGCCAGCTCAAGTCCTTCTCGCGGGTGACCGCGCCCTTCTCCGGGGTCATCACCCAGCGCTGGGTCGAGGTCGGCGCGCTGGTCACCGCCGGCAACGGGCAGCCGCTCTACAAGGTCGCGGCGATGGACCCGGCCCGCGTCTTCATCCAGGTCCCGCAGGACGTGGCGCCCGGCATCCACCCCGACGTGGTCGCCAGGGTCACGGTGCGCGAGTACCCGGGGCGCAGCTTCGACGGCAAGGTCTCGCGCGCCGCCGGCGAGCTGGACCCGCTGACGCGGACCATGAACACCGAGGTGCGGGTCGCGAACTCGGACGGCGCGCTCATCGCCGGCATGTTCGCCGAGGTCGCGCTCACGCTGCCCTCTCCCCACCGCGTGGTCGAGATCCCGGCGACGGCGCTGATGACCGACGCCAAGGGCCAGCGCGTCGCCGTGGTCGACGCGGAGGACAAGGTTCACCTCGTCCCGGTCGTGGTCGAGCGCGACACGGGGCCGACCATCGAGATCGCCAGCGGCATCACGGGCACCGAGCGCGTGGTCAAGCTCGCGAGCGCCGCGCTGGTCGAGGGGAAATCGGTCGAGGTGATTCGCTGATAGACTCGAGTGGTCGCGCCAATGCACCACTCCTGGCGGCTCGTCTCCCTCCTCGCGCTCTCGAGCCTCTGCGCCGGCGCCGGAGTGTTCGCATGCACGGGGTTTCGCGACAGCTCCGCCACGCCTCCGGACGGCGGCGAGGAGGCCGCGGGGCCCGACGGCGGCGAGGGCGACGCCGGCTCCCCCTTCAGCCTCGTGCAGGCCTTGCCTGCAGGGGAGGCGCTGACGGCCATCTGGGGCGCCGACGCCGACGACATCTTCGCGGTCGGCTCGAACGGCCTTCACTACGACTACTACGACAGCACCTGGCACCGCTACCAGACGGAGGTGGGCTACGACTACCAGGCCGTGTGGGGCTACTCCGCCACCGACGTCTACGGCGTCGGCGTCGTGAGCGCGAACAACACGGGCTTCATCGAGCACTACGACGGCACCAAGTGGACCCTGCAAGAGCTGACGCCGACGGCGCTCTACGGCGTCTGGGGCACGACCGACGCCGTCCTCGCGGTGGGCTCGCAGGGGATGATCTACGGCCAGCACCCGTCGGAGCCGGGCTGGACGATGGTCCTCGGCGACGCCGGGCTGCCGGCGAACCCCAACGTCGCGAGCTCGCCCGACGAGCCCATCCTCTGGGGCATCGCCGGCAGCAGCCTCGAGGACTTCGCGATGCCGGCCGACCTCGACCGCATCTTCCACGCCGAGAACGCGCTGTCGACCGGCGACTTCGTCAACCTCGATCCCACGGTGGATCGGACCATCTCGTTCCGCTCGGTGTTCGCGGTCCCGGGCTCGAGCGGGAGCTACTTCTTCGGGAGCAACTACCTGGGCGTCGTCTGGCTCACGCCAGACGGTCCGCCCAACGTCCCGCTGCTCGACGACGGCCTCTATTCCATCTTCGAGGACCACTCCCAGGCGGGCAACGAGCAGCTGTTCGTCTACGGCATCTGGGGAGCGGCGAATCACTACGTCTTCACCGGCGACCAGGGGCGCATCTACACCTACGCGGCCGGCCTCGATCAGTTCAGCACCGTGGTCTCGCCGACCGACGCGACGCTGTACGGCGCCTGGGGCTCCTCGGCGTCGGACGTATGGATCGTGGGCGACCGCGAGTCCATCCTCCACGGCGCCCTTCCGTAGGCGCGGCCCGCCTACTGGGGGACCGCGTGCACCAGCGCGGCGCTCGCGGGCGGTACCTCGACGGTGATGGTGTGGCCGGACACGGGGAGCGCCGGAGGTGCAGCCGGCGACCAGCCCCCCGTGGGATCGATGCCCGCCCCGGCCAGGGTCACCCCCGTCGTCGCGTCGAGCGCGGGCGCCTGGAGGCGGGTCACGCTCGCCGACGCGACGGCCTCGCCCGCGTCGACCGTGACCTCCACGGCCGTGGTCGGGTCCTTGTTGACCAGGACGATGTTCAGGGTCTTGTCGCTCGCCTCGACGGCGTACGTCGTGAAGTTCAGGGTCGCGGGGACGGTCGACGCGGTGCCGACCAGGGTACCGGCGCCGACCCGGGTGAAGAAGAGCAGGCCGTAGAAGATGGGCCGCGCGCCGACCACGACGCCGTTGGCGTCGGCGATGGGCGTGTAGCCCGGGCCGTTCCCACCCCCGTGGAAGTTGCCGCCGGCCGACCCGTAGAGCGCGTTGGTGAACAGGAAGTCGATGGCCCACAGGGCGGTCCCGAAGGCGTCGCTCACGTCGGGCGCGCCGCCGTTGTAGAAGGAGTTGCACTCCGTCAGCCGGTACGCGCCGACCGAGCCCTTGGCGGGAGACGCGACCGAAGCCTGCAGCGCCTTCAGCTCGGTCAGGAGGGCGGGGTCGGGCTGGAGGAGGAGGGTGAGGGTCGACGTCGCGTCCTGGCCGTTGGCCCGGTAGTAGTGCTGCGTGAGAAGCTCGATGTGCGTGCCCTCGCTGGTGGCGAACGGCACCGTCCAGGTGGCGTAGTGCGAGGCGGAGGCCGGACCCGTGAGCGGCGCGCCCGGGGTGGCGGCCTCGATGGCGGCCTCGAAGTCCTGCCACTGGGTCGTGAAGATCGGGTACGACCACGTCGCGGACTGCGCGGTCGACGTGTAGAGGTCCACCTCGTTGCCGATCTCGAAGCCGTAGAGGTTCGCGCCGAGGGAGCCGGAGGCGTAGGCCGTCTCCTGGGCCGCGAGCGCGGGGTTCGACGTCTTCATGTTGACGCCGTAGAGCACGTCCCAGCCTGCGGCCCGGGCGAAGGCGGCCAGACCGTCCACGTCGGCCTTCGTGATGATGGTCGCCGCGCCGGCGTCGGCGGCGGCCGCCGTGTACCAGGTCGTCTCGTCGACGGAGTTGCCTCCGACGCGGAGGAGCTGGGGGCCGAGCAGCTTGAACAGGGCGACCAGCGCGGCGTTGTCCCCCGTGAAGTAGCCGTCGGTGAGGTGCGACTTCTCGTAGCTGAGGCCGACCATGCCCGCCGGAAGCGTGGCCACGGTCGTCGACGGCGTCACCGTCACCGTCGCCGACACGGTCGGTCCCGCCTCGGCGCCGTCGGACGCAGCGTCGGACGAGCCGCCCGCCGGAGCATCGGTGCCGCCGCTCTCCGGCGAGGACGTCGCGTCCGCCCCGCCGTCGCCGTCGGGCGCGATGGGGGTGATGGGCGCCGAGGAGCCGCCGCAAGCCACGGCCGCCCAGCCGACGACGAGCGCAAGGGGCAACGGGGTAGGTTGCACGGCCGTCGACCGTAACCCTAGCATCGGCGCACCCGAGCACCGCATGCCCATACGCTCCCCCCGTCCGCACGGCCTCCTCGCCCTGGCGCTCCTGCCGATGTCGCTGCTGGTCCCCGCGCGCGCCTCCGCGCAGCAGTTCGACGCCACCATCTCGGCCCCGCAGGAGAGCCACCTGCGCAACGGGATGAGCGTGATCATCGAGGAGGACCACCGGGTGCCGCTGGTGTCCCTCGCGCTCCGCTACGACGAGACGGCGGCGCCGGCGGAGCTCCAGGCGACGGCAGCGCTCACCACCTCGCTGATGCTGAGCCGCACCACCCACGTCCAGCCGGGCCACTACCAGCAGATCCTGGCGCAGGCTGGCGCCACCGGCGTGAGCGAGCGCACCGAGCCGGGCGCCGCCACGTTCCAGGTCACGGTCCCTGCCAACCGGCTCGCCCTGCCGCTCTGGCTGTGGAGCGACCAGATCGGGTTCTTCGACGGCGAGCTCACCGACGACCGGGTCGCTCAGCAGCGGACCCTGCTGCACGAACAGCGGCGCGTGGCGCTCGAGGGCGCGCCGCTCGGGCGTCTCGATCTGTTCGCGGCCGAGGAGCTCTACCCGCCTTCGAACCCCTACTACTACGGGTCACTCCGGCCCGAGGACGTGGACCACGTCGACCGCACCGCCGTCCTCGCCTTTCACGACACATGGATCACGCCCGAGCACGCGACGCTCGTGATCGTGGGCGACGTGGTGACGGCCGACGCGCTCGGGCTGGTGGACCGCTACTTCGGGACGCTCGCGCGCGGCCGGGCCAGCGCTCCCTCCGCCGTCCCGCTCCCGATGCTCACCGGCGAGACGCAGATCGACGTGACGGCCAACGTCGCGAACCCGGTCGTGTCGGTGCGCTGGCCGACGCCGGCCTTCCTGACCCTCGACGACGCGCGCCTCGACGTCCTGGCGCGCATCCTGGCCGGCAAGCGCACGGCGTGGCTGATCTGGAAGCTGGCCGACGACAAGAAGGTGGCGACCAACGTGACGGCCCGGCAGCGGTCGGACCTCATGGGTTCGCAGTTCGAGATCCGCGTGGAGGGGGCGAAGGGCCAGAAGCCGATCGACCTGCTGGCCGCGCTCGACGTCGCGCTCGACGAGCTCCGCGTGCGCGAGCCCCCCGACTCCGAGCTCGCCGGCTCCATCTACGAGAACGTCATCGACCGCCTGCTCTCGCGCGAGCGCGCGCAGACGCGGGCGTTTGATGCCCTGCGCTGCGCCACGCTCCGGGGCAACGCCGACGCCGCGAAGATCGACCTCGGGCGCTTCGCCCGCGTCGATCGCGGGGCGGTGCGCGACGCGATGAGCACGTTCCTCCCGCGCGACCGCCGCGTGGTCTTCCTGGTTACGCCGGGCAACAAGGCCTCGATGGGCGGCGACCGCGGTGCACGGCGCGTGAAGGCGGTCAGCCCGTGACCCGCGCCGTCGCGCTCCGTTCGCTCGTGGCGCTGGGCCTCCTGGCGGCGTGCGCCCACGCGCCCCCTGCCCCGCCTCCTCCACCGCCGCCGCCCGTGGTGGTCGTCGCTCCCCCGGTGGCCTCCGCCGCCCCGTCCGCCAGCGCGGCCGCGCCCGTGGACGACAGCTTCCGCGAGCAACCGCCGCCGCCGGCGCCCATGAAGGCCTTTGCCCTCCCCGGCGCCACGCGCGAGCGGCTGCGCAACGGCATCCCCGTGCTGGTGGTGCACCAGTCCTCTCCCTTCGTCGCCCTGCGCGTCGTGGCGTCGGGAGGCCTGGCCGACGCCGGTCCCGATCACGCGGCGGTGCTCGACGAGATGATGTTCGCCATGCACGGGGGGACGACGAGCCACTCCCTCTTCGAGATGCGGAGCACGTACATCACGCTGGGGATGCCGGAGCCGGAGACGACCTGGTACGCCGACGCAGTCTCGGTCGCGTTCGTCGCGCCGGTGGCGAGGCTGCCCCAGGCGGTGGAGCTCGCGGCCGACTTCACGCTTCGCCCCTCGTTCGACGTGAAGAACTTCGAGCGATGGCGCGGACAGAACGCCAGCACCGCCGAGCGCCAGACCGACGACGCCGCGCTGGTCTCCGAGCGCGTCCTCTGGTGCGTCCTCTTCGGTCCCGGCAGCTGCGGCGCGGGGACGCTGTCGGCCGCGCGGACCCGGGCGGTGAAGCGCGCCGAGGTGGTGGCCCTGCACGAGCGCGTGTTCGATGCTTCGCGCCTCTCGCTGGTCGTCGCGGGCGGCGCGGACGACAGCGACGTCATCAGCGCGCTCGACAACACGTTCGGCATGATCACGGCCAGCGGCGCCCCACCGCCCCGGCCGCCCGCCGTGCCCCCGGCGACGCGCCTCGTCGTCGTGGACAAGCCCGGCACCGCCATCGCCGCGATCGCCACGGGCTTCGTCGGGCCTGCGTTCGGCGCGCCGGACGCCGAGGCGGCGATCGTGGCCGCCGGGGTGCTCGACGACGGCTCGTTCGGGCGGCTGACGACGCGGCTGCACACCGAGCGCCACGACGTCCCCTGGATCACCGCGCGCTCCTCGCAGGATCACGACGCGGGCGAGCTCGGCTGGGTGACGCGCGCGGCGAACGATCGCGTGGGGCCCGCGCTGGCGGAGGCCGACCAGGTGGTGCGCACCTTCGTCGCCGACGGTCCGGAAGAGGAGGAGCTCCGCAGCGTGCGCGACCGCAACGCCTTCGCCTTCGCCGGCCTGTTCCAGACCGCCCCCGACACGGCGCGCGAGTGGTCGTGGGTCCTCGCCTACGGGCAGCCCGACGAGGCGCTGCTGAAGCGACCGCAGCGCTACGGAGCGGTGACCCGCGAGACGGCCCGGAGCGTGGCCGCGCGCTACCTCGACGCCGAGCGCATGCACACCGTAGTGGTGGGGGACTGGAGCGCCCTGCGCGGGCCGCTGACCTCGCTGGGCTGGGGGGCCATCCAGATCCGCACCCCGCTCGGCGCGGTCCTCCGCACCGAGCAGTCCCGGCGCGTGAAGCACTGACGCGAGGTCGGTCGACGGGCCCACCCGAGCGTGTTTCCATCCTCGGCCACACCATGCCGATCACCCAGGTCCTCCGCACCCCCGGCGTCGACGCGCCGGACACCAGCGCCAGCACCCAGCCCTTCGTCATGCTGGTCTTCGGCGCCTCCGGCGACCTGACCAAGCGCCTGCTCGTGCCGGCGCTCTACAACCTGGCCTGCGACGGGCTGCTCTCGGACAGCTTCGCGCTGCTGGGCACGGCGATGGACGGGCTCACCACCGAGACCTTCCGCGAGCGCATGAGCGCCGACATCCTGAAGTTTCACACCCGCCAGGAGTTCGACCAGGCCGTCTGGGACAAGCTCGTCGCGCGCTTCCACTACGCGCAGGGCGGCTTCAGCGACCCGACCGTCTTCACGAAGCTGAAGGGACAGGTGGCCGAGCTCGACGCGGCGCACGGGTGCGGCGGCAACGTCCTCTTTTACTTCGCGACCGCGCCCAGGTTCTTCGGCCTGCTGTGCGACAACCTCCACGCGGCGGGGTTCCAGGCCGGCCCGGGCTGGAAGCGGATCATCGTGGAGAAGCCCTTCGGCGCCGACCTCGCCTCGGCGCGCAAGCTCAACCAGGAGGTGCTCGCCAACTGGCAGGAGTCGCAGATCTACCGGGTCGATCACTACCTGGGGAAGGAGACGGTGCAGAACCTGCTCGCCTTCCGCTTCTCCAACGGGATGTTCGAGCCGCTCTGGAACAAGCACTTCATCGACAACATCCAGTTCAACGTGTCCGAGGCGGTCGATGTCGAGGGGCGCGGGGGGTACTACGACTCGTCGGGCGTCCTGCGGGACATGATGCAAAACCACATGTTCCAGATGCTCGCGTATCTGTGCATGGAGGTGCCGGGCTCCTTCGAGGCCGAGTCGATCCGCAACGAGAAGGCGAAGCTCCTGCAGTCGGTCCGCATCTATACGCCGGACGAGGTCGACCGCTACACGGTGCGCGGGCAGTACGGGCCGCTCCTCGACGACCACGGCGCGGTGGTCAAGGCGGGGTACCGGCAGGAGCCGGACGTGAACCCCGAGTCCAAGACCGAGACGTACGCCGCGGCGCGCTTCCACATCGACAACTGGCGCTGGGAGGGCGTCCCCATCTACCTGCGGTCGGGCAAGGCGCTGTGGAAGCGCGGGACCGAGATCATCGTGGAGTTCAAGAAGGCGCCCGAGGTCATCTTTCGCGGCACGCCGGTCTCGCACCTCAACTCCAACCGCCTGCTCTTCCACATCCAGCCGTACCAGGGCATCGAGGTCCAGTTCCAGGCCAAGATCCCCGGGCCGCGCCTGCAGCTGCAGCCGGTGCACATGCGCTTCGGCTACGGCGACGCCTTCAAGGCCTCGCGCTACACCGGCTACGAGGTCATGCTCTACGCGTGCTCGCACGGCGACGCGACGCTCTTCTCGCGCGCCGACATCGTCGAGGCCGCGTGGCGCGTGGCGCAGCCGGTGCTCGACTACTGGGCCGCGACGCCCGCGCAGTTCCCCAACTACGCGCGCGGCAGCTGGGGCCCCAAGGCCGCGGCGGACCTCATCGCGCGGGACGGGCGGAAGTGGCACGAGGTGGTGACCGAGGAGGTGCTGAAGAAGGTGCCGCTCTTCAAGGACGGCGACATGCTCTTCCTCGAGCAGGTGCTCATGGCGCTGACGTCGCGGCAGGTCGTCGCCGGCGAGCGCATCGTGGCCAAGGGCGACATCGGGCGCGAGCTGTTCCTCATCGCGCGCGGCGAGGTCGAGGTCATGAACGACAGCGGCGGCGTGCAGAAGGTCCTGCGCGACGGCGACATCTTCGGCGAGATCGGCGTCCTCATGTCCAAGCCGCGCGTGGCCGACGTGCGCGCCAAGACCAGCTGCGACCTGTTCGTCCTCGACAAGGCCGACTTCAGCCGCATCCTCCGCGTCAACCCGAAGGTGGCCGAGGCCATCGTGCAGGTCGCCAAGGAGCGCTACAGCCTCAACGTGCACGCGGACGCGCTGACGGCGCCTGGTTGAGACCGGCGCCGCGCTCCGCCCGGGCGCGCCGGGCGTAGAGCGAATTGGGCGTAGCACTCTGATTTAGAATCGTGCTACTCCCGGTCGCGGTCGCCCGTGAGAAGAGCTCTCTGCACCTTCGCCGTCGCGGCGGCCGTCCTGGGCCCGGCGTCCGCCGCGCAGGCGCAGCAGGACACCACGGCGGGCGGTGTGCCCTCCGTCCCGCAGAAGGACGTGGTCGTGCCTCCGGTGCTCCGCAGCCGCGCGGACGCCGTCTATCCCGCCGACGCCCTGCGGGATCGCCTCGAGGCGACCGTGGGCCTGGAGCTCGTGGTGGACGAGACGGGTGCCGTCGCGGACGCACGCGTCGTGGCGCCCGCCGGGCACGGCTTCGACGAGGCCGCGCTCGCGGCGGTGCGGGGCTTCACGTTCGAGCCCGCGCGAAGGAACGGCGCGCCCGTCCGCTCGACGGTGCAGCTCAACTACGAGTTCCACCCGCCTGCGCCGCCGCCGCCCCGGCCGACGATGGCGCTGCCCGAGCCTCCCCCACCGCCGCCTTCCTCCGTCCCCGTACAGCAGGGCCCGGGGCAGTCGACCCTGGTCCTCGCGGACCGGCCCCGGGTGCCCATCGGCGCCCCGCCCGAGCGCAACGCCGCCTCCGACTCGAGCACCGACCAGGACGAGCTCGCCCTCCGCCCGCGCTTCCGCGCCGAGGGCCTGCTCGAGGTCGTCCCCGGCCTCTTCTCGGTGCAGCACGCCGGCGGCGGCAAGGCCCAGCAGGACTTCGCGCGCGGCTTCAACCTCGATCACGGCACCGACATGGCGTTCTTCGTCGACGGCGCCCCCATCAACGCCGTCAGCCACGCCCACGGCCAGGGCTATTCGGACCTGCACTTCATCATCCCCGAGACCGTGGCCCGCGTGGACTCCACGAAGGGGACCTACGCCGCCGACGTGGGGGACTTCGGGACCGCGGGCTCCACCAGCTTCCAGATGGCGGATCACACGAGCGAGAGCGTCGCCCGGCTGGAGCTCGCCCCCTCGACCGGGCACGAGCGCCTCGTGGTCGTCGAGTCCCCCGACTTCGGCGACCGGTGGCGCATGGCCGTGGCCGCCGAGGTGTTCCACGAGAACGGCCCCTTCATCCACCCCGAGGACTACGGACGCCTCAACGGCTACGCCAGGCTGACGCGCGAGCTCGACGAGCGCAGCGAGCTCTCCTTCATGCTGATGGCCTACAGCGGGAGCTGGAACATGTCCGGCGTGCTGCCGGCACGCGCGGTCTGCGGCGAGGGGGACGGCACGCCGACGCCCGCCGCCTACTCGGGCTCGAACTGCATCAGCCGCTGGGACTCGGTCGACCCCACGCAGGGCGGCGCCAGCCAGCGAGTCATGGCTTCGACGCGGTACCGCCGCCAGATGGACCGGCACTGGGACATCCAGGTCAGCGCCTACACCTTGCACTCCAACCTCCAGCTCTTCCCGAACGACGGCATCGCCGCGTCCTTCCAGCCGGACGGCATCCAGTACGGCTCTCAGATCGAGCAGGACGACACGCGCACGCAGTCCGGCGCCGACCTCCGGCTCACCCATCGCACCGAGCTCGGGGGCATGCCCCTGCGCACCACCATCGGACTGCAGGTCCGCGACGACGACATCGAGTCCCAGCTGCACCGCACCGAGGCCCGCAGGCGCCTCGACGGCGTCGACGGCAACATCCCGGGGCCCATCTACGACGGGCACATCAACGAGATGGAGACCGGCGTCTTCCTGGAGGAGGAGGTGCGGCCCGCGCGGTGGCTGCGGTTCGTGCTGGGGGCGCGCGGGGACCGCGTCGACGCCGCGGTGAACAACGAGAGCCAGACGGCGGTGGACCAGGTGTCCGGCTACAAGGGCCAGGCGCAGCTCTCTCCCAAGGCGACGGCCATCGTCTCGCCCATCGACCCGCTCGATCTCTTCGCGAACTACGGGCGGGGCTTCCACAGCAACGACGCCCGCACTCTGTTCCTCGGCCCGTCGACGACGCTGCTCGCCGCCGCCACCGGGTACGAGGTGGGGACGACTGTGCGCCCCATCCCGGGCCTCTCGGTCTCGGCGATGGCCTTCCTCATCGACCTCACCTCGGAGCTGACCATCGACGGCGACACGGCGTCGACCAGCCCCGCCGGCCCGACGCGACGCTACGGCGCCGAGCTCACCGGGCGCTACAACTTCGACGACCGCCTGTACGCCGACGTGTCCTTCACCACCGCGCACGGCCGCTTCACCGACGCCGCCGACGTGGCCGCCGGCACCGTCTACCTGCCCGACGCGCCCGTCCGCACCTTCAGCCTCGGCCTCGGGGCTCGCCAGCCGGTGAGTCGCCACTGGACGCTCCTCGGCTCGGTGACCGTGCGCTCGATGTCCAGCCGCTACGGCGACCAGGGGCCGACGCCGCTGGTCGAGACGGGGTGGACGGTCGTCAACGCCGGCCTGGGCGCGCGCTGGAGGTTCCTCGAGGTCGGCGCCGATCTGCTCAACGTGGCCGACACGAAGTGGCGCGAAGGGCAGTTCGAGGTGAGCTCCCGGCTCCCCGCCGAGGGACCCAACCCGCCCCCGGGCATCAGCTTCACGCCGGGCCTGCCGAGGACGCTGATGACCCACGCCGCGGTGTACTGGTGAAGGAGGCGAAGGAATGAAAAGCAGGAATGCCCCCGTTCTCCTCGGCCTCGTCGCCTTCGTCGCCGCGACGCTCGCGCCGCTCGGAGCCCTGGCCACGCCGCCCGAGCCGACTCCTGCGCCGGCCGCGGCTCCGCCTCCGCCACCGCCTCCCCCGCCTCCGCCGGAGCCCTCGGTCAAGCGCACCACCGTCGCGCTGTGGGCGGCCGGCGTGGCCGTCGTCGGCGCGGGCGTGGCGACGACCTTCGGCGTCCTCGCGCTCGAGAACAAGAGCGCCTACCAGAAGGGCCCCACCTTCTCGAACGCCGACAGCGGCAACAACGACGCGGCCTACGCCGACGGTGGCATCGCCCTCGCCGTGGCGGCCGGTGTCACGAGCCTCGTGCTCTTCCTGACGAGCGAGGACCCCCCGAAGAGCGGCGCTGCCGGCGTCTCGGCGTCCCCCTTCGTCACCCCGCACGGAGGAGGCGCAGGCGCGGTCCTGCGCTTCTGAGCCCCGATGAGCCGAGGGATTCGTGCCGCGCTGGTCTCGATGACGCTGGGATTGCTCGGCGCGGGTGGGACCGGGTGCGAGCTGATGGTGCAGCTCGATCGCGGCGCGGTCGACGCCGGGAGCGATGCTCCCTGCCCCATCTGCTCGGACGCCGCGGAAGAGAGCGACGACACGGGCCTCGGTCCGGAGTCGTCCGAGGCAGGCCCGGACGCAGGGGACGCCGCTGTCGACGCGGGCCCGGGAGGGTGAGCGGCTGGCGCAGGAGCCCGGCCTCCCAAGCTCACCGCCCCGTCTCCTTCACCCACCCGAACCCCTCCACGTAGCGGCGCAGCGCCGGGTTCTCCAGCGACACCGGGGACAGATACTCCCCCACCCGCTCGCGCTCCCACCAGGCGCCGTCGGCGCGGCTCGACGTGAACCTGTACTGCCACACGCCCGCCCGGATCCACCTCGGCGGCCCGCCGCCGCGGAACGGGTCGCGCGCCAGGAGCGGCTCTGGCGCCGGATCGCCCGAGAGCAGCTGCCACACCAGGTGCACCAGCCAGGGCTCGTCCTCGATGACCTCGCCTCGCGCCGCGTCGTTGCCCACGAACCACATCTGCCAGTCGAGCCGCAGGTGGTACGGCGTGATGACGCACGGCCGCCGCTTCACGTCGCCCGGCATGCACGGCAGCTCGTACTCCTGCCAGCGGGCCGAGTCGTCGGGCGCCGCGTCGCGCGTCCCCTCGAGGATCACCTCGAAGCGCTTGCGGTCGACGCTCCCGAAGGCCCCGTAGGTGTTCACCAGGTCCAGCGGGATGAAGCTCGTGTTCATCACCTGCTCGGACGACAGGAGGTTGAGCACCACCGGCACGCTCAGCACGCCCACCACGAGGGCCAGCACCCGCGGGGTCCACACCTGGGCGGCCGTGCGCGCGGCGCCCGTCACGAGCGCGAACCGCTCGAGCAGCGGGGCGCGGCGGTCCCTCGGCAGCAGGCGCGCCCACAGCGTGTCGTCGAAGCACGCCAGCGCCGGGACGATGGTCAGCCAGTTGAGGAACGACAGGTTGCCGCTGGAGACGAGCGTCACCTGGAAGAGCACCAGGAAGGCCCCCGCGGCGTGGCGCCACCGCCGCAGGCCGAAGGCGAACCATGGCACGACCAGCTCGACGAAGTGGTTGAAGAGCACCTGGAGCGCGTGGACCCAGTGCGGCCAGTGGTGCATCGACCAGGCGAGCGGGTTGGGGTTCGGCTGGGTCTCGAAGTGCGTGTCGAGGCAGGTGAGGTCGCGCCAGCACGGATCGCCGCGCAGCTTGATGAGGGCCGCGCCGAGCATGATGCGGAAGATGAGCCAGCGCAGCAGCCACACCACGATGCGCGGCGCCGGCGTCGCCGGCAGGGGGCGCAGGCTCTTCACCGGGCACAGAAACACCGCGAGGAAGCCCGTCTCCAGCAGCTGGATCTCCCAGCCGTAGCCGTAGAAGATCTGCCCCACGTGGACGAAGGACAGGTAGAGGAGCCACAGCGCGAGCTGCAGCAGCGCGTTGGTCGCGCCGCACAGCGCGGCCGCCGCCAGCGCGACGCCCGCCCAGCAGAGCACGTGCATCGCGCCGTCCGACGAGCCGAGCCACAGCAGGCTGGGCAGCCTCCAGTAGGCCGAGGGACCGAGGTGAAGCCGCGCCCACGGGAGGAAGTCCGCCACCGGCAGCAGCCCGTGCGATCCCAGCAGCGGATCGAGCTGCAGGGCCAGCGACAGGAAGGCCACCAGGTACACCAGCGCCAGCAGGCGCAGGACCGCGAAGCGGGTCAGCTCGTAGGTCGCTGGCTCGTCGAGCAGCCGCTGCCACCATGCGCTGCGAAATGCCGTGAGCGGGGGATCGTCCTCTGCGACCACACCCCGATGTTAGTCACCGGCGCGGAAAGATGTGCCCGGGCTCGCGCGGTTTTTCCGCCGCGAGGCAGGGCACATCTCAGTCCTCGTCCTCGGTGAGACGTGCGCAGGCCCGGAGGTATGCGTCCGGCTCGTCGATCTCCCTCGCGTCGACCTCGGCTCGAACGCCGGAGTCGATCTGCCCCATGACCTCGTCGAGGAGCTCCCGGGGATCGACGTCGTAGTGCTCGCAGAACTCCGACCACGACGTGTAGCCCGTGTCGCCCTTGCGTCCCTTGGCGTCGGTGATCCGCCCGTCGTCGTGCACCTCGACGGCGTCCGGCAGCTCTTCGTCTTGTAGCTCGAGTGTGAGCATGGGTGGGGACCGCCAGGCTTGGGCTTCAGGAACCCTGTCCGCTCGCCGTCGTGCGCACATCGCACGACGACTCGCGGAGGGTGCTTCAGGCCACCGCGTCCTTGATGGCCTTGACCGGACGCGCGCGCACGGCCTTGCTCGCCGGCTTGGCGGCGAACTTCTGCTTCTCCTTGGTGAAGGGGTTGATCCCCTCACGCGCGGGGCGCGCGGGCTTCTTCACGACCACGAACTTGGCGAAGCCCGGGAGAACGAAGATGCCGTTCTTCTTGAGCTCCTTGTGGCCCACGCTCACCAGCGACTCGACGACCTCCTTCACGTGCTTGCGCGAGACTTCCTCGCCCACCGCATCGGAGACCGCCTGGAGGAGCGCGCTCTTCGAGAGCGGCTTGTTCTTCTTGGAATCTGTCTTGGCCATGTGGATGCACCTCTTCGCCAGCAGAGTTACGTCCGACGCATCCACGATGGCAATCGAAATTGATCCCTCGCGCCCCTATTTTCGCGGCAGATCGCGCCTCCCGGTCCCCTCACGTGGTCCGGACGAAGTCGATGAACCCCCGGCTAGGCTCGGTCGCGACCAGGCGCACCCGCAGGTGATCCCCCACGTCGAGGCCCGCCTCGCCCTGCACGACGCGCCCCTCGGCGGGCGGCTCGAGCAGGCGCACGAACGTCCCCTTGTCGGTCGTGCCGGTCACGATGGCGTCGAACTCCTGGCCCAGGCGCTCGCCCAGGAACAGCGCGGCCGCCTGTTTTCTCGTGGTCCGCTCGACCTTGCGGGCGTCGTTCTCCTTCTGCGTGCAGCGCGCCGCCACGGCCCCGAGGTCGTCGTCGGAGTAGGGGGGCGGCCCGCCGGCGAGCGCCGACCGGACCAGGCGCTGGGTCACCAGATCGGCGAAGCGACGGTTGGGGGCGGTCGAGTGCGTGTAGTCCGTCACCGCCAGGCCGAAGTGACCGTCGTAGGGCTGGCCGGCGCGCTCGAGGGCGTACTCGCCCGGTCCCATGAGCTTGACCACCGACAGGGAGAGATCGGCGAACGTGTCGGGGGCCGCCTGCTTGCGTCGATCGAGGAACGCCGAGAGCGCCCTGGAGCTCGGCTCCGCCGGCAGCGCCTCGCCGACCTCGCCCGCCAGGGCGACGATGCGCTGCCAGCGCTCGGGCGCCTTGACCACGCGGCGGATGGACGAGACCCCGCGCCCGTCGAGGAAGCGGGCGATGGCCCCGTTGGCCGCGATCATGAAGTCCTCGATGAGCGCCCGCGCCGGGCTCTTCTTGGTCAGCTCCAGCCCGAGCACCGCGTTGTCCTTGACCACGGCCCGCGCCTCGATGGTCTCCAGATCGAGGGCGCCTCGCTCGTGCCTCAGCTTCTTGAGCGCGCGGGCCACCCGGTCCTGGAGTCGCAGCTGCTCCTGCAGGACGGGGCTGCGGGCGACCTTGTCCGGCGCGGGCGCGGCCCCCTCGAGCCAGGTCCCCACGGCGTCGTAGGCGAGCTTGGCGTGGTTTCGCACCGCCGCGGAGTACACGTCCGAGCGCGTGACGTTGCCCTCGGGGTCCACGTCCATCTCCACCACGACGGCCAGGCGCTCGGAGCCCTCGCCGAGGGACGTGTGATCGGTCGAGAGCAGCTCGGGGAGCATCGGGAAGATGGTGGCGCCCGTGTAGACGGTGCAGGTGTTGTGCGCGGCGTAGGCGTCGAGGGCCGAGCCGCGGACGACGAGGGCGTCGACGTCGGCGATGCCCACACGGACGCGGCAGAGGCCGCCGGGGAGCTCCTCGGCGACCTCGATCTGGTCGAGGTCGCGCGAGTCGTCGTTGTCGATGGACGACCACGGGAGGGAGCGCAGGTCGCGCACCCCGTGGCCGACCCGGCTGGCGGGAGCGAGGTGCGCCGCCTCGCGCTGGGCGGCCGCGGGGATCTCGGGCAGGAAACCAGCGTCGAGCATGGCCTGGCGAGCGCCCTGGGCGAGATCGAAGCGCTTCGGTGCAGTCATCGCTTGGCTCCTCTCCGCGGCATGCTACTCGGCCGCTCATGAGCAATGGCAATGCTTCGTCGTCGTCCCTTCCGCGCGTGGCCATCGGCCGCGAGTGGGGCAAAGGGACGCGCAGCGACACGGAGCGGAAGTTCCTCCAGGGCCCGCGCCCCCGCGGCATCGAGCTGGGCGAGGCGCTGAACATCTTCCGGCAGTGCATCCGCGGCTTCCGCACGCTGCACTTCGTCGGTCCCTGCGTGACGGTGTTCGGCTCGGCCCGCTTCCGCGAGGGGCACCCCTACTACGAGCTGACGCGCGAGGTGGGCCGCCGGCTCGCCGGGGTGGGCTTCACGGTGATGACGGGGGGAGGCCCCGGGCTGATGGAGGCCGCCAACCGCGGCGCCAAGGAGGCAGGCGGCTACTCGGTGGGCGCCAACATCGAGCTCCCGCAGGAGCAGAAGCCGAACCCCTACCTCGACCGGTGGATCGAGTTTCCGTACTTCTTCGTGCGAAAGCTCATGCTGGTGAAGTACTCGTACGCGTTCATCGCCATGCCGGGTGGCATCGGGACGCTGGACGAGATCTTCGAGACCGCCGTCCTCATCCAGACCGGCAAGATGAAGGACTTCCCCATGGTGCTCCTCGGCAAGAGCTACTGGGAGCCGCTGGTCGACTTCATGCGCGGCACGCTGGTGTCGTCGGCCACGGTCGACCCCGCCGACGTCGACCGCTGGACGCTGACCGACTCGCCGGAGGAAGCGGTGGAGATGATCCGCGACCGCGCGATGAAGCAGTTCGGGCTGACGTACGGACCGGCGGCCAGGAAGCGGTGGTACCTGGGGGAGCGCTAGAGCGACGCCGATTGTCGTTCCACGGTGCGAGAGGGGCGGCGTGGACGGACGCCTCCGACGCGAAGCGGGAAAAAGTGACGTCTTCCGTCGTGATCGTCACTTCTTCGCGGCAAAACGTCGCTTTTTCTCCCGAGAACGTCGCTTTTTCAGTCGTCGCCGTCGCGATCATCCCGTTCAAAGCGACGATCAGGACGGAGATCGTCGCTTCTTCGACGGAGATCGTCGCTTTCATCGTGGAGATCGTCGCTTCTTCGACGGAGATCGTCGCTTTCATCGTGGAGATCGTCGCTTTTACTGCGGAGATCGTCGCTTTCATCGCGGAGATCGTCGCTTTCACTGCGGAGATCGTCGCTTTCACTGCGGAGATCGCGACGTTCTCGACAGAGATCGTCACTTTCTCGACGGAGATCGTCGCTTTCACGACGGAGATCGTCGCTTTTTCCGGCGAAGAAGCCGCGATCACGACAAACAAAGCCGAAGGGAGCGGTCGAACGGCGCAAGTCGCTCGCGAACAAGCACGGGTCACTCGAAGCGAAGACGAGTTTCCAGGCGAAGAAGAGGCCTACAGCTGCGGGCTATGCGCGACGCCTGCGGTTCGGTGCCTTCTTCGGTGGCTCCAGAGGAGGGCGGGTCGCGACCGGCTCCGGGCCGAAGTCACCCTCGAGCCAGCCGTGGAAGCCCATGCACATGCCGTCGCCATCGGCGAGGTCGAGCTCCTCGACCACCTCGCGCTTGCCCCGGATCTGGCGCAGCAGGCGCGCAGCGACGTGCAGCTCGAACCGCAGGTCCCCGCCGCTCAGCCCGCCGGTCACGCCGTCGATCACCATCATCACGCCGTAGAGGGCGTCGTCGATGGCCTTGCGCGCGGCCTGCCTGGCCTCGTCGCTCAGCCCGGGATCGAGCCGGCCGAGGGCGTAGCCTCGCACGTCCTCGAAGAGCACGAGGCCTGCGGCGTGCTGGAGCCAGAGCTCGCGGCGGCGGGGGTCGTCGGGCGGAGGGACCAGGGTGAGTTCGGCCGTGCTCATGGCCGTAATCCTAGCGGCTCACTCCACCGTCAGGTCGAGCTCCACCCCACCCGGCGGGGTCGCTGCGTTCACGAAGGCCTGCACCGCGTCGTACCACTTGCCCACGTCGCTCCCCGGGTCGTCCGTGCCGTCGACGCAGTCGAGGTGCGTGAGCTGCGGCTGGGAGATGGTCTGGAACTGACTGGCGGGGGTCTTGACCGTGGCCTGGAGGTTGTCGAACGCGGTCGTCGTCCCGACCAGGGCGCAGGCCGCCGCGAGGATGGGCACGTCGATGTCGCGCCCGTGCTCGGCGGCGAGGCCGTAGGTGGCGACCGGCCAGTCGGTGGGGCTCATGACCAGGGTGGCGGCGACCGGCGGGTCGAGGGCGAGGCGCTGCGTGAAGTACCACTCGCCGAAGTTGAGCTGGGGGCCCTCGTACCAGGCGCGCGCGAAGTCGTCGATCGACGTGTTCCCGGGCGGCGTCGACTGGTCGTAGTCGATCCACGAGTACGTCGCGGTCGGATCGGTCGGCCCCTGGATGGTCGTCCCGAGGGCGCTGGTCACGGGTCCGATGGAGCCGCCCGTGGGCTCGCCGCACGAGACGGCCGTGAAGGAGAGGGCGGCGGAGTCGCGGTTGAAGGCGAAGCCGAACACCGCGCGGTCGGTCATCGCCGGCACCTGGGGCGTCGCGAGCAGCACCGACAGCAGGGAGTCCCGCTCGGCGTCGGCCTCGATGGCGGGGCCCGTCCAGTGGGCGCGCATGGCCAGGTACTCCGCCGCCGCGTAGACCTTCACCCCGAGCAGCGGCAGCGTGAAGAGCGTGTTGCCGGGGCGGATGTCGCTGTTCAGGCCGAGGTTCTGCCCGAAGCCGCCAGGGGCCGTGCCGCCGCCGTTCTCGTACGTGCTCTGCTCCACGGGCAGGGTCGTCTGGCCCTCGCTCCCGGCGACGCCGTCCACGAGCACCAGCCCCGCCAGATCGGAGTAGCCGGGCGTGCCGTCGAAGTCCCACGCGGCGTACTCCTCGACGATGGACGCGCCGAGGGAGTGCCCCACCAGGACGACCCGGGACGCCCTCTGGTCGGGCGGCACCAGCGCGAGCACGTTGCGCAGATCGCCCACGGTCGTGGCCAGACCCCACTCGCTCGCCCACGGCAGCTGGCCGCCGGTCATGAAGCCGGCGAAGGTCTGGCCCTGCACGGTGTCGCCCTGGAAGTAGTAGTCGTTGGCCTGGTCGGGGTCGTGGAACACCTCGGCCACGTCCTCGCCCCACGTGTCCTCGAGCAGGTTGGAGCGGCGGTCGATGGCCCAGCCCTCGTAGGCGTTGCCGGCGGTGCTCCTCCGCACGATGGACTTGGCGATGCCGTCCACGCTCCCCGCCCCGCCCAGGAAGCCGGGCATGACCACCACCACCGCGCGCGCCGGCAACGGAGGGTCGGCGTCCACGCGGTAGCGCGTGATGCGGAGCATGTTCTGCGCGGGCGGCGTGGCGGCGTTGCCGACCGGGTTCGGGGGTGGCGTCACGCCGGGGACGAGCACCAGCTCGCGGCGGATCTGCACGGGACCGGAGTCCTGGACGATGGTGCTCGCGGGCGGGGGAACGTAGGCCTGGGGCGCCGTGCTCTTCGAGCTGCAGGACACGCCGAGAGTGGCCGCGATCAGGCATGTGACCGATCGGTTGAGCACGGGCGGGAGGCTAGGTCGGCCGGCATGCCTTGGCAACGCGCCGGGGAAGACCACGAGCTACGCTCCGCGTCATGAGCACGGGAATCCAGTGGAAGGACGCGGTCGCCATCGTGACCGGTGCGTCATCGGGCATCGGCCTCGCGGTCGCGAGGGCGATGGTGGCCCGGGGCGCGCGCGTGGCGCTGGTCGCACGCACGAAGGCGACCCTGGAGCGCGTCGCGCGCGACCTCGGCGCCGATCGCGCCGAGAGCTTCCCGCTCGACGTCACGGATCACGCAGGGCTCGCCGCGCTTCCCGGACGCGTCGTGGCGCGCTTCGGACGGCTCGACGTGTTGGTCAACAACGCCGGCGTGAACCACCGCGGCGGCGTGTGCGAGCGCACCGGAGACGAGCTCGCGAGCATCCTCGACACGAACCTCGTGGCCCCGGTGCTCCTCACGCGGGCGGCCCTGGAGCACCTCGGCGCCGGCGGCGCCGTGGTGAACGTGGCCAGCCTGGCCGGCAAGGTTCCCGTGCCGCACGAGGCGACGTACAGCGCCTCCAAGGCGGGGCTGCGCGCCTTCTCGCGGGCGCTGGGCATCGAGCTCGGGGCCAGGGGAGTGCACGTCGCCGTGGTCAACCCCGGCCCGGTGGACACCGGCTTCTTCGGCGACGTCGCGACGGTGCCCGACCTCGTGTTCTCGCAGCCGATGAGCACGGCCGAGCAGGTGGCGGATGGAGTCATGGCCGCCATCGACGGGCGGCTGACGGAGGTCGACGTCCCATCGGTGTCGGGCAAGCTCGCCACGCTGGGCTACCTGTCGCCCCGCTTCTTCGCTGCGCTGCGCCCGGTGCTGGAGAAGCGCGGGGCGAAGAACAAGGCGACCTACATGGCGCGCCGGAAGACGCGGGACGAGATTTGACGGGCTCGCTCGCGGCAGGGTAGCTCTGAAGGTCGACGCGCCGGTGCGGCGCAGGAGGGGTCCGCGATGACGATGGGGAAGAGCTTCTTCGTGGTTTCGCTCGGCATCGGGATGATGCTGGCCGGTGGCAGCTCCGGCTGCGGCGGCTCGTCGACGCCTGCAGCTGCGTCACCGGGCACGAAGTCCGCCTCGGCGACCGACTCGGACGACGATGGCATCTTCGACGACGTCGACATGTGCCCGAACGAGAAGGAAGACGGCAAGCCGCCGAACGACCATGACGGCTGCCCGGCCGGCAAGGGCAAGAGCTGAGGGCGGCTCGAGCAGACCCGATTCACACGTCTGACAGCGCTGTCGTGGTCGCCACGAGGTCCGCGGGGATAGACCCGCTTTTCTTCGTGCGGTTTCGCCGAGGCACGCTCGTTGCTCCTCACGTCGTCTGCGTGGAGCGGCTTGGCTTCCTTGGCTTAACCATCCATCTCTCGTCACCCTCGCGACACCGAGGGCGTCTTCCGCACCAGCGACGACACCCGAGCCCGGGGTGACCCTCGCCGGTGCGGCGGACTCTCTGTCGCTAGCGCCGTCCGTGGTAGTGCCACCGCGGCGCGAAGTGCGCTCGGCGGTCCGCGAGGAACGCCGGCTCGGCCTCGTAGTGGTTCCACCCTCCGCGCTCGTCGCGCCAGAACCAGTGGTTTCCGTACCAGTAGGCGGCGTGCCCCTCGTAGTACACGGGCTCCGTCGTCGCGATGTACTCGGGAGGGGGCGGCGCCCACTGGGCGTCCGCAGGCGCGGTGACGAGCGTGATGGCGCAGAGGGCCCCCAGCGCCGACACGACCGCGAGACCCTTCGACAGCGTAGCAATGGTCCGGTTCATGGCTTCCTCACTTGCCCGATGCGGCATGTTGATCGTTGAGACGCTCTCGCAGGTGGGCCGCCAGCTTCGTGCGCTGGTCCGGCGTCAGGATCGGCGTGATGGCCTCGTAGAAGCGCACGAGCCGTGCGTTGCCGTGTCGCGCGACGTGACCGGCGGCCGCGGTCGCGGGCGCGGCGAGCGCCTTGGGGTCGAACTTGTCGGCCACGAACGCCGTCGCGAAGGCCGTGACGTACGCATCGACGGGCTTCGGATCGGCCTCCGGCTTCACCGGTACGTCGGCGCTCAGCGCCGCGGTTATCTTGGTGACCTGGTCGGGCGTGAGGGTGAGAAGCTCGGTGAGCTTCGCGAGGTGCGTCCCCTTGTCGCTGGCCCCGGCCTTCTCGTCGACGTTGACCTTGTGCCAGACCTCCCAGTGCGCCTTGACCTTGTCGACCAGGGCGGCGCGCTCCACGGGTGAGAGCGCGTCGTGCAGCTGCGTCAGCGCGTCCGTCGTCGCAGCGTGAATGCCGGCCGATGCGGTGGCGACCTTGGCCACGGCCGCGTCCACCTTCGCCGTGTCGATCTTCCCCGCGGCGATGCCGTCGGCCAGCGTCGAGAGCAGGTCGTGCTCCGCGTCGCGCGCGGGCGCCATCTTGGCGTGGAGGTCGCTCTGGATCTTCTGGACGGCGGCCTTCTTGGTGGCGTCGAGACCGAGCGTGTCGATCGCCATCGAGATGAACATGTGCACGCCGCCGTGGTGGTGGTGCCGGTGGTAGCTCCGGAGCTCGTCGTCCACCGCCTGGTCCTCGGGCGTGCTGCCGGCCTGCGCGGCGGAGGCGGAAGGGGCTGCCGAGGGCGCGGGCCGTGCGGAGGCGGAGGCCACGGGCGCTGCCGAGGCTGACGTCGTGGGTGCTGCGCCACCCGAAGAGCCGTTCTCGCACGCCGCGAGGCCGAGACCCGCGACCAGTAGCAGTCCGGGGATTGCCCCGCTCATCCACCTTGTCTGACGCATGTGATCTTCCTCCTGCGTTTCGTCTTGAATCGCGGCACGGCACTCCTCGCGTGTCAGCGCGAACACGACGCGTCGGAACCCGCGCGAGGCCGTCCACCCTATCCCACTCTGGTCCCACGGGAACCGGCCATTGTCGCTGAGGCCGCCACTTTGCTGGGACCACGGCGGGGGTCTGCTACGACCAAGCCGTGCGCACGTCGTCCCTCACGCCAGGTGCTCTGCTCGTCGTGCTCGGTTGCGGTGGCTCTCACGCAGCCTCCGCCGCCGCCGACGCCGGGGCCCCCGTCGACTCTGGCACGGCGGGAGCCGACTCTGCACTTGCGCACGACGCCGCCTCCACACCGGACGGCACGACCAGCGCGTCGTGCGCCCCCGCGATCCCGCAGGTCACCTGGACGAGCCCTTACGCGGGCTGGACGAGAGGGCTCCCCACCGACCCGGGCTTCTTCCCCATCGCCGTCTGGCTCCAGGGCTCGGAGCACGCGACGGAGCTCGCGCAGCTCGGCGTGAACGTCTACGTCGGCAACAACGCCTCGACCGACGCGCTGGCCGCGAGCGATCTCGCCATCCTCAAGAGCCAGGGGATGTACGCGATCATCGGGCAGGACTCGGTGGGGCTGGCCAGCATCGACGACCCGACCATCGTGGGCTGGTGGATGACTCCCGACGAGCCGGACAACGCGCAACCCGCGAGCGGCGGCGGCTACGGTCCCCCGGTGGCTCCCTCGACGATGGTGACCCAGTACGACGCGTACAGGGCCGCCGACCCGACCCGCCCCGTCTGGCTCGGCCTCGGTCAGGGCGTGGCGTACGACGCGTGGGAGGGACGCGGCAGCAACCCGCCCCCCGAGTCGGGGTACGTGCCGGCCAGCGACATCGTGTCGTTCGACGTCTATCCCTACAACGCGTGCAGCGGCGACACGAACCAGAAGGCCATCTGCGACCAGTTCTGGCTCAACGCCTTCGGCGTCGACCGCCTGCACCAGTGGTCGAACCGCAACCAGGCGGTGTGGACGGACTTCGAGACGACGGTCATCAACGCGGGCACGACCTCGGGGCCGACGCCGGCCGAGACGGTCTCGGAGGTGTGGCTCGCCCTCATCCACTCGGCCAGCGGGATCTGCTACTTCATCGACTCGTGGCAGCCCTCGTTCCGCGAGGACGCCATCTTCGAGGACGCGGCGATGGTGAGCGCCGTCACCGCGCTGAACGCGCAGATCAAGTCGCTGGCTCCGGAGCTGAACAGCGGCACCATCCCGGGCCTGGTCACGGTGACCAGCTCGGACACGACCACGCCCGTGGACACGCTCGTGAAGGCCAGCGGGACGACGCTGTACGTCTTCTCCGCTGTCTCGCGCGCGGGCACCACGACGGCGAGCTTCGCGATCACGGGCATGACGGGGAACGGGGTCGCGACGGTGGTGGGAGAGAACCGGACGATCCCGGTGGCGGCGGGTGGGTTCTCGGACGCCTTCGCGGCGAACGGGGTGCACATCTACTCGATCGATCTGGCCGCGGTGACGTGCCCCTGACGGGCGAATCAGTGGGCCTTCCGCACGCGCGTCACGCGGATCGGCCGGGGCCAAGGCCGCGACCAGAGCACGACGGCCAGACCACCGAAGAGCGCGCCACCCAGCGCAGGGGCGAGGCGAGACAGGAGGGAAGGACCGGCCGGACACGCCGGCGGCGGCGCCGTCTCGACTGCTGCGACGGGCTGGGACTCGGCCCGTCGCTGGACGGGATAGGGGTTCGGAGCGGGGCACGGCTCGCAGGACACCGCGGGCGGCGGCGGGGGCGCCTCGGCTGTGGCGAACTGGCTCGCGATGGCCATCGCCGCCTCGAGCTCGAGCGGACCGCAGGCGAGCACCGGCGCCGTGCTCGTTCCGGTCTGGACCTCGGGAGCCGCCTGCACCGGAGCCGGGGCGGTGCTCACGGGTTCCGTCGCCTCGGCCACCGTCTCGGTCTCCATGCTCTCCTCCGGGGCGCTCGTCGTGGCCGGAGGCGGCGCGGCGGGCGTGGCCGGATACGCCATGACCGCGGCGCCGTTGTGGAAGTAAGCCGCCCCCGGACCGCTGGCCGGAAGAGCCACCAGCGCCGCGCCGTTGGTGAAGTACTGCCGGGCTGCCGCCTCGATGTCGTCCTGCGTGGGCGGGGTACCTGCTGCAGCGAGCTGCGCCATGTAGGTCGCGAGCAAGTAGCTCGCGTCCATCGTCGTCTGCGCCGTGATCTCTGCCTGTGTGGGCACGATCCGGACGGGCTGCCCGAGGGTCGGCTGCGCCGATGCCTCCGGTGCGAGAACCAGGACGAGGACCAGCGCTGCAAGGGCCCGGCGCATGCCCTGACGGGATGCAACTCTCCGGCCGCGCGCCGGTGCGCGAACCGAAGGGTCCGAGCGATCAGGACCGGGCGAAGGCTTGCGCCACGACGCACCCTCTGCGCCGTCCGCGAACCGTGAAGGCTCAGTCCTCTTCTTCTCGCGGTCCGGGGAGCGGCTCGGGCGGGGGTGCTCCGTACGGAGGTGAGATCCACACGTCGCTCCGCGCGTCGCTCCCGGTGTCTTCGTCGGCGGCATCCAGGACCGGGAAGACCGGCACGTCGCTCCCGGTGTCCTTCGCCCCTCCATCGCCTCCCGCAGCGTCCGCTCCTGCATCGCCGGCCGCCGAATCCCCGTCGCCCCCGGCGTCGAACGGCGGCGGCGCCCCGTACGGTGGGCAGCAGTTCGCCTCCCCTCCATCGTTGCCCTCCCCCCCGCCCGCGATGACCCCACCACATCCCTGCGCTGCCGTGAGGGACAGCGCGCCCACCCCCAGGGCGTAGAGCGCCGCGCGGCTCAGCCGCACGGCGGGCGACGGCGCCACGGGAGATGCCCGGAACCCAGGCGGCAGCTCGGCCCCGCAGAAAGGGCAGCGACCCTCATCGGTGCGCACGTGTCGGGCGCACGACGGACAGCACTCCAGATGCGCCCGCGTCACGGTCATGGATTCCCTCTGGCCTCTCTCATGGCCGGCTCCACCACGATCTGGAACGTCCCGTGGTCGAATGGCTCTCCGGGCGCCGGCGTGGCGGGCACCACCCTCTCGCGCAGGCCGCGCCGGTCCATCTCCAGGGCGCGGTGGTGACAGAACGGGTTGTTCCCCGGCCTCCCGAGCGTGACGGTGCTCGTCCACGTGCACCCGCCCATGCACTCCGGCGCGTAGTAGCAGCTCCGGCAGTAGCCCCAGAGGTCCTCCACCGTGCGATCCCGCGTGTAACGCAGCGGCGCGCTGCGCTCCCAGATGGCCTGCAGCGAGTCGTCGCGGATGTTCCCGCCCGTCCAGCGGTCGGTAGGCAGCGAAGGGCACCCCTTGATCGCGCCGCTGGCCTCGATGCCGAGCGTGGCCTTCCCCGCTCCACACGACGCGGCGTGCCCGCGCAGGGTGTGGCCGCGCAGCACGGCCTCATGGGGCCCGAAGTACCCCACGTTGTTCCCGGGCCAGAACAGGATCCCGAGCGCGTCGCAGCGCCCCTTGAGCGATGCCAGTCGCGGAAAGAGCTCGAGCAGCTCGTGGGGCTGGACCAGCAGCTCCGGCTCCTCGGCCGCGCGCCCCATGGGCACGGTGAGCTGGAGCTGCCACCCGCGAACCCCGAGCGGGGCCACGGCCTCGAGGATGTCCCCCAGGATGGGCGACGACAGACGGTTGATCTGCGTGTTGAACGTCGCGCGGAGCCCGAGCTCCTTCGCCGCGCGCAGCGCCGCCATGGCGGCCCGGTAGGAGCCGGCGACCCCACGCAGGCGATCGTGCGTGGCCTCGTCCCCGTCGATCGAGAGGCTGACCCCCGAGAGCCCCGCCTCCTTCGCCTCGGCCAGCATCGCCGCCGTGAGCCCGCGCCCACCCGACGTCATGCTCACCGGGATGCCATGCTCGCGATGGGCGCGCACGAGCTCGAGCCAGTCGGGGCGGAGGTAAGCCTCGCCGCCGATGAGCGTCGTCTCCTTCACGCCGAGCCTCGCCATCTGCGCGACGAGGTCCAGCGCCTCCGCCGTCGTCAGCTCATCGGGCCGTGCGCGCCCCGCGCGCGAACCGCAGTGGCGGCACGCGAGGTCACAGGCCAGCGTGACCTCCCACACCGCGTAGATGGGCCGGAACCGGCGATCCACGTCACGGGTCTCCGGCGCGAGCGGCAAGCGTCGGGCCCCGGGCTTCGCGACCGGCGCGATGGGCAGCGCGCGGTTCGGGGCCCTGGGCTGGAGCATGGTCGCCAGAAAGCAGAGCACACGGCCCCAGGTCCTTCTATCGTCCAAACGGATGGCGCTGACGAAACCGGACGGCTCGAGCTGGGAGCTGGCCGACGGCGAGCGCAAGCTCTCGCTGCGGGCCACCTTGCCGGGCGCCCGCGTGTTCGATCTCGCGGCCGAGGCGCTGCGCGAGGCGAAGAGGGCGGGCCTCCCGGTGGCCGAGCGCCTCGTGCTGGCCCTGCCGGCGAGCTGGTGCGTCAACAGCCCCGCCGACTCACGCATCCTGCGCCGCTGGACGCTACCTCCCCAGCGCCCGGTGTGGGAGCTGCTCGTGGAGCTCTTCGAGGAGCCACACACGGGGCCGCTGGAGCCGGAGTCGAGGGACGCGCTGCTCACGGCGCTGGCCGCCATCGCGCCCGAGCCGCGCGGCGTCGAGGCAGTGACCAAGGTGCTCGCGTTGCTGGTGCCGCACGTGGTGCCCCTTCTGCCGCGGCCGGCCGTGACGTTCCTCTTCGGCGCGGACACACCTCACGACGCCCACGCCTTCGTCGCAGCCGTGGACTGGTTCGCCGCCGCCGTGGAGCAGGAGCGCGAGGTGCTCCAGGGCTGGGCGGCCTCGCATCGGGAGGCAGCCCTCGACGCGGCGCAGGTGCTCGACCGCCTCCTCTGGTTCGACTCGGAAGGCCACGCGCACTTCCCCGCTACTGCGGGGTCGGGGGCACGATCACCGAGTTGATCGCCGCCACGTTCCCGCCCGCGGGGTAGGCGTACGACGCTGCCAGCGCGGTGCCCCACACCATGAGGCCGAAGGGCCCCTTGCTCGTCGCCGAGTGCGGACCGTTGGTGCATTTTCCGTTCGGCGTGTTGTCGCGGACGACGTCGACGTTGGTGATCTCGTACTTCCCGCCCGTGCCGATCGCGGTCCATCCCGTGAGCGTGCCGACGCAGTCGAGCGAGACGTCCTCGAAGGCGCCGGCCTTGGTCACGGCCCGCACGAAGACCAGGTTCGTGGTCTCGTAGCTCGGATCGGTGAAGAACACGTAGCCGGGCAGGTACTGCGCCGGGGGCACGATGTTCACGAACTCCTCGTCGCCGTCGCAGCCATCGCTCGAGCGGGACCCGCTCTCCACGCCGCAGCCGGTCATCGTCTGCCCGATGTAGAACGGGTGGCTGTTGTCCTGGCTCTTGACCACGAAGGCGCCCGTGGCCTCGAAGTCCACCTTCTCGCCCTGGATGAGCGAGGTCGGGGCCCCGGCGACGGGAGGATCGTAGGTCAGGGTCGTCCCGGTGACGGCCCCGACGATGCGGTACGGGATCGACTCGGGCTGCAGGTCCATGCGCCGGGTCGTGAAGGGCGGGACGGCGTACTCCGAGCCCAGCGCGCTGACGGGGGGAATCTGCTGGTGCGCAGAGTCGCAGCCGCCGCTCGTCGTCGTGGACGAGTCGTAGCAGAGGTAACCGTTGCCCCCCATGAACGCGACCGGGAGGTTGCTCGAGATGACGGTCCCCTCCATCTCGAGGGATGCCGTCGCGCCCTGGGTCCACGCTGCCTGCCACTGGATGTAGTCCCCGGCGCCGAGCGTGTAGGTCGCCAGGACGTTGGCCGGTGCGCCGGCCACGCCGGTCCCCGAGGGAAGCGCGACGGTCGGCACGATGCTGACCGTGGTGTTGTCCTCCAGCGCGAGGACCTGTCCCCACTGCGGGCCGTTGCCGTACGTGTTCGAGCGGTTGCCCACCTGGGGGACGACGGCGATGTAGTTGGTCCCCCACGCCGAGGTCGGGAAGATGAGCTCGGCGCTCGGCAGGACCGAAGGGGCGCCGCCATAGGGGAGCTCGTCGTAGTTCGTGACCGGGATGCCGGTCTGGATGTGCCAGGCCTGGCCCATGCCGGTGCCGACGACCGCGCTGCCGGTCGCGATGGCAGGGGTGACCGGGCACTGGTAGGGCGAAGACGGATCGGCGGAGAGGAAGAGGACCGCCACCTCGCCGGGCGGCAGGCCGGTGGTGGGGACGGGCGCCCACGAGGCCGGCGCCGTGCTCGCCTGCGCGACGCGCCCGAAACTGGTGACGTCGTAGCTCGTCCCTCCCCGCGACACCTGGATGGTGGCCGCCTCGGTCCAGTCGTTGGCCACGAAGACGGAGAAGCACGGGGCGCCGTAGCCGGCGAAGAACGACGGCGTCGCCACCATGAAGTCGCACCCCACGGTGCCGTGGTCGGCCGCCGCGGCCTGGCACGCGGGCACGCAGGCACCGGCGGCGCAGCCCTCGTTCGAGGGGCACTTGGTCACGACGTTGCCGTTGGAGTCGACCACGCTCTGCAGGTCCGCGCTGCACCCCAGGGTCGGCAGGGAGGCCTCGCCGCTGCCATCCCCGAACAGGTTGGGCGCGTCCGAGGCGCCACCGCCGTCGAGGTGCGACGGCGGGCTCGACTGGTCGTCTCCACCGTCGAAGCTGGATGCTGGACCGCCATGATTGCTCGAGCCCCCACAGGCCGCGAGCACGAACCAACATGCCAAGAACAAGCCGCGACGGGGCATGAACATCTCCCTCCGGACAAGAATGAGGATAGCTCTTCTACGGTCACGGAGAGCCAGTCCTCCCCGTGATCGCAGAGCTCGGCGGGCGTGTCGCGCCACCCACGCGCTCGTGTCCATCCAGGTCCGGGGCCCGTGTGCAGGTACCTGAGATCCCTGGCGATTGCCCCGGGCACCGTCCTTGCGACGAGGGAGGCCATGTCCAGCGCCACCCTGATGAAGCTCGGTCTCCTCGCTCTCTTCGTTCCTGCCTGTAGCCGCGGCGTCCCTACGGCACCCGATCCCGCCGCCAGCCCTGCCGTTCCTGCCGTGCCCGCAGCCCCCATCGCCTCGACGGCCGCAGCCTGCCCTTTACCCACCCCCGTCACAGCCGCTGCGCCGACCCCGTCCCCCCGCGTCGACGACGCTCCCCCGCGGCACGCCACGACCCTTCGCGTCGACCGGCTCGTCGTGGCTCGAGGCGTCGTCAACCGCGAGCCGCTGGGCGCGGACACCACGTTCGCCCCCGACGAGAAGCGGCTCTACGCGTTCGTCGAGGTGGACAACCCGGAGCGCGCGCCCGGCGACGTGAAGGTGCAGTTCGTCGAGCCCGACGGCACCTCGGAGCCGCCGGTGGACCTCGCGGTCGGCGAGTCCCCGCGGTGGCGGACGTGGGCCTTCACCCGCCACGTCCGCGCGCCGGGCACGTGGAAGGCCATCGTGCGCGACGAGCGCGGCCACGTCCTCGCGTCCACCGAGTTCAAGGTCGCGGGCTCCTGACTCGGCCGCAACTTTCGTCCGGAGCGCCCGATAGGGATCCGGAGGGTGAGCATGGCGCTCTGCGGCGACTTCACGGACCGGAACTTCCTCGACCTCTCGGAGCCCCTGCAGGGCGTCGTCGGCCACGCCGACCGCCTGTGCGAGCTGCTCGCCATCCAGGAGCTCACGCCCCCCACCGACGAATGGGCTGCGGCCTGGCTGATCGGACGCGCGGAGGAGCTGGCGTGGCTCGCCCAGCACCTTCTGGGCGCCTGGCGCGAGGGACGCCTCGCCGACGCGAGGGCCGCAGCGATGCTGGAGGAGCACGTCGGACTGCTCCACCGGGGGCTCGCCGAGCAGCTGGGGTGCCGGGCGCCGTGGTGCTGCCGTACGGCGCCGGCGGTGCACGAGGCGATCACGGCGGCCATCACGACGGTCGAGAGGCCGGCGGTCAGCGAGTCGGTCTGAGGGTCGGGGTCGGGGTCGCGACCGGGGAGCGCCGTGCTATTTCCCTCCGCCGTGCCCTTCGTCCCCTCCCCCACGGACACGCCCTACGACCGCCTCGGCGGGGAGGCGGCAGTGCGCGCCATCGTCGAGCGCTTCTACGACGCGATGACCGAGCTCGAGCCCGCCCTCGCGAAGCTGCACCCGTGCGACGAGCAGGGGAAGGTGGTGCGCGAGTCGCGGGACAAGTTCGCGCTCTTCTTCATCGGCTGGCTCGGCGGCCCGCAGGACTACATCACGCAGCACGGGCACCCGCGCCTGCGGATGCGCCACGCCCACGTGCCGGTGAACGACGCGATGATCGCGGCCTGGATGCGCTGCATGAAGGACGCGCTGGCCGTCTGCGGCGTGGACGCCGAGATGCGCGAGTTCCTCGAGCCGCGCCTGGGCGACGTGGCGATGCACATGCGAAACCGGGACTGATCCCGGCTTACTCGCAGATCCCGTACTGCCCGTTGGCGGGGAGCCCATAGGGGGCGAGCGTGGTCACGTCGTCCTTGCAGCTCTTGGTCCCGCCCGACAGGCTGCACGCGCTGGACTTGGGATCGCACATCCGGGCGATGCCCGCGCAGCTGGCACGGCAGCTCGCAACGTAGCGGCCGGTGGCGCTGGCGCAGCTCGCGTTCGCCTCCGCAGCGATGCAGCACAAGGGCGTCAGCGGCTTGCCCAGGCAGTCTGCGTCGTCGCTGCAGTCGAGCAGGGTGTCGCACGGCCCGGGGCAGCTGGCCCCGACCGCCTCGCAGGCGAACGTGAAGGGCGGCATCGTCCCCGCGTCCGCTGGCGGGGGTGGCGCCTCGACGCAGCAGGCAGAGGCAGGGAACGGGCACGGCGTGGAGCCGCACGCGAGCGTCGCCGGAGGCGCGTCGCCGGCCGCGTCGGCAGGGCCGGCCTCGACGTCCTGCCCGGCGTCCGCCGCAGGCGCGTCGGCCTCGTTCGCCCCGTCCACGGTCAGCCCGGTGTCCGGTGCTCCCGTGTCTGGCGCTCCGGCGTCCGCGGGCGCCGCCGTGAAGGCGGTGCCGCAGGCAGGCGCCAGCGCCACCCCCAGAAAGCCAGCAAGAACCCACGCGCTGCGTCCCCAGTGCACGGTGGATCAGGGTAGCACGGTCCGCGTCATGGAGACCGCGGTCCGAGGGCGGCGGCGAGGCGAGCGAGCCCTTCCTCGAGCGGCGTCTCCGCCGTCCAGCCGAGGAGCGCGCGCGCCCGCCCGGGATCGCCGTGGAACCGCGCGACGTCGAACGGGCGCGAGGACAGGGACTCGATTGGCGCCTGCGAGCGCGTGACCCGGAGCGCGAGGGCCGCGAGCTCTCCCAGCGTGGTCGGGACGCCCGTGACCAGGTGAACCGGTGGGAGGCTGCGGCGCTCGCGCGCCAGGAGCTCTGTCACCGTGAGCAGGGCCGTCACCACGTCGTCGAGGTAGGTGAAGTCGAACGAGCACGCCGGCCCGTCGACGCGCAGGGCTGCGCCGGCGGCGGCGGCGCGCAGGAACGCAGGCACCACGCGGTCGGGATGATCGAGCGGATCGCCGAACACGTTGGAAAGCCGGACGCTGGCGGTCGCGAGCCCGGCCGCGCCCGCCTCCGCGAGCAACCCCTCGCCGGCCACCTTGGTGCGCCCGTAGACATTGAGGGGCGCGAGCGGCGTGTCCTCCGTGGCCGGCAGGACCGCCGCCTGCCCGTACACCTCGCGGCTGCTGGCGAAGAGCACCCAGGGCCGCGCGCGCGAGGCCGCGGCCGCCTTGAGCAACCCGGACAGCGCGGTGACGTTGGTTTCCCGGCACACCCCCGGCGACTGCTCGCCCCACACGACGCGGGACACCGCGGCGAGGTGCACGACACCCTCCTGGTCCTCGACCGCCTGCCCTACGCGCCCGGCGTCGCGGACGTCGCCGCGGGACGCCGCGTCGGCCGCTCGCAGGTCGAGCCGCGTCACCTCGTGGCCGGCGCCCTGCAGGCGGCGTACGACCGCCCTGCCGAGCAGGCCCTCGGAGCCGGTGACCAGCACGCGCGCCATCGCGGAGAGAGGCGTACTCCATCGTCCGGGACGCGTCAGCGCGATACGCTCGTCCCACCATGGGCCTCGACGCCTACTGCCGGCGCATCGCCTACGACGGCCCGCGCGCACCGACGCTCGAGGTGCTCTCCGGGCTGTGCCTGCGCCACACGGCGAGCGTCCGCTTCGAGAACCTCGACGTTCTGCTGGGCCGGCCCATCCAGCTCGACCTGCCCTCCCTGGAGGACAAGATCGTGACCCGCCGGCGCGGGGGCTACTGCTTCGAGCAGAACACGCTCTTCCAGGCCGTACTCGAGGCGATGGGCTTCCGCGTGACGCCGCTCGGGGGGCGCGTCCGCCTCGGCGTGCCTCGGGAGGTGCAGACCGCGCGCACCCACATGCTGCTGCGAGTCGACCTCGACGAGGGTCCGCACGTGGCCGACGTCGGCTTCGGGTTCACGCCGACCGCGCCGCTGCGCCTGGAGCCGGGGCTCGAGCAGAAGCTGCACCTCAGCACGTACCGCTTCGCGCGCGCCGGCGCCGGCTGGACGCTGGAGTTGCAGCAGCCCGAGGGCTTCACGCCGGCGTACGTGTTCACCGAGGAGGCGCTGCTGCCCATCGACTACGAGGTGGCCAACCACTACACGTCGACCCATCCCCGGTCGCACTTCACGATGGCGCCGCTGGTGATGCGCCACGACCCCGAGGACGGCGTGCGCTACATCCTGCGCGGCAAGGAGCTGAGCGCGCGGCGCAAGGCCGAGGTGGAGTCGCACACGCTCTCGGGCCCCGAGGAGGTCGTCAAGGTGCTGGGCGCGATCTTCGGGCTGCAGCTGCCGGAGGGGACGCGGCTGCGAGGCGCGGAGTAGCGCGCGAAGCGACGCGGTCAGCGCGCCGCCACGAACCCGCCGAACCTGCGGGCGTGGTGCAGCAGCGGCTCGCCCTTGCCCAGGGAGGCGGCGAGGACCTCGGCCAGGTAGATGGTGTGGTCGCCCGCGTCGTAGCGGGCGTGGCGCCGGCACTCGAGGTGAACCAGCGCGCCCTCGACGAGGGGGACGCTCCGGCCGGGCACCAGGCGCACGCCGTCGAACTTGTCCGCGCCGTGCTTCGCGATCTGCAAGGCGACGCCGTCCTGCTCCGTCGCGAGCACGCTGATGCCCACGTGCTCGGCGTTCACGATGGCCTCGTACGAGCTCGCCGTGTGCGCGACGCACACCAGCACCAGCGGCGGCGCGAGCGACACCGAGGAGAACGCGGTCGCCGTGAGGCCGGCGAGGTGCTCTCCGTGACGCGCGGCCACGATGGTGACGCCGCTCGCGAACTGGGCAAGGGCGTCGCGGAAGACCTGGCCGGAGAGGGGCTCGCTCATGGGTGTTACTCTTAACGCGATTTCTCGAGACTCACTCCATGAACGTCACCATCGAGCTCGCGACCGCTCCGACCGAGGAGGTGCGCACCCTGGTCGCCGAGCTGGAGGAGCACCTCGCGGCCGAATACCCCCCGAGCAGCGGCATGGCCTCACGCGGCTGTGCCTCGAGACCGGCGTGCGGCAGGTCGCCGCGATGCGATTTTACGAGCGCGCCGGCTTCTCTCCCTGCCCGGCGTTCGGGGCGTACGAGCTCATGGAGCCCGCCAGCATCGCCACGAGCGCCTTCTACGCCAAGGCTCTCTCCCCGAGCGCTGGCGACGGCTAGGAGCCCACCGCGAGGCGGCCCGTCCCCGATCGAGCGCTCCGCCACGTGTCTGTTATAACGAAACGGCGAGCCCCCCCCACCGCCAGCCGAATCCCATGGACCACCGCACCCGCGTCTACGACTCGATCCTCGAGCTGCTCTCCAGCGTGGACAACCCCACGCCGCTGGTTCGCCTCCACCGCGTCATCCCCTTCGAGCACGCGAAGGTCTACGCCAAGCTCGAGTGGTACAACCCGTTCGGGGCGGTGAAGGACCGCGTCGCAGCGAACCTCGTGCGCGACGCGGAGGAGCACCACCTGCTCCCGCCGCACGTGCGGCTGGTCGAGCCGACCTCGGGCAACACCGGGATGGCGCTCGCGATGATCGCAAACGCCAAGGGCTACTCGCTCACGGCGACGCTCTCGAACAAGATCCCCGTCGAGAAGCGCGCGTCGCTCCGCCTCTTCGGCACCGAGCTGGTCGAGCTGGAGGACGAGCTGTGCCCTGCCCCGGGCGCGCCCGAGGGCGCCATCGCGCTGGCCGCGCGGATGGGGGAGCAGCCCGGCTACTACCACCTGAACCAGTACAAGAACCCGGCGAACCCGGACGCGCACTACCGCACGACGGGGCCGGAGATCTGGCGCCAGACGGCAGGAGAGATCACCCACTTCGTGGCGGGGCTCGGCACTTGCGGCACCATCACCGGGACCGGGCGCTTCCTCAAGGAGCAGCGCGCCGACGTCAAGGTGCTCGGCGTGCACCCGAAGGAGGGGCACGACATTCCGGGCGTTCGCAGCCTGCGCCAGCTGCAGCAGACGGCGCTGTTCTTCCCCAAGGAGTACGACGGCCTGGTCGAGGTGAACAACGAGGAGGCCTTCGAGCTGTGCCGCCGCATCAACCAGGAGGACAGCATCATCGCCGGCCCGAGCTCCGGCATGGCGCTGGCGGGGGCGCTGAAGCTCGTGCCCGACGAGCCGGGTGTGGTCTGCGTGGTCGTGTTCCCCGACAACGCGTTCAAGTACGCCTCGTCGATGCGCAAGCACCTACCCCAGCTCTTCGCGGGCGCGAAGGCAGAGGGCGGTGGGGCCATCAGCGGCCACCTGGCCCACATCGTCGACATCGCCCGCGCCTCCGACGACGTGATCGCGCCGGAGAAGGCCAGGGCCATCCTGGACGGCTCGAAGAACGCCACCCTCATCGACGTGCGCTCGCCCGAGGAGTTCGCAGCCGGCCACGCGCCCCACGCGAAGAACGTCCCGCTGCCCGACCTGGCGACGGGCGGCGCCAGCGGGCTGCCCGACGACAAGGACGCGCCCGTGGTGACGATGTGCAAGGTGGGCGAGCGGTCGCTCTACGGGATGCTGCTGCTCAAGTCGATGGGCTACCACGACGTGAAGAACGTCGCGGGTGGCCTCCAGGCGTGGACCGCCGCGGGCCTGCCGACGGAGACGTAGTGGCCAGGCCACTCACGGCGCGCGCCGCGCCTCCACGAGTCGCCCGTGCCGCGGCTCCCACGTCAGCACCCAAACCTCCCCGTTCTTCACCATCGGCGGCATCTCCCCCGTGATCGCCGCGACCACGGATCGCAGGGCGCCGCCGTGGGTGACCACGAGCGCCGGGGCGTCGTCCCGCGCGACCTCGACGGCGACGCGCCCGACCGCGGGCACGAGGCGCGCGGCCAGCGACTCGCCCGCTTCGCCGCCCTCGGGCACCTTCCGGTGCTCCAGCCAGGCTTGCCACGCCTCGGGGTGCAAGGTCTCGCACTCGGCGCGGGTCAGGCCCTCGAAGACGCCGAAGCTGCGCTCGCGCAGCGCGCGATCGACGTAGGCGAGCGCGACCTGTAGCTCGGCCGCGACGATGCGCGCCGTCTCGTGTGCGCGCGACAGGTCACTGGCCACCACCCCCGCGAGCCCCGCCCCGCGCAGCTGGTCCGCCAGCGCCCGGGCCTGGGCGCGCCCGTTGTCGTTGAGCGGCACGTCGGTGTGGCCCTGCCAGCGGTTGGCGGCGTTCCAGTCGGTCTCGCCATGGCGGGCGACGTACACGAGGCGAGGCATCGCCTGGGTGTCTAGCATTGGCCTGAAACTTGGCCTCGAGGCGGCCGCGTCCTTAGCGTGCCTTTGCCATGGTCGAGGCGCGCGACGAAGGAAAGGGGCTCTCCTCGCAGCCCGCCGCGGCGCTCCCCGTGCCGCGGATGCTGGGGCGGCGCGTCCTGCTCAAGCTCGCGGCGCGCGGCGGGATGGGCGACGTCTACCTGGCGGCGACCACCGGCATCGAAGGAGCCGAGCGCCCGTGCATCGTCAAGACGGTCCGCCGCGACCACATCCACGACGGCTCCTTCCTGGCGCGCTTCCTCGACGAGGCGCGCGTCCAGTCCCAGCTCCAGCATCCAGGCGTGGCCCAGGTGCTCGAGGCGGCGACCGACGACGAGGGCGAGCCCTTCACCGTGGTCGAGTACGTCGAGGGGCGCAGCCTGGCGGACGTGCGGCAGCGGGCCATCCAGTCGGGCATCAAGGTGACCTGGGTGGACGCGCTCGCCGTCGCGGTGGAGATCGCCCAGGCCCTGGCGCACGTCCACGAGCGCCCCGGGCCGGACGGCTCGCCCCTCGGCATCGTGCACCGCGACCTCTCCCCGCAGAACGTCATGATCGGCTACGCGGGCGAGGTCAAGCTCATCGACTTCGGCACCGCGCGCGGCCACAACCGGCGGTGCCACACGGTCGCTGGCGTCGTCTTCGCCAAGCCCGGCTACGTCGCGCCCGAGGTGGCGCGCCAGCAGGTGGGCGACGGACGCATCGATCTCTACGCCCTCGGCATCATGCTCTGGGAGCTGTGCGCCGGGCGCCGCTTCCTCAACTCCGACCCGCAGCGGCACCTGGACGACTCGGCCGCCGGCAAGGTGATCATCCCACGCATCGCCGAGCAGTGCGGGGCGCCGAAGACCCTGGACGAGGTGATCGAGAAGCTCACCCGCAACGACCCCGACGAGCGCTTCTCCTGCGCCTCGCTCGCGGTGCCCGAGCTGGCGAGGGTGCTGTCGTCCGCGCCGGCGACCGAGGGCGGCGAGCGCGGGGTGCGGGCGCGCATCGCGCTGCTCATGCGCAAGCTCTGGCCGCACGAGCCGGGTCGCTCGCGCAGCGAGTTCGTGCGCCTGCTGCGGGAGGCGCGCGCGACCCTGCAGGAAAGCTCGCGGGCGGGCGCGACGCCGGACGCCGGCCCGGTCAGCGAAGCGATGGCCGCGCGGCTTACCCCGAGCGATCCGTCGATGGTGCTGGGGACGCCGTACCGGCTGATCCGCAAGCTGGGCGAGGGCGCCAGCGGCGTGGTGTGGGAGGCCGAGCACGTCGAGCTGGGCCGCCGCCTGGCGCTGAAGATCCTGGCATCGGAGCACGCGGCGTCGCCGGCGGCGCTGGAGAGGTTCCGCCGCGAGGCGCGGGCCGTGGCGAAGCTGTCGCACCCGAACCTGGTACCCATCCTGGACTTCGGGAAGTCGCTCGACGGCCGCGTCTACCTGGCCATGGAGCTCCTGGTCGGCGCGACGCTGGACACGAAGATCAAGGAGGGGCCGCTGGAGTGGCGCGAGGCGGTGCGCATCGCCGTGGAGACGTCGAGCGCGCTGGCTGCGGCGCACGGCGCCGGGCTGGTGCACCGTGACATCAAGCCGCAGAACCTGATGCTGACCGAGTCGGGGGAGCTGAAGCTGCTCGACTTCGGCGTCGCGATGGCGCTCACCGAGAGCTCGCAGCACAAGGCCACGGAGAAACAGCGCGCCCTCGGGGGCTTCGCCATCTTCGGGACGCCCGAATACATGGCGCCCGAGCAAGTGGCCGGGGACGCCATCGACGGGCGGACGGACCTCTACGCGCTGGGCTGCGTGCTCTACGAGATGCTGACCGGCGCGCGGGCCTTCGAGGGCCCCTCGAGCGTCGTCGTGATGGGCAAGCAGCTGCGCGAGACGCCGCGGCCTCCGCGGGTGCGCGCGCCAGCGCAGAGGATCCCGGCGGCGCTGGAGGCGGTGGTGGTGCGGGCGATGGCGAAAAAGCCGGAGGAGCGGTTCGCCTCGGCCGAGGCCATGCGGGCCGCGCTGGAGGAGACGCGCACGGCGCCCGAGCGCAGGCGGGCGCGCACGCGGCGGATCGCAGCGTGGATGATGACGGGCGCGTGCATGCTGGGCGCCGCGGGTGCATCGGCCGCGTGGTCGAGGGCACATGCGAGCGCCATCGCGCCGGGGCCGGTGGTGCTTGCGGCGGCGCCGACGCCAGTGGCTACGCCCGTGCCTGTGGTCCCGACCTCGACCTCGACCTCGACCCCGACCCCGACCCCGACCTCGGCTTCGACCCCGACGCCGACCCCGCCCGCGACTCCCGTCCCCCTCCGCGAGGCACGGGCCGCCGCCAGGGCCCACCCCGGCGATCCCCGCGCGCTCGAGCTCTGGGCCCGCTCCGCCCTGCGTGCGGGGGACTTCCGCGAGGCCCGGCGAGCGGCGGCGGCCTGGTCGCTGCACGACGGCACCGTCGAGCCGCGGCTCGCCATGGCGGACATCCTCGAGGCCAGCGGGCGGCGCGCCGATGCGCGCGCCGTGCTGCAGGAGTGGCTCGAGACACACCCCGACTCCGCCGATGCCCGTGCCTCGCTGGCGCACCTTGCTGGTGAGGGCGGGACGCGCGAGCTGGCCCGTCGCTAGGACCTGGCGCGAAAGTAGCAGGGCGTCCTCGCCTTGTCTTTGCCGGCGCGCCCGCTACAGTCGGCCACCGCAACGACTGCCCATGGAGACGCTTCACCTCGCGCCTTCTCCCGCCATCGCGCTAGGGGGCAACCGGTACAAGGCCATCCTATGGCTCGCGCTGCCGACCGTGTTCGCGATGCTCTCGCAGAGCGTCGTCAACGAGATCGACGTCCTCTTCTTCTCGCGCCTCCCGGTGCCCGAGTCGTCGTACGCACAGGCCGCGCTCCTGCCGTCGCTCATCCTCACGTGGCTCTTCGGCGGCAGCCTCAGCGCCATCAGCGTGGGGACGCAGGCGCTGGTCGCGCGGCGCTACGCCGAGGGCGACCGCAAGGGCGCCGGTGCCGTGCTGGGGAACGCGGTCTACTTCTGCGTCATCGTGGGTGGGGTCTTCTCGGTGGTGAGCCAGCTGATGCTGCCGTGGCTGGTGCGGCTCATCGTCCAGGTGCCCGAGGTGCAAGACGTCGCCATCGCCTACACGCGGTGGCGGCTCTTCGCGGTGATCTCCATGTCGGCGACGATGGGCATCAAGGCCTTCTTCGACGGCATCGGAAAGACCTACGTGCACCTGGTCGCCGCCCTGGTGATGAACTTCTTCAACGTGCTGATGTGCTGGATCTTCATCTTCGGCCACCTCGGCGCGCCGCGCATGGGCGCGCCCGGGGCCGGCATGGCCGCGTTCATCGCCACCTGGATCGGGCTTCTCATCATGGTCGTCTACGCGTGGCTCAGCCGCGCGGAGTACCACCCCATGCGGCTGGCGAACCTCTCGGGCCGGATCATCTGGACGCTGGTGAAGCTCTCGGCGCCCGCCGCGGCAGCCACCGTGGTGATGATGGTCGGCTTCGGCCTCTTCGCCTGGACCGCCAGCCGGCTCGACCGGGGGACGGTCGGAGAGGCCGTCAACAGCGCGGCGAACACCGACATCGTCGAGACGCTCAAGCTCACCTTCACGGCCTGCATGGCCTTCGGCACGGCCACCGCCACGCTCATCAGCCAGGCCCTGGGGCGCAAGGAGCCGGAGGAGGCGCAGAAGTGGGGCTGGGCGAGCGTGCGCCTGGGGCTGGTCATCTTCGGCGTCGTCGGGCTGTGCGAGGGGGTGCTCTTCACCAACCAGCTCGCCGCCGTCATCTCCAACTCGACCGCCGTGCGCGCCGCGGCCATCTTCCCGCTCCACATCATGGGGGTGGCGACGCCGCTCATCGCCGTGGCGATGATCCTCACCGAGGGCCTGTTCGGGGCGGGCAACACGCGCTTCGTGGCCGCTGCGCAGGGCCTGCTCATCTTCGTGTGTCTCGTGCCGGGGGCCTACGTGCTCGGGATCGCGCTGCACCTCGGGCTGCGCGGCGTGTGGATCTCGGCCTTCGTCTACGCCTGCCTCGCGGCCGCCGCGATGAGCGCCAAGTTCGCCGGCGGCACGTGGAAGACGATCAAGCTCTGATCGGTCCAGGGGTAGAAGCACCGGCGACGACGGGCGCGGCGTTCCGCAGCCCGTTGGCCCCCGAGTTCGAGAAGCAGTCGCTCGCTGTCGACTGAAAGCATCATCGAGTCGAGCAGCAGTGCCTCTTCGTCGACTGGGGGGTGATGATCTCGCCGTCCTCGAGAGAGGAAGAGCCCTCTGATCACAGCTTCAGCTCCATCCCGATGGATGCGGGCGCGGTCGCGCGGAAGCCGAACTGCTCGTAGAGGCGGTGAGCCGGACCGTCAGCGAGGAGCATGACGTGGGCGCCCGCAGGCGCATGCCGGCGCAGGTGCTCCACCAGGGCGGCCATGATGCGCTTGCCCAGGCCGCGGCGCTGGTGCGCAGGCAGGACGGCTATGTCGACCACCTCGAAGAAGCACGCACCGTCGCCCAGGATGCGCCCCATGCCCACGGCCTCACCCGCAGCGCGCACGGTGACGCCGAACCAGGTGTTGGGGAGCCCGACCCGCGCCGCCTCCATGGACTTGGGGCTCAGCCCGGCCTCCCTGCGGAGGCGCACGTACTCCTCGACGCCGGGTGGCCTGGGCTCGAGCTCGTAGCCGTCGTCGCCCGCCCGAGATGATGCCGCCTGGACCAGGCGGCCCGGCGGCAGGCGCGCGAGCGCGGCCACGACGGCCTCCTCGATCGACTCCACCTCGAGCAGCTTCCACTCGCCCACGGGCTCGCCTGGACCCGCTGGCGCTGCGGGCCGCGCCTCCTCGTCGTAGAAGCGCCCCTGCGCGTCGCGGAAGACGTGGCGCTCCAGGTAGTCTCCGGGCAGGAGCGGCTCGCTCCTCAGGTGGACGAAATAGCCGCGCGACCAGGCGCCGCGCGTGGTGAGGACGGGTGGCACGAGCAGGTCTTCACGCCCCGGTCGCGACCGCCCGGCAGGCACACACACATAGACCAGGATGCAGCCGTGCGTCGGCCCCACGACCGCCGTGGTCGACACCACCCGCCCCAGCAGCTCGGGGCCGTCCCCGCGGTGCACGGCGAACACGTCCCCCATCTGCGGCTCACGCCGCGCCATCGCTACTTCTTCTTTCCCGCGTCGATGCAGTCGTCGAAGTCCGGGTTGCACCCGGCGTCCGGCATCTCCTCCGGGTTGTCCTGCGGCAGCCCGGCGCCGCCCTGCACCGACGGCAGCTGCCCACCAGGGTACTTCGCCATGTCGGCCACCGAGCACGGCTGCGGGTTGCTGGGATCCTCCTGCACGCACTCCAGCATCCAAGCGTCGCGCGGCGCGAGGCCGTCCTTCTCGGCCTTGGCCCGCACGGCCGCCACGTCGGAGGCCACCGCGACGTTGCTGAACCAGGGCACGTAGCTCACCACGACCAGCGCCAGCGCCAGGATGCCCACGAAGGGCATGACCACGCGGTAGAGGCTGGCGACTGGCCGATTGAAGCGGAAGGACGCGATGAAGAGGTTCAGCCCCAGCGGGGGCATGCAGTAGGCGATCTCCAGGTTGAGGAGGAAGATCATCGCCAGCTGGAAGGGCGACATCTTCTCGCTCGGGTTCACGTTCCCGATCTTGGCCACGAACGGCAGGATGAGCGGCACCGCCACCAGGATCGCGCTGAAGCCTTCCATGAGCATGCCCAGCACGAGCAGGAAGACGTTCATCACCAGCAGGAACTGCCACATGTGCTTGATGCCGACCCCGGTCATGAAGTCGAGCACCTTGGTTGGCACGTGCTGGTCGACCACGTAGTTCATGAGGGCGTTGGCCATCGCCAGGATGAGGATGATGGCTCCGGCGAGGCTCATCGATGCCTTGGCGATGCGGACCAGGTCCTTCTTCCAGGAGAGGTCGCGGTACACGAAGAACTCGATGATGACCGTGTAGAAGGCCACCAGTCCGGCGGCCTCGTCGATGGACGTCAGCCCGGTGCCGAGGCCCAGCCCGAGGATGACCGGGATGAGCAGCTCCCACTTCAGGTCCCAGGTGGCGCGCGCCATCCGCGCGAGCTCCGGAGGCTCGCGGTCGACGTGCTCCTTCGTGCCGATCCAGGCCGAGTAGACGCTGAGCAGGACGATGACCATCGCCCCCGGCACCAGCACCGCCTTGAAGGCCTCGTTGAAGTCGACGTGCGCGACGAGGGCGTACACCAGCAGCGGCAGCGACATCGGCAGGAGCAGACCCACCGAGCCGCCCGTCGTCACCAGGCCGAGCGCGAACTTCTCCGAGTACTTCTGCTTGCGGAGCGACGGGTAGAGCAGGCCGCCGATGGCGATGATGGTGACGCCGCTGCCGCCCGTGAGCACCGTGAAGACCGCGCTCGCGATGACGGCGACGATGGCCAGCCCCCCGGGCATCCACCCGAGGACGGTGCGTGCCGCCGCCACCAGGCGGTCGGGCGTCTTTGCCTCGGCGAGCACGTAGCCCACGAAGGTAAAGAGGGGGATGGTGACGAGGATGGGCGAGTCGGCGAAGCGCTCGTCGAGCACTGTCGGCGCGATGAAGCGCAGGTGGTGGTAGGCCGCGTCGGGGTGCGACAGCCAGAGGATCTCGGCCGAGCCCCCCATGATGGCGAAGAGGGGCGTCCCCATGAAGGCCAGGAGCACCACCAGGCCGGCGACGACGCTCCCCACGATGCCGACGAGGGCGACGATGAGGCCCCCGAAGCCCAGCCCGATGCGCGCAGCCCTGGGGGTGGCCGGGACGGCCTTGGCGTCGGCGCTCATGCCGGCACCTCCTTGCTCGCCTCTTCGTCACGTTCCTGCGCGTTGGCCAGGTCCTCCTCGGCGTGCGCCGCCTCTGGATCGACCTCGATGCGCCCCGACAGGATGAGCAGGATGCGCAGCAGGAACTTGATGCCGATCATCACCAGCCCGAACGGGAATACGAAGTCGAGCTCCCGCACCAGCAGGCCTCGCGCCTCCTCACCAGTCCCGGGCACCGGCACCTGCGGCATGCGCTTGGCGTCGGGCTGCGACGGGTCCATGTGGACGCCGTCCATGGCCGTCTTGTCGAAGTGGGCCGTCCAGTCCGCGCCGTCGAGCCAGGTGTTCCACTCGCTGGCGGTCATCCACTTGTCGTAGGGCGTGCCGCCGAGGACGGGCCCCACTGACTTCCAGTCCAGCGAGGCCTGGCGGCCGAGCAGGAAGAAGTCCGCAGCCACCTTGTGCTCTACCGTGGCGCCCTTCTCGCCCGCGGTGGTGTCGCACGACTTGCTCGCGTCCCCCGGGCAGGGCTTGTTGGCGTCGGCGCGGTACACGGAGATGGCGATGTAGTCGACGAAGCCGACCGCGCCGAAGAAGCACACCAGCATCGCGGCGATCTGCCCGACCACGGCGGTGGGGCGACGCAGACGAACGGGAACGTAGCGGATGAGGACGTCGACGTGGATGTGCTTGCCGCGCGAGGTCGCGAGCGACGCTCCGAGGAGCGCCACCCACAGGGTCAAGCGCGTCGCGAGCCCGCGCAGGCCGCCGATGAGCATCAGCACCGAGGCGTTCTGCAGCCAGTTGAGGAGGTTCGACGCCCACGCCACGCCGGAGTGGACCCAGAGGCGCGCGGCCACCAGCCCCGCAAGGACGGCTACCGTGGTGACCAGCCCGTGTACCTTGGCTCCCCGCTTTCGCGTCGCGAGGTGCGCTGCCACGCCGAACGCCGTCGCCGTGACGAAGCCGCGGTAGATCAACCCGGACGCCGAGCCTCCCGGCTGGGTGTCGGCCGACAGTCCCTTCAGCGAGATCCACAACGTGAGCGAGATGATCTCCGCGACGAGCACCCCCGCACAGAGCCGCGCCTCGAGCCGCTGCCAGGCGGCGTCCAGGCGCTGGAGGGAAGACTGGTCCTTCACGCCCGTCGATTCGTCGGCCATGCCGACGACCACGGTATCAAAAAAGCACGGTGCGCGGGTTTCGCGCTACCGCGGCGCCGACCGATCGGCCGTGCCGGACTCTACTGCGCGAGGCCGACGACCTTGTCGAAGACCCCCGGCGTGAACACCGATCCCCGCAGCTGCCCACGGACCTTGGCGAACAGGTCGCGCCATTCCTGCTTCTCGGCGTCGTTCGGCTCGTAGGCCGACTTGCTGGTCTTGAGCCGCGCGAAAGACTGGGCGTCGAGGTTGCGGATGGACTTGGTGAGCCGCTCGGCCGTCTCGTGACCGCGGTTGTTGAGGACGTCCTTCAGGTTCTGGGGCAGGCCCTGCATGCGGGACGACGAGACGATGATGGCGCCGATGCCGAAGCCGGTCGTCATGGTGTTGATGTGCGTCACCACGGAGGCCCACTGGAGCTGCTCGGCGGCGAGCGGCGGCACGGTGAGGACCTGGATGCTGCCGTTCTTCAGGTTGGGCAGGATCTCCGGGACGGTCACTTCCTTGGCCGTGATGCCGCCGATGGCCGCGTAGAGCTTGGGACCAATGGGATCCCCCGCGATGAAGAAGCAGTTCTTGCCCTGGAGGTCTGCCGGGTGGTGGATCTCGAAGCCGATGCTCATGGTCTTGGCGGCGCCGACGTCGCCCCAGCCGAGGATGGTAAAGCCCTTGGACTGGAAAGCCTGGTCGAAGTCGGCCTTCATCGCGTTGCGGGCGGAGTCGAGCTTGCCCCAGTTGGCGAAGAGGCCCGGCATCTGGAAGACCAGCACGTCGGTCACGCCCGTCTGGGCGAGGCCGACCGCCGTCACGGCGGCGCCGTCGAGCTGGCCCGACCGGATCTTCTGCACCATCAGCACCTCGTCGCCGGCCTGACCATTCCACTGGAAGTCGAGCTGGAGCTCCCCGTTCGTGTCGTCCGACACGTCCTTCGCCCACTTCTTGAACTCCTTGCCCCAGGCAGAGTCGCCCGGCGCGAGCGTCCCGATCTTGAGGGTGGTGGCAGCGTCGGCGCTGGCGGCGAATCCCATGGCGACGGCGACCGTCGCGACCGTGGCGAGGAGCTTACGAAACATGGTTCATTCCTATCACTTGGTGGCGGCGAGGTCGATCCCGCAGGCATCCTTGACGCGGCGTTTCCCCAGCCAACGCTTCGCGCGGCGCTTGGCGATCGCGTTGGTCAGGCGCTGGTGGGGATCGGGGTCGGGCGCCTGGAGGACCTTGTTGATCATGTCCTGGTAGAGGGCGCCGTCGCCCTTCATGCAGGCATACTTGGTGGCGTAGTTGAGCTGCACCATCAGGTTCTTGCCCTCGGTCTTGGCGAGCGCGGTGTCGAGCATCTGCCTGGCCTGATCCATCTCCGCCATGCCGGTGCGTGCGTGGTACGCGGCGAGCGCGATGAGCCCGGAGTAGTGCTCGATCGTCGGGTCGAGGGCGATGGCACGCTCGAGCATGGCGATTCCGACGTAGAGGTCGGCGATGAAGGCGGGCCCCTCCGTGTCGTCGCCCTTCATCACGTTGACGCGCGCCAGCCACCCGTAGCCGGTCCAGAAGAGGTTCGGCGCATCGTCCGTGCTGGTGAAGTTGTCGCTCAGCCACTTCGTGAGCGTCATCTCGTTCTTCTTCGCGATCTCGAAGCCCTGGGCCTTCTGCTCGAGAAGCTGCAGCCCGTAGAAGACCGCGCGGTCGTAGGCCATGCGCGCGCGCTTGCGGTGGTAGTCGGCCAGGTCCTCGTCGCCCGCGTCCTCGGCGGCCTCCATCTCGTCCTCGACGAAGGCGAAGCCGTAACCCACCCAGCCCTTCGAGAGCATGAAGAGGGCGTCGGCGTTGTCCGGCGCGAGTACGTGCATTCCTTCGAACTGCACGAGCCCCGACTGCGCGGCCGAGCGCGCGAGTTCGTAGTCGCCCACGGTGTCGAGCGCGGACGAGGCCTCGCGGGTGGCAGAGATCTGGCCGTTGGTGAGGGCCGCCTTGAGGCAGCCGGTGGAGCCAAGGGCCAGAGCGGCGACGACGGGGAGGGAGAGGAGAGGAAAACGCATGGCGAACGAGTCGTAAGGGAAGTACGGGGTTTACGTCAACGACAGGCCAGATCCGGTGCTAGACGGTGCCCCATGAACCCCCTCGAGACGCTCGCAGCCTGGCTCGCAGAGGCCGAGTCCGCCCGGCTCGTCGAGCCGGCCGCCATGGCCCTCGCCACGCTCAGCCCGGCGGGCGTGCCCTCCGTCCGCTACGTGCTCTGCCGCGGCGTGGACGCGCGGGGTGTGCGGTTCTTCACCAACTACGACAGCATGAAGGCCCACGATCTGGACGGCACCGGACGCGCTGCCTGCGCTTTCCACTGGGCGGCCCTCCACCGCCAGGTGCGCATCGAGGGGCATGTCGTGCGCGCGACTGCGGAGGAGTCCGATGCCTACTTCCAGGCCCGGCCACGCGGGCACCAGCTCGCCGCCGCCGTCTCGCCACAGAGTCGCCCCATCGCCAGCCTGGAGGACCTGCGGGCGCGCTACCAGGAGCTGGAGACCAGGCTCGCGGGTGCGCCCGTCCCTCGACCGGAAGGTTGGGGTGGGTACTGGCTGATCGCTCAAGCGGTAGAGCTCTGGCGGGCAGGGGGAGATCGCATGCATGACCGCGTGCGTTACGAGCGCAGCGAAGGTGGGGCGATGTGGAGCGAGGGTGTGAGGCTGGCTCCCTAGGACCAGGAACCGCTGTCGGTTCGCGTGTCTCTGCACGATTTCGCCGCTGAAGGAAGATCGACGGGTCTGGTTGTGAGACGCCATTTCCCAGTTCAGGATACGGCCTGATCCTTGGAGGATTTCCATGCGTCCGACGTCCGCGCTCATCACCGGTCTGTTCACCATCGCACTGACAGCGAGCTTCGGCTCCACGTCGGGGTGCAGTGGATCGTCGTCGAGTCACTTCGGCAACAACGGCGATGGCGGGGGGAGCGGCAGCGGCGGTTCGGGCAGCGGCGGCTCCAGCGGAGGCCTGTTCGGCGACGACGGCGGGGGTAGCAGCGGTGGCTCCTCGGGAGGCGGCACCGCGCAGTGCCCCTCTGGGGCGCAGTGCAACGTCTCCTGCTCCGGCGGGGGGACGACCTCGATCAGCGGCGTGGTGTACGACCCTGCGCAGAAGAATCCTCTCTACAACGTGGAGGTCTACGTGCCGGGCGGGCCGCTGCAGGCGTTGCCCGCGGGCGTGCCCACGGGCTCCGACGCATGCAACTGCGGTGCGCTCTTCAAGAGCGGCGCCGTGGTGAGCACGGCGACCGGCGTGGACGGCAGCTTCAAGCTCACCAACGCGCCGGTCGGCACGGCGGTCCCGCTGGTGTTGCAGATCGGCAAGTGGCGCCGCGCCATCACCGTCGACACGTCGAAGACCAGCTGCGCCGACGCCCCGCAGCCGGACAAGTCGCTCTACCTGCCCGGGACGCTGCAGGGCGCAGGCCCGAACGACAACATGCCGGACATCGCTGTCTCGACCGGGGAGGCCGACACGCTCGAGTGCCTGATGCGCCGCATCGGCATTCCCGACAACGAGTACGTCGCCGGCGGCGGCACCTCGGGTCACGTCCACGTCTTCGCCGGTGGTGAGAAGGGTGGTGGTGGTGGTGGTGGTGGTGGTGGAACGGGCGTGGGCCGCGCCGAGACGCCAGGCATGAGCGGTGCGCCAGTGAGCAGCACGAGCCTCTGGGACTCGGCGGCACACCTGATGCCGTACGACATCCTGCTGCTCTCGTGCGAGGGCGGCGAGACCTACGACGCCAACCCCCCGGCCCTCGAGTCCTATCTGAACGCCGGCGGGCGCGCCTTCGGCTCCCACTTCCACTACGCCTGGTTCGCCGGACCCATCGGCTCCAAGCAGAACTACTCCGCGCCCAGCGACTGGGGCACCAACCTCGCGACCTGGGCGGCCGACGGGACCAGCGGCAACGGCCCCATCGCCGGTGTGGTCGACCAGACGCTCAACGGCAGCACGGCCCCGTTCGTGAAGGGCGAGATGCTCTACCAGTGGCTGGGCCTCAACAACGCGCTCGGCGTCAACGTGACGGCCCACGACCTGTCGATCTACCAGCCGCGATACAACGCCTCGGTGGGCGCCGCGAACAAGCCGTCGCAGCCGTGGATCACGTCGGGCAACAACACGATGTACTTCTCGTTCGACACGCCCATCGGCGGGGTGCCCAACCCGGACGGCGGGGCGCCGAACTACTGTGGTCGCGCGGTGTTCAGCGATCTTCACGTCGCCGGCGACCCGACGACGAACGACACCGGGGATCCCCCCACCGGTTGTGGCACGGGGAATCTGTCGCCGCAGGAGAAGGCCCTGGAGTTCATGCTGTTCGACCTCTCGTCCTGCGTGATCCCCGACACGGTCGCGCCGCCCGACGGCGGCAGCATCCTCCAGTAGGCGCGAGAGCTCTAGAGCGACCGCACCCGCACGGGACCAGTTTCCGCCCTCACCTCCGGCTCGTAGTAGAGGTACGCCGACGACGCGGGCGCGGTCACGTTCGCCGGCCACAGCGCGCGCATATGCAGATCGATCGTCACCGGCCTGTCCTCGGCGACGCCCAGTAGATAGAGCGTCACCTTGCCGCGCTCGATCGTGTAGCGCTGCACCGGGGTAGAGCCGGGGTTCCTGAGCAGCGCGTCGAGCTCGTCCGTCTCGACCGCGAAGGCCGGGGGGACGCCGATCTCCACGAGTGGCATGCGCGCCGGCACCTTGCCGCGCCAGTCCAGGCGAACGCGGCACCCCATCGTGGAACCGGCCTCCACCGCGGTCGGTCCGTAGGTCACGTCGAGCCCCAGCGACGCCCCCGTCGGTCGCTGCCACGGGAGATAGTGTGTGGCGACGAGCTGGTACGACACATCGCCCTTTCCCGTGGCGCGAAGCTCCATGACGTGCTTCCCCGTGGCCGCAGCACGACGGAGGCTCACCAGGTGGTGCACGTCACGGGCGCCCGGCGCGAGCGTGAAGCGCTCCTCCTCCTCGCCGTCGACCAGCACGTGGATGTCCTGTGGTTCCGTCGTCACCGGCTGAGCATCGTCCAGCAGCGCACGCATCGCCGCGATCGTGGCCTGCGTAGTCGACCACGTCCCGAGGGGCCCGCGCCGGGTCACGAGCCAGTCGAGCGCGCCCGCGCGGAGCTCGGGCTCCATGGCGGCCATGGCCAGCGCGTGCGTCGCCAGCCCGGTGACCTCGATGTCCAGCGATGAGCCATGGGAGTACATGACCCCCTGCGCGCTCGACGTGAAGTGGATGCCCTCGTCCGCGTGGATCGCCTGGGTGACGAGACGCTCCAGCAGCGGGCGGGCCACGTCGGGCCGGTCCCCGGCCTGGAGCGCGCTGGCACGCAGCGCCAGCGCGTACGGGTCGCCAGCCTCCACGGAGCTCAGGTGCGCGACGGTGTCGAGTACGCCGCCGAGACGGGGGTCGGGCTTGGTGGCCGACGCCGCCAGCGCCCACGCGGCGTACGCCGTGACCATCGGGTCATCCCTGGCGTCGGTGTCCTTCGGATCGTGCGCCCTGGTCCACCCACCCGTGGCCGTCCGCTGTTTGTACAGCCACTCGCGAGTCCGCTCGATCAGCGCAGCGTCGACTACGGCCACACGCGCCATGTCGGAGAACTCGAGCAGGCCGTACGCCGTGAGAATCATCGAGGCCGGCTCCTTCCCGAACAGGGAGAATCCCCCTCCCGGGACCTCGAACGACACCAGCCGCTGGTACCCCTGGCCAATGTACTCGCGCGCCTTCCGCTCGATCTCGCGACTGGCGGACTTGGTGCGGCCCAGGAACTGGAGCGCCATGACGCTCGGATACGTGGTCGACGAGGTCTGCTCGAAGCACCCGTGCGGCATGTGAAACACGCCGTCGAGGCCCTCGGCGACCTGGCTGAGCGGACCGCCGTAGATCTTCACGTAGAGGTCGTTGCCCCCCTCGATGGCGCCCTGCGGGAGCTCGACGCTCGCCTGGGCGGAGCCAATCACCCGGCCGTTGATCGTCCGCGTGATCGCCTGCCCGTCGGGCGTGACGATGACCGTCCGCTCCATCGCGTCGGCGTGCGTCGGGGACGACGCCCTGATACGGACGACCCGGTCGCCCGCCTTGTCGGCCTTGAGGACAAAGCGAGCCCCGCGCGCCTCGCCCTTCGCGAGGAGCAGCTCGATCCGGGCCGGCCCGACGGAGGACATGCCGTCCCCCTCCAGCTCCAGCGTCACGTTCTGCGCGACATCGGTGTAACTGAAGACGGTCACCGGGACGGCGATCTGGTCGCCCTGGGTGAGGATGGGCGGCAGCGTCGCGTCGACGAAGAAGTCCTGCTTCACCGGCAGGGGGAGCGTGGTGCTCCCGAGCTGTCCCGCGCGGCTGACCGCGCTGAGCCCGAACCGCCAGGTGGTGATCGAGTCCGCGAACGGCACCTCGATGCGCGCATGTCCCTGATCGTCGGTGATCACGTCGGGCGCCCAGAGGAGCGTCTCGGGGAAATAGTCGCGGACGCGCGTCGGCGCGCGCGCGGTCTCGCTGTCTCCCCCCTGGACTCCGTACCGGTGACCGGTGTCCTTCGCGTTGGGGTTCCCCATCGAGCCCTCTTCGCCCTTGGCCCGGGTGCCTGTTCCGCCCTCCTTGTTGTCGTCCGACGCGGCGTATTCGAGCTCGCTGTAGTCGGTCCAGTCGGCCCTCGCCGCCTGCTTGTGGTGCTCGATCACCAGCACGCCGGTGCAGAACAGGGTGACGGGGAGGCCCAGGTAGGTCGCCCGGCTCACGAGCAACCAGACCCGACCTCGGCTCGACACGGGCCGGAGCTGCGTCTGGCGTACGACGGAGAGCAGCCCGCAGGTGAGCTGCGCCGCGGCGACGAGGACGACCGGCACGAAGAGACCGTCGGCCTTGTAGCCCAGGAGGAGCTCCAGCCCCCGCCCCTCGTCCGCCAGCACGAGGAGGATGGTCAGGTGCGCGAAGAAGAGCGCGAGCGGCAGGAAGAACAGTACGCGCCGAAGAGTGGTCGCCTCGCGGGTAGCGCAGACGCGCCGCACGCGGAGCACGGCGCGTACCAGGAGCAACGCGCAGAACGCCGCGAGCACCAACCAGACACCGACGATGGCGCGCTCCGCGCCGTAGCTTCCCGTGACCTTCTCGCCCAGCATGGCGCCCGTCACTGCGAGGACCGGCGGCGCGAGGACGGCACCGAGCCAGTCGACAAACAGCGCGCGCGTCTCCAGGCGCAGCGCGGTCACGTCCCCGGCGGTCGCTCCAGGCGTCGCCAGGAGCAAGGGCCGCCGCAAGCGCGACACCCCGTAGAGGCCGAAAGCCGCGAACGCGACCACTGTAAACGCAGCGAGGGCGAGGATGCACCAGGCCGCGAGCCGCCGCCGCTGCTCGTTGACGGCACCGCTGGCGCGAGACGCGATGCTGCTCGAGCTCGCGTCCTCGAAGCCGCCGGTCTCGGGCATCGTGGTCAGCGCCGCCAGGATGGTGCTCCTCACGTCGCTCGCGGTGCTGGCGTCGTACGCGGCGGCGACCTCGAATGCCGGTGGGAGTGTGTGCATCCCCTGCCCGTTCGAGCCGTAGTAGCCGTACGGTCGCCGCGCTCCGGCGATGTCCCTGTTGACCGTGAAGAAGTTCTTCTCCAGGTCGGGCCGGACGTCCGCGAGCGCGAAGACGGCCTCGTCGGCCACGGCGACACCGAGCTGCGCCATGACGGGCACGCCGCCGGCGCCGGTGACCGCGACGTCGATGGTTCCGACGTCGCGCGGAGCCCAGGTGTGCTTGTCCGGGGTCAGATGCAGGTCGAGGTCACGAGTCCCGCTTCCTGCGAGGATGAGGCGCTTGCCGGCCTGGACGTCATGCTTGCCGCGCGGGAGCGAGAGCGCATGTACCCAGGCGAGACCAGAGGCACCGGCGGGGATGGCCAGGGCACTCTCGCAGCCGGCCTCCTCCGAGGCCACGACGCACGAGCCCATGGCGATGGGCTCGCTCCCCTTCGTCATCCGGAGCGAGACGTGATCGCCGGTGCTCGCGCCGAGCACCGTCACGCGAGCCGTGTCGCCCGCGCTGTAGGCAGCGCGATCCGGCCGCACAACCAGGGTGTCGACTGCGGTCGGCACCTCGAGCTTGCCGTCGCTGCCGTCGTCGGCAAACGCGACGAGGTTGACGGTCTTGGCCCTCACCTCCGGCAGGACCTTGACCGCGGCGATTCCTTGCTCGGACGTCGTCGCCGGCAGACCGTCCGGCAGCGCACGCACAGTGACGCCGGCCTTGCTCTGCGACTGCGTGACGACGACATAGACCGTCTGTTCGACCCCCGGGACGAGCACGCCGCTCTCCGGAAAAGCCTCCAGCTTGAGCTCGCCGTGGAGGGTCGTGACCTGCTCGGTCGTCTCGATGCTGCTGCCTCCCTGGGGGGAGACGCGCGCGCGCAGGGAGAAGGAGCCGCGCGGCAGCTGCCCCGGCTTGCCCGCAGGTGGCGGCAGGTCGAAGTGAAAGACGCCGCCCTGGTCCGTCTGACCGGCCACGTGGCGTGCCACCAGCCCGGGCCGCTCGAGCGACACGGATACGTCGGCCCTGGTCACCGGCTCGCCGAAGATCCACGTCGCGCGCACCGTGCCCCGCAGCGGCCCATCGGGCGTGAACGGCGAGACGTCCTCCAGCGCCACCTTCAGCTTCGGCAGCGAGTAGCGCTTCACCTCGACCTCGCGATGACCCTGCACCGTCACCGCGCTGCGTGCGTCCCGCCCCGGGGCATCCCCGGCGACTGCAGGTGTGATCGTGGCGGTGACGTCGATGGCGTACTGACCAAGCTTGACCTGGTCGGCGAGGGGGAAGTCCGCGGAGACCACGCCGAAGCTCGACGTGTGCTTCTCCATGCGGAAGAGCTTCACGTCCCCTGTGCGGATCTCGATGACTGTCGGCTTGTCGGCGAGCGGCTTCTCGCCGGCCATCACCAGCGCACGCAGGTGAATGATCTGCCCCGGCTGGTAGATGGGCTTGTCGGTCGAGACGAACATGCTCCCCTGGCCGGGGGACCTCGGGGTCACCAGCATGCTGTCGGTGCCGTCTGCCACGCCCGCCTCGGCGACGGCGACGAGCGAGCGGGCCTCGACGAAGTCCTCGGGGAACCGGATCTCGACCGTCGAGTCACCGGCCTCGCTGGTGATCGAGCGGCCGAGCTCGATGAAGCTCGTCTTCCAGAAGCCGACACGTACGACGGCCCCCGGGAGCGGCGCGCCGAAGCGGTTGCGGACGAGCACGCCGTAGCGCACCGTCTCCCCCTTCGTGGCCTCGCGCGGGCCAGAGAGGGTGACGACCGGGACGACGGCGTCCCAGCGTGACAGTCGGCGGTTTGCCGTCCATGCGACCACGACGCCCAGCGCGAAGACCCCTGCGAGGAGCAACCAGAACCTCCGGGTGCCGAGCCAGGGCCACTCCACCTCTCGACTGCTCGGCTCGTCGTCCATCGCCCCCTCCCTCGACCCCCTACTCTGCCCCTATCGAGCCGTCCCAGTCGACACGAACGAACGCGCACGACGTCATCCTCTGGCCTCCGCCACCTGGGCGGCGCGCTCGAACAGCCACTTGACCATCGGGGCCGTGAACCCGCGCGGATCGCTGTCGAGCACGATGAGGTGCACTCCGCCGTTGCTCACCATCACCGCGTAGCCGGCGCTCCGAATCTCCGCCGCAGCTGCTGTTCCGTGGCCGTCTTGCAGAGCGCGCCGGCGGTGCAGCGCGAAGAACAGGTCCGTCCGTCGCAGGTGCGCCGCATGAGCGACGACCAGGAGCGCCGGTCTCCCGGCGAACGTCGTGGACACCGAGAAGCGCTGGATCTTGGCGCCGTCGTTGCCGGCACCCACCGTCATCACGTCGTCGGGGACCGAGGCAGCCCAGTGCCCGTCGAGCCAGTCGAGCACCGGTCGCACGCCCCCTGCCACGCTCGTCCGCATGGACGCGGCCACGTCGCGCATCGTGCGCCGGATGGCCTGGGCGCGCGACAGCCGCCGCACGAGCCACACCACCCCACCGATGATCGCCCCGAGAAGCGCCCCCGCCCCCGCCAGCACCAGCCCCACCACGCCCAGCGTGTCCAGGGCCATCGGGTCGGGCAGACCGTCGTGGAACACGAACACGCCCCCGAGCCCGACGAGTACGGCCGGCATCGCGAAGAGGCCTGCCCAGCGCAGCGACGACATGGCCCCATCGAAGACACCGCCGTCGAAGGTCAGCGCCAGGCTTCGCACGTGCGCGCGACTGGCGCGCCCCAGCTCGAGATCCGCGCGCTCTGCGGCCAGGGCGAGGAGGGCGCTCTGGGCTGCAAGGGTCGGAAAGACCGTCGCGCCGCAGTAGGGGCAGCGGGCGTTCGGCTGCTCGATCACGAAGACCACCTGCCCTCCGCAGGTCGAGCATGTCCCGGTGACCGAGCCGTCGAACATCGGCGGGGGGTGGGCCGCCGCCGTGACCACCGCTGATGGCTCGTCGTCACGCGCCTCGGCGCGGATGGCGAAGACCAGCCACGTGAAGAACGCCACGCCGAGCAGACCCATCGCGCCAAAGAAGGCGTACGTCTCCTCCTGTTCAAAGGAGGGGTCGATCACCATGGTCGCGACGACGTGCGCCGCGACGATCACCGCGAGCGGCGGACCGAAGTAGAGTCCGAGCTTGGCGAACGCATCGCGCGCGGACCGGCGCGCCTGCTCCACTTGACCCCGCTCCACGCCGAGAGTCCGCTGGTAGGCGCGCGCCCGCTCGCGAAGCGCATCCGGGACGCGCGTCACCGCCCGGCACCCCCCACAGCGGGCCTCGATCGTCGTGGGGTCGACGGCGAGCGGAGCGCCGCACCCGCGGCACGGCAGAACAGGGCCTTCGAGAGTCATGGCGCCCTGCGGTGCGGGTCCGTTCAGCGCGACCGCGCAGCCATCAGCAGGGTGCACGCAGCGCGCACCCGGACCCGTGGATCGAGATCGGCGAGGAGCGGGGCCGCACGGGCGGAGGCGTGCAGGGAGACGAGCGCCATTGCGGCCGAGAGCCGATCGAAGGGGCGCTCGGACGTGAGGTCCTGCTCGAGCCACGACTGCACCCGCCGATCCCCGACCGATGCCAGCGCGAACCGGGCACGCAGGGAGAGAGGTGAGCCAGGCTGCGCCAGAGCCTCCAGCTTCTCGACCGCTCCCGGGAGCTTCTCTTCCGCCAGACGCGCCAGCGCGGCCACCTGCACCTCCGTGTCCTCACCTTCGGTCGCCGCCTTCACCGCGGCGAGCACTTCGCGGCGGTCGAGCGGTGCCTGAGCGATGGCCTGCTGCCGCGTCGCCGGCGAGCCCTGCTCGATGGCGCGGACCAGCTGCGCGAGCGCGGCCACAGCCACGTCTCCCGTGACGTCGCGGTGGCGCAGCACCGCCGCTGCTGCTTCCACCGCGCCCGGTCCGTGATCGGACGCCACGATGATGCGCAGCGCCTCGCGCCCGCCCGCACCCCACACGGCCGGCGCGGCCCAGGCCAGCGCGATGTCCTCGCGGAGCCCGTCGTCGCCCGCCGCCCAGAGGTCGCGTAGCGCGTTGGCCGCGCCCTCTGCGGGCAAGGGCGAGAGCGCGGCGATGGCGCGCACCGCCTCCGTCCGCACCATCGGCTCCGGGTCGACGCGCGCCGCCTCGGCCAGCGGCGGGAGATCGTTCGGATCGGTGGCATCCCGACAGGCACGCGCGGCCTGCCTGCGGACCCCCGGGTCCGGATCGAGCAGGGCGCGCATCCGCGCAGCGTGATCTTCGAGGCGCACGAGAGCGCGGGTGCCGGCGGCACGCCAGCGAGGACTGGTGTCGTCGAGGTACTGCCGAAGCTCGTCCACCTCCAGCCCTCGCCCGTCGACGCGCGCGAGCGCCGCCTGCGCTCCGGCCTCGTCGTGCGTCCTCATGCGCTCGGCGAGCGCACCATCCAGCTCGTGGGCACACGACCAGGCGTCACGCACACGCTCCAGCGCATCGGGCCCGGTCGCCACGCGGACCTCGCGATCGGCCACCGCGAAGGCGAGCGCCGCGGCCTCGCGGTTCGAGAGGCTGGCGGCCTTCTCGCGGCGCTCGACCTCGCTCTTCAGCGCGAGCCGGTCCCCGCTCTCGGCCGCGTGCATGGCTGGCGACGAAACGCACGCCACGAGGCCGAGCGCGCCCGCGAGAAAAAACGGCAGCGAGGGACGTTGCATCGCGCTTGCCCGGGTTAATAGTGCAATCCTCGCTCCGCGTGAACGTAGACGTCGTCATCAACCGCGCGGCGCGACATCTCGGCGCGACGAGCCCGCTGCGCCGGACGCTGATCGAAGCAGCGGCGGCTCACGGCGCGCACCTGCACGAGACGGACACCCTGGAAGAGCTCGAGGTGGTGGCGCAGACCATCGCCGCGCGCGGCACGGACGCCGTGGTGCTCGCAGGCGGCGACGGCTCCCACATGGGGGGGCTCTCGGCGCTGGCGCGAGCTTTCGGCGGCGTGCTGCCGCCTGTCGCGCTCGCGCCGGGTGGGACGGTGTGCACCGTGGCGCGCAACCTGGGGATGGGCGGGCCGGCGAAGGCGTGGGCGGAGCGCGTGGTGCGGGCGGTCTGCGCGCGTCGGGCGCACACCGAGGAGCACGCGACGCTGCGCGTGAGCGACGACGCCGACACACGCAAGGACCGCGTCGGCTTCATCTTCGGGGCCGGTCTCGTCGCCCGGTTCTTCGACGAGTACTACGGCGGCAGGGCGCAGGGGCTGGTGCCCGCTGCCGGGATCGCGGCGCGGGTCTTCGCCGGCTCGCTCGCGGGCACGGCGCTGGCCCGGCGCGTGCTGTCGCCTGCGGCATGCACGCTGGAGGTGGACGGCGAGGTCGCGCCCGCACACGCGTGGAGCCTGGTGCTGGCCAGCGTCGTGCGGGACGTCGGACTTCACGTGCGCGCGACGTACCGCGCCGGCGAGGAGCCGGGAACGTTCCATGTCGTCGCCAGCGGCCTGCCGCCACGGGCGCTCGCGCTGCAGGCCCCCCGGGTGCTGGCCGGGGTCGCCCTGCGTGGAGAGCCGCGGATCGACACGCTGGCCCGCGTGCTGCGGGTGACGTTCGACGAGCGGGCGTCCTACGTGCTGGACGGGGACGTCCTACGGGCGCGCGAGGCGCGCGTCTCGGTTGGACCGATGGTGTCCTTCCTGGTGCCGTGACTCATCGCGTGGGGTGCATCGCCTGCCCGAGGACGTAGCGCGCCTGGCCCGCGGACCTGTCCCGGTCGACGGCGAGCACGACGTCGAAGACGGGGCCCCACGGGGCGGCGTCGGACTCTGCGCCGAAGGCGACGTATTTGATGGGGCAGCGGTCCCGCTCTTCGGCGAGCGAACGTGCGAGGCTCTCCGCGGCGTGGTCCCCGACGACCTCTCGCGGACCGCCCGGCGCGGCCACCCGCAGCGAACCGTCGGCGCGAAGAAACACCGCGAGGTGGCACCCGGGCGCAGGGAGGCCCTCGCGCTTGGCACGCAGCTCGACCGCGTGCATCGTGCCGGAGGCGTCGGGTGACTGGACGTGCACGTCGGCAGCATGGACAGCCCACGCTGCCCGGAGCAGATCGCCCATGGGCACCCTGCGCGCGACGTCCAGCGTGACCACGTCGCCCGCCTTGCGCGGCCCCAGCGCCTTCTCCAGCGCAGGCCACGTCAACCCCTCCTCGATGCCGTCGAAAGGCACCGGCTGCCCGTGCACGAGGGCCACACGGGCGTCGCGCAGCTCGACGTCGGGCTGCGTTGCCACGGGGAGCGGCGGAGGCATGGGAGCAGACGGGCTTTGCACGGGTTGCGACCAGGCCGCCGGTGCGCTCGCTGCCGCCCCACCGCAGCCCACGAGCGAGAGCGCGAACCCACCCTTCAGCGCGAGGAAGCAAACCGCCCGCGAAGCCTTCACGGCGGCGACGTTACCGCAGATGCTCTCTTGCTGCAGCAGCGGAAGCCTGCCTCGTATGTGCGGAACGTGCCTGGGTGCGCGGCGTTCGTGAAGGCACAGCTCGGGCGCGGTTCCTTGTAGCAGCCGGCCCAGTAGCACCCCTTGAGGACGTGGTCGTACCCCGGTCGCCCCGACGGCGTGGTGCGCCTCACCCACTCGGCGACGTTGCCGGTGAGATCCGCCACGCCTTCCTCGGAGACGCACTCGGCCCGTGCACCGCTCATGTCGGCTTGGAAGAGCCGGGTCGCCTCGTCGAGCGCGGGATCGCGCGGCCACTTCGCCAGCGCCTTCCAGCGGACGAGGATCCACCCCTTGTCGTCGTTGCACGCGCCCTCGCGGTACTCGTTCCCGTAGGGGTAGACGCGCCCGTGCGGTCCCTCGCAGGCTCGCACCCACTCGTCCTGAGTACACAGCCGCTTGCCGCGCTCCGTGCACCATGCCTCCCCGTCGTAGGCCGTCACGAGCGCGAAGGGCAGCTCACCCTTCTCGTTGGGCGCCTCGTAGCGGTCGATGCAGAAGGCGCCGATGGGGACCATGTCCGCGGGACATCCGTCGACGATGGGTAGTTCCGCGGCGATCGGCCCGGGCGGCGTCGTGATCGGGGCTGTCGCGAGCTCTTCGGCCTGCGGCAGTGGCTCCACGGGAATCGGGCTCCACGCCGGCACGATCACCCTGCCGCCGGCCCCTGCACAGGCCAGGAGCAGGCTCGCCAGCAGGGCGGACAGCGCGGCCGGGGGGCGGGTCACGCCGCCTCCAGCCGCACCACCTGATCGGCCACCTCCAGCGGTTCGGGGCGGTGAGTCACGATCAGCACCGTGCGCAGGCCGCGCAGCCGCGCGATGGCCTCGAGCACCCGCCGCTGCGCTTCGCCGTCGAGGCCGCTGGTGGGCTCGTCGAGCAGGAGCACCGGTTGCCGGGTGGCGATGGCCCTGGCCAGGGCGATCCACTGCCGCTCGCCACCCGACACGACACGCCCTCCTGCGCCGAGCCGGGAGTCGCCGAGCTCGCTGCTGAGGTGCGCTGCGCCGATCGGGTCGAGGGCCGCTCGCGCGTCGAAGCCCGCTGTGCCGAGAGAGACGTTGCCTTCCAGCGTATCCGCGAGCAGCGGCGCGTCCTGGGGCACCCAGGCGAAAGGGCGCGCGCCGGGTCCGGCGGGCGCGTCGGCCAGGGACGCTCCGTCGAAGAGAATGGTCCCGCCTTCGGCCTGGTCGAGGCCCAGTAGCGTGCGCAGCAGCGTGGTCTTGCCGATGCCCGTGGGGCCGGCGATGGCCACGATGGCGCCGGGTCTGACGCACATGGACAGGGGGCGGCAAGCACCGTGAGGGAGGCGCAGCTCGTGAAGCTCGAGGACGCCGGAGGGCCAGTCGCGTGGGGCGAGCGCGGCCGAGACGGGCTGCGCATACTGGTCGATCACACGGCGGAGCTCCTGGTATGCCCCCTCTGCCCGCGCCAGCGCGAGGCGCGCGTCCGCCAGCTCGCGGAGCGGGCGGTACGCCAGGAAGAACGCCACGGCGAAGGCCAGGAGCGTCTCTCCGCTCGCGATTGCGCCGAGCCACCCTGCCCGCGATGCCGCGACCGCCAGCACCAGCGCCATCGCGCCGAGCACCTCGTTCGCGCCGCTCAGCCCTGCTGCGCGCGCCTCCAGCCGCGCTGCACCTCGCGCCAGTGCTTCGCCCAGGTGCTGCACGGTCGCGCGCGCCTTGGCCTCCGCCCCGTAGCTCACCCACAGATCGGCGTGACGCACCGCCTCGTCCGCGGCTTCGAGGAGCTGCTCGCGCTCGCGGGCTCCTGCAGCCGTCGCCCGCTGGTAGCTCGCCCGCACGCGACCGAGCACCGCTCCGAACCCTCCGAGCACGACGGCGGCGACCAGCGCCATGCGCGGAGAAAGAAACGCGAGGATGAGCGCAAGAGGGACCAGCTGCGCGAGTGCCCTGGCGCCGCCGAGCAACCCGAGCTTCAGCCCCAGCTCGACCTCGTGGACACGCTCGGTGAGCACAGCCACCGCGCACGTCGGGGGCAAGACCCCCAGGCGACCATGATCATCCTGTCGCGGACGGCGCAAGCGGTGAACAGCCAGCAGCGCGTCGAGGAGCGCCAGCCGCAGAGAGCCCCCTACCTCCCCCGCCACCCGCCCCTGAACGTACGTGGCGTACACCCCTGCCAAGCCCTTCAGCAGGACGATAGCCAGTCCGACGCTTGCCAGCAGAAAAGCCCTGCTGGCGAGGGAGGGCGCTTGCCCCAGGGAGCTGGATCCTCCCTCCCGGAACCCCCAGGTCCGGGCAAGGGCGACCGCCAGACCACCGGCGACGAGTGCCATCAGCCCATGGCCGAGCGCGTGCATTGTCGAGGCAAGGACGAAGCGCAGGAACGCCGATGGTCTCTGCAGTACCCGCCGGAGCTCGCGGGCGTAGTATCGAACAATGGGATCGTGCATGGTCTGAGTGATCGAATCGCCGGTCATCTTCTCACGTAAGGCAATGACGGCTCAGGCCTGCAGCGACCATCGGAGCAAAGGAACCTCGGTCGAGCAGCGAAAGCAGTGAACTCGCGAACTCGAGCAGCATGCCGAAAACGCAACCCCGTCCCTTTCGAAGTCGCAACCGCGTGAGCAAGGTCTCTGAGAAGAGTCCAACGAATTCTATCGAGCAGCGCAAAGGTACGGAAACTGCATACCCGCTCGCGAGCGAGGGAGCACTGGTCATGAGCAAGAGCAAGAGCAGTGCAGCCGCCAAGAGCTCCAATTCGGAGCAGGCCCCGGCGTCGGTGGACGCCCCGATCGTCAACGACGACGATTTCGAGGCGGAAGTCCCGCGTCTCGGCCCAGGCAGTCCGAGCGGTGAGATCGAGCTGGTCGAGGAAGAGCTGGACCTCGAGGTGGCGCCGGTCGAAGCCCTTGCCGCCGACTCCGACGCACCACCCCGCCCGAAGACTCCCTCCGACAAGGAAATCGAGGAGGGCGGGGGCGACTCCATGCTCGCCCGCTACTTCCGGGAGATGGCGACCCATCCGGTGATGGGGCCCGAGGAGGAGCTGCAAACGGCGATGGAGGTCGAGCGCGCCGAGGTCGACCACTGGGTGGCGATCCTCGCCTTCCACCCTGCCGCCGACTTTGCGCTCGACTCGCTGGAGAAGGACCTGCCGACTGGTGAGGAGGCCATCGAGCTTCCGCAGATCGCCGAGCTCCGCAAGCTCCTCAAGGCGTTCAAGAAACAGCGGAACAAGCTCACGCGGCCGCAGGAGAAGCGTTACCGCGAGACATGCGCGTCGCTGGCCAAGGCCATCCGCCTCGCGGACAGCGATAGGCTGTGGATCGCCCACGCGGAGGACGTCGTGCGCAAGCTCGGCGACGAGCCAGACGACGCCGAGCGCGACAAGGTGCTGGACCAGGACGAAGGACAACCGGAGACGCCGGGCGCCCCTCACATCGCCCCGACCGTCGCCTACAAGAAGTGCCTCGACAAGATGAGCGAGGCCGCCGCCCGCTCGCGCCTGGTGAAGAACAAGTTCGTGAAGGCGAACCTGCGCCTCGTGGTGAGCATCGCCCGCCGCTACAACCGCGGTCGGCTGCCCCTCATCGACCTCATCCAGGAGGGCAACATCGGGCTGATGAAGGCGGTGGAGCGGTTCGACCACACCCGCGGCTACCGCTTCTCGACCTACGCATCGTGGTGGATCCGTCACGCCATCAGCCGCGCTCTGGCCGACAAGGGGCGGGCGGTCCGCATCCCGGTGCACATGCTCGACACCCACAATCGCATCCAGCGCGCGACCCAGGCCGTGCTGGCACGGATGGGGCGCGAGCCCACGCTGCCCGAGCTCGAGCGCGAGACGGGGATCCCGCAGGAGAAGCTCGACAAGGTGAAGGGCTCGTGGGCGGAGACACCGTTCTCGCTCGACCGCCCCGTAGGGGACGAGGACGGGAGGAAGTTCATCGACTTCCTGCAGGACGACAACGCTCTCTCCCCGTACGACGCCCTGGCTGGCCAGAAGTGGAACGCCGAGGTGCGGCGCCTGCTGACGACGCTGACCCCCATCGAATCGCGCATCATCCGCTGGCGCTTTGGCCTCGACGACGAGGACGAGCTCACGTTGAAGGAGATAGGCGACAAGTACAACCTGTCGCGCGAGCGGATCCGCCAGCTGCAGGAGCAGGCGCTGGGCAAGATCCGCAAGCACATGCGGGAGTAGGTACGGCTAGAATCGCAGGGTGACGCGCGTCGCCCTGGTCCTCGCCGCGGCCGTGGCGGGCTGCTCGACGTCGCGGTCGACGGCGGCCACTGCGCAGCAGGACGGCGGCGTGGGAGACTCCGACGCGACCTTCGACGCCGATCCGGAGCCCCCGCCCGTGGTCAGCGGAGTGACCCCCTCGCAGGTGTTTCTCGCCCGCCATGCCGAGGTCAAGGTCGACGGCTACTCCACCGCCTGGACCGACGCCGCACAGGTCGAGCTCGGCGCCGGGATCACCGTGACCAACCTCTCGGCTCCGGCGCCCGACCTGCTCGTCGTCGACTTCGGCGTCGCCGCCGACGCGGGCGTGGGGCCGCGCGACGTCGCCGTGCTGGAGGCCGACGGCGGTGCCCTCGTCGACCGTGGCGCGCTGGCGCTGGAGCCGCCCGTCGCGATGACCTTCCAGGGAACCCTGGCCCAGGGCTCGCTCGCGCTGGCGCACCTCGCGGTCGTCGATCCCTCGATCCCCCTCGACACGACCTTCACCGTCGATCCCTTCGGCAACCCCACGTTCACCGATCTCGCCCCGGCGCTGCCGTTGGGGATATCGGCGACGGTGCTCACGGCCAGCTCGTACGCCGCGGACCTGGAGCTGTTCATCGACGAGCCCACGACCGGCATGGTGGACTTCGATCTCGCGAGCGGCGTGCCGGGCAGCGGAGACGTCTTCGAGTTCCCACTCCCTGCGGCGATGACCATCGCGCCGCGTACGCCGGTCGCCCTGAGCCCCGGCGTCCCCGTGACCGGGACGGTGGCCTCGCCCTACGCGACGGGGCTCTTCTCCTACACCCCTGCGTCGCCGTCGCTCGCCATCCTCGACTTCAGCGCTGCGTCCACCGCGACGGGGGCGGAGCCCGCCGTGCTGCTGCTCCCGGTGAGCGGCAAGTGGAGTGACGAGCTGACTGGCGGCGCGCTGGCGACGTGGGTGTCTTCGTCGACGGACCCGTTCTACGCGGTCTACTTCGACGCGACGGGGACCACAGGGCCGTATGCGCTCGGCGTCACCACGACCGCGCCCGCCGCGACGGCCGCAGCGTCCCCCGACGACGCGACCATGGCCGGCGCGGTCCAGGCCACGGCGCTGCCCTTCGTGCTGACCGGCGGCCAGCTCGCCTCTGCCGCCTCTCTGGACTGGGTCGAGGTCACCACGGGGCCGAACGACTCTGGCAAGCAGCTGCACGTGCAGAGCGCGGGCGACCCCCTCACGTTCCTCGACGTCACCGTCTACCAGAGCGACGGCGTGACCTCGGTGGGCGGCAACGAGAACGGCGGCCCGGTCGACGCCTTCGTCGGTCCGCTGGCCGCGTCGACCACGTACTACGTCGTCTTCTCGGCCGGGACCGGCTTCGACCCCTCGCACGGCGGCTACGTCGGGATCGTCCGGCTCCAGTGAGCCCGGCCGCCCGGTCGTGAATCACTGGTGATGCGCCGCGTAGCGCGCGACGAGCTCGACCAGCTTGTCGGCCGCGTGGCGTGCGCCGTCCTGCTTGCCCCCGACGTGGTTGAACAGGACCGAGAAGGCCAGCGGCCCGCGCCCGCCTTCCCGCAGGACGTAGCCCGAGAGGGCGATGACGTCGTCGAGCGTCCCCGTCTTGGCGCGCACCCGGCGTCGAGTGAGCTCCTGCCGGAAGCGCTTGTGGAGCGTCCCGTCGACCCCGCCGACGGAGAGCTGCGCCGCGTACTCCGGCTGCACGCCGGGATCGCGCCAGGCCCAGCGCAAGAGCTGGGTCGTCCCGAACGCGGTCACGCGGTTGGCGTCGAACAGACCCGAGCCGTTCTTGATGACCACGCCCGCGTCGAACGCTCCGATGCGCTCGAGGAACTTGGTGACCACCTCGGCGGCGTCCCCGCTCTTCGCGGGGCGCGCCTTGCCCTCGCCGCCCAGGGTCTTGAACACCATCTCCGCGTAGAAGTTGTCGCTCTGCTTTCCCAGCGCGTAGAGCAGCGACGACAGCGGCTCCGACAGGTGCTTGGCCAGGGTGTGGCCGCGCGCGGTGCCGAGCTTCACGTCGCCCTTGACGTCGACGCCCGCCTTCTCCAGCAGCGCCTTCAGCGCGTAGCCCGCCAGGAGCCGCGGGTCCTCCGCGCGGCGCGTGTAGCGCACGACCCGCGAGTCGCCGGCGATGGCGCCGCTCACCTTTGCCGCCATGCGCGACCCGTTGCCACTGAGCGCCAGATCCACGGTATCCGCCCCGCCGCCCTCGGCCGTCCGGATCGTCCCCTCCATGTCCACGAAGCCGGGCGGCGCGAACTCCACCCTCGCGCTGCCTCCGGCAGGCCCTGGGCGCACGGTCATTGTGATGCAATTCTCGTCGAGGGCCACGGCACTCACGGGCGCGCGGAACCCTGCCCACTCGTTGGGCTGCTGGTCGAAGGCGGGAGGCGTGGTCTGCTCGTCGAAGAACCGTTGGTCGACCACCACGTCGCCGTCGACGCGCTTCACGCCGAACCCCTTGAGGTCCTGCACCATCTCCCACAGATCGGCCGTCGTCAGCGAGGGGTCGCCGAAGCCACGGATGGCCAGCGGTCCGGCCACGGCGTCGCCGTCGAGCCTCCCGGTGAGCGTCGTCTCGTAGCGGTGGTCGCCGTGCAGCGTCGCGAGGGCGGCCGCCGCCGTGTATAGCTTCGCGTTGGACGCAGGGTTCAGCGCGAGGTGCTCGTTGACCGACGCCAGCAGCTTCCCCGAGTCCACGTCCAGCACGGCGATGCCCACCGCCCCCCCCTCCAGCGCGCGATCCGAAGCGATGGCGTGCGCCGCCGCGTCGAGCTCGGCCACGCGATCGGACGTCGCCACAGCAGCAGCGGGGGGGACTGGAGGATCGGGCCGGACGTCGGGCGCGAGGAGCAGGAGCGCGGCGAGCAGGGTGGCGGCGGCGCGCTTCACGGAGCAACCCTTTAGAACGGCGCGCGCCGTCTGCCTAGCGCTGGCCGCGGCAGCGTGCGCGGCGGGATGTGGGAGGCACGGGGCCGATGCCACCGGGACCGAGCTGCCGCTGGAGATGCTGGTCGCCAACGACGCGGAGACCCTGGACCCGCGCTACGTGACCGACTCGGTAGGGATGCGCGCTACGCGCCTGGTCCACGCGGGGCTCGTCCGGCTCGACCCCGACACCCTGGCTCCCGTGCCCTACCTGGCGCGGAGCTGGAGGTGGCTCGATCCGCTGACGCTGGAGGTGGACCTGCGCGACGACGTGCGATTCCACTCCGGGGCGCCCCTGCGTCCGGCCGATGTGGTGGCCACCCTCCTGGCCTTCGCCTCTCCCGCCGTGGCATCGCGGCACGCCACCGTCGTCGCCGCCATCGCAGAGGCGCACACATCGGGTGAACACCAGGTGGTCGTACGGCTCGCGCAGCCGCACGGGACGCTCCTGACCGACCTGGAGCTCCCCATCCTTCGCGAGGACGAGGCCGCCTCGCCCCCCGCCCCTGACGGCACCCTCGACGGGCTTGGCCCCTACCGCGTGGGACACGTCGCTCGCGGGGACCTCCTCCTCCTGCCTGCCGACGGAGCTGGGCTCCCCCGGCCCTCGCATGCCGTCGAGCTCCGCACCATCCACGACGAGAACGCGCGCGCCCTTCGTCTCGAGGCCGGTCGCGCCGACGTGGTGGTGAACCTGGTCTCCCCCACCCTGCTGCCGGCGCTGGCGGCCCAGCCGCGCCTCGAGATCGCCTCACGCCCTGGCTCCAACCTCACCTACGTCGTCGTCGAGGAGGAGCACGGTCCCCTCGCCGACCCCCGCGTGCGCCAGGCGCTCTCGCTGGCCATCGACCGGGCGACCGTTTGCGCCACGCTCTTCGCCGGGCGCGCGCAGCCTGCCTCCAGCCTCGTCGCGCCGGCCCACTGGGCGCATACCGACACGCCGCCCCTGCCGTTCGACCCGGCTGCCGCGCGCGCCCTCCTCACCCGGGCCGGGGCCGTGCGGGCTCGCCTGACGCTGCTCACATCCACCGAGCGCCTGCGCGGCGACGTCGCGCGCTTCGTCGCGCAGGAGCTGGGCGACGTGGGCGTCGACGTGGACGTCGTCACGCTCGAGCTGGGGACGATGATCGCCCGCCTCGACGGAGGCGAGTTCGACCTCGCGATCCTGCAGCTCCCCGAGATGACCGAGCCCAACGTGCTCCGCCGCTTCCTCGGCGGGGCCTTCGTGCCGCCACGCGGCGCCAACCGGGGGCGGGTGCACGACGCCGAGCTCGACGCGCTGCTCGAGCAGGGCGACCGCGAAAGCGACCCCGCGGCGCGACGCGCGCTCTACGCCCGCGTCGAGGCGCGGGCGCGCGAGGGCATGCACTGGCTCCCGCTCTGGTACGAGGACCAGGTGGTCGTCACCAGCCCGCGGGCGCGCGGTTTCCTGCCGAGCGCGGAGGGGCGGTGGCTGGGACTGGCGGGGGTGCGGTGAGGGCCGGGGCGGAGGAACGCCGTTCCGGTCCAGCCCGGTCCCCGCTACGGTCCGAGGTCCATGGACTCCAGGACGTCGCACGCTCCACGCGGCAGCCTCCCGGCGCTCACGCTCGGTGCGCTGGGCATCGTCTTCGGGGACATCGGCACCAGCCCCCTGTACACGCTGTCCCTTTGCATCCACGGCGAGCACGGCGCGGGGAGGGCCGCGCCGGGGGTGCTCGGGGTGCTCTCGCTCATCTTCTGGTCGCTCACGATGGTGGTGACCGTGAAGTACCTGCTCTTCATCATGAGGGCAGACAACCATGGCGAGGGCGGCATCCTGGCCCTCCTCGCCCTCTTGCCGCGCCGCGCGCGCGACGACCACTCCGTCGCACCGCTTACGCTGCTGGTGCTGGTCGGGGCGGCGCTGCTCTACGGCGACGGCGTGATCACCCCCGCCATCAGCGTCCTGTCGGCCGTCGAGGGCCTGGGCGTCGCCACGACGCGCCTCGACCCGTACGTCGTGCCCTTGACCTGCGCGATCCTCCTCGCGCTCTTCGCCATCCAGAAGCACGGCACGGGGGGAATCGGGCGGCTCTTCGGGCCCGTCATGGTCCTCTGGTTCGGCACCATCGGCGTGCTCGGCGCCATCCAGATCACCCGCGCGCCCTGGGTGCTCGACGCGCTCTCGCCGGTGCACGCGGTGAGGTACCTCACGACGCACGGGCTCCGCGGGCCGGCGATCCTCGGCGCGGTCGTGCTCGCCGTGACGGGCGGGGAGGCGCTCTACGCCGACATGGGCCACTTCGGAGCACGTCCCATCCGGCTGGCGTGGCTGCTGCTCGTCTTCCCCGCGCTGCTCCTGTCGTACTTCGGCCAGGGGGCGCTCATCCTCGACGCCGGCCACGACGTCGACAACCCGTTCTTCTCGCAGGTGCCGCAGGGGCCGCTCACATATGCGCTCGTCGCGCTCTCGACGCTCGCCACGGTCATCGCGTCCCAGGCGCTCATCAGCGGCGTCTTCTCGCTCACGCAGCAGGCGACGCAGCTGGGGATGTTCCCGCGCGTCCGGGTCCACCACACGTCGCACCACACCGAGGGGCAGATCTACCTGCCCGAGCTCAACTGGGCTCTGGCCGTCGCGTGCGTGCTCCTGGTGCTCGGCTTCCAGGCCTCGAGCAAGCTGGCCGCCGCCTACGGCATCGCCGTCAGCGGGACGATGGGGATCACCTCCATCTGCTACTACGCCGTGACGCGCCGGACATGGGGCTGGCGGGCGGCCAGGGCGGCGCCGCTGGTCGCGCTCTTCCTGGTGTTCGACGCGTCGTTCTTCGCGGCGAACCTGCTCAAGTTCGTCGACGGCGGGTACGTCCCCATCGGCATCGCGGCGGTCATCTGCGCCCTGATGCTCGTCTGGTACCGGGGGCGGCGCCTGCTCGCGGAGCGCAACCAGGAGCTGTCGATGCCCGAGGAGAAGTTCCTCGATCACCTCGACGACCGGCTGCTGGGCCGCCTCCCCGAGACGACGGTGTTCCTCGCAGGGCCGACCGAGGGGATCCCGCGGCCGATGAACCAGTACGCGTCGCACCTGCGGGTGCTGGGGGAGAAGGTGGTGGTCGTCACGATCCACGAGGAGCACGTGCCCGTGCTCGAGGAGGCGGACCGCGTGGAGGTCGTCCCGCTGGACGCGGCGGCGGGGGTCTACCGGGTCGTCGGGCACGTCGGCTTCATGGAGACCCCGGACGTGCCGGCGCTGCTGGCGATCGCGGTGAAGCACCACGGGCTGCCCATCGCCCTCGACCGCGTGAGCTACGTGGTCCCCCGCGAGACGCTCCTCGCGACGAACGCCGGCAAGATGGGGCGCGTCACCGAGTCGATCTACAGCTTCATGCTGCGCAACTCCCCGAGCGCATCGGACTACTTCTGCCTGCCGCCGGAGCAGGTCATCGAGCTCGGGACGCGGGTCGACCTCTAGCCGAGGTGCAGCCTCAGCGCGTGCGCCACGAGTCGTGGTACGCGGGGTCCTCGATGTTCGCGGCCTGCGCGGTTGGCACCAGCGGCTCGAAGGTGTCGCACATCACCGCGAGCTCGTCGGTCCGCACCGTGCCCACGCTGGCCTCGTAGGCCCCCGGGTGCGGGCCGTGGACGACCCCGGCGGGGTGCAGCGAGATGGCCCCCGGGCCCACCCCGCGCCGGCTGGTGAAGTTGCCGCGCAGGTACAGGATGATCTCGTCGCAGTCGACGCTCGAGTGCGGGTACGGACAGGGGATGGCCAGGGGGTGGGTGTCCACCACGCGCGGCACGAACGAGCAGATGAGGAAGCCCCGGCTCTCGAAGGTGGCGTGCACCGTCGGCGGCAGGTGAACCTGTCCGGTCTTGGGCTGGTACTTCTCGATGGCGAACGCGAACGGGTAGACGAAGCCGTCCCAGCCCACGACGTCCATCGCCGGGTTCTCGAGCGCGTAGCGCGTGAAGGTCCCCTGCTTCTTCACCAGCAGCTCGCCCGGCCCCTCCTGCACCTGGTCGGGCGTGGCGATGGGGCCCCGCGGGCGGACGAAGTCGCGGTGGGTGTAGGGCGCGTCCATGCGCAGCTGCCCCACCGGGTTGCGGAAGGCCTCCGGGATGAACACCCCCGCGCTCGCCTCGAAGCCCATCAGCCGCATCGGCTCGTCGACGTGCCAGCGGTGCACCAGCGACCTGGGCACCCAGACGTAGTCCCCGGTCTTCACGTCCAGCCAGCCGCACGGCGACTCCAGGCGTGCCTTGCCCTCCTCGACGAACCACAGCTCGTCGCCGTCGCCGTTGGCGAAGTAGACGTCGTCCGTCGTGTCCGGGTGCGCGAGCAGCACCGTCACGTCCTTGTTGAAGAGGATTGGCACGCGACGGTCGACCAGCATCCCGCCCGCGGGGATGCGTCCGGACAGGTAGAGCCGCCGGCGCAGGGGCCGCTGCGACTCGGGATCGGGGCGCGGCGCGGGCCACCCGCGGTTGCTGCGCTCGACCTCGCGATGCGGGGTGACCGGGAAGCGATGGTAGAAGTAGCTGAACGGCCCGCCGAACCCGCCGCGCGTGAACATCTCCTCGTAGAGCATCTTCCCGTCCGGCATGCGCAGGACGGTGTGCGGCTTGTCGGGGAGGATCCCCGCGCTCTGGCGGTCGATCATCGCGGCCTACTTGCTCGTCTGCGCGCGCTCGATGCTCTCGAAGAGCGCGCGGAAGTTGCCGTAGCCGAACCCTTCGTCGCCGCAGCGCTGGATGATCTCGTAGAAGAACGGCCCCGCGCGCTCGTCCGAGTAGAGGGACTTCGCGTCGTGCAGGAAGATCTGCAGCATGTAGCGGTCCTGCGATCCGTCGAGCAGGATCTGGTGCTTCTCGAGGACGTCCAGCTCCTGCTTCACGTTGTGGATGCCGAGCGCGTCGAGGCGGCGCGGCAGGTCGCGGTAGTAGGAGGCAGGCGTGTCCATGAACTGGACGTCCCTGCGCTTGAGCTCCTCCACGGTCCAGATGATGTCCTTCACGTTGAAGGCCACGTGCTGCACCCCCGGACCATGGTTGTCGTCGACGAACTTGTAGATCTGCGAGTCGCGGAAGTGCGGCCGCAGCGGCTCGTTGGTGGCGAACTTCACCTGGCTGACGGGGTCCCACATGACGATCGACTTGAGGCCCGAGCCGTGGGCGAACTGTGCTGCCACGTCCTTCGTGTGGAACTTGATCTCCCAGAACGGCTCGAAGCCGAGCACTTCGCGGTACCAGCCGATGATGGGGATCATGGTGAGCCCGTTGGACGTGACGTGGTCCACCATCTGGATGCCGTAGACGTTCTCGGGCCTGTCCCCGCCCACACCCGACTCGACGAACCCAGGCGCGAAGGCCCGGTAGTCGCTGCGCTCGATGAAGCGGAAGGCCACGTCGCCGAGCGGGGTGGCGATCTCCACGGCGCGGTAGACCCCTCCGCGAGCGTCGCGGTCCTCCACCGGGTCGGACAGGAACGTCCCGCCTCGCTCCTCGAGGAACGCCATGGTCTCGTCCAGGTTCTTCACGCGGAAGCTGAGGCTCATGACCCCCGCGGGGTGCCGGCGCAGGAACCGCGCGGCCTTGGAGTGCTGCGCCAGCGGGGTCGAGACGCAGACCCGCACGTCGCCCGCCCCGAACACCACCGACTGCTGGCCGCTGCGCGCGGTCAGCTCGTCGCCCGCGCGGGCGACCTCCTTGAAATCGAACTTCTCCGTGTAGAACTTCCTCGACCGCTCGAGGTTCTCGACGACGAAGTGCAGCGAGTCGTATCCCAGCAGGCCGAGGTGCTTGGGGGGGGAGGACATGCGCGGGAGCATGCCACAAAGGACCGGCGACCACAGGGCAGGCGTGGCAGGATGCGGCGCGAAACCGGGGAAAGTTGCTGCGCTGCGGCGCGTAGGAGAGGTCGATGCGTCGCATGGCGTGGGGGGTGCTGGTCGCGGCGGGCGTGGTGGCCCTGGGTCCAGCGTGTGGCGGGGGCAACGGGGGCGAAGGCGCCGGCGCGGGCGACGGGGGGAAGACGTCGACCGGCCTCGAGGGTGGGACGCTCGACGGCGGCGACACGGGGACGGGCTCCGCGGACAGCGGGATGCAGCACGACGCGACCAGCGACGCCGATGGGGGGAGCAAGCCACAGGACGCCGCGAGCGAGCCGGCGGAGCCGGTGGAGGCTGGCCCCTTCGTCTCCGCGCCCCATCCGCCCTGGCCTCTTGTGGCGGCCAACGGGGGTGTGGTGCTCGACCCGATGAAGCTCGTCACGGTGGTCTCGACGGGCGACCCCCAGGCCAGCGACTTCTTCGCCTTCGGGGACCAGCTCATCGCCAGCGCCTGGTGGGGGTCGTTCAGCACCGAGTACGGCCTCGGGACTCCGAGCGCCAGTGTTCACGTCACGGGTCCCGCCATCACCGCCAACCTCGATGGCGCGCAGATGCAGAGCTACATCGCGTCCGCCATCGCCGGCACGCCCGCGGCCGCCGCGGACGGACAGACGATGTACATGCTCTACCTGCCGGCCGGCATCGACATCATCGACGACCAGACCAAGCAGCCCAACACGAACTGCCAGTACTACGGCGGCTACCATACGACCTACGACAAGAGCGGCGACGCGTGGGGCGTGGGCCAGCACTGCCCCCTCACCGGCACGGGCCTCACGGACCTGCAGTGGATGACCATCGTCGGCAGCCACGAGATCGCCGAGGCCGCGACCGATCCCATCCCCGACAACGGGTACACGCTCGTCGCCAAGATCGACACCGCGCAGCCGTGGACCCAGAGCCCGTGGGTCGCGGCCGTCTATGGCGAGGTCGGCGACATGTGCGTCTCGACGCAGATCACCGAGGGCTCCTACACCTACCAGCGCATCTGGTCGAACACCGCTGCCGCCCAGGAGCAGGATCCCTGCGTCCCTCCGTACGCCAACGACGCGTACGTCAACGCCAGCGCACCGCAGGGCTGGTACACGATGACGGTGGGCGGCTCCGTGGACATCCCGGTCACGGGGTGGAGCGACCGAGCGACGTCGGACTGGATCATGGAAGGCGCCGTATGGACCTCGAACACGTCGGCGTCATCCCCATTCCAGGTGACGACGACCAGCCCGACCGTCTACCCGACCGACGCGGGCGACTACCCCACGACCAACAACGGCAAGGTCTCGACCCTCACCGTGTCTGCCCCGGGCGCCCCCTCCGGCTCGTGGGCCGTCATCGCCCTCTACAGCGAGCCGCTCGTCCAGGCCGGCGACCCGTACCACCTATGGTTCGTCGGAGTGTACATCCCCTGAGCATCTGGGCGTCAGCCCACAGCGATGACGCGCTGCTGCTCGAGGTCGCGAAGCAGCTCGAGCGCGCGGGCGGGGTCGATGGCGACCGAGGCGAGGATCTCGCGCACCGTCGTGTGGCCGTCGACCATCGCCAGCAGCGCGTGCGTGTCGGCCTCGAACTCGAACCACGCCAGGTCCTCCCTGCCCACGGCGATGACGGGTACAGCCTCCAGGCTGGAGCCCTCGAGGTCGCGGGCTACAGGCAGCATGGCGCTACGCCTCACCGCCGTCGGCACCTCGCGGTCCTCCAGGTACTCGACCGTGACCTGGATGTCCGGCGCGCTGGCCTGACCGCCCTCGCGCGCGTGAGAGTCCGCCCGGCGCGCGAACTCCGCGAACCGCTCGGGCTCGATCTTCATCGTCGGCATGTCGCCAAGCTTCCTGACCAACGCAAGCCTCTCTTTCTGCTGAAAAAGGGGTCCCTGCTGGATCGGCGGGGCGAGTCTCAAACTTAGCACGATTCGGACCGAAGTCGCTGCCTCGTACCGGAGCGACCTGTGTGCTACTCGCAAGCGTGAATCGTCGAGCGTTCGCCGGCGAGTTCACACACGGAGGTGCACCCCATGAGCCGGAAACCGACCAAGTACGTGTTCGTCACCGGCGGGGTGGTGTCGTCGATCGGCAAGGGGCTCGCCAGCGCATCGGTCGGGGCCTTGCTGGAGGCCCGCGGCCTGCGTGTCACACACGTCAAGCTCGACCCGTACATCAACGTCGACCCGGGTACGATGAGCCCGTACCAGCACGGCGAGGTGTTCGTCACCGACGACGGCGCGGAGACCGACCTCGACCTCGGACACTACGAGCGCTTCACCACCGCGCGCATGACGCGGACCAACAACTTCACGACCGGCCGCATCTACGAGGCGGTCATCTCCAAGGAGCGCCGGGGCGAGTACCTGGGCGCGACGGTGCAGGTCATCCCGCACATCACCGACGAGATCAAGGCGCGGGTGCGCGACGCGGCCGAGGGGGTCGACGTCGCGATCATCGAGATCGGCGGGACGGCGGGCGACATCGAGTCGCTCCCCTTCCTCGAGGCCATCCGGCAGATGAAGCTCGAGGCGGGCTGGCAGAACGCGCTCTCCATCCACGTGACGCTCGTGCCGTACATCGCCACCGCCGGGGAGCTGAAGACCAAGCCCACGCAGCACGCCGTCAAGGAGATGCGCGAGATCGGCATCCAGCCCGACGTCCTCCTGTGCCGCTCGCAGATGCCCCTGTCACGCAGCGTGAAGGAGAAGATCGCCCTCTTCTCGAACGTGGCCATCGAGGCCGTCATCGGCGCGCTCGACGTGGGCTGCATCTACGAGGTCCCGCTGATGCTGCACGGCGAGGGGCTCGACGAGCTCATCACCGAGCGCCTCAACATCTGGAGCCGCGCGCCGGACCTGGCCCCGTGGCAGCGCATCGTCAACCGCTTCAAGAACCCCTCGCGCGGCACGGTGCGCATCGGCATCGTCGGCAAGTACGTCCACCTGAAGGACTCGTACAAGTCGCTGCACGAGGCGCTGGTGCACGGCGGCCTCTCCAGCGACTGCCGCGTGGAGCTCGAGTACATCGACAGCGAGCAGGTGGAGCAGCAGGGCCCCGAGACGCTGCTGGCCAACCTCGACGCCGTGCTGGTGCCGGGCGGGTTCGGCGACCGCGGCACCGAGGGGAAGATCGCCGCCATCGGCTACGCGCGCCAGAACAAGATCCCGTTCTTCGGCATCTGCCTGGGGATGCAGCTGGCGGTGGTCGAGTACGCGCGGCAGGTTGCCGGCCTGGCCAGCGCCAACTCCAGCGAGTTCGACAAGGACACCCCCTACCCCGTCATCGATCTCATGCCCGAGCAGCGCGGCGTGCGGAACAAGGGCGCGACCATGCGCCTCGGCGCATACCCCTGCACGCTGACGCCGGCCTCCCTGGCGGCCGACGCCTACGGGACGACCGAGATCAGCGAGCGCCACCGCCACCGCTACGAGTTCTCGAACGACTACCGCGACCGGCTGATCGAGGCGGGCATGATCCTGAGCGGCACGTCCCCGGACAAGCGCCTGGTGGAGATGATCGAGCTGCGCGACCACCCGTTCTTCGTCGGGTGCCAGTTCCACCCTGAGTTCAAGAGCCGGCCCATCACGCCCCATCCCCTGTTCGCGCGCTTCGTGCGCGCGGCCCTCGAGCGCGCGACCGCGCGCGGCAAGCCCGAGGTCCGCAAGCAGAGCGAGAGTCACCCGGTCATCAACTAACGGCTCACCCCGCGAAGTCGACGGTGAAGTAGGTCCGCCCTCCGCGGCTCACGATGCCGACGCCCAGCTTCCGCCACTCCGGCTTCAGCAGGAGGTCGTGGTGCATCCCGCCCGGGCCCTCGCCCATCCAGCGAAGGAGGGTCCCGGCGAGCTGGTCCTGCAGCGATCCCGAGGAGGAGCCGTCGGGCGGGCCCTGGAGCTCGCCGTGCGTCGCCCCGAGCTCGGCGCCGTGGTCGGCCAGGTGCTGGCCCGCCTTGTGGTCCTGCGAGAGCTCGTCGCTGCCGGCCAGGGCGAACGCGTCGAGCGTGTCGTCGCGAACGATGGGCGCCACGCCGTTGAGCTTGCGGACGCCGTTGACGTACCCGAGCACGTAGTCGTGCGCCTCCTCCGCGTCCATCTCCGGGTCCGGCTGGAGCGGCGCAGACGAGGGCGCCCCGCCGCTGATGCTCACGCACCCGTACTGGCCCTGGTTGTCGCAGTCGGGCGACACGTTCACCTTGGACGCATGCGTCACGGGCGCGTTGTTGCGCGCGTGCTGCTCGGCCACGCCTTGCACCACCTGCGCTGCTCCCGCGACCGCGGCGAAGGCCAGCGCCTCCCCCATCTTGGTGCTGTTGCTCTGAGCGAGCCCGGCTCCGGCTCCGCACCCGGAGAGGGCGCCCCAGAGGGCGAGGAGGAGGGTCGAAAAGGGAAGACGAAAGCGCATGCGTCAAGGATAGCGCTGCGGGAGAGGCTTGCTCGCCGGCGGGCGGCCTCGAACACGGGAATGGGGAACACGGCAACGGGACAAGAGGAGGGGAGGACGCCCCTCTCCTCACGATGACGGCGAGATCATCACCCCCGCCTTCGACGAATGAGCCGATGATGTTGTGCTGCTGTCGAGTGGAAGTGTCATCGTCATCGACGAAAGCCTCACTTTGGTCGCCGGATGACGCTTCGTCGTCGATCGATGTCGACCGCTGGCCTGAAGATGTCGCTCGTCGTCGTGAGAATGTCGCTCTTGCTCGAACGACTGTGGCTGTTGCTCGACCCGATGACGCTCTTGCTCGACTCGATGGTGCTTTCAGTCGACAGCGAGCGACTTCTTCTCGAACTCGAGGGGCGTGAACACGAGGGAAGGGCCAAGAAACGTCACCGTCCCTTCACCATCACCACGCTGGTCGGGTCGTACACGACGGTGAACGCGAAGCGGAAGCCCCACACCGTCGCGGTCTTGCCCGGCACCTCGAAGACGCTCGTGTCGCGCTGAACCCAGGGCGCGGAGATGGGCGGTCCCAGGTTGGTGAAGACGCTGATGGCGGGCTGCACCCAGGGCAACCCGAGGCGGATGTTGGGCGAGACGACGAGCGACTCGCGGTTGCCGTCGCGCACGGCGGGCAGATCGATGGCGTAGGCCTCGAAGACCTCGAGCCCCGTCGCGACGTGGGGGCCGAGCTGGTATCCGACGTAGAGACCGGCCGTGGCATAGAGCCGGCGATCGCTGAGGAGCAGGCTCGAGACGGTGAGGTCGAGGCCCTGGCGGAACTGGATGACGAACGGGCCGTCGAGCGCGCGCACGTCGATGTAGGGGCGCACGCCGTAGGAGTCAGGGACGAAGTAGCTGACGTCCCACGGTCGGAGGGTGGCGGCGGCGAGGGCCACCTGCGAGGCGGGGCCGTTGGGATCGTAGCTCGCGGTGGGGAACATGAGCGACAGACCGCCGCCGAAGGCGAGGCCCGTCGTGGTCGCCCAGACCGTCCTCCCGTCGAGCGCGAGGTTCCCCCCGACGACGGCGAAGCCCGTGCCGTTGTTGCCGCCCGCCACCTCGTATCCGGCGCCGACGTACCAGCGCCGCAGGCCCAGCGGCACCTCCACGCTCAGCCGCTGGATGTAGGCGTGCTCGAGGCCGCCCAGGCCGCCCCCCTGGGGCAGGAAGATGGCGCCCGCGGTCGTCTCCAGCGTCCCCTCGATCTCGAGGTGCGTCAGCTCGGGCAGCGTGGGCGCCCGGGGGGCGCGGGGTACGGCGTAGGGATCGTCGAAGGGCACCGCCTGCGCCCGCGCGACGCTGGCCCACGCCGTCACGAGCAGCGCTGCGAGGAGGACCCTGAGGAGCACGCGAGGGGCCATTAGAGCACCGCTCGCCTGGCAGGAGACGCCGCAGCGATGGGCGCCTATTCTCTTGCGCACCTTGCGCCCCCGCTCGCTCCTCCCCCTCTGCACACTCCTCCTCTCTGCCTCCATCGCCTGCGGCCCGGGCGAAGCAGAGCGCCCCCCGCTGATGCCGTCCACGCCCGCGACGACGGCCATGCCCGCTCCCCCGCCCGTTCCGGACGAGGCGCGCCCCGTGCTGCGACTCCCGCCGGACGTGCACCCCGTCGCCGAGGCCCTCGAGCTCACGATCCGCCCCGAGCAGGCGCGGTTCTCGGGCAAGGTCGACCTGGACGTCCAGCTCGAGCACCCGCGGAGCAGCCTGTGGCTCCACGCGCGCGAGCTCCACGTCACGGCGGCCAGCGTCGTGCCCGACGGCTTGCCGCCCATCGCGGCCACCTGGAGCGACGAGGACGCGCAGGGCCTCGGTCGGCTCCGGCTGGCGAGCCCCGCGCCCACGGGGCACGCGAAGGTCCACCTCGAGTACGACGCGGCCTACGTCGCGGGCAACAAGGGGCTCTTCAAGGTCACCGCAGCCGGCGCCCCCTACGCGTTCACGCAGTTCGAGGCGGTCGACGCACGGCGGGCGTTTCCCTGCTTCGACGAGCCGGGGTTCAAGATCCCCTTCACCGTCACGCTCGACGTGGCCGACGGCCAGACCGCCATCGGCAACACGCCGGAGGTCGGCCGGGAGCCCGGTACGGGCGGGCTCGTGCGGGTCCACTTCGCGACGACCCGCCCCCTGCCGAGCTACCTCGTCGCGTTCGCCGTGGGGCCGCTCGACGTCGTGAAGGCGCCCGACCTCCTGCCCAACACCGTGCGCTCTCGCCCGCTGCCGCTGCGTGGCGTCGCGGTCCGGGGACGCGGCCCCGAGCTTGGCTACGCGCTGGCTCACGCGGGGGAGATCCTCTCCGCGCTCGAGACCTACTTCGGCATCGAGTACCCGTACGAGAAGATGGACATCCTGGCCGTGCCCGAGATGGGCGGCGCCATGGAGAACGCCGGCGCGGTGACCTTCAACGAGCAGCTGCTGATGCTCGACCCCGCGAGCGCACCCCTGTGGCAGAAGCTCGAGTTCGCCGAGGTGGTGGCACACGAGTTCTCGCACCAGTGGTTCGGCGACCTGGTGACCATGGCGTGGTGGGACGACACCTGGCTCAACGAGTCGTTCGCGGAGTGGATGGGGTACAAGATCGCCCAGCAGTGGGACCCGTCTCTGCACGGCGACCTCGAGCTGGCGAACCGCACGCAGAGGGCGATCGGCAACGACAGCCTGGTCAACGTGCGGCAGATCCACCAGCCCATCGCCAGCGCCGACGACATCGAGAACTCGTTCGACGACGCGACCTACCTGAAGGGCGGTAGCGTCATCGCGATGTTCGAGCAGTGGCTGGGCCCGGAGGTGTTCCGCAAGGGCGTGCACCAGCACCTCACCGAGCACCGCTACGGCAACGCCACGGTGGACGACTTCCTCCACACCCTCTCCGCGGCCGCGGGCCGCGACATGACCACGCCCTACCGGACGTTCCTGGACCAGCCGGGCGTGCCCTTCGTCGAAGCCTCGCTGCAGTGCGGGCAGGGCGCGCCGCACCTGCACCTCGCACAGTCGCGCTTCCTCCCGGCGGGGTCGTCGGGGGACGCCCGCAAGCTCTGGCAGGTCCCGGTCTGCGCGAAGTACCCGGCGGGCGCCGGCACCAAGGAGTCGTGCACCCTGCTCACGTCGGCCGAGGGCGACCTGCCGCTCGACACGGCGACCTGCCCCGCCTGGATCTTCCCCAACGCGCACGGCACGGGCTACTACCGCTTCACGCTCCCGCCGGCGGACCTCGCGAAGCTGCGCACCGCGGGGCTGCGGGCGCTCGACACGCGCGAGAAGATGGCCTTCGGCAACAGCCTCCGCGCCGGCTTCAACCACGGGTCGACGCCGTTCGGGGAGGTGCTCCTGGCAGCGGCCCCGCTGGCGGACGACGCCGATCCGCGGGTCGCCGGGGAGCCGCGGGGGTTCGTCGACGTGGCGCACGAGTGGTTCGTGACGGACCCGGTCCGGCCGCGGGTCGAGGCGTACGCCCGCAAGCTGTCGGGGGCCTCGCTCGCCAGGCTCGGGTGGAGCAAGCGCAAGGGCGAGGAGCCGACGACCATGCAGCTGCGGCAAGCGACGATCGAGTTCCTCGCAGGCACGGGGCGCGACCCCGGCGTGCGCGCGGAGGCGAAGCGGCGCGGTCTGGCCTACATCGGGTGGGGCAAGGACGGCGCGCTCCACCGTGACGCGGTGGACGAGAACCTCGCGGGCCTCGCCCTGTGGGTCGCCGGGCAGGACGCGGACGCGCCGCTGTTCGACGCCATGCTGGCGATGCTGGTCAAGTCGCAGGACAGCGTCCTGCGCGGCAGGCTGCTCGGGGCGCTGAGCTCCGCGAAGGACCCGCTGCTGGCGGCGCGGGCGCGCGCGCTGGTGCTCGACGAGCGCATCCGGCTGGACGAGATGATGTCGCCGCTCTGGACGCAGCTCTCCGACCCGGAGCAGCGCGACGCGGCGTGGACGTGGCTGAAGGAGCACTGGGATGCAGTGGTCGCGCGCGCGTCGGGCACGCTGTTCAGCGGGATGCAGCTGCCTGCCCTGCCCGGCTCCTTCTGCGACGAGGACCACGAGCGCGACGTGGCGACGTTCCTCGAGCCGCGGGCGAAGAAGCTCGACGGCGGAGCGCGGGTCCTCGCCCAGACGGTCGAGCAGATTCATCTCTGCGTCCTCCGGCGCCGGGCGGAAGAGGAGCACGCGAGGACGTTCTTCGCGAAGCACTGACGCGGCTCGTGCACGGGTTCGGGTGGCCGCCCGGTGGCCACCATGTACACTTGAGCTTCGGTGGAAAAATCCAAGCTCACTTTCTCACTGGGGATGGGGATCGCAGCGGCAGCGCTCGGCACCTTCCTCGCCTGCGGATCCTCCGGCCAGAGCAGCACGTTCGACCCCGACAGCGGTGGCGGGGGCGACGGAGGTGGGAGCTCCGAGGCGGGCGGCTCGGTCATCTCCAGCGCACACATCGTCCCGGCCAACGCGACGCTCAGCGTGCAGGCCGGTCAGACGGCGACGCAGGCGTACAAGGTCATGGCCATCGTGGACGGGGCACCGACGGAGACGGACGTGACCAGCCGCTTCGTCTTCTGGGTGCCCGACAACTACCTGGTGGGGGACTTCCCGGCCGACGGCGGTCCGCTCTTCTCGACGCGCCTCCCCGTACTGCCTACCGATCCGCCGCAGCAGGGTGGGTCGCTGACCGTGGAGGCCGAGGCCCTCAACCCCGGGAACGTGGCGGTCACCACGACCACGGGGCTGACAGTGAAGCTCCTCGCCAGCATCGAGTACCCGAGCGAGAGCGCGGACGGCGGGACCATCGACGCGGGCCTGCCGGCGAACCCGTCGTCCCTGTTCAGCGGCCCCGCGGATCCGACGCGAGCGCCGGTGCTGGAGTACCCGAACAACGGGACCATGCTGCCGCCGAACCTGCGCGTGCTCGACGTGCACTGGCTGCCCGGCTCGGCCAGCAACACCCTCTACAAGATCACCTTCACCAGCACGGCGGCGACCGTCACCTACTACACCGGGTGCGACAACCTCGGCTCGCTGCTGGTCGCCGGGGCGTGCGGCTTCGAGCTGGACTCCACCGGCTATGGCTACCTGGCGCAGTCCAACGCCGGCCAGGGGAACGTGGCCCTCACGGTCGAGGGGACCGACAACACGGGGACCTCGGTGGGCACGTCGCAGACCTTCCAGATCCAGTTCGCGCAGCAGCCGGTCAACGGCGGCGTCTACTACTGGGACGTCACCAACACGCGCATCATGCGCTTCGACTTCGGCGGCACGTCCACGACGCCCGAGGTCTACCTGTCCCCGGGGCAGTACGGGACGAACGGCACCTGCATCGGCTGCCATGCCCTGTCGCGCGACGGGACGAAGATGGCCGCCTCCGCCGGGGGGCAGAACAACGGGCTGCTCGAGTACATCAACGACGTGGCCGCCCCGAGCACGCCGCTGACCGCCACCGATGACGACGTGAACCGCATCCAGTTCGCGTCCTTCGACCCGCTGGGCGACCAGTTCGTCGCGGTCTACGGGGACGGAGCGCCGTCGAGCAACCCGACGCTCACGCCGAACAACCTCTGGTTCCACGACGGAAACACGGGCGTCATCATCCCCAGCGAGACCAAGCCGCTGTCCTTCGAGCCCGACCACCCCGCCTGGTCCCCGGACGGGACGATGATCGCGATGACGCACGTGGGGGTGCACAACACGTCCCAGCGCGAGTACCTGGGCGGCATCGACGTGGCGACCTTCGCAGCCAGCTCGGTCACGGCCGACGGCGGGGTCACGGTGGGTGACGCGGGCAGCGCGCTGGGCGATCCCGTGGTCGTCGTGCCGAGCAACGTCACGAGCGGCGGGAACGCCGTCAACAGCTACAACCCCAGCTTCTCGCCGGACTCCACGTTCCTCGTCTTCTCGCAGACCACCTGCACGATCGCGCAATCCCAGACGGACGTGTGCGACAGCGACGTGGCGAACAACCTGAACGCGACCACCTGGGCGGTGAAGCCCACCGCCGGCGCAACCCCGGTCCACCTGGGCAACGGGGCCGCCCCCGGGGTGGCTGACGGGACGAACACCAACATCATCGACACCTTCCCGCGACCGACGCCGTTCGAGACGCAGCAGGGCTCGGGCACGCTGTTCTGGTTCACCGTCGCGTCGCTGCGACAGCCGGGGCTCCGCAAGAGAAACTACCAGTCGAACCAGCAGCAGCTGTGGATGTTCGCGGTCGATCCGGCGAAGGTCCTGGCCGGTCAGGACGGCAGCTACACGGCCTTCTTCCTGCCGTTCCAGGATCCCACGACGTCCAATCACATCGCGCAGTGGACGGAGAAGATCGCCTCCTCGAATCCGCCGCCGCCGCCACCCCCGCCGCCACCACCGCCTCCTCCTCCGCCTCCGCCTCCGCCGGTGCAGTGACCCGCCGTCACCCCCGCGCGAGCACGCCCTCGTCCAGGGCGCGGCGGATGGCGCGTGCGTTCGCGGCGTGACCTGGGCGGGTGGCGTGGAGGTGTCCGATGGGAGGGCCGCCGTGCAGGAAGAGGTCCCCGATGAGGTCGAGGAGCTTGTGGCGCGCAGGCTCGTCGGGCGTGAAAGGACGACCTGCGTGGAGGATGGCGTCGGGGGTCAGGATGACGACGGAGGTGGGGTCGACGTGGCGAGCGAGGCCGCGACGGGCGAGCTCGTCGACCTCGTGGGCGAGGGCGAAGGTGCGGGCGGGGGCGATGCGGTCGACGAAGTCGGCGGCGTCCCCTTGCCAGCATGCCTCGGGGTCGAGGCGAGGGTCGTCGAACTCGATGCGGGCGGTGACGTCGATGGCTGCGGAGGGGGCAAACTCGTAGCAGCTGGGGCCCACCTCGAGGACGGCGGCGCGGGTGACGTGGAGAGGCGGGCGATGGGGGGCCACGTGGAGGCGGGTGAGCGCGGCGCACCAGGCGGTCGCGCAGCCATCGAGCAGCGGCAGCTCCGGGCCGTCGAGCTCGAGCGTCACCCCTTCGTACAGGCCAAGGCCGGCCAGCGCCGCGAACGCATGCTCCACCGTTCCGGCCCGCAGCCGACCCCCGCACGCCGAGACGGTGGTCGCCCGCGCCGTCGACACGACCTCGAGCTCGTCGATGCGCGCCTCCAGGGCGCCGACCCGGAGGCGCGTCGGGCCGGCCGCCACCCGGAGGGTCACGCGAGCCTGCGCGCCCGTGTGCAACCCCGCGCCCTCCAGCTGGATCTCCTTGGTCGGCGGCGACATGGCTGCTCCGTCTCCAGGCTAGCCCGTCGGGTCGGCCGAGCTGGAAGGGTTGGACGGGAAAGTTGCCGGAGGGCCCGCGATTCGGTACGGGGTGGGGAGCGGCCTGGCTGGGCCGCACCAGGCCATGTCGACCAAGCGAGTCCAACTCATCGTGCACGGACGGGTGACGGGTACGTTCTTCCGGGCGGCTACCCAGCGCGAGGCCAAGCGCCTCGGCATCACGGGCTGGGTCAAGAACCGGCCCGATGGAACGGTGGAGATGGTCGCCGAGGGCGAGGAAGAGGCCATCAAGGAGATGGTCTCGTGGGCTCACCACGGACCGTCGGCGGCGCGGGTCGAGGACGTGGACGTGCGCTGGCGGGGCTACACGGGCGAGTTCTCGGACTTCCGCATCACAGAGTGACGGGAAGCCGGCGGGGGCGGGCGAGCGTTCGAGATGCCAGCATGAGCGCGCGACGACGTGTGTCGGTGGGGGCCGGTGCCGTGGCGGTGCTGCTGGCGGTGGGGCTCGCCGCGGCCGACGCGCGGGCTCAGGGGCCTTCCGCGATACCGACGGGCAGTGGGAGCGCCGGGGCGGCGACCGGGCTTTCGGCGGCGGAGCTGGAGCGGCTCATCGCGCCGCTCGGGGCCGACAGCGTCGAGGCGCGCCGTGCGGCGGCGACCGCGCTGACCTCCCTGGGGGCAGAGGCGACCCCGGCCATCGCGCAGAAGCTGGCGGAGCTGCGCAAGGGCGGCGACGGTGGGCTGGGAGGCGCGGTGCGCGCCACCCGGGATCGCGCGAGCAAGGACGCGAGCTTCGACCTGGTCGAGGCGCTCGTGACGCAGAAGCCCGACGCACCCACGCTGCGGGCGCTCACGGTCATCTGCCTGCTGCGCGCGCTGGCCCACGCCGGGACCACGCCGGCGGCGCGCCAGCTGGTGCTCCTGGCCTCGGACGCGAGCGGCGTGCTCCGGCCCGAGCTGACGCGTCAGATGAAGCTGATGGGGGACCACGCCGTCGCGGCGCTCATCGAGGCCCGGAAGGATCCCTCCAGCGAGACGCGGACGTGGGCGTCGAACCTGCTGGAGTCCATGGGCCGGCGTACGCCGGGCGAGGCGGTCCAGCTGAAGGACAACCAGGCCCTGGGCGACGTGCTGCGAGCTTACGCCAGCATCAAGGACCTCGACGCGTTGCCGGTGGTCCTCTCGTTCGTGAGCTCCGACCGCGCGCAGGTGCGCGCCGCGGCGCGCGAGGCCACGCTGTCCTACGGGCAGGACGCGCTGTGGAAGCTGCGCGAGGCGTACGCCGCCCTCATGGGCGATCAGCCGCCGGAGGGGATCACGGCGGTAGACCTGGCGAAGAAGCTCTTCGACGCCTACGACCGGTTCCGGCTCCAGGACGTGTACGCGCTGCTCGCCAAGGGACTCGCGGAGCAGAAGGACGACAAGCTCGAGGCGGCGATCGCCGACTTCGACGAGGTCCTCGCGCGTCAGCCCATGCTCGATCGCAGAGGTGAGATGGCCGGCGCCTACGTGACCTACGGCGAGTCTCTCGAGGCCAAAGACCGTCCAGCCGCGCTGGCCACCCTGCGCAAGGCGCTGCGCCTCGACGAGAACGGCCCGCAGTCGAGCCACGTGCGGAGCGAGATCGCCTACCTCGAAGGGGAGGAGCTGCTCGGGCACGGCATCGCCGACACCGAGCCCTTCGAGCAGGCGCTGCTCCTCGACCCCCAGAACGCACATGCGCGCGCGGAGCTAGACCGCCTCCACGCGGAGACGGAGTCGAGCCGGACACGCGGCTGGCGGCTCGCCGCCGCGGCGGCAGTCCTCGTGCTGTCGCTGGGTGGCATCGCGTTCGTGGGTGGCCGCCGCAAGCGGACGGCGACCGCTTAAAAGCGAGGAGCACGACGCTCGAGACGAGAGTCGTGCTCCTCACGAACTAGGTTTCGTTGCTTCGCGCTACTCGACCTTGGCGCCCTCGGTGGGGGCTGCGGCGGTGGCCTTCTTCGCCGACTTGGAGGTCGTCTTCGCGCTGCTCTTCTTCTCCGGCTCGTCGGCCTCCACGCCCTCGGCGAGGAGCTCGATGAGCGCGATGGGGGCGCCGTCGCCGCGGCGCGGGCCGAACTTCACGATGCGCGTGTAGCCACCGGCCCGCGTCGCGTAGCGCTTCGCCAGGTCGAGCAACACCTTCTCCACCAGATCGATCCGCGTCGTTGCGCCGCCGGTCTCGACGCGGACGCCGAACCGCGGGATGTACGCCGCGATGTTGCGCGCGGCGGCCAGGCGACGTGCCCGATCCGCCGGCGATAGCTCGCTCTGGGGGGTGTAGGCGACCAGGCCGAGACGGCGCGCCTTGGTGATGAGCCGCTCCGCCACGCGGCGCAGCTCCTTCGCCTTGGCGTCCGTCGTCTCGATCCGCTCGTGGAGGATGAGGTTCGCCGTCAGGTTGCGCAACATGGCGCGGCGGCTGCTGGTATTCCGGTCGAACTTCCGACCCGCGTTCTTGTGGCGCATGGCTTGCCTCGAATCCTGCTTTCCTTAGTTCTGCTGCTGCTGCTGCTTCCAGCGCTCGAGCATCTGCGGCCAGTTGTCGATCTTCATCCCCAGCGAAAGTCCCATGTTCGCGAGGATTTCCTTGATCTCCTTCAGGCTCTTGCGCCCGAAGTTCTTCGTCTTGAGCATGTCCTGCTCGGTGCGCTGCACCAGCTCGCCGATGAGCTGGATGTTGGCGTTCTGCAGGCAGTTTGCGCTGCGCACGCTGAGCTCCAGCTCGTCGACGCTGCGGAACAGGTTCTCGTTGAGCGGCTCCTCTTCGGCGCCGGCGGGGGCGTACTGCGTCTCCTCCGTCTCCTCGAAGTTGATGAAGATGGAGACCTGCTCCTTCAGGATCTTCGCCGCGTAGGCGACCGCGTCCTGGGGCTTGAGGCTGCCGTTGGTCCACACCTCGAGCGTGAGCTTGTCGTAGTCGGTCTGCTGCCCGACGCGCGCGTTGGTCACGGTGTAGTTGACCTTGCGGATGGGCGAGAACAGCGCGTCGATGGGGATGGTCCCGATGGGCATGCCCGGCGTCTTGTTGCGATCGGCCGGCACGTAGCCACGGCCGACGTTCACCGTCAGCTCCATGACCAGGGGGCCCTTCTTGTCGAGCGTCGCAATGACGTGGTCCGGGTTGAGGACCTGGAGGCCGTCCACCAGCTGGATGTCACGGGCGTGAACGGTGCCCGGGCCTTCCTTCTCGATGCGGACGGTGTACGTCTTTGCCGTGGCCGCCTTGAGGACGACCTCCTTCAGGTTGAGGACAATCTCGGTGACGTCCTCGACGACGTCGGTGACCGTCGTGAACTCGTGCAGCGCGCCCTCGACGCGGAGGGCGGTGATGGCGGCGCCCTGGAGCGAAGAGAGAAGGATGCGCCGCAGCGAGTTGCCGATGGTGATGCCGTAGCCGCGCTCGAGGGGCTCCGCCGTGAACTTCCCGTAGAAGTCCGTGAGCGTCTCGCTCTCGATGTGGATGCCGCGGGGGCGAATGAGGTCCCGCCAGTTGCGGGTGACGATGTTCGACGTGCTCATGTGTCTCTTCCCTCTCTCTGCTTCTCTCTCCGTTCACGCGGTGAGCCCGGCGCGCCTTCGAACCCGCTCTCCGGCGGCGCCCGTCACCTGCCCGTGTGCTGCTGACACTCGCTCAGCGCGAGTAATACTCGACCACGTACTGCTCGCGAATGGCCGGCTCGTTCAGCTCTTCGCGGACGGGCGCTCCCTTGAACGTCCCGATGAAGTTGGCCTTGTCGAGCTCGAGCCACGACAGCTGCGGACGCTTGTCGACCTGGGCGAGCGACGCGACGACTTCCTTGATCTCGCGGCTCTTCTGGCGAATCTCGACCTTGTCACCGGGGCGCAGGATCACGCTGGGGATGTCGACCCGCTTGCCGTTCACCAGGATGTGGCCGTGGCGAACGATCTGGCGGGACTGCGACCGTGTGAAGGCGAAGCCCAAGCGGTGGACGACATTGTCCAGCCGCGACTCGAGCAGGCCGAGCATCTGCTCGCCCGTACGACCCTTCCGGCGTGCGGCGTCGAAGTAGTACTTCTGGAACTGGCTTTCGACCACGCCGTAGATGCGCCGCACCTTCTGCTTCTCGCGAAGGCGGATGGCGTACTCGCTCAGCTTGATGCGAGCCTGTCCGTGCTGTCCCGGAGGATAGGGCCGGCGGGTGTACGAGCACTTCTCGGTGTAGCAGCGCTCACCCTTGAGGAAGAGCTTCATCCCCTCGCGGCGACAGAGCTTGCAAACGGGACCGTGATATCGAGCCATCTCTCTTCTTCTCTCTCTTCTTGGCAAAGACCGGTTTACGCGGCGTTGCCGCTTCGTCCCGGACCGGTGCAGCTCGCACCGGGAAACTAGTAGGTCAACTCAGACGCGGCGGCGCTTGGGCGGCCGGCAACCGTTGTGGGGGACGGGGGTCACATCGCGGATGAGGGTGACCTTGAAGCCCACCGCCTGCAGGGCACGAAGAGCGCTCTCGCGGCCGGCACCGGGGCCCTTCACGAAGACGGCGACCGAACGCATTCCGTGCTCCATCGCCTTGCGCGCGGCCTCTTCGGCGGCGAGCTGGGCGGCGAACGGCGTGCTCTTGCGCGAGCCCTTGAAGCCGCGCGAGCCGGCGCTCGACCACGCCACGGTGTTCCCGTTCACGTCGGTGATGGTCACCACCGTGTTGTTGAACGTCGACTGGATGTGCGCGATCCCGGTCGAGACGTTCTTCTTCGCCTTCTTCTTGGCGGCCTTCGGCTTCGGACCGCCGGCGGCGCCGGTGGAGGCGGGGGGAATGTTGGTGTTGCCCTGCGACATGACGGGAGACTCCTAGGACACTCAGGTGGTGGGCTTGCGCGCGCGCGTCAGCAGGCCCTTGCGGGGACCCTTGCGCGTGCGAGCGTTGGTGTGCGTACGCTGGCCGTTGACCGGCAGACCGCGGCGGTGCCGGAGGCCGCGATAGCAGCCCAGGTCCATGAGCCGCTTGATGTTCATCTGCACCTCACGGCGCAGGTCGCCTTCCACCTTGTAGTCGGCGTCGAGGACGTCGCGGATCTTCTTGATCTCGCTTTCGGTGAGCTCCTCCGTCATGCGGTTCGGAGCAACGCCGGTCTGCGCGCAGATGCGGCGAGCTGCGGCCTTCCCGATACCGTAGAGGTACGGGAGCGCATACACGATCTGCTTGTGACGGGGGAGGTCGACGCCTGAGATGCGGGCCATGACTCTTCTAGCCTCTAACCTTGCCGCTGCTTGTGGCGCGGGTTCTCGCAGATGATCCGCACGACGCCCTTGCGCCGGACCACCTTGCACTTGTCGCAAATTTTCTTGACGCTCGGACGGACCTTCATGGGCTCACTCACTTGTGTCGATACGTAATTCGGCCGCGGCTCGGGTCGTAGGGACTGACTTCGACGGTGACCCGGTCACCCGGCAGGATGCGGATGTAGAACTGCCTCATCCTCCCGCTGATCGTCGCGAGCACGACCAGGCCGTTGTCACACTTGACGCGGAACATCGCGTTCGGCAGCGCCTCCTGAACGACGCCGTCGAACTCGAGCTTGTCGCCCTTGGGCTCCTTGCGCTCTCGACGTTCACTCATGAAAAGACAAGTCTCCTAGCTCCCTTACTTTGCTCCGAGCGCTTCCACGATGCGCCCGGTCACTTCGTCCACACTTCCTACTCCGTCCACTCGCCTCAGGATGCCGTGGCCCTCGTAGTACGGGAGGAGCTCGGCTGTCATCGCCCCGTAGACATCGAGGCGTTTCCGGACGACGTCTTCACGATCGTCCGTCCGGAGCTCGAGGTCGGCATCCGGGGGGGGAGGGTTGTACTTCAAGTGGTAAATCTGTCCAGTGCGTTTATCCGTGCGCCTCAGGACTGCGCGTTCGAGCAGCAGGTCCGTCGCCACGTCGAGGGCGATGACACGGTCGAGCTTCTGGGAGCGGGCGGCGAGGAGCGTGTCGAGCGCCGTGGCCTGGGGCACGGTCCGCGGGAATCCGTCGAGGAGGAATCCAGGGGTGCAGTCCGGGAGACGGGTGCGCTCGTCGATGAGGCCGATGACCACGTCGTCCGGCACGAGGCCACCGCGGGACATCTGCGCCACCAGCTCCGCCGGCAGCTTGCCCTCCGCCTTGGCTGCGCGGAGCATGTCACCGGTCGACACCTGCGGAATGCCGAGCCGCGCGCAGACGACCTTCGCCTGCGTCCCCTTCCCGGCACCGGGCGGCCCCACGAATACGACGCGCATCGCCGCTAGTCCTTCCGGACGCGGATGCGCGAGGTGCGTCCGCCGCCGCCGGAGAGTCCCTCGTAGTTGCGCGTGATGAGGTGAGCCTCGATCTGGTTGACCGTGTCGAGCGCGACGCCCACGACGATCATGATGGAGGTCCCACCCCAGCGAAACGGGACGTGGAACGCCTGGCTGATGATGCTCGGTACGATGCAGACCACCGCCACGTAGAGCGAGCCGCCGAAGGTGATGCGCGTCAGGACGTAGTCGATGTAGTCGGCCGTCTGCTTGCCCTGACGGATGCTCGGGATGAAGGCCTGCTGCTTCTTCAGGTTGTCGGCCACGTCCACTGGCTGGAACGTGACCGCCGTGTAGAAGTGGCAGAAGAAGATGATGAGCAGGACGTAGAAGGTGTTGAATGCCCAGTCGCCGCGCGAGAGGAGCGACTGCAGCTCGGACATGCCCGGCACCTTGAAGTTGGCGAGCGTGGCCGGGAACATGAGGAGCGAGGAGGCGAAGATCGGCGGGATGGTGCCGCTGGTGTTGACCCGCAGCGGCAGGTGGGCCGTCTGGCCGCCGTAGATCCGCCGTCCGACGGTGCGCCGGGCGTAGTAGATGGGGATCTGCCGCTGCGCCCGCTCGAAGAAGACGATGGTAGCCACCGTCGCGAGCACGATGGTCACCACGGCGGCGATGTTGAGGGGCTGGATGTTGCCCTTGTTGGTGGCGAAGTAGCCGGCGATGCCATCCGGAATGCCGTCGACGATTCCCGCGAAGATGAGGAGCGAGATCCCGTTGCCGATTCCGCGCTCGGTGATCTGCTCGCCCACCCACATCATGAAGGCGGTGCCAGTCGTGAGCGTGAGGATGGTCATGAGGCGGAAGCCCCAGCCTGCGTGGGTGACCACGTCGCCCACCGCGCCCGAGTCCGAGAGGTCGCCGTTGTTCATCGCTTCCAGGCTCATCGCGATGCCGAAGCCCTGGACGAGCGACAGCACGATGGTCCCGTAGCGCGTGTACTGGTTGATCTTGCGCTGGCCCTGCTCGCCTTCCTTGCGCAGCTCGTCGAGCGGCTTGAAGACCATGGTGAGCAGCTGCAGGATGATGCTCGCGCTCACGTAGGGCATGATGCCCAGGGCGAAGATCGACAGGTTGCCCAGCGCGCCGCCGCTGAACATGTTGAAGAGGCTGAGCAGCCCGCCGCCCTGCTTGTGAACCACGGCGTTCATCACCGTCCGGTCCACGCCCGGAATGGTGACGAAGACCCCGATGCGGTACACGGCGAGCAGCCCCACCGTGAAGAGGATGCGACGCCGCAGCTCGGGGACCTTGCCGATGTTGGAGAAGGCAGAGAGGACGGACATGGCGGCGTCGCTCGAGGCCTAGACCTGGGTGGTTCCGACCAGGACGACCTTGCCGCCTGCCTTCTTGATCTTCTCGGCTGCGACCTTGGAGAAGGAGTGCGCCGAGACGGTGACGGCCTTGGTGAGATCGCCGTCCCCCAGGATCTTGATGCGGTCGAAGCGGCCCTTGACGAGGCCGCGCGCGATGAGCGCCTGCTCGTCGACGTTCGCGCCCGCAGCGAAGACCTCGAGATCGCCCACGTTGACCTCGGCGATGGTCGCCGAGAACGGGTTGATGAAGCCACGCTTGGGGAGCCGGCGCTGGATGGGCGTCTGGCCGCCCTCGAAGTGCGGCTTGAAGCCGCGCGTGCGGGCATACTGCCCCTTCTGGCCGCGACCGGCCGTCTTTCCGAGGCCGGACCCGGTGCCACGCCCGAGGCGCGTCTTGGGGAACGCCGCCCCTTCGGGCTTGGCGAGCTTGCTCAACGTGTCAGACATGGGTCACCTCTTCGACCGTCACGAGGTGCATCACCTTCTTGATGGCGCCACGGAACGACGGAGTGTTGCTCACGACGACGGAGCTACCCGGGCCACGCAGCCCCAGACCGCGCAAGGTCAGGCGCATGGGATGCTGCTCCCCGATGGTGCTCTTCGTCTGTGTCACGCGAAGCTTCGGCGTCATGTTCAGCCTCCTCAGCTCTGGGCGGCAGCGGCCTGAAGGTTGGTCGTCGACTTGCGGTCGACCAGCTCGTCGGTCTGCTTCCCGCGCTTGTGCGCCACCTGGTCGAGGCTGCGCAGCGACTTGAGCGCCTTGATGGTCGCCCGGACCACGTTGTGCGGGTTCGAGCTGCCCAGGCACTTGGTCAGGATGTCGTGGATCCCCGCGCTCTCGACGACGGCGCGGACCGCTCCGCCGGCGATGACGCCCGTCCCCTGCGAGGCCGGCTTCAGGAACACCCGGCCTGCGCCGAAGTGACCGAGGGTCTCGTGCGGGATGGTCACGCCGTCGAGGGGGACCTTGAAGACGTTCTTCCGCGCCTGGTCGTTGCCCTTGCGGATGGCCTCCGGGACCTCGTTCGCCTTGCCGAGGCCGACGCCCACGTGGCCCGATTCGTCGCCCACGACGACGAGGGCGCTGAAGCTGAAGCGCCGGCCGCCCTTCACCACCTTGGCGACGCGGTTGATGTAGATGACGCGCTCCTTGAGCTTGTCCTCGTCCACCTGGAGCTGGTCGGGGGCGCGCGCATGCCTGGGTCCGTCGAAAGCCATCGTCAATCTCCGTTCAGAACTTGAGGCCGGCCTCGCGCGCGGCGTCGGCGAGGGCGCGAACACGCCCGTGGTAGAGGTAGCCGTTGCGGTCGAAGACGACCTTGCTGATGCCCTTGGCGAGGAGCAGCTTCGCGATGGACGCGCCGACCTTCTTGGCGGCGTCCAGCTTGCTCGCCTCGGTGACCTCGCCGCGCACGTCGCGCGAGAGGGTCGATGCGTGAGCGACCGTCGTTCCTGCCACGTCGTCCACCACCTGCGCGTAGATGTGCTTTGCGCTGCGGAAGACGCTGAGGCGCGGCTTGTCCGAGGTTCCGTTGATCTTCCGGCGGATGCGCAGCTTCCTGCGTTCCCGACCTACGATTCGCATCGCCATGGGGTCACTTCCCTCCGCCGGCCTTGGCGGCCTTGCCCGCCTTCTCGCGGACCTTCTCGCCCTGATAACGCACGCCCTTGCCGCCGTAAGGCTCGGGCGGCCGGAAGCCACGGATCTTGGCCGCCGTCTGCCCCATCGTCTCCTTGTCCGAACCGGTCAGGATGACGATTGTTCCCTTGGAGTCGCCCGGGATCTCGCACTTGACGCCCTGCGGGAGCGGGAAGGCGATGGGGTGCGAGAAGCCCAGCGCCAGGTGAAGTACCTGACCCTTGAGCTCCGCGCGGTAGCCGGTGCCAACCAGCTGGAGCGTCCTCGTGTAGCCCTCGGCGACCCCCTTCACCATACCGCCGATGAGCGCCCAGGTGAGCCCCTGGTAGCGCGCGCCGTCCCGACCCGGAACCGTCGGGGTGACCAGCACGTTGCCGGCGTCGACCTTGGCGGCGACACCCGGTGGGAGCGCCCGCTTGAGCGTACCCTTCGGGCCCTTCACCTCGATGGCGCCGTCCTTGACCGTCGCGGAGCAGCCCTTCGGCAGCGCGATCGGACGTTTCCCGACGCGGGACTGCTTGAAGCCCTCCGCCGTCGTGTTCGTATGAGCATGGGTCGTCATGGCGCTCACCACACCTCGCAGAGCAGCTCGCCGCCCACGCGCTGCTTGCGAGCCTCGCGGTCGGTCATGACCCCGCGGCTCGTGCTGAGGATCGAGATCCCCATTCCGGAGCACACGCGGTCGATGCGGTCGTGGCGCACGTAGACGCGGCGGCCGGGGGTCGAGACACGACGGATGCCGTCGATGGCCGACTGGCGGTCGCGCCCGTAGCGCATCACCAGGGTCAGGGTCTTGCGCTCGTCGCCCTCGCTGACGCGGACGTCGTCGAGGTAGCCCTCGGACTTGAGGACGGCTGCCACGTGCTGCTTCAGCTGAGAGTGCGGCATCTCGGCGCGGTCGTGGTGCGCGAGGGCCGCGTTGCGAATGCGCGTCAGCATGTCCGCGATCGGATCGGTCATCATGGGATCACCAGCTCGCCTTGATCACGCCGGGGATTTCCCCACGGAGCGCGAGAATACGGAGGCAAATCCTGCACAGCTCGAACTTGCGGTAGTAGCCACGAGCGCGGCCGCACACCTTGCAGCGACTGCGGTGGCGCACGGCGAACTTGGGCCTGCGGTTGAGTTTCGCGAACTGAGAAGCTCGGGCCATGGTTTTCCTCTACCAATCAGTTCGCGCGGAAGGGCATGCCGAGCTGCTGAAGGAGCGCTCGCCCCTCCTCGTCGGTGCGTGCCGTGGTCACGAAGCTGATGTTCAATCCCTTGATCGCGTCGATCTTGTCGTAGTTGATTTCGGGGAAGATGATCTGCTCGCGCAGGCCGAGCGTGTAGTTCCCCTTGCCGTCGAAGGCCTTGCGCGAGACACCCTTGAAGTCGCGGGTCCGCGGCAGCGCCACGCTGACCAGACGATCGAGGAACTCCCACATGCGCGCCCGACGGAGCGTCACCATGGCCCCGATCGGGAGGCCGGCGCGGAGCTTGAAGTTCGCGATGGCCTTCTTGGAGCGGGTCACGATCGGCTTCTGGCCGCTGACCGCGCGCAGCTCCTCGACCGCGGTGTCGATGATCTTCGGGTTCGCGACCGCGGCCCCGAGGCCCATGTTCACCACGATCTTCTGGAGGCGCGGGACCTGATTCGCGTTCTTGTAGTTGAACTGCTTGGTCAGGGCCGGGATGATCTCGCCCTTGTACTTCTCCATCAGGCGCGGTGCGACGACCTCGGTGGTGGAGACGACCGGGGTCGAGGTCGCGCCCGAGCCGGCCTCGCCGCCCTTGCGCTTCCCGCCCTTGTCGCCCTTCCCTGACTTCTCGGGGCGGTCGCCCTTCGGCTTCGCCTGCTGCTGCTCGCCCTTCGGCTTCTTCTCGTCCGCCATGACCGATTACTCCGCGACCACGGGGATCTCTGCCCCGCTCTTGGCCGCAATGCGAACCTTCTTGCCGCTCTCCAGCGTCTTGAACCGGACGCGTGTGCCCTTGCCCGACTCGGGGTCGACCGGCATCACCTTGCTGGCGTGAATGGCCTGCTCGCGCTCGAGGATCCCGCCCGACGGGTTGCGGGGGGTGGGCCTCATGTGGCGCTTGACCAGGTTGATTCCCTCGACGACCACGCGGTCCTCCTCACGGAGCACACGCATGACCTTCCCGGTCTTCCCCTTGTCCTTGCCGCTGATGACGACGACCGTGTCGCCCTTCCTGATCCGCGCGGCCATCACAGCACCTCCGGCGCGAGCGAGATGATCTTCATGAACTTCTTGGCGCGGAGCTCGCGCGCGACCGGGCCGAAGATGCGGGTCCCGATGGGCTCGCGCTCCTTGTTGATGAGCACGGCGCTGTTCTCGTCGAAGCGGATGTAGCTGCCGTCGGCCCGCGACATCTGGTGCCGCGTGCGGACGACGACCGCCTGCGCGACCTCGCCCTTCTTCACCTTGGTCCCGGGGAGGGCTTCCTTGACCGACACCACGATCACGTCGCCCACCTCGGCGTAGCGACGGCGCGAGCCGCCCAGCACCTTGATGCACTGCACGCGCTTGGCGCCGGAGTTGTCGGCCACTTCCAGGATCGTCCGCATCTGGATCATGGCGTCACTCCTCCACGAACTTCTTCACGAGGCGCGTCACGATGAAGCGCTTCTCGCGGCTGATGGGGCTGTGCTCCTGGATCTCGACCTCGTCGCCGGCCTTGAACTGGCCCTTCTCGTCGTGCGCCTTGTAGCGGGCACGCGAGCGGACGTACTTGCCGTAGAGCGGGTCTCGCCGGTGGCTGACCACCTCGACGACCACGGTCTTCTGCATCTTGGCGCTCACGACGCGCCCGATCATCTTGCGGCGGAAGCTGTGCTTCGCCTCGTGCTCCGCGTGCTGCTGACCGGCTCCGGCCGGCGCGTTCTGCGTCATGACTACTTCGCCTCGCTCTTCTGATTCGCCTTCGCGGACGACTTCTTCTTCGTGGCCTTCTCGGCCTTGGGCTCGACGGCCGCGGCCTTGACCTCGGCCTTGGGAGCGGCCTTCTTGGCGGGCTGCGCCGCATCCGGACCGCGCCCGAGCTCGCGCTCGCGCAGGAGCGTCGCGACCCGGGCCACGTCGCGCCGGGTCTTGCGCATCGCGCTCGTGTCGTCGAGGCGGTTGGTGAAGTTCTTCAGGCGGTTCTGGAAGACGTCCCGGGCGAGCGTCTTGTGGAGCTCGCGCAGATCTTCGACGGTCTTCTCGCGCAGATCGGAGGCCTTCATGCGATTTCTCCCCGGGCGAGGAACTTGAACGCGATGGGCAGCTTGTGCCCGGCGAGGCGGAAGGCCTCGCGCGCCGTCTTCTCGTCGACGCCCTGAAGCTCGTACATCACGCGGCCCGGGAGCACCTGGGCCGCCCACTCCTCGACGCCGCCCTTGCCGCCACCCATGCGGACTTCGAGGGGCTTCTTGGTGACGGGCATGTCCGGGAAGATGCGGATCCACAGCTTGCCGGCGCGCTTCACGTGGCGCGTGATGGCCATGCGCGCGGCCTCGATCTGCCGTGACGTGACGCGGCCCGGCTCCGTCGCCTGCATGGCGAAGTCGCCGAACGAGACGTCGCTGCCGCGGCGTGCGGTGCCGCGGTTGTTGCCCTTCTGGGCCTTCCGGTACTTGGTGCGCTTGGGCGAAAGCATCGATCAAGCTCCTGCGATCTGCGGGCGGCGATTGCGGCGCTGGAGCACCTCGCCCTTGAAGACCCAAACCTTGACGCCGATGATGCCGTACTTGGTCCGGGCCTCGGCCATGCCGAACTCGATGTCGGCGCGGAGGGTGTGCAGCGGAACGCGCCCCTCGCGGTAGGTCTCCACGCGGCTCATCTCGCTGCCGCCGAGGCGGCCCGAGCAGCGCACGCGGATGCCCTTGGCGCCGAACTTCATCGCCGTGGTCAGCGCCTTCTTCATGGCGCGGCGGAAGGCGACGCGGCGCTCGAGCTGGGTGGCGATGTTCTCGGCCACGAGCTGCGCGGCCGTCTCCGCCTTGCGCACCTCCTGGACGTCGATGAACACCTCGTTCTCGGTGAACGACTGGACGCCGGGGAAGAGCGTCTCGCCCTTGGCCGCCGTCTTCAGGTTACCGATCTTCAGCGTCTCGATGCCCTTGCCGCCCTTGCCGATGACCATGCCGGGGCGCGCGGTGAACACGATCACCTTGCACTTGTTCGCGGCGCGCTCGATCTCGACGCCCGCGATGCCCGCGTTCATGAGGTAATCCTTCACGGCGCGCTTGATGCGGATGTCCTCGTGGAGCCACTTTGCGTAGCTCTTGTCCTCGAACCACTTCGAGTTCCACGTCTTGATGACGCCGAGGCGGAAGCCGTACGGGTGGACTTTCTGGCCCATGGTTTTCTATCGCTCGCCGAGGATGATGGTGATGTGACTGAGGCCCTTCTGGACACGGGTCGCGCGGCCCATCGCGCGAGGCCTCCAGCGGCGCATGTGCTTGTTGGGCGCCTTGTCGACGAATGCCGTCTCGACGAACAGGGTGTCCACGTCGACGCCGGGGCTCTGGGTCTTGGCGTTGGCGACCGCGCTCTCGATGAGCTTCTTGACGATCGGCGCCGCGGACTTCTGCGTGAACTCGAGCAGCTGCAGCGCCTCGCCTGCCTGACGGCCGCGGACGAGGTTCACGATGACGCGGGCTTTACGCGGGCTGATCCGCGTGAACCGGGCGATTGCCTTGCTGACCATGGTCGGAGCCTCGTGGCGACCGTCGTACCCACGGGCATCGAGCCATCTGCTCGTGTGCGCGGGCCGTTACGGACGCCTCAATCGTTCGAAAGTGTTCCCGGCGCCAGAGGCCTGGCGCGCGGGGAGGCGTACCTTACGCGCGAAACTGCGTTTCGCAAGTGAAAAGCACGCCTTTCAGTACACGACTTGCTTCTCTGGCCTACTTCTTGGCGGGTGCAGCCGCCGGCTTGGCCGCGGCGGGGGCCGCGGGCGCTGCCCCACCGGCGACCTTGCCCTTCTTGTCGCCGGAGTGGCCGTGGAAGGTGCGGGTCGGGGCAAACTCCCCCAGCTTGTGCCCGACCATGTTCTCCGTCACGAAGACCGGAACGAACTTCCGGCCGTTGTGGACGGCGAACGTGAGCCCGACGGCGTCGGGGGTGATGGTGCTGCGGCGCGACCAGGTCTTGATGACCTTCTTGCTCTGGGCAGCCTGAGCCGCAGCGATCTTCTCGGCGAGGTGACCGTCGACGAACGGGCCCTTCTTTACCGAACGAGCCATGTGCTTTTAACCCTTCTCCCCGCGGCGCTTGATGATCATGCCGTCGGTTCGCTTGTTGTTCCGCGTCTTGAGGCCCTTCGCGAGCTGACCCCATGGCGAGCACGGGTGACGGCCACCGGAGGTCCGGCCTTCGCCGCCGCCCATGGGGTGGTCGACGGGGTTCATGGTGACGCCGCGGTTGTGCGGGCGGCGTCCGAGCCAGCGCGAGCGTCCAGCCTTGCCCAGCGAGATGTTCGCGTGGTCGGGGTTGGACACCTGGCCGACGGTGGCGTGGCAGTCGAGGTGGATCATGCGCACCTCGCCCGAGGGCAGGCGGACCTGCGCGTAGTCGCCGTCCTTGGCCATGAGCGCCGCCGCCGAGCCGGCGGAGCGCACGAGCTGGCCGCCCTTGCCCTTCTTGAGCTCGATGTTGTGGATCATCGTGCCCAGCGGGATGTAGCGGAGCGTCATCGAGTTGCCGGGCTTGATGTCGGCGTTGCGGCTCGAGACGATCTTGTCGCCCACCTTCATGCCGTCGGGGGCGAGGATGTAGCGCTTGTCGCCGTCGACGTAGTGCAGGAGCGCGATGCGCGCGGTGCGGTTGGGATCGTACTCGATGGTCGCGACGACGGCGGGGACGCCGATCTTGTTCCGCTTCCAGTCGATGATGCGGTAGCGCTGCTTGTGCCCGCCGCCGCGGAACCGCGAGGTGATGCGGCCGTAGTGATTGCGGCCACCGGTGCTCGTCTGGTGCTCGACCAGCTTCTTCAGCGGCTCGGTGTCCTTCGAGACTTCCTTGAAGTCCGACACCGAGTAGTACCGCCGCGCCGGCGAGGTCGGCTTGAAGTTCTTGACTCCCATGACTCAGGTTCCTTCGGCCGTCGAATCGGCGAAGAAGTCGATGGAGTCGCCCTCTTTGAGGGTGACCACGGCCTTCTTCCAGTTCTGCGTCTTGGCGTAGCCGCGCCCCATGCGCCGGTCCTTGCCGCGGAAGATCATCGTGTTGACGTCGGTGACCTTCACGTTGAAGAGCTTCTGTACGGCGTCCCGTATCTCCACCTTGTTCGCGGCGCGCGCGACCTCGAAGACGACCTGGTTGTGCTGCTCGCGCAGCAGGGTCGCCTTCTCGGTGAGGATGATGGGCCTGCGGATGATCTGCTCGGGGGTCATTTATGCACCTCCGTTTCCGGAGCGTTCACCGTGCGAGGCCGACTGCTTGAGGCAGCGGGCCTCCACGGCCTTGGCAGCGTTCTTCGAGAGGATGAGCGTGTCGTACCGGAGGAGGTCGTAGACGTTCAACCCCTCGGGCGGGAGGAACTGGTGCTCCTTGCAGTTGCGGATCGAGAGGCGGAGCTTCTCGTTGTCCTGCGAGTCGACCACCAGGGTCTTGTGGTTGGCCTTGAGCGCGCCCAGGGCCTCGACCAGCTTCTTGGTCTTGACCTCGCCGAGCTCGAAGCTGTCCACCACCAGGAGGCGACCCTCCTTGCCGAACTTGCTGAGCGCGGCCGTGAGCGCCAGGGCGCGCACGCGGCGCGGGGGCTCGTAGCTCCAGTCGCGCGGACGGGGCGGGTGCGCCTGGCCGCCGCCGACGAAGATGGGGGCGCGGATGGAGCCGTGACGAGCCCGGCCGGTCCCCTTCTGCTTGTAGAGCTTCTTCGTGCTGCCGCTGACCGCGGAGCGGTTCTTGGCGCACTGGGTGCCCTGCCGCTTGGACGCGAGCTGCGCCTTCACGACCTCGTAGAAGAGGTGCTCGCGCACCTCCGTGCCGAACACCTCGTCGGCCAGGTCGATCGAGCCGACCTTCTCGCGTTTCATGTTGAAGACGTCGAAAGTTGCCATCTCTCGCCTCCGCTAGCTCTTGATCTCGACGTCGACGCCCGCTGAGAGATCCAGCTTCATCAGTGCGTCCAGCGTCTGCTGGGTCGGGTCGAGGATGTCGAGGAGCCGCTTGTGAGTGCGGATCTCGAACTGCTCGCGCGACTTCTTGTCCACGTGCGGGCCACGAAGAACCGTGTACCGAGCCAGGTGCGTGGGCAGCGGGATGGGTCCCGCCACGCGCGCACCGGTGCGCTTCGCCGTCTCGACGATGTCGTTGGCCGACTTGTCGAGCAGCTGGTGATCGAATGCCTTGAGGCGGATGCGAATCTTCGTGGTTGCGGCCATGGGGTTTCCTTACGCCAGGATCTTGGTGACGATGCCGGCGCCGACGGTGCGGCCGCCTTCGCGGATGGCGAAGCGCTGCTGCTCCTCGAGCGCCACCGGCGTGATCATCTCGATGGTCATCTTCGTGTTGTCGCCCGGCA
>Ga0326727_10000457_pt1 | contig 168440 bp, 145 predicted proteins | sample MB2enrmetagenome_FD_207643 | JGI IMG/M metagenome (GOLD analysis project Ga0326727, IMG submission 207643) | Lab enriched peat soil microbial communities from McLean, Ithaca, NY, United States - MB29MY | ecosystem: Environmental > Terrestrial > Soil > Wetlands > Peat | place: USA: New York... | reverse complement strand
CACGGCCTGCCTGAGCCTCCCGTCGTGGAAAGCGGCCTCAAGCCGGCCGATGGTATAGGATTCTTTGCCAGCCCGATGCGAAAGCAGGCGTTCGGCCGTGAAGATGCGGCCGGTAACCGGCGGCGTCTCCCCGGTTTGCGCGAGCAAACCGCCGCCGGCGTCGTAAAGACGGAGCCAGAGCAGATCGCTGTTTTGGGCGTAGCCGCGAAAAAGTCTCTCGATCGTCTCCTGGTCGAACTCCCAGACCGGCCCCGTCAGTTCGGCGGCTTGCGAGGTGACAAAGTGCTCCAGCCTGGTGCGCAGATCCTCCTCGGCCTGATTGGCTAATTTAGCCGAGAAAAAGAGGTAGATCACCGTGGCCACGGCCAGGGACACGGCCAGGGCGGGCAGGAGAATCTTGGTCGCCAGCCCGATTCGCAGGCGTTTGACAAAATCGGGTACCAACGAAGTCACGACAAAGTCCTTGCCTACCGGTTTTCCAGCGCCTGAAGTTTTTCGTCGATATCATCCAGCCGCCGCAGGCGCTCCTCGGGATCGATCGCGTCGTTTGTCAGAACGCGGGAACGCTGGCGACCCAGTTCGATGATCCGGATCGGGGTCAGTTGCCGGTTGTCCGATTCCCTGAAGCCGGATCTGGCCATGGCCGCCAGGACCGCCGTCTCGTTGGCGAGGCGGCCTGGTGATTTGCCAGGCGAAGGGCGGCCGTAATCCAAGAGAAATGTCCGAATCTTGGCCTTGAGTTCGCCCGGCAGGTCGACGCGCCAGACGATCGGATCGGAGGGGATCGGCGGAGACGTCCAGATGATTTTGACTTCCCGGCTTCTATTCGGATGGCTGGCCAGAAAGCGTTCAAGATCGACGCTGTTGCTCGTGGCCACGTCGATGCGTCCCTCGGCCACCCCCAGGAAATTGTTTTCATGGTTGTTTTGGAGCACCCGTTTAAAAATTTCTCTGGGATCGAGCCCTCTGGAGGTGAAGAGATAATATCCGGGAATCACGTGTCCGGAGGTGGAGTTTATGTCCCCGTCGCCGAAGCTGAGTTCGGCGGCTTTGGCAAAGACGTCTTCCACGTTGGCCAGGTTCGAGCGGGAGCCCGCGATGAGGTGGGAGAAATATTCGGTGCGGCCGTCCTTATCCACGATCTGGAAGGCAACTTCTCCCCCGGATCGGTCCACGGCCTCGATTGCGGATGCGTTGCCCAGCCAGGCGATTTGGACCGCGCCCGACTTCATGGCCCAGATCACCCCGGCGTAATCGTCGTACACATGAGCTTCAACCTTGATGCCGAGGCGCTGCCCCATATCGTCGAGCAACGGGCGCCAATAGCCGGTCACGGCCTCGGCCGAGGCAGTGGAAATAAGTCCAAAGCCCAAGTTCTGCGCCGCGGCCTGGGTCTGGGCCGCAAGCAAACCGGCACACGCCAAGGACAGAAATGTCAAAAAGAGCAATATTTTTCGCATAGGCGCAAGATATTATCAGAAAATCTTCTCCCGTGGCGATCGACACGCATTTGTCAACGAAATGTCACTGGCCTTCTCAACCCCGGAGGGGCTAAAAATAAAAAAAGAAAATGCATGACAGTGGGGGGCCCGGGGAGGGGAAATGAACGAAAACCTTATCGATTCATCGATCATGTTCAAGCACATGCTCGATCAGAATAAATCGCTGGCCGGCAAGGCCGTCAAGGTCAGGCCGCGCATCGCCTCGCTCATCGAACTCACGGTGGGCCGCCAGAAGGCGCGGGTCGGCTTGATCACCCTGCAACTTGCTGATTTTCATATTAAATTCGCCGGGATCGGGATGGAAGCCGGCATGCAGTGCCTGGATATCTGCCTGGACGAGGCGGTGGCGCATTTCGATACTTTTTTCCCGGATTGCAAGATCATCTTCATCCAGGAGGCTTCGCCCGGCGACTACGTATTGATGTTCGAGCATCCGGCGCAAGACCAGGACGAGCTGTTTTGTCCCTATCTGGCTTACCGCGCCGCGGTGGCCCGGTCGGTCTCCGGGCGGGTGCAGCTTTTGACCGGAGCGGGCCTGGAGCTTTTTGTCGGGTTCGCTTGTTTGGAACGCGGGGAGGACGTCAAATCGAACACGGCTCTGTTTTCCGCCGTGTGCAAATCCAAGCGGCTGGCTCAAAAGAAAATCGATGCGGCCGTGTATCCCTCGAAAACGGAATTCAACGCCATGCTCTCCCAGGGCTTGACCGGCGTAGTGTACCAACCGGTGGCCGACCTGACCAACGGCCTGATCATCGGGTGGGAGGCTTTTGCCCGCAGCCAATCGGGCATTCCCATTCTGGACGCCCTGCGGCTTTTCGAGTTGACCGGTTCGACCGACAAGGCCATGGAACTTGAACGCGGCCTGTGGCGTCTGACCCTGGACGGAGTGGGCAAATTGCAGTCCCGCCAGAAGCTGTTCATCAACGTCAGCCCGGCTTGCCTGGCCGACCCGCATCACCATCCCGGGGAGTTCGCCAAGCTGGCCGGGGATTACGACCTGGAACCCCATAACATCGTACTCGAATTTTCCGAAAAGCTTTCTCCCGGCGAGCTGGCCTCCCTGCCGGAACGGCTCGACGCCTACCGCGCGCTGGGCTTTCTGACGGCCATCGACGACGTGGGCGCAGGGCATTCCAACATGATGTTTTTGGCCCGTTTCCGGCCTGATTACATCAAAGCCGACATCTCCCTGGTCCGGGACGTCGATACCAACCCCTTCAAGCGGGTGATGGTCGAGACCTTGGTGCTCATGGCCGAAAAGAGCGGGGCCAAGGTCATCGCCGAGGGCGTGGAGACCGAACTGGCCTTAAGCTCCCTGGTGTCCATGGGCGTGCATGCCGGTCAAGGCTACCATCTGGGCGCGCCCGCCTTTCCCAAGCCCGACAACCCGGTGCACATCCCGCCCAAGGCCAGTTTCAGCCAAGCCACGGCCGGGGAATGGAAATGCTCCTCGCCGGTGGGCGACCTGACCACCCCCTGCCTGATCATGGAATCCGACAAACTGATCAGCGACGTCAAAAAGCTCTTGGCCGACAAGCCGCCCATGAGCAGCGTGGTCGTGGTCGAGGGCGACAAGCCGGCCGGACTGCTCATGAATTACAGCCTGGACAAAGCGCTTTCCGCCAAATTCGGAGTGGATCTCTACCACAGGAAGCGGGTGGTCAAGCTCATGGACGCCAATCCGCTGTGCGTTGAGTTCGGCATGCCCATCGAAGAGGCCGCCAGACTGGCCATGAACCGGGGAGCGGCCAAGATTTACGACGACATCATCGTCACCCGGGACGGTTCGCTCATCGGCACGGTCTCGGTGCAAAAGATGCTCGACAGCCTGGCCAAGGTTCAGGTCGAGTTGGCCAAGGGCTCAAACCCCTTAAGCGGGCTGCCCGGCAATGTGGCCATCGAGCGCGAATTCAATCGTCGGGCCAAGGACGCCATTCGCTCCAGCATGGTCTATGTCGATCTCGACAACTTCAAGGTCTACAATGACGTCTACGGTTTCAACCAGGGCGACAAGGTCATCCTGCTCACCGCCCAGGTGTTGCGCGACGCCGTCAATAGCCACGGCGCGCCGCAGGATTTCATCGGCCACGTGGGCGGGGACGACTTCGTGGTCATCTCGGCCAAGGATGTTTCCGACGCCATCGCCGCCGCGGTCATCGAATCCTTCGCCGAAGAGGTGCCCAAGCTCTACACCAAGGAGGATCGGGACCGGGGGTATATCTGCGGCAAGAGCCGCGAAGGCGTGGAGCAGTGCTTTCCGCTGATCACCGTGTCCATCGGCATATTGGATTGCGATTTCCAAACCACGGTCACTTTTGAGGAACTCAGCCACCGGGTGGCCGAGGTGAAGAAATTCGCCAAGTCCAAGCCGGGCAATTCCGTGGTGCATGATCGCCGCGTCCCGCTCGGGGCCACCCCGGCAAATTCGGTTGCGGCGGTCGGTAAATAATCGCCGCCTAGGGCAAATCTCCCGGCGAGCGTCCCGTCCCGGGGAGGCCCGCCCCGGGTTTTTCTTTTGCCGCACGAAGTTGTTCCCTGATGCGGCAGACCCCGCACAGCTCCAGGTTGGAGGGCGCGCCGCAGACGAGGCAGTCCCGCAGCGGCTCCCGTTGCGCGTGCGCGAGAGGCGCGAAGGCGGTTTTGCCGTGGGTCAGGAAGTGTTCGTAAAAGGCTGTTTTCGAGCCCGGACTGTGTTCCTCCAAATCTTCCCAGAGCTTTTTGTGGCCGGTGAAGCTGGCCCCGTGGCTGTAGGGGCAGGGAGCCGTGCCGTGGCGCAGGCCCTGCAGGAAGCAGTAAGCGGCGGTCTCGAATTCGCTTAACCGGAACAGCGGTTTGACCTTGCGCGCGAATTTGCCCGCCGCCGGCATCAGCGGCCCTTGCGTGCCCAGGTAGTCGCGGTCCCAGCGCAAGGTGTTGGCGAAGAGTCGGGCCACCTCGTCGTCGAGGTTATGCCCGGTGGCCAGGACGTCGTAGCCTTCTTCATAAGCGATTTTATTCATGTAGTGGCGTTTGATTTTGCCGCACACCGAGCAGATCGGCCGCTTGACCGCGGCTTTGACCTCGGGAATGGCCAGGCCCATTTCCTCGGGATCGACCACGCGCAAGGTAAAACCGTGCTCGGCGCAAAAAGCGGCGACGATCTCGCGCGCCGGGCCGGAAGAGTTCGGGATGCCCAGGTCGAGGTGCAGGGCGGTGACGTTGTAGCCCTGGACCGCGAGCTGATGGATCAGGGCCAGGGAATCCTTGCCGCCCGAGACCGCCACTAATATTTTATCCCCGTGATCAAAGAGCTTGTGGCCATGGATGGCGCGTTCGACCTGCCGGGCGAAGTAGGCGGTGAAACACTCCGGGCAAAAGGCGGTGTGGTGGCTGGGCAGGGCCACGGCGGCGGTTTGCTTGCAGACGCGGCATTTCACGGCTTATCCCCGCGAGGTCACGCCGCGCACCAGGATTTCGTCGCCGTAGCGCAGCTTGCGGTCCTGGGTCAACAGTTCCCCGCCTCGGATGACCAGCACTTGCGATTGCCGCTTGCCGACCTTATGAAGAAGCTGCAAGACGGTGTTGAGCTTGTCGAAGGCCAGGGTTTGGCCCTCGGATTCGAGGTGGACGGTGATCATGGTTTACGGCCTTGGATCGCGGCGATTTTGTCGCTTGCATGCTATCCCAGGGGCGCGGCCTTCGCAAGCGGGCGGCGCGTTCTCATGGAGCGCGCGGTGAGAAGTTTCGCGCAACTCTTCGCCCGGTTCGCGGCCAGGCCCAAAGTCGGGCGCAAGCTCAGGCTCGCCTCCTTATGGCGCGAGTGGCCGCGGCTTTTCGCCGATGCGCCCTTTGATTTAGGCCAGCCCTTGGGCGGGCGCGACCGGGTGCTCGTGGTCGGGGTCGAGGACCCGATGGCCATGCAGGAACTCAGTTTCGCGCGCTTGGACATTCTTGAGCGGGCGAATGCATTTTTAGGTGAACAATGCTTTGACAAGGTCCGTCTCGAACTGATACACGGGCAAGCTTCCTTGGGCACGACCCGAGTTTTCCCGGGCGCTAAGCCGCCCGCCCCCGTGGCTCTGCCTCGGGTCGGGGGACTGGATTTGCCCCGGGACACCCCAATCGGCCGGTGCTATGCGAAATATGTCGCGCTGGCGGCCGGGGGGCCGGGGGAGAGCGCCCCAGGGATACGTATGAAGGAGAATGGACAATGAGCGATGAAATCGAAGTCACGGTAGAACTCAAAAAGCCTTTGGACAAGATGACCGCGAAAGAGCTTCGCGACGTGATCATCAACCAGATGCCGATGATCTCCGGCGCCTCGGGCATGGGCAAGGACGAATTGGTCGCCGCGATCAAGGGCGCCCTCGGCATCACCGAAGAAGGCCCGAAAGTTTCGCCCTACAAGACGCAAATTTTCGCCATCAAGGCCAAGGTCAAGGACTTGCGGGTGAAGAAGGTTGAGCTCGCCGCGAGCGGTTCGCGCAAGGACGTGGAAATTCTGCGTCGCAAGATCAACAAGCTCAAGAAGCGCACCCGGCGTTTGGCGGCCGTGTAGCGGGCAATGTCCGGCCTCCCCTTGACAAGGGAAGCCTGGCAATTTAGAGGGCGGATTCGTTTTTGTCCGCTGGGGGATCGTCTAGCGGCAGGACTATGGACTCTGACTCCATCAACCTAGGTTCGAATCCTAGTCCCCCAGCCAATTTGAATTTGTCCCCATCGTCTAGCCTGGTCCAGGACATCGGCCTTTCACGCCGGTAACAGGGGTTCAAATCCCCTTGGGGACGCCAAGCTCGTTCAAAGGGTTGCGATAACAATCGCAGCCCTTTTTTTTTACTATTCTACTTTTCCGACCCTATCTCCAAACGCTGGATCCACTCTGGCGAGGCGCGCCCGCAGTCCGGATCAGTCGTCGGTCCAGTGGGCCTTGGCTGCGGCGTAGGGCGTGACCGGGGTTGCGAAGCGCTTGTCGCAACGCACGTCCACCAGATACGCCCGCCCCGAGGCCAGAGCCGTCTCGAAGGCGGGCTGAAGGTCGCCTGGCCGCTCCACCGTGGCGGCCTCAAGCCCCAGACCCCGGGCCACGGACGCCCAGTCCCTGCCGGGGATCTCAGTCAGCGCGGCAGGCCCCGGCCCTTGCAGGTGCGAGCGGAGCCAGACGTTGCCCAGGGCCTGGTTGTTGATCACCACGTACACCACCGCCAGACCGTAGCGGGCGGCGGTGTGCATTTCCAAGCCGTGCATGAGCATGCACCCGTCGCCCGTGACCACGGCCAACGGCAGGTCCGGGCGGGCGGCCTTGATCCCGCAGGCGGCAGCGATCGCCCAGCCCATCGGACCGATATTGGTGGCGGAGAAATAGGTCCTGGGAGCGTAAGATTGCCAGTAATGGCCGCAAAAAGCCCGGTGCGCCCCGGAATCCACCACCAGCGCCCCGTGGCGCGGCATGGCCCGGCGCAGCTCGGCAACCACCCGGGCGGGGTGCAGCGGGACGGCGTCGCTCTCCGCATCACCCGGATTGTAGCAGCGGGGGCCGAGCGCCCGGATGCGCTCAAGCCACAGCCCGCGTCCGGGGATCGCCTGTTCGAGCTTTGCCTGGCGCGGCCCGTCCGCGCGCAGCAAGGCGCGTAATATTTCGCCGCAATCCCCGTTCAATGGCGCTTCGGCGGGCCAGGTCCGGCCGATGACCCTGGGATCGATGTCGGCGTGGATCAACGCCTTGGAAGGCAGCATCTTGCGGTTCCAGAACAGGGTGTCGCGCTGGGAAAGCCCCGAACCAAGGACGAAAAGGACCTCCACCTCGCCCGAGGTCAGGCCCTCGACAGCGTGGCGATGGCCGGCGTAGCCGAACACGCCCAGCGACAAGGGGTGGTCTTCCGGAAAGACACCCTTGGCCCTAAGCGTTGTCGCCACCGGGACTTCGTACTTTTCGGCGAAACGGAGGAGGTGGCCCGCGCTTTCGGATTTCTCCACGCCCGCGCCGGCCAGGATGGCGACGCGCTCCGGGGCCTTTTCGTCCCCGGGCGGCGCCAGGATGTCCAGGGCACGCATCAGGGTTCCGGGATCGAACAGGCGGGGGCGATACAGGGATGCGTCCAGCGGGGTCCAGGGCGCGGTCACGTCTCCGCGCTGGATGTCCGTGGGCAGGCTTAGATGGACCGGGCCCTGGGAGCCGGCCAGCATGGCCGTGAGCGCCGCGCGCAGGTGATGTCCGACGAGGTGGATGTTTTCCACCGCCAGGGATTTGCGCACCGCCGGGCCGAGCATGGCCAGGTCGCTGAGCGTCGCCTGGGAGCAGTCCTGGAAGCCGCCGCGCCCCTCCCAGTTGGTGGGCACCTCGCCGGAGACGATGAGCACCGGCGAGTTGTCGCTGGAGGCGGCCACCACGCCGGTCAGGGTGTTGGTGACGCCCGGCCCGCCGATGCACAGGCAGGCGCCGAAACGGCCCGAGGCCCGAGCATAGCCGTCGGCCATGCAGGCCGCACCGCCTTCATGGGCCGCGACCACCGCGGTGAGCCCCGGTGTGCCGGTCAGATCATCAAGAAAGGGATCGATAAGCCCCCCCGGAACGAGAAAGGCATGGGTAAGCCCCTCCCGCGCCAAAGCTTCAAGGAAGTACGTCGTGGTCTTCATGCCTCCTGCCTCCCGGTTCCTTGTCCGTTCCCCCCGCCTCCAGGGCCGAACGGCGGCCGCTCGCCCTCGGGCAGCGGGATGTCGAAGGCGAAGATCACGCCCGCGATCATGGCGTAGAATCCGCACAGCACCACCAGTTCCACCACCCCTTTGACACCGTACGCCTTTTCGAGCGCGGCCTGGACCGGCTCCGGCAGCGAGCGCCTGGCCAGGGCGTGGCCGGCCGCTCGAAGTACCGCCTGCTGGGTGGCATCAAGTCCTTGAGGAGATCGCCCTAAGCGCAAATCCTCAAGGATTTCGCCGGAAATGCCGGCCTGGCGTGCCGCCGGGACGTGCTTCACCCATTCGTAGGCCGCTCCCATGTTGCGGGCGCAGGCTAGGATCGCCAGTTCGCGCGCGGCAGGCGGCAGGGCGCTGCCTTCGAAACGAAGATAGGACCCCAGGGCGGCCACCTTTTCGAGCAGGGCGGGATGGTTGAGCAGGGTCTGGTACATGCCGTCGATGCGCCCTCGCTCGGCCGTCAACTGCTCATGAAGGGCGCGGGCGGCGGGAGGAAGTTCGTCGTATAGGGGCAAGGGGAGGCTGGCCATGGCGGCTCCTTTTGGGGAAAACCCCCGGCTGGGCGGCTGGTCCGGTCGAGGGACGGTTTACCACGTTTCCTTGCGCCCTTGCCGGCAATGTAAGGCAATACGTATTCGCCTAAGCCAAGAGCGGCCTGGAGTCAAAAACCGGATTCCCTCTCCGCTAGGTCGGCCGGAACTCACGCGGCAACGCATCCAGGAAGTCCAACGTGTCGAATTTTGCGGCGTCCATTTGTTCGTCCCCCTGCTTTCGCTTGGTATCCTAAGGGAGGTAGCCTGATTTTTCAGGACAGGCACGGGGTGAAAGTTTGGCGGGAGATGGTGATGATGGCTGGGGGTCGAGATAAAAAGCGGCGATAGTGGCTAAATCAGCGCCGATAACGCTGGATTCTCTGCGGTCGGAGCGGAAGAATCCGAGGCGATTGGGCGGCCAACTCTCGGACACCCCGGTCGGGGTCGTCGTCGGACCGTGGCCCACACGCTTGTCCACACCACCACCGGCAACTCTGGCATTTTGGGAACTTGGGGAGCAAGAAAAATCGAAGTATATGAAGGTGTTTGACAGGTGTATATAGACGGCTCGGCCACTTTCACGCCGGTAACAGGGGTTCAAATCCCCTTGGAGACGCCAAGCAATTCAGCGGTTTACGCGATAAGCGTAAGCCGCTTTTTCGTTGGTCCACACCTTGTCCACATCTCCCTCTTTTGGAGAGGAGATTCAGCCGATGATTAAGCGGGTCGATCCGGATATGGATGACCTTGTCCGATCCAAGACAGCGGCCAACGTTTTATCGGTTCGATTCCTCCTTTTTTACCCTCTCATGGCTTTTGTGATGCCGGCGATATTCCTTGGGCCACGCTTTACTTGCACCCCCCAATATGGTTCTAGGATACGAAGCGTTGAAATTGCCCGTTCATGAGATTTTTTATGGCAAGTTAAATCTCAACAATCACAATTTCATTCGGAGAGGTAATCATGAAGAAAACGACCCGGTTTCGCCAACTGATCAACGATCCCGAAATCCTGATGCTTCCCGTGGCTCATGACGGACTTTCCATCCTCACCATCGCTCAAGCCGGTTTCAAAGCCACGAGCGTGGCCGGGTATGGGTCGGCCGGAAGTGTTCTGGGCCAGCCGGACATCAGCCTGATCAGCTCCACGGAAATGCTCACCCATTACGCCAACCTGATCGCCCGGGTGGACCTGCCCGTCATGGTCGACATCGACACCGGCTTCGGCGACGTCAACAACGTCATCCGCACGGTGCGCCAGGTCGAGCAGATGGGTGCGGCCGCCCTGTTCATCGAGGACCAGACCTACCCCAAGCGCTGCGGACACATGAACGGCAAGTCCGTGGTCGACGTGGAGGAATACCTGCCTAAGCTTAAGGCCGCCCTGTGGGCCCGCCAGGATCCGGATTTCGTCATCATGGCCCGCACCGACTCTTTTGCCGTCTACGGCCTGGACGAGGCCATCCGCCGGGCCAAGCTCTACGCCGAGGCAGGAGCGGACATGGTCTTCATAGAGGCCGTGACTTCAATCGAGGACATGCGCCGGGTCAATGCCGAGGTCGGCGTGCCCAGCATGGCCAACATGATCGAGGGCGGTAAAACGCCCTTTCTCACCACCCGCGAACTCCAGGAGTTGGGCTACGCCTGCGTATGCTACCCCTGCGCCTCGGTGTATACAGCCGCGCGAGCCCTTCAAAATTGGGCCGGCTACCTTAAAGCCCACGGCACCACGACCGGCTTCGCCACGCATGAGACCATGATGGATTTCGAAGAGTATTTCCGATTCATCGGTGCCGAGGCCATCCGGGAACGGGAGAAGCAGTTTTCCGACAAGTAACCGACAAGTTCATGCCGGGGCCGTTGCCCCCAACGGCCCCGGAAACGCCAGGCCGAGATGGATCCACTCCATCTCCTTGAGGCGGTACTGGCGGATGTGTTGGTAACCTCAACAGGCGCCACGCGTCACCGCCTCTCCAAGCTTCACGAGATGCGCCGCCTTGTCCGCCGGGAGGGCCTGCGTTCCCATTGGGTATTCCCGGCCGAGGAAAACGTACTTTTGCTGCCCCAGCCGGTGGTATGCCAGCAGTTCGTGCCGGAGGCCGGGCACTTCGCGCAGGAATTTGGCAATGGCGGTCACATCCTCTTCGGTATCGTTGAAGCCGGGGACGAGCGGCGTGCGCACCAGGATCGGCAACTCCGGGAAGGCCTTTCTGGCGGCCAGCAGATTGCCCAGGATTCGCTCGTTGGACACGCCCGTGAATTCCCGGTGCTTGGCGTCGTTCAGGCTCTTGATGTCGTACATGAGGGCGCCGAGCAGAGAGCAGGCCTCCAAAAGCGTCTGCTCCTGGACCAGCCCGCAGGTCTCGACGGCGGTGTCGATGCGCCTGCGTCGCGCCTCCCGCAGGAGGGCCAGGGTGAATTCGGGTTGGGCGAGCGGCTCGCCTCCGCTGAGCGTCAGCCCGCCGCCGGAGCGGGCATAGAACAGGCCGTCCTGCTCCACGACGCGTAGCGCCTGGTCCACGGACGTGCGTTTGCCGTAGGTGATCAAGGCCTGGGACGGGCAGGCCAGAGTACAGGCCATGTCGCCCTGGCAGCGCGCTCTGTCGATGGAGACGGCGCCGTTCCCGTCGCGGGAGATGGCCCCGGCCGGACAGGCGTCCAGGCAGCGTCTGCACCCGGGGACGGACAAGCACTTGTTGGCGTTGTAGGCCAGCTCCGGGGCCGAAGATTGCGATTCGGGATTGCTGCACCAGCGGCAGGCCAGGGGGCACCCCTTGAGAAAAATGATCGTCCGGATGCCCGGGCCGTCATGCACGGAATATTTCTGGATATTGAATACGCTGCCTTCCATTGACCGGTCGTGCGCTGGCGACATGTTTCACTCCGCTCGCAACAATGATTCGTGAACCGCGGCAGCCTTGCCGGGGTCGCCAGGGTGGCCGGCGGGGAGGCCCGAAGCCCTCCCCGCCGGAAAAACCCGCTGTCAAAGCTATTACTTGGAGCGCAAAGTTTTTAACTTTGCGCTCCCGCGGCGTGTCGCCACGGGGCACGCCGCGGGCGTGCCCGTACTTATAAATGGGAGCACAAAAATAAAGATGTTTTTTGCTTCCATTACTATATGCCGCCGTGCTCGGTGCGCGCGATCAGGTCGTTTTGCAGGTCGGGAGAGAGGTCCACGAAGTAGGCGCTGTAGCCCGCGATGCGGACGATGAGGCTGCGGTACTTCTCCGGGTCCATCTGGGCCGCCAGCAGCGTCGCGCGATTGACCACGTTGAACTGCACGTGCCACAGCTTCAGGTCGCAGAACGTGCGGATAAAGGAAACCAGCTTTTGCGTGCCGGCATCCCCTTCAAGGCATTTGGGCGTGAACTTGATGTTTAATAATCTCGCCGCGCGCTCCCGGAATCCGTAGTTTTTGGAATTGAAGTTGGACAGCATGACGGCGGTGGGGCCGTTGACGTCCGCGCCGTGGGAGGCCGACGAGCCGTCGGAGAGCGGCGTCCATGCCTTGCGGCCGTTGGGCGTGGCGCTGACCACCCGGCCGAAGGGGACGTGCGAGGTGAAGGGCACGTAACGCACGTCGTTGTGGGTGCCCAGCTCTCGGGAGTAAGTGTGCGCGTACTCGACCGACAGGGTGTCGATGTCACGGGCGATCGAATCGGCATACTCGTCGTTGTTGCCATAGCAGGGAGCGTGCTTGAGCATCTGGCGCACATCCTCTTTGCCCTCGAAGTTGCACTCCAGCGCCTCGAGGACCTCGGCCATGGTCAGCCTTTTTTCCTCGAAGACCAGCTTCTTGATGGCGGCCAGGGAATCGACGACCGTGCCGTAGCCGATGTACTCGAAGTAGCCCAGGTCGATGCCTCCTTCGATCTTCGGGGTGTGCAGGTCGAGGCAGTGCTTCATGCACAGGTCGTGCAGGGCCGAACCCACGGGTTGGGCGAAGTGGCGCGGCCGTAGATTGATGATGATGTGCTGCTGGATGAAGGCGGTCTTCAGAAACAGCAGGTGCTGGGCCACGTAGGCGTTCCAGAGGTCCTCCCAAGACTTGAAGAGGCGCGGGTCACCCGTCTCGACGCCGAGCCGCCTGTCGCCGTACTTGCGCATGCGGCCGTTGTTCAAGGCCATCTCCAGGGCCGAGGCGAAGTTGATGTAGGCGCCGCCGCTGGTATATGTGTCGCGGTTGGGCATGCGGGCCTCGGAGCAGCCGGACACGGCGTAGTCGTAGGCCTCCTCGAAGGTGGCGCCCTTGGAGACGTAGAGCGGAATGACCTCCTCGTCGTTGATGAGCTTCGGGAATCCCGAGCCGTCTTTGATGGTTTCGGCAACTTCCCAGAGATACCGCTCCGGCGCGCGGGAGTGGATGCGCGCGGCGAGATCCGGGTAATGCAACGGGAACTCGCGCTTGGAACGCAGGAAGAGGTAGGTCAGCTCGTTGGTCGCGTCCCGACCGTCGCGGGTCTGCCCGCCGACGGTCACGGCCTCCCAATGGGCATAGCCTTCGTTGAAGGCGCCTCCCGTGGGCGAGATGTACAGGTCGATGAACTGGGCCATGCCCACGTACATGCACTCGATGAGTTCGACGGCGTCATCCTCGCTCAGCCGACCCTGCTCCAGGTCCTTCTTGTAAAAGGGGTGGAAGTACTGGTCCATGCGGCCGTTGGAGATGATGGTGCCGGTCTTCTGCTCCAGGCGGGAGAACATCTGAGTGAACCACTGCGATTGCACCGCCTCGTGGAATGTGCGGGCGGGATGCTCGGGTACCCGCGAGCAGATCTCCGCCATGGTCTGCAACTCCTGCTTGCGCACCGGGTCTGGCTCGCGGTCGGCCAGGCCCAGGGCCAGGACGGCATGGCGGTTGGCCCAGAGCACGATGGCGTCGCAGGCAATGACGATGGCTTCCAGGAACGGACGCCTCTCGACATTGTCAATGGGGCTGTATGGGTCCAGCTTCTCCAGCTTGGCCAGGGCTTCCGCCTTGATCCCACTAAAACCTCTCGTGAGCACCTTCTCATAGTCGTGCACCCACTGGATGGACGACCGAAACGAGGAGGTTTCGTTGACGATGAACCGGGAGATGAGCCCTTCCGGATCGTCGTAGGTCAGCTTGTGCACATCCGGAGGCAGGGCGGCGTTGAGATCCTCGTGGTAGGTCTTGCCCTTCCAGTAGGGGGCGATTTCTTCGATGACGATCCGGGCGTCCTGCGGCGTGATGGTGAAGGGTGATGCCGTGCGCTTGGGCAGGTCCTCGATCGCCAACCCCAGGAAGTCTCCGTCCAACTCGGGGTAGAGGATGCCGTAGCGGCCCGGGCTCCCGCACCTGCCGGCGAGGAGTTGATGGGCGTCGATGTAGACGGTGATGTTCTCCGCAATGTGCCGGAGCGCCTTGGCCCAGCGCAGGATCAGGGGCTGGCCTTCCGTTTGCCGCATGGACTCCGTGAAGAACCTGGCCCGCTCCACGTCGATCCGGGGGCGCAGCCCCTCGAAGCTCTCCAGGATGGTGAAGACGCGCTGGTGCGTTTTGCGGAAGCGGTCCTCTTTGCCTTCGATCTTGTCGTAGAGCCGCTGCTCTTGCGGCGTATATGTCTCGCAACATGCTCCTGTGGTAGTCATTACGGTCTCCTTGCGTTCCGGGAATGATATGTTCTCGCAGGATATCGCTATGCTTCTTCCGCAACTAAAAGTTCTTCGCTGACCTCGACTCCCGCTTGTCTGCTCTTGATCCACCAGGCTGCCCCGGCGCTCACGATGCCGGAAAAGGCGACGTACATCGCCACCAGAAAGGGGTCGCTGTCATTGAGCTTCAGCAGAGAGGTGGCGATGATCGGCGTGAGTCCGCTCGCGAAGATGCCAGAAAACTGGTAGACGAAGGAGATGCCCGTATACCGGACGCGCGCTTCGAACAGGTCGGCAAAGAGGGCCGCCTCGGGGCCGTAAACCGAGGCATAGAAGATGCCCAGCGGAACGATGATGGCCAGCCAGACAAGCGAGGTGCTGCCGTTGCTGTTGTTCATGAGCCAGAAGGCCGGGAAGGCCGAGAAGCCGGTAACCAGGCTGCCCACCAGGTAGGTCTTGGGCCGGCCGACCTTGTCGGAGAGATAGCCGAAAAAGGGGATGGTGACGGTCATCACCAGGGATGCGATTGTGATGCCCATGAGGGCGTCCGTGCGGGCGATATGCAGGGTCTGGGTCAGGTAGGCGATGGAGAAGACGCCGAAGACGTTGAAGAACACGCCATCGATGTACCGGGCACCCATGCCCGCGAGGACATTGCCCTTGAAGTTCCGCCACATGTCGGCGAAGGGCACCACGGCCGCCTTATTTTCTTCCTTCACCCGCTGGAACTCCGGGGTTTCCATGACGTTGAGGCGTATCCAAGAGCCTACCCAGAGCAGGATGATGCTCACGATGAATCCCAGACGCCAGCCCCAGACCATAAACTGCTCGTTGGTCAGGAAGTTGGACAGCAGGCCGACGACGCCTGAGGCCAGGCATAGGCCCAGAGACAGGCCTACCTGTGGAAGGCTGGCGTAGAAGCCGCGTTCCGAAGGCTTGGCGTACTCGAAAGTCATGAGCACCGCGCCGCCCCACTCACCGCCGAGACCAATGCCCTGCAGGATGCGCAGGAGGAGTAGTATGCCGGGAGCCCAGATGCCGATTTGGGCGTAGGTGGGAACGCAGCCGATGAGAACCGTGGACGTGCCCATGATGAGCAGGGTCAGCACGAGCATCTTCTTACGGCCCAGCGTGTCGCCGAAGTGACCGAAAATGATGCCGCCCAAAGGACGGCTCAGAAAGCCCACGGCGAATGTGGCGTAGGCGAGCAATGTGGAGACGAGAGGGTCCGCGGTGGGAAAGTAGAGCTTGTTGAGCACGATACCCGCGACGACGCCATACAGGAAGAAGTCGTACCATTCGATGGTACAACCGACGATACTGGCGATAACGACTCGCCGGAGCATCTTCATGTCCTTGGTCTGGGTCTGCATACGTACGGCCTCCAGTTAAATGTGAGGGGCTCCCAAGACGATGATGTCGTCACTCTTTGCCCTTACAGAGCAAGGAAGATGCCACCCGGGGCCTTGGCGGAAGTTGCCGGAATAGTGGGGATGAGGCCCTGTTCCCGGATCGCCGCGCGTCGGTATGTTGCAGTTTTGCCGCGCCCTCATGGTAGCAGCTAGGCTATTTCAGCCTTTTCTGGCAATTTTGCTTTATATGGCTATGTTGCAAAATCGCCGCGTATGTGGCAATTCAGCAACACCCTCCCCAAGACGAAACGGACACAAAACGGCGGCGGGCAAAACATACGGTATTTCATGAGATATCCAAAGACAGAGGTCTGGGAAAAGGGAAGGCTACCACTGGAAATTTTCGGAAAACAGCGCAGAGGCACTCCTTCCAGCGGACCAGGCAGGGAAAGGCGTTCTGGCGGCATCGGCGGATCAAGGGCCGCCGACCAAACCGGTAGGGAGGGCGGCCTCCCCCGCCGGCGCGGAACGGAGTGTGCGTTCAGGGCAAGGCGCGGATGATGGCTGCGGCATTGTCGTGCATGACCTTGCGCCGGATCTGGTCGGTGAACGGGAGTCCGGCGTAGACCGCCAAAGCGTCCCGGAAGTCGACGAACGGATGGGCGCTGGCGAAGAGCAGCTTGTCCTGGATAATGGTGTTGGCGGCTTGCACGTAGGCCTCGGACTGTGGGAACATCTCGTATTCGGAAATTTCGAGGAAGACGTTCCGGTTGCGCTGGGCGACCATGATCGCCTCGTTTACCCAAGGATAGCCGCCATGACTGACGATGAGCCTCAGTTCCGGGAAATCGCGGGCCACGGTATCGATATGGCGGGGGGCGGCATGGTCCATGACGGCGCCAGGCACCAGGCTGGCCGGGCCGGTGGTGACGACGACCGGGATGCCCAGCTCGCAGCATTTGGCGTACACGGGGTAGTAGCGGGCCGCATCGGCGGGCACCCGGGCGAGATACGGGTCGATGGCCGCCCCCTTGATACCGTGGCTTGCGACCGCGCCGACCAGGTCGCGCACGGCGCCCATCCCCTTGTGCGGGTCCACGCCCCAAAAGCCGATGAACAAGTCGGGATAGGCGGCGACGAAATCCCTGACACTCTCGTTATTGGCCTTGCCGCCGTACGTCGTCTCGCAGTCCCGGCCGGTGATTACGGCCCGCTCCACACCGCCGACACGGAGGTCGCTTACGATTGCGTCAATGGTCTGCGCCTGCATGCGCGAGAAGTTGATCGAGGCGCACAGGTCCTTGAACATGGCGCTGCCCTGGATGCCTCGTATTGTCTCCGCCGTATTGGGACGAAAGCGAAAGTCGATGATCTTCATGTGCATTCCCCTGGTTGGTGTTGCGCCGCCGACCCCGACCGGCACCGGACACTTAGCAAGGAAGGTGCCATACACCCGGCCGGATCGGCACGGTCCAGGAGGTGAGAATGAACGGTTTCGAAGCGGACAATCCCATCCTAAAACACCTGAAGAGCGTTTTGGATGTTCTTTCAGACGGCATCTATATTTCCGACCACCTCGGGAAAACCTTGTGGGTCAACAGAACATACGAGCAACTTGCCGGGCTCAACCGGGATGAACTGCTCGGGCGCAATGTGTCCGATCTCGTACGGGAAGGGATATTCAACGTCATCCTGAACCCGGATGTGGTCGCGACAGGCCAATCCAAGTCCTCGGTCCAGGAGAACAAGGTAGGACGCAAGCTGATCCTCAACGGGTACCCGATCTTCGACGACAGCGGAAAGGTGGTGCTCGTGGCGACCTTCGCGCGGGACATAACCTTGATGGTCCAGCTGCGCGACCAGATCACCGAGCAGAGCGAACTCATCGAGAAATACCAGAAAAATTTCCAGTACATGAACAACGCCAAGACGCAGGCCTTTCCCGTGGTCTCCTCGAACGCGGTCATGCAGCGCCTGGTACAGCTCATGGAGCGTATCGCCCCCACGGATGTCACGGCCCTGATCATGGGCGAGACCGGCGTCGGCAAGAGCATCTTCGCCAGGAAAATCCATGAGCTCAGTGCACGTCATGACAAGCCATTCTTCAAGATCGACTGCACCTCCATCCCGGAGAACCTTATCGAGTCGGAGCTGTTCGGCTACGCGCCCGGGGCCTTCACCGGTGCCAACCCCAAGGGAAAGATCGGGTTTTTCGAGATGGTGGACAAGGGCACGATCTTTCTGGACGAGATCGGGGACCTGCCGCTCTCCATGCAGGGCAAGTTGCTTCGGGTCCTGCAGGACCAAGAGATCTTGCGGGTCGGCGGCACCAAGGTTCGCAAAGTCGATGTGCGCGTCATCGCCGCGACCAACCGCGACCTGGAGGTCGAAGTCCGGCAGGGAAAGTTCCGCAGCGACCTCTACTACCGCCTGTGCGTGGCGGTCATGCTCATACCGCCGCTGCGGGAACGCCCCGCGGATATCCTGCCCTTGACCTGGCACTTTCTCGCCCTGTTCTCGCACAAGCATCGGAAACGGCTCGTTCTTGCCCGCGAGGTGGAATCGGCCTTCGCCTCCTATCACTGGCCCGGGAATGTGCGGGAGCTCGAGAACGTCATCCACGGCTTGGTCATAACCGTCGACAGGGACGAGATCCGCCTCTCCGACCTGCCCGCCAGCATGGCCAGCCTGCCCGGAGTAAAGGCGGGCAGGGACGTCATGGACAGGCTCATCGCCAACGAGGAGGGGCGCTCCCTCAAGGAAATCGTTTCCGCCATGGAACGGGAGATCATCCATGCCTCGGTGGAGTACCACGGGTCGGTCGCGGCCATGGCCAAGAGGTTCAAGGTGGACAGGACAACGGTTTTTCGGAAGTTGAACAGGCAGTCTTGAGCAGGGACAGGGGCGAAAGCGGTTCCCGGCACAGGGGAGGATGGGGTCGTGAGCGGGCCTCAAACTAGCGCCTGAACAGGGCCAAAATCTCCGGGAGGAGGACCGGGTTGGCGGCGACCAGTCTGTTGGTCCGAAGCGGATCACCCGCGCCGTCCAGGTCGGCCACGGCTCCGCCTGCCTCGGCGACCAAAAGAGATCCGGCCGCGATATCCCAGGCGTGCAGACTGACGACGAAAAATCCATCCAACCGGCCGGCCGCGACATAGGCCAAGTCCAAGGCGGCCGCGCCGGCCCGCCGCACTCCGGCGCAGGTGCGCGCCACCCGGCAAAAATATTCCAGATACTCTTCCATCCCGGCAAACCGCGGCGGAGGCACCACCGTGCCCACAACGGCCAGCTCCAGGCCCTGACAACTCGAAACGCGCAGCCGTTTGCCGTTCAAATACGCTCCGCGCCCCGCCACGGCGGTAAAGAATTCCTTGCGCACCGGGTCGGCGACGACCCCCAGCGCAATTTTTCCATTCACCTCCAGAGCCAGTGAAACCGCATAATACGGGAACCCGTGGACATAGTTCACGGTGCCGTCGAGCGGGTCCACGATCCAGCGAAAAGCCGAAGCCCCGCTGTCGCCGCTCTCTTCGCCGGTGAAGGCGTGGGAAGGATAGGCCGCGCGCAGCCTCCTGATGATCGCCGTTTCCGCGAGCCGGTCGATTTCGGTGCTGATGTCTCCCGGGTTTTTGATGTTTACGCGCAGGCGGCCGAGCTTGCGGCGTCCCTTGGCGAGTGCGGCGCACCCGTCCTGGACCGCCTGGACGGCCACGCCCAGGGCCTGGCCCAGGTCCAAAGTGTCGCCATGGTCTGGTGTGGTCATACGACTCCCGCAGCGGGCAAGCGAGATCCGCGTCAACACGCTTCGTGGGGATTTTTTTCCAAACACGTCTCCACGTCGGTTGCGCCGTCCAGCACGGCCAGGGCGCGCTTGATATCCAGTTGTTTTTCCCATTTGGCCATGGCGACGGTGGCCACGGCGTTGCCGATGAGGTTGGTCACGGCCCTGACCTCGTTCATGATGCGGTCGATGCCGATGACCAGGGCGATGCCGGCCATGGGAATGATGCTGGTGGCGGAGAGCGTCGCGGCCAGGGCGATGAGCGCCGCGCCGGCCACCCCGGCCCCGCCCTTGGAGGTGACCAGCAGGATGGTCAAAAGCCCCAATTGCTGGGCGAGGGAAAGGTCGATGTTCATGGCTTGGGCGATGAACATCGAGGACATGGTGAGATAGATCGCCGCGCCGTCGAGGTTGAACGAATAGCCCGTGGGCAAAACCAGGCCGACCACCGCCTTGGGGCACCCCAGCGCCTCCATCTTTTCCAGCATCCGCGGCAGCACCGATTCAGTGCTGGCCGTGCCCAGGGTGATCAGGATCTCCTCTTTGATGTACTTGAGCAGCTTCCACAGGCTGATGCCGGACAGCCTACAGACCGTCCCGAGCACCAGCCCGATGAAAGTGATGCAGGTGATGTAGAAGCAGGCCACGAGGAGGCCCAACTGGGTCAGGGTCCCGATGCCGTATTTGCCGATGGTGAAGGCGATGGCCCCAAACGCGCCCACCGGGGCGAGCTTCATGATCAGATTGACGATGCCGAGCAGAATGCGCCCGAATTCCTCGATGGCGCGGACCACTGTTTCTCCCTTCTTGCCGGCCATGGACAGGCTGATGCCGAAGAGAATGGAGAAAAGCAGCACTTGGAGCAGATTCCCCTTGGCAAAGGCGTCCACGGCGCTGGTGGGGATGATGTGCATCAGGAAATCCACGGTTCCCTGCGATTGGGCGGTCGCGGTCAGGCTGGCCAGGGATGTCGTGTCGATGGTGGCCGGGTCGGCGTTGATTCCGGCTCCGGGCTTGATGACGTTGACCACGATCAGGCCGATGGTGAGGGCCAGGCTGGTGATGATCTCGAAGTAGAGGATGGTCTTCCCCCCCACCCGGCCGACCGCCTTGATATTCTCCATGTTGGCGATGCCGACCGCCACGGTGCAAAAAATCACCGGGGTGATGATCATTTTGATGAGATTGATGAACCCGTCGCCCAAGGGTTTGAGGCCCACGCCCAGAGACGGTTTAAAATGCCCGACCGCGACACCGAGAATAAGCGCGCACACGACCTGGAAATACAAGCTTTTGTATAACTTTCTGGCCATTGTCCCGTCTCCTGCTTCCGCCCGGTCAGCCGCGCTCTTGAAGATTGGTTCCGTGTGTGCCCGCTTGGTCCCTTATCCCGCCGGACTTTCGCGGGCGGGTCCCGTCCCGCGCCCAAAATATGACCTCGGCTGGTCCGCCGTTCGTAAAACAGGGGCCCTCTGGTTCATTGGCCGTCGTGGTTTGAGAGCCGGTAAAAATAGGTGGTGTTCGCATGCGGCACCACGGCGATCCGGGCCGAGGCGGGCAGCGCCGCCAGCCATCGATCCAGGGTCGCTTGCAGCGGCCCCTTGGTCAGATGGCATCCGGCCAGGGTCGCCGCGTCGAGTTCGGAAACGACGACCACCTCGAAACGCGTCACCGTGCGGCTGAACAAAAAGGCCTTGTGCGCGCCCATCCTAAATCCCCCCTCTTCAAAGTCCCGCAGTTGCGCCTGCGGCGAGGAAAACCGGCGAACGTAATCATGATAGAGCTCGTCGCCCACGCCCTGGGCGCAGGCCGCCAGAAGCAGGATTTTCCCGTTCTCCCTGGCGCACTCCGAAGCCAGATTCAGGCCTTTTTGAGCCTGGTACAGGCAGATATCCTTGGGATGCCCGCCGCAGGCCGCGATGACGATGTCGAAAGGCTCGGCGATGGGCAGGCCGTACACCCGCGCGGCGACTTCCGAGCCCGGGCGCACCAGTTCCCTGGGTTTGCCCGCCAAAAGGGCCACAATCTGCTTCTCCGGGTTTAAGACCACGTTGACGGCCAGATCAATGCCGATCATCTCGCCGGCTTCGTCGAGATCCTGGCGGACCGGATTGCCGTACGCCTCTCCGACCCGCGCGCCGGGCCGGGACATAAGCCCGTGGTTGTGCTGGATCATGGCCTTCGAGGCCAGGCCGATGGTTACGCCCTTGGAGCCGCCGGTGAAGCCCACGAACTGGTGCGGATCGATCTGGCCGATCACGATTTTGAGCTCGGCGGCGGCGTAGTCGGCGTTGATCTCGACCGGCGTGCCCCGGGAGGTCGCGCCAAAGCGCGTAACGGGCGAGGAGAGCGCGTCGTGAGCGATGATCCGGCAACCGCGTGCCGCCTCGGGCAGTATCCGCCCGAGCTGGGCCGCGTCCGGCGCCGGATGCAGGCCGCCGCCAACCACGATGGCGATATTTTCTTTCTTGAGCGCGGGAAACGCGTCGCACAGGCGCTCCAAAAGCGGAGGCAATAATGCCTTTAGGGGCGTGGGGCGGGTTTCGTCGGGAACCGCGATGGCGACAGAGGCCGGATGGGGCATGGCCTCCAGGGGACAGGTTCCAAGCGGCGCGGCCAGGGCGTCGAGCAGGGCCCGGCGGGCGTCGGCCACGACCGGCGCCGCCCTGGTCTGCATGACGGTGACGTTGGCGTCGTCCGGCAGGGTGAACTCTCTGTAACCGTCACCGTATTTCAGCTTCAAGTTCATGGCGACCCCAGTGGCATTGTCCGAAGCGCGGACGCGCTCTCACGGGCTGCGAGGTTAATGCCCCATGGCCACGGCCGCTCCGGGTGCATCGGGTGCGCCGGGGACGACGTCTTTGGCCTCTTCGAGCCCCTCGATCTCAAGCGGCTTGAGCTCCCCGACCACGAACAAGATGGTCAGGGCGGCCAGACAGACCATGACGCCGGCGAACAGGAGCGCGTATTGGAAACTGCCGGTGAAATGCAGGACAAATCCGGTGATCAAGGGGGCGAGGGTGCCGGCGATGGCCCCGGCGGTGTTCATGAGTCCGGCCATGGAGCCTGCGGCCTTACTCGGCGACACCTCGGCGCAGGTCGTCCACAGGATGGAGGTGGAGGCCGATTCGCAGGCCACGGCCAGGATGAGCAGCCAGATCGCGGTCATCACGTCGTCGATGTAGCCCACGGCGATGACCGAGGCGGCCAGGAACTGCATGATCACGATGACGATCTTGCGGGAGAAGGTGACGCTCAGGCCCCGTTTGATCATGGAATCGGATACGAAGCCCATGAGTGGTTGGGCAAAGAATCCCGCCAGCCACATCAGCGAATCATAAGTCCCCATCTTCATGATGGTGAATCCCCGGAACATGATGAGGTAAGCCGGGAGCCAGGTCACGAACATGTAAAACAAATAGTCCTGGAAAAATTTGCACACGATAAGACCCAGCGTGGTTCTGTTGCTCAGGAGCTTTTTCCAGGGAATCTTCACCCGAGTCCCGCTGGCCGCTCCGTGCGGATCGACGCCCGGTTCCTTGAAGGTGAAATGCCAGAGCACGACCCAGCCCAGGCTGGCGATTCCGGTGATGTAAAAGGCCATTCTCCAGCCGAAGTGAGTCAAAAGATAGGCCATCAGAAGCGGGCAGGCCGCGAAACCGAGCCGCAACCCGGCCGTGTACCAGCCGCTGGCGGTGCCGCGCTGCTCGGAGGGAAAGGTGTTGTTCACCACTTTGGCGTTGACGGGAAAGCTGGCCGATTCTCCCATGCCGACTCCGATGCGGGCGAAAATGACATGGGAGTAACTTGCGGCCATGCCCGTGAAGGCGGAACAGATCGACCAGAGGACCGCCGACCAGGCCAGGATCTTTTTCGCTCCGTACTTGTCGGACAAGGCGCCGGCGGGGATGTTCAGCAAAGCGTACGGCCAGAAGAAGGCGGACAGGATGACGCCCATCACTGCCGGAGTCATGTTCAAATCTTTGATCATCGTGGGCGCGGCGGCCGAGAGGCTGGCGCGATCCACGGCGTTGATGAAGGTGCCGGAAAACAACAGGAAGACGATCCATACCTTTTGGCCAGCGGAAACTTTCATTACCCACTCCCGTCTTGCCATGGACCTCTAGTGGCGCGTGCCCCGGGCCGGTTGCGGGAAGCTCCCGCGCCTGCCCGGTTTCTTTCGGGCGGGCTCCGCTTAGGCAAAAGCGGAGCCCGCGGCGTGAAAGCCTAGGCGCTTTCGTAGAGTCTCGTGATGACGAACTCCCTGTGGCCCAAGGCCTCGTTGGCGGTCAGGCGCCCGTTGACCGTGCGCAGCATCATGTCCAAGAGGGCGTCGCCGGCCTGGTCCAGGTTCATCTCCCGGCGCAGGATGCCCGAGACGTCCACGTCGATGTGCTCGCTCATGGTGCGCACGGTCCTGGGGTTGGCCCCGAGCTTGATGACCGGAATGATCGGGTTGCCGATGATATTGCCCTGGCCGGTGGGGAAGAAATGGACCACCATCCCGGCGGCGGCGCACAGGGTGAGCATCTCGGCCGCGGCCGAGGAGGAGTCCATGAACCACAGGCCCGGGCCGGTGGGGGATTCGGCCTTGTCCAGAACGCCGTCGATGACGCACTTTTTGCCGATCTTCTGAATGTTGCCCAGGGCCTTTTCCTCGATGGTGGTAAGCCCCCCCTCGATGTTGCCCTTGGTGGGCTGGGAATCACACAGGTCGTCGACCTTGTGAGCTTCGACCATGGCCGCGTAGCGGTCGAACATAAACTGGAATTTGGCCCGTATCTCCGGGGTGCGGCAGCGCGCGGCCAGAAGGTGCTCCCCGCCGGTGACCTCGGTGGTCTCGCCGAAGACCAGGGTGTTGCCGTTGGCGTAGAGCTTGTCGAAGGCGTTGCCCACAGTGGGGTTGGAGGCCAGCCCCGAGGTGGTGTCGGACTCGCCGCACTTGCAGGAAACCCACAGATCTTTGACATCGCATGAAGTGCGGGCAATCTCGCTGGCCCATTGCACGTATTCCTTGGCCTTGCGGGAAGCGGCGCAGATGGTGTTCAGATCGCCGTTTTTCTCGATGGCGAAACCGGCCACGGGCTTTCCGGTCTTGGCGATGCCCTCGACGATCCTGTCGGTCCAGACCGGCTCGATACCGATGACCACCACGGCGGCCACGTTGGGGTTGGCGCCCGCGCCGATCAGGGTGCGGAAATACAAATCCAGATCTTCGCCGAACTGCAACCGGCCGTAGGGATGGGGAATGGCCATGGTCCCTTTGATGTTGTTGGCCACGGCTTCGCAGGCGGCGTTGGACAGATCGTCCAGGGGCAGGATGAGCACATGGTTGCGCACGCCCACACGGCCGTTTTCGCGGCGATATCCCATAAATTTGGTCGCTTTCATGACTACCACCTCTTGGTCTTGACGTTGTGGACGTGCAGATGCTCTCCGGCCTTGATCTCCGCGACCACCTTGCCGATGTCCACGCCGTATTTGATGACCGTGTCACCCACGGCCAAATTCTTCATGGCCACCTTGTGGCCGATGGGGATGTCATTCTGTACTTTGATGGTGACGGTCTTATCGCCGTCCATGACCCAACCGCTGAGTTCCTGGCCGGCCTTGATCCCTTCCACCACGACCACCCCGACGCTGTCTCCGGGCTCGTGAACCAAAAATTGAATCGCCATTACATCCTCCCTTTCATGTGACGTCATTGCCTACCGATGACCCTGTCGGGCTCACCGTTTTTAAGAGCAAAGGACGTGCCGCCCGGAGGCATTTTTAGTTGAGTGAAATTATTGATTAAACGTGAAGCGGTGGGAGGCGAACGAAGGTCTCTAGGACCGAATATTCGGCCCTTGGCCCAGTATTGGGTTTTTGTGTGATGGATTCTAGCGCTTGGGGATTTGCTTATCCGCCAACTGGTGAGCTTGGAACGACGGGGGTCGTGAAAGGAGCGAAAGCCCAATATTGGGTCTTAAAACGGCTTCAAACTCAACTTTGAGCGCGCTGAAACCAGTAAGCTTCTATTGCGCTGGCCGGGCTGGAAAATATCGATTTTTTTTGCTGCCGCGCCAGGGCGCGTCAGCGAAGGAAGGCGAAAAAGGAGACGCGGTTCAGCTGAAATCGCTTGGGTCCAGGGCGTGCTTGCGCAGGCGGTATTGCAGGGTGGATTTGGGCACGCGCAGCAGGGCCGCCGCTCCGGCGGGCCCGCCGACCAAGCCTTTGGTCAGGCGCAGGGTCTTGACCAGGTGGGCTCGTTCGGCCTCGGCCAAGGTCGGGTGGATTCGCGGCGCACAGGCCTGCGGTGTGCCGAGCAACGGCTCGATGTCGCGCAGGCTCGCGGTCTTGCCGCTGTGGGTGATGAGCAGCCGGTTGACGATGTTTTTGAGTTCGCGGACGTTTCCGGGCCAGGAATGGTTTTTCAAGGCCGCCATGGCCTGGGCGGAAAATTGCGGTGCCGGGCGGTGCAGGGCGTTGGCCTGAAGCTCGGTCAGCCGGCGGGTCAAAGGCTCGATCTCCTCGACGCGCTCGCGCAGGGGCGGGATGTGGAAAGAAACGATATTGAGCCGGTAGTAGAGGTCGGAGCGGAAGGTGTTCTGCCTGAGCGCCTTTTGCAGGTCGACGTTGGTGGCGGCGATGACCCGGAAATTCACCTCCAGGGGGCGGCTGTCGCCCACGCGTTCGAAGCGCCCGTCCTGGAGGACGTGGAGCAGCTTGGCCTGCAGCGGCATGGGCAGTTCGCCGACCTCGTCCAAAAAAACCGTGCCCCCGGCGGCCATCTCGAAGCGGCCGATGCGGTTGGCGCTGGCCCCGGTAAAGGCTCCTTTGGCGTGGCCGAAAAGTTCGCTCTCAAAGAGGCTGGGCACCAGGGCCGGGCAGTTCACCTTGACGAACAGGGCATCGCGCCGGGGGCTTAAGGCGTGGATGAAATGGGCGATGTGATCCTTGCCGGTACCGGTTTCCCCGGTGATGAGCACACTCGCGTCACTGTCCGCGACCACCTCCACCTGGCGCATGATTTCGGCCATGGCCGGGCTGGAATGGATGAAGTTGTTCGGGTCGTATTGGGGTGCGACCTGGCGCATGAGGTAGCGTTTTTGCTGCTCCAGGTTGAGGTTGAGGTCCACGAGCGTGGTGTGGCTGAGCATATTGTCCACGGCCAGGGCCACTTGGCCCGAGATGTCGGCCAAAAAGCCGGCCAGCTCGCTCAAGTCGGCCGGGGTTTTTTTGAAGGAAAAATGCAGCGACCCGACGATGTTGCCCCTGGCGATCAGGGGAAATCCCATGGTCGCCCGAAGGCCCGCGTTGACCATCAGCCGGACGGATTCCCAGTGGGGATAGCGGGTCATGTCCGGGATGATCACGGGCTGGCGGGTGGAGATCACGGTGCGGGCCACCTGAGCCTTGTCCAGGGGGCGGGGGCCGTCGTCGATGTTGCTGACCCCGACGCCCTCGGCCATGGCGAACAGGTTCAGGGACTTGGTCTGTGAATCGAAGATGCAGATGGCGCAGCGGTCGAAGTTGACGATGCGCTGAATTTCCCCGGCCAGGGCGCGGAAAAGACCCTCGCGCGTGGTTTGGCTGATGACGGCGTTGTTTAAATCCAGCAACAGCTTGTAGCGCGTGGCCGAATCCCAGAACCGTTTTTCCGGTCCGGCTTCGGGCGCTTCCAGCCCGTCTTGCTGTTTCGGGGGCTTGGCAATACTCACGGGACCTTCCGGTAAAAATTGCGGGCGGTCTTGCCCCGGGATTTGCAAGTCTAACCCCGGATTGTCTCTCTTTCAAGACCGCCCCTGACGGTACCCCCCCCTCAAAGCCGCTCCGGTCCGAGTACGAGGTAAAGCTTTACCAATCAACTCGTGCGCCTCGCCAAAATGATGGCCCGGCCCGCCTGCTCAACCGGCGTCATTCGCGGAGAAAGCGGAGAGATCGCGGGCAACGGGTCGCCAACCGGGAACAGTGTCCCCCCGGTTAAGGCTGCAGCCGCATGAATCCTTCCTGCATCAATTGAACCATCCTCAGGTTGGCCCCGCCGTTCACCTTGACGTCCGGCAGCAGATCTTCATTGCGGATATTTTGAAGCTTCATGGCGGTGCCGCACACTTCTATCTGCACCCCCAGGCCTTGCAACCCCGAAATGAGCCCCTTGTAGGGGTTGCCGGTGGTCACGTGACGGCGGGCGTTGTATGCGGCGTCGCTAAGGAGCAAGTAGGTCGCCTCTCCGTAAAATATCCCGATGATCTGCCCCCGGGTCCCTTGCTCCGCGAATTTGTTCGCCATGATGTCCATGAAGTGCAATGCCACCGGCACATCCCCGGCGAATGATACCCTTTCTATGTCAAACAGCACTTTGGCGCTTTTCAGGACCACGGGGATATCCACCTTGATGTCCCCGTCGGGAGCCGCCGCCAAGACGGTCTTGCCGTACCCCGGGGCAAGGACCAAGCAAAAGATGAACAGTCCCTGAATGATCATGTTTTTGATCGACATAGCCTACCTCCAAATGAGTTTAATAATTTGAGACACAATGCCAGTTCCCGCCGCTTCGTTCCCGCGCGATGTTTTTGAGGCCGGCTTGGGAGCGAAGACAGACGCCGGAAGACACGGCAAGTCGAACGCATGCCGCGATAAACCCTTTCTCGTTTCACCCCGCTCGATTTTCAACCCCCTCTCCCGAGCCGTTAGGCATATCCGGGCCGGATCATTTTTTGACCAGGGCATCGGCCACCAGGGAGGACAAAAAGCGCACGTTCTTCCCCAGTCCGTAGTGTTCGTTCAAATTGTCCAGCTGGCTGTGGCAGTTCTCGCAGGCGGTCACCAAGATTTCCGCACCCGTGGCGGCGACTTGATCGGCTTTCACCTTGGCCGAACGCATGCGGAAATCCAGGCTGTCCTCGCCCAGGGCCACCAGGCCTCCTCCTCCCCCGCAGCACCAATTGTACTTCGGATCAGGCAACATTTCGTAGTATGTTTCGACGATATTACGTAAGACGAAGCGCGGCTCGTCGTAGATCCCGGCGTTGCGGGCGATTTGGCAGGGGTCGTGATAGGTGTAAGTTCCGGGCAGCTTTTCCACCTTGACCCTTCCCTCGCGGATGTAGCGGGCGTGGACCTCGGTGATGCTCACGACCTTGAAGTCATGTTCCCCGGAAAGCTGCCGCATTACCCGGTAGGCCGTGCCGCACTCGCAGATGCAGACCTCCTTGACCTGCAGGCGTTTGGCCTCGTCCACGATGCGACCCAAAATAATTTTGGTTTTGACCGGGTCGCCGACAAAAGCCCCGAAATTGACCGCCTCGAAAAAGCTCAAGCTCCAGCGCTCGCCCGCGGCGTTGAACACGGTCGCCGCCGGCACGATGGAATGAGCGCCGGCCAAGGCGACATAGAGCATATCCGCGCCGGAAACGTCGACCGGAATGGCCGCGGTCCCGGCCTGGCTTCGCCACTCGGCCGGGATCTGGTCTTCCAGGCGTTTTACGCCGGCGGCGAAACCGTCCTTGATGGATTCGATGTTTTCGCCCTTGGACACGGACATGTCCGCCAGCATGGAGAGCGTCTCCGGCTCGGCCCCCGCGCCGATGAGCAGCAGCTTGGCGATGGAGATGATCTGCTGGGTGTCTATGCCGAAGGGGCAATAGACCATGCACCGCCTGCAACCGGTGCAGGTGTATGCGGCTTCCCGAAGTTCCTCTATGGCCGTGTCGTCGAGCTGCTTGGTCTCGCCAAGCAGCGGCAGGAGCCGGCCGGACTTGGTGAAATATTTTTTGTAGATGCGGCGCACCACCTCGGCCCGGTAGGCCGGAGCGTATTTGGGCAGAGGCATGGAGGCGTAGGCGTGGCAGGCTTTTGTGCATAGGCCGCACCGCGAACAGGTGTCCAGGTTGAGGAGCATCTGCCGGGACAGCTTGGAATCGAAGAGCGCAAGCAGTTTGTCGCGGGTTTGGGCGTCCATGGCTAGCCCCTCCTGATCTTGTTCAAGGCGAAGGTGAAAATGAAATGAACCAGCTTGGTGAAGGGCAGGACCATGAGCAAAAGGTTGGCGAGAAAGACGTGGGCCACGAGCATGAAGGAATGTCCGGCCGGTTCAAGCCCCGAGACGACCGGCTTCAAGGCCAGCAGGCTCGCGAAATAGGCCCGGTAATCGGCCACGTCTATGGTTTGATAGCCGAACCAGCTCCTGGCCCAGTCCATCTGGGAACCGAACAGCACGACCAGCGAGAGGAGCACGAGGAGCAGGTAGTCCTCGGGCACGCTGATGTCCTTGGTCGGGCTCGCCAGGCGGCGGGACAGGAAATAGAACAGGCAGGCGAGCATGGCGAGCCCGACCAGGCCCTTGCCGAGAAAGATGGAGTGCGGGACGATCTGGAAAATTTTAAAATCCCACACGAGTTCCAGGTGGCCGATCACGAGAAGGAGGAGCCCGCCGTGGAACACGGCGAGCGCCAGCCATAAGGGCTTGTTGTGCCGGGCCACCGAGGGCAGAAATACGGCGTCGCCCAGGGCGTAGAGCCAGGACGGTTTCTTGTGCGGGTATATTTGCAGCGTCGGGGCAAAGGCCGGACGCGACAGGATGCGGGCGATCCGCCACCCCGTGCCGAGGAAAAAGACGGCCAAGGAGGCGTAGACCATGGGACCGAGAACGAAGGCATAGAGAGTATGCATGAATTCCTCTGCTTTGATGGCGGGGAGCCCCCGCTCTACTTCAGGCGCTTCACGTAGAACTTCGTTTCCTCGCCGCTCGCCTCGGTGGCCAGGATTTCATGGCCGCTGGATTTGGCCCAGGCGGGAAAATCGGATAATGCCCCCGGATCGGTGGTTATCGCCATGACCACCTCGCCCACCGCGATTTCCTTGACGGCTTTGCTGATCTTCACCACGGGCATGGGGCAGGGCAGATTCCGAAGATTGAGTTCCTTGGCTACTTTGATGTCTGCGTTCATGACGGTTCTCCTTATGTTTTTGGATGGTTATAAGAATAGTTGGATTTTGCTGCCTTGGGCCGCTTCCAGAAATGTGGCCACGCCGCAGTATTTCAGATCGGGGTAGTTGATCATTTCTTCGCGGGCAAAGCCCATCAGGCTCATGGAGAGATCGCAGATGCAGATCTTCACGTCCATCTCGGCGGCGAGTGCTATGAGTTGATCCAGCGAGGCGACGTTTTTTTGTTTCATGAGGCCGCGCATCATGGCCGTTCCCAAGCCGCCGAAGTGCATCTTGGACAGCTTGGCCCTGGCCGCGCCCCTCGGCAGCATGGCCCCGAACATGGTTCCCATGAGATCCTTGCCCAGCGCCTTGGCCTCCGGATCGCGCAGAAGCGGCGTGCCCCAGAAGGTGAAGAACATCATGACCTCCATGCCCATGGCCGCAGCCCCGGTGGCGATGATGAAAGCGGCCAGGGCCTTGTCCAAATCGCCGGAGAAGACCACCATGGACAGTTTGTTCCCCGGAGCGTTTTGCTCCAGGGCTTCCAGGCGCGATCTGAGATCGGCAACCTGCGCTGCCAACTCCGATTCCATTTCTGATTCCATGCCACCCTCCAGGTTCATTATGTATAATGTAAACTTACTAATATATTGATATAATAAATATTCACTGTTGATAATTAATTATACATTCACACTGTGAACGTGTTGCTCAAAAAAAGAGGCTGCGCAAAGGGAACCGGCTACTCCAGTTCCTCGGCGATGCCCTCCATGCAAGATTTTAGGGTTTCCAGCGAGTCGAGAACGGTATCCCGCTTATCCGGGTCGATCCGGAGCAACACCTGGTCGCGGAGGTTGTCCATGGAGGAGCGGATCGATTCCTGGACCCTGAGCCCGGCGGGGGTCAAAGCCAGCAACGTGACCCGCGAATCCACCGGGTCGGCCATCTTGCGCACAAACCCCTTGGCGGCGAGGCCATCGATGATTTTGGTCACCCGGCTTTTGGTGATGCCAAGCCTCCCGGAAATCCCCTTGGGGGTGAGATAGCGCTCGAAACCAAAGAGCATCAAGGCGCGCAACTCGGCCTGGGGCAGCCCGAACTTTTCGCTCAAATAGACGTGCCGCTCCGTGCAGCACTGGTACAGCCTATCCAGCGCCTGGCTGAACCGTGTCTTCTGGATCAGCGGAAGATTCGGATCTTTGGCGTCTTGATCGTTCATGGTGTGAACCATAGTGGCGGTATCCCGATCTGTCAAGGGAAAGGGGAAAAAATGAGACCAATCCCCGAAAAGCCAAAGGGTCGAGAGCCGGCTGAAATGAACATGAATGATTGCGGCTTATTACGAGAAAGATGAAAATAAGGTGTTGTCATTTCTCTGTGATGTCTTATATAATTCAATCGAACCATTCAACGAGCATGGATTATTTGGATCCTGGGCGTCTCCGGTGTGCAGCTCCTAGCGATACGAAATGAAGTGCCCAAAAAGGGAGCAACAGCACATGTCGAAGAAACTCTATGTCGGAAACCTTTCTTTTAATTCCACCGAAGACAGCATCCGCACCCAGTTCGCCAACTTCGGCGAAGTCATCAACGTCAACCTCATCACCGACAGGGAAACCGGACGTCTTCGCGGCTTCGGCTTTGTCGAGATGGACGACGAAGGCGCCAAAGCGGCCATTCAGGGCATGAACGGCAAGGAATTGGACGGCCGCAACCTGAAGGTCAATGAAGCCGAAGACAAGCCCCGCTCCAGTGGCGGCGGCGGCGGTCGCGGTTCGGATCGCCGCTGGTAGGCCTAAACCCCAGCTGACCGACTGCGGTAATGCTCAGGGCCAGGACTTCTCCTGGCCCTTTTTCGTTGCCTGCGCTGTGTATCGTGTCCGCCGTTATCCTCACCTGAGCCGTACCGGTTTGCAAACCCGTCTACGGTTAAAGGGCGGGTGCGCCTTGGATAAATGAAAACGCCTCGTCCCATAAAGAGACGAGGCGTTGTTGGTAAAGACCTTACGGGGTTTCAAACTCATTTGTAGCGCCGGTGACGGATACTCCGTCTGGTTTGCCTGGGCTGATGGGTTTATTTTCCCTGCTCCGAGGCCTCGTGTCGTGCGCTACTTTCCGTCTTGCCTACTTTGCATCCAAATGGCCCAATGGAATTCCCTCCGCTGAGGTTACTCAATTCGCCTAGAACACAATACAAGAATAGGCCGTGGGGGTGTTCTTGTCCAGAGGAAAAGCGGCAGGTGGAAGAAAATTTCTTTTCGGCCGGGGCAGTGGCCAAAACCTCATTTGAAGGCGGACTTTCTCGTTTGCGCCGCTGCTTAGGCCGCATTGGCAGGGAAGAGCCAGCCGCCTCTTTGCTCCGCCAAGAAAATTTCATTCAAACGTAACCCTCCTGATTGCGCGGCCCCACTGGCTTGCGAATGGGAACGGGGGTGCTTATTGTCGAAAAATCATTGCGTCCGGCATTTGAGAGCCCAGCCCTTCCGCCATTTTAGGCTGCCCTTGGGTAAAAATTTTTCTGACCCAGTCCAGACGATGGCGCGCGACCGGTCGCCATGGGGCTTGAAAAAAAGACTTGTTGTTGTCTGTTGGGCTAGTTTGCTGTCAATCCTTCCACCAGTTCGAGGCGTTTTTCTTCGGCGGCGGGTCCGGCCAGGTGACAGGCGGGATGCGCCCTGGTATGTGGCCTCCCTGGCGCCGCGCTATCGTCGGTAACGTACGATCCACAATATTCGTCTACTGGAGAGGTCGTTTCCCCCCGGAAAAACAACAATCGCCCGTGAGCTGGTCTCCCAGGTTTTGAAGCAGAGAGGTTTCGTCATGCGCAGAAGAACGTTTTTAGGGACACTCGTTGGCGCGGGGGTGTTGACGCTTGCGCCCGCCCTGCCGGTCCTGGCGGCCCAGGAACCGGCAAAAGGCATGGTCACGCTGACTTTTGACGACGGGCTGGTCAGCGTCCACAAATACGCCTTCCCCATTCTCAAACGCCGCAAGCAAGTCGCCGTGGCGGGCATCGTGGCCAACCGCGTCATCTCGGGCGACGACGATTACATGAATCGGCAACAGGTGCGTGATTTGCAAGATGCAGGCTGGGAAATCGCCTCCCACAGCCTGAGCCACGTTCGGCCCATCTCCATTCCCGGCCTATACAGCCAGGAGCGCATCCAGGGCTGGGTGGCCGATCCGCAACACCCAGACACCTACCAGGCTGAATACTTGTTCGACATCATTACCGGGATGTACCAGGACGGGAAGGCTCTGGTCGAAGTGGGGAAGCTGGGCGATATTTATCATCATCCCGGGACATACTATTTTGACCGGCCGATAGCCGAACTGCGCGTCCATCCATTTCTGGCCGGGCCGGCCAAGGATCTGGATATACGGGTCGGATCGTATCAGCGCGAGCTTGAGCAGTCCAAACGCATGCTCGGCGAAGACGGTTTCAAGGTGAGCAGTTACGTGGCGCCGTACAATTATTGGACCGCTGAAACCAAGGAAACCAGCAAGAAATATTATTCCCAGGCGGCGACCGGCGGGGACATGGACAATCGGCCGGGCTCCTTCGATCCCTATTCGATTCAACGCTTCATCGTGCATAGCGACAACTCGGCGAGTACGATCATCCGTCTTACGGAAAACTCAATCAACCAGGGGGCGTGGGCAGTCCTAGCTATGCACGGCGTGGAGGACAAAGTGGGCTGGGAGCCTTGGGCCGCCGCCAACCTCGAGGCGCTGTGCGCCTGGATCGCGGACAAGGCCGTCCCGTTGGTGACCCTGGAGCAGGGCTGCAAAATCATGCTCGGAGCCGCCCGCGCCTGAGGCTTGCTGCCGCCCGGGCACTCGGGCTGCGTCAACCCGGGTGTCGAAAGCCTCAGGCATAGACGCCCCCGGAGAAGGGGGGGGCGTCGCTGCTCCCGCATGGCGATCGGAATTCCGATGACCTTACCCGGCCACTCCGACCAAGATGTCGAAACGGACGGTGGTCCCTCGACCAAGCTCGCTTTCGATGCTGACCTCTCCGCCCATGAGTTCGACCAGGCGTTTGACGATCGACAGCCCAAGGCCGGAGCCCTGGTACCTCCGGGTCGCGGAACCGTCGACCTGGGTAAAGGGCGTAAACAGCCGCGAAATTTGATCCTTTGGGATGCCGATGCCGGTGTCGGAGACGGAGAAACGGAGTTTCATTCTCCCCGGGGATACTTCCTCACCGGCTTCGATCAGAACCTTGACTCCACCGTCCTTGGTGAACTTGACGGCATTCCCGATGAGGTTGACGAGCACCTGCCGGATGCGTCCGGCGTCGCCGACGATATAACTCGGAACATCCTGGGCTATATCCATGGCGAACCCGAGCCGCTTGGCAGTGATCTGGGCTTCAAAGAGGCTGGGAAAGGCATGGCACAGGTCGGAGAAGAGGAACTCGCCCTCGACTATGCCCAGCTTGCCGGCTTCGATCCTGGCCAGATCGAGGATGCTGTCGATCAATTCCAGAAGAATATTAGCCGAGGCCGCGCAGGTTGCGACGTAATCCTTCTGCTCCTCGGTTAGTTCGGAGGTTTCCAACAGTTGCAGCATGCCGAGCACGCCGTTGAGCGGGGTTCTGATCTCGTGGGTCATGTTGGCCAAAAATTCGGACTTCGCCCGGTTTGCCGCGTCGGCTTTATTTAAGGCCTCCTTCAGCTCATTCTCCGCCAGCACTTTTGCGGTTATATCCTGGACCGTGCCGATCGAGCGGACGACTTGCCCCGAATTGTCCTTGATATGGCGGCACCATTCATACACACATCTGATTTCCCGAGTGTCTTTTTTAACGATCCGGTGTTCGAGTTCGTAGTTGCTCCTTCCTTGCCGGACCGATTCAAAGTAAGCGAGGTCAACCTCGTCGCGGTCGTCGGGATGAACCGCATCGAGAAATGCATCGTAGGTGGCCTCAAACAGTTGCGGCTCCATCCCGAAAATACGGAATGTCTCGTCGGACCAGCGCAACCTGTGGGAGGCGATGTCGAGGTCCCAACTGCCAACGTGGGCCAGCTCCTGGGATTTGGCCAGGAGCGCCTCGCTTTCGCGCAACGCTTCCTCGGATCGCTTGCGCCCGGTGATGTCAGCGGCGAAACCTTCGTAGTGCAGGACCCTGCCTGCCGGGTCCCGGACGGTCCGCATGGACAGGGCCACCCAGATGATTGAACCGTCCTTGCGCCGCCGCCTGCATTCCATCCGGTCTATCACGTCCCTCTCCCCGGCCATCTTGAGATCTTTGCGTTCGCTCGCGTTCACATAGAGTTGCGCCCCGATGTCCCAGACGTTTTCCACGAGGTCCTGTGCGGAATCGTAGCCGTACATCTTGGCCAACCAGGTGTTGGCCATGAGATAGCGGCCTTGGGGCGTGGACTGGAAAATGCCGATGGGCGCGTATTCAACCATTTCCCGGTAGCTTTTTTCGAGCGCGTGCAAAGCCTCCTCGGCCCGCTTGCGTTCGGTGGTGTCGCGGGCGATGCTGATGAACACCGGACCGGCCTCCGACTCCAGCCGGACTACAGTGAGTTCCACCGAGAAATGGCTGCCATCCTTGCGGCGATGCCTGGTTTCGAAGGAGACCGTTCGCTCTTTGGCCATGACCTCGACGAATGCGGCGAATAATTCGGGAGATTGGTTCAGATCGAGATCGGTGACGTCCATGCTCAGGAGTTTATTACGGGAAAAGCTGGTTTGGCGTTCGGCCTCGCGGTTCACCTCCAGGAGGCGGCCGGTGGCGTCGACCAAATAGATGGCGTCCCCGGCGTTATCCACAAGCGTCCTGAAAAGCTCTTTCCTTTGGTGTAAGGCCTCCTCGGCCCGTTTGCGCTCGGTGATGTCGGCGCCGTAAATGTAAATCGAGTCGTCTTGGCTGGATGTGACGACGGCAAAGGTGAAGTATCTTTCGCCCAGCCGGGTTTCCAGGCGTAAGGGGTTGTCCGGTTCGATCTCCGCGGGATGCACCCCTTTGAGTCCGGTGAGGATGTCGTACGCCGACGTGCCCACCCGGTTGGGCCCGAGGACCTTCTCCGCGGCCGGGTTGAGGTGCAGGATGCGTCCGTCCGGGGCCACGCGCAAGACGGGAGCGGGATTGAACCGGACAAAATCGGCCAATTCGCGCAGGTGTTCCCCGGCCTGTTTGCGCTCGATTTCCCCGGCCTCGAAATCAGTGCACCGTTGCCGCGCAGCCGCAAGCTCCGCGATAAGCTGCTCTTTGGTCTTTCCTGCATCCAGCATGGCCGTTTCCGTTGGGACAAGATCTTCTGATTGGAAGCTTCATAGCAGATGCCGCACCCGGTGGGAAGGAAATACCGGGAAAAAATGTAGTCTGGCATAAGTCCAAGCAACTCCGGGAGGTCGGGTTCGCCCACAGCGGCGGGTCCGGCTTTGACCTGGAGCGGCTGCGGGCATATACAGCGGGGGATCCCCAAGCCCGGTTTTGCGCCGGCCCTGCCGTCGAGGACGCCCCTATGCCGCGATTATCGTTGTCCTTGAACATCCGCCACAAAGTTCTGGTGGCCTTGCTCGCCTGTCTCGCGGCGGTGGGCTTTTTGGCCGCCTTGTCCCTTTCCCGGCTTTCCGAGATCGAGGACAAGCTCACGGTGGTGGAACTCGCCAGCGACCTTTCGGACACCTTCCTGGAAGCCCGGCGCTACGAGAAGAATTACCTCCTCTACGCCCTGGCGCCCGACCTGGATGCGGCCGTCAGCTTCGCCGAAAAGGCGATGGGTGTTTGCGAAGCCATCGAGACCAAGTCCAAGAGCGCATACGCCGTGGCGGTGGTTCGCGAACTGCGCGAGGCCAACATGGCCTATCTCGACTCGCTTTCGGACATGCGCGGGCACATGGGCGGCAAGATCCTCGACCAGGAATCCCAGGAGCGGATGCGCGGCCAGGGCAAGGATCTGGTCGAGCGCGCCCTGGGACTGGTGCAGTTCGAACGAACGCGCGTCAGTGGAATCACCGCTTCGCTGCGCGCGCAACTGCTCTTCGCCGTGAGCGCCTTCGTGGTCATGGCCGTGGCCCTGATGTTCCTGGTTCGGGACAAAATCATCCGGCCGCTGGCCGCGATCGAAGAGGCCACCCGGCGCATCGCCCGGGGGGAGTTTTCGACCCTCGACGCCCCGCGCGGGAGAGACGAAACCGGTCGGGTGCTGATCGCTTTCGACACCATGGTGCGCGAGCTGGAAATGCGCCAGGACCAATTGGTCCAGGCCAAAAAGCTCTCTTCCATCGGCACCCTGGCCGCAGGCATTGCCCACCAGCTCAACAATCCCCTGAACAACATCTCCACCTCCTGCCAGATCGCCATGGAGGAATTCGACAGCGGCGACCGCGAATTTCTCCTGAAGATGCTCGGCAACGTCGACAGGGAGACCCTGCGCGCCCGCGACATCGTGCGCGGCCTGTTGGAATTTTCCCGGGACAAGGAGTTTTCCCTGGTTCCCACGCCGGTCGCCGAGGTCGTGCACGCCGCAGTTCGGCTCGCCTCCGGCCAGGTCCCCCCGGGCGTGGAACTGGCCGTGGACGTGCCAGGCGAACTGACGGCGCTTATGGACAAGCAAAAGATGCAGGAGGTGTTCATCAACCTGATCATCAACGCGGTCCAGGCCATCAAGGACAAGCAGGGCTTCATCCGGCTTTCAGCCAAGGCCGTGGACGATGAGGCGCCGAATACGCCGCCGGGCATTGAAATCAAAATCGCCGACTCCGGGGCGGGCATCCCCGAGCCCATCCAGCAGCAAATCTTCGATCCCTTCTTCACCACCAAGGACGTGGGCGCGGGCACCGGTCTTGGCCTGTCCATCGTTTACGGCATCGTCAAGAAACACGGCGGGACCATCACCGTGCGCAGCGCTCCCGGCCAGGGGGCGCAGTTCATCATCCGGCTGTCCGCCGGCGACCGGCCGCAGAGCTGAACGCAGGCAGGGCCTTGCGGTGGTGCTAGGCCAGCACCAGTTTGGCCAGTCCCTCCAGAGAACTGACGCATTCCACCTTCACTCCTTCCAGCGCATCCTGCTCCACGGCGTCCACGTCCTGACGGTTTTTCTCGGGCAGGACCACCAGCTTGACCCCGGACCTGGCTGCGGCCAGGATCTTTTCTCGCACTCCGCCCACGGGCAGAAGTTCTCCGGTCAGGGTGATCTCGCCGGACATGGCCGTGGTGCGCCTGGCAGGGCGTTTGGACAAAAGCGAGACCAAAGCCATCGCGATGGCCATGCCGGCGGCGGGACCGTCCTTGGGCACGGCCCCGCCCGGAATGTGAATGTGGATGTCGTGGCCGGAGAAAAAGTCCGGATCGATCCCGAAGGGGGCGGCATTGGCCCGGACGCACGACAGCGCCGCCTGAGCGGATTCGCGCAAAATCTCGCCGAGCGAGCCGGTCAGGATGAGTTCCCCGTTGCCTTTCATGCGTACGCTCTCGACGAAAATGATCTCGCCGCCGTATTCGGTCCAGACCAAGCCGGTGACCACGCCGCTCTTGTTTTTCCCCTCGGCCGCTTCACGGGCGAACTTTCTCGGCCCGAGCATCTTGCGAGCGAACTCTTCGTCGATGGTCAGGGGCAGCGAGGCCGTTCCCGAGAGGATGATGCGATCGAGCCCGCGGCAGATCGAGGCCAGTTCGCGCTCCAGGTTCCTCAGTCCCGCCTCACGGGTGTAGTCGGAGATGACCGCGTCCAGGGCGCTGTCCTTGAAGAGCACATGGTCATGGGGCAGGCCGTTTTCCTCCAGTTGCCGGGGCAGGAGGTGGCGTTTGGCGATGTTCCGTTTTTCGGCCAGGGTGTAGCTGGCGTAGGGGATGATCTCCAGGCGGTCGAGCAGGGGCCTGGGCAGGCGCTCGGCGATGTTGGCCGTGACGATGAACATGACCCGGGAAAGGTCGAAAGGGATGTCCAGAAAATGGTCCAAGAAATGGGCGTTTTGCTCGGGGTCGAGGATTTCGAGCAAAACCGAGGCCGGGTCGCCGCGAAAATCCTGGCCGATCTTGTCCACTTCGTCGAGCATGAACACCGGATTGTTGTAGCCGCAACGGCGCAACTCCAAGGTGATTCGGCCCGGCGCGGCTCCGGCGCCGGTCCGGCGGTGGCCGCGAAGTTCGGCCTCGTCGCAAAGCCCGGCCAGGGACGAGCGGATGAAGGCGCGGCCCATGGAGCGGGCGATGGAGCGGCCGATCGAGGTCTTGCCCGTGCCCGGAGGCCCGGCAAAGCATAAAATCGGGCCGCGGCTTAAGCTCACCCGGCGCTTGGCGTCCAAAATGGCGGCCACGCCCGCGCGCAGTTCGTCCAGATTGACCGGCTTGGAGAAATAATGGACCGCGCCTTTCTTGAAGGCGCTGACAGCCGTGTCCACGGTGGCGTAGCCGGTGATGAGCATGACCTCGGTGGCCGGAGAGATAGCCTTGACCTTCTCGAGCAAAGTCAGGCCGTCCATCTTGTCCATCTTCAGGTCGGTCATGATCAGGTCGTAGTGTCCGGTCTCGGCCATTTTCAGGGCGTCGAGCCCGTTGGCGGCGCCGTCGGCCCGGTAGCCTTCCTTGCCGAACACACGGGTCAGGTTGGTCCGGGCCACCTCCTCGTCGTCCACGATCAAGACCTTTGACGGCCGTCGGCCAATCATGATCCGCGAGGCCAGATATTCCAGCACCCGTTCCTTGACCCGGTTCAACCCGTAATGTTCCTCGTCCAGGATCATCTGTGCGTGGTTCAAATCCAGATTGTCCGGGGTGGAGGCGTTCCAGGGCACGGACAGGAGGCAATCCAGATAATTGAGCCCGAGGGAATATTCGGCCACGGCCGGATCGGTCTGTTCCAGACGGGCGATTTCCTTGTCCACCGCCGTCTGGGCGGAAAGTGGCAATCCGGCTGTCCTGGCCGCCTCGCGCATCTTGGCCAAATGCTCTTCGCGCGGTTCGCGCGCGGCAGGTTCTTCGCGTCGTTGGAAAAAAACCACGTGACCTCCTTTTTTTCCGGCGATACACCATCCGGATGCAAAACGACACAGTGCCGCGGGCCGGTTTATCGCCTGGACGGGACCGAATTCTCCGCGGTTTAGAGCTGGCCGCCGTAGCGCGCCCGAAGCGGGACAGCGACTGCGAAAACGCTGCCCTGGCCCGGAACGCTTTGCACCTCGATCGATCCGCCGTGGCCGGTCACGGCCAGCCTGGCGATGTACAGCCCAAGACCGGTGCCTTTTGACCCCTTGGTGGAAAAAAAGATGTGGAAGAGTTTGGAGCGGGTGGCCTCGTCCATCCCCGAGCCGTTGTCCTCGATCGTGAAGCGTGCCGCGGACTCGTCGCAGCGCACGGCAAAGCGCACGTGGTGTTCTTCTTTTGCCTTGTCGCCGGCGCAGGCGTCCACGGCGTTTTCCAAAAGGTTGACCAGGGCGGCGGCGAGCAGTCCCGGATCGGCTTCAAACGAACCGAGATCCGAGGCGAAATCGGTGATCAACTCCACGCCCGCTTCCTCCGCCCTTTGCCGGACGACTTCGGCGATCTGGGTGACGAAGGGAGTGAGTTCCAGGGTTTGCGGGCTGGGCTCGCGCTTTTTGGCGCAGAGCAGGATGTCCAAAACCATGCCCTTGATGCGGGCGAACAGCGACTTGACCGCTTCCCAGCCGCGAGCCACCCGCGCCTGGTCGCCTCGCGTCAGACCGGCGTCCACGTCGTAGACCGCCCCGTCCAGGGCGGTAAGAAGCCCTTTGATGCCGTGCGACAGGGAGGCGAGCAGCATGCCAAGCGAGGCCAGGTGGTCCTGGGTGGTGGCAAGCTGTTCCTTGAGGCGCTTGACCTCGCCGATGTCCACGGCGATTTCCAGGACCAGCTCGATCTCCCCTCCGGCGCCCCGGATGGGCGCGGTGTGCACGATCACCGGCAACTCCACGCCGTTTTTATCCATCATGGTCTCGCGGCCGCGAAAGCCTCGCCCTAAGCGTATGGTCTCGGCCACCGGACAGGTTTCGGCGCGCTCCTCGGCGTCGGCGTAAATCAGGTGGCCGGCGCGACCGACCATGTCGCCAAGCCGCTCGCGGTAGTGGGCGTTGACCGAGACCACCCGCCCGTCCCGGTCGTGGATGGCCACGAAGCAGGGCATTTCATTGAAAAAATCACGCCCGCCCTCAAGGTCGTCGGCCAGGCCGCACAGGGCGTTGGTCACGCCCTCGACCGCCTGCCGGGCCGCGGTCTGGCGTTCCATTTCCACGATGCGCTTGGCCTGGGCCTGGGCCAGGTGTTCCAGATTTTGGGTGTATTCGAGCATCCTGCGGCGCAGGGCGATCTTTTCCACGGCCCGTCCGATGGCCACTTCCAGGGCGTCCGGGTCAAGCGGCTTGTGGATGAAGTCGGCGGCCCCGAGCTTGAGCCCGCCCACGGCCAGCTCCATGTCGCCGTGGCCGGTGATGATGATCACTTCCGTGTCCGGGGAACGGCGTTTGATCTCCCGTAAGAGCTCCAGGCCGTCCATGCCAGGCATGCGCAGGTCGGTGATGACGATGGCGGGCGTTTCCCGGGCGAAGATTTCCAGGGCCTCTTGGCCATTCGCGGCCACGGACGTGTCGTGGCCCATATCCCGAATAGCCAGGCCCACCACCTTGCGGATGCCTTCCTCGTCGTCCACCAGCAGGATTTTCTCGCCCATGCACCGACTCCCGGGAGATTTTCCTCTGGCTCATACCCCAAGAGCACCCAAGGCGAAAGGGGCCAGGCGGCAATGGAAATCCGACCAAAGCGAGAGGAGTTGAACATCCCCCGGAGTGGGATTCCAAAGGGACCGGGCGAAGCGGGGCCCCTTTGGCCGCCGGAGGCTATTTTGATCCCGCTATTGGGGGTCGCCCCCCAACAGGCGACGGGCCTCGGCCAAAAGCGTCTCTGGCGAGGGCGGCTTTTCCAGGTAGGCGTCCGGCGGCGGCAGGTCGGTCCCGAGGCCCACGGACAGTGAGCTCATGGCATGACCGAAGGTCTTGCCGGACACGGCCGAAACCACCATGACCGGGACCTTCGCCAATTCCGGGTCGGCCTTGAGTTCGCGGTACATCTTCAGGCCCCCTTGGCCCGGCATCATCAGGTCCAGGGAGATGAGGTCCGGCCGCATCTCCCTGGCTTTTTGCGTTCCTTCGGCCCCGTTTTTGGCCGTCGCCGTGACGTACCCCGCGGTCTCGAACACGGCGGCGATGAACAGGCGCAGGGACAATTCGTCGTCCACCACCAAAATCTTGGCCGGCATCGCCTCTCCCCTATTCCTGCGGTTCCCGGCGGTAGCCGTAGGGGCTGACTTCCACCTTGTCCGGCTGGTTAACCGAGAGCACCGGGCAGGCCGAGCGCAAAACCACCTGTTCCACGGTGCTGCCGAGCAAGGCCTGTTCCGGGTCCACCTCGCGGGTGTGGTGGGAGAGCACGATCAAGTCGGCCTTGTTTTCGCGGGCGTACTTGAGGATTTCGACATAGGGCGAGCCTTCCCAGACCTCGATCAGATAGTTGTCGAAATCGCCCATCTTGGAGACGTACCGCTCCTCCATCTTTTTGCGGGCCTTGGCCAGCCTGGCCTCGACCTCGGTCTGGTCCAGGGCGGTGGCCCCGGATTCGGCCGCAAGGTCCATGGCGTGGAACAGGTGCAGCCGGCAACCGATGTCCTTGGCCACGTTCAAGGCAAAGGCGAAGGCATTGTCCGCGGCCTTGGAGAAGTCCGTGCCCACCACGATGTTGGCGAAATACGACCAGCAGGTGATGCAGGGACGGCTGACGACGAGCACCGGACAGCGGGCGGTGCGGGTCACGCGCTGCATGGTCGAACCGGCGATGGCCCGGTGCCTGGTGGCGCCGATCTCGTCTCCCCGGGTGTGGGCGCCCATGACGATCAGGTTGGCATCCTCCTTGCGCGCCAGGCGCAGGATCTCCGTGCCCGGTTCGCCGACCATAGCCTTGAGTTCGCAGTCCGGGTGGTCCTTCATGAGTTCCGCATAGGTCGAGCGCATCTCGGCGACGACCTGGGCGATGTACTCGTCGCTGATCATCTCTTCCTTGCCGGTGTGCAGGTCCTTGACAAAGGGGCTGAATGCCCTGGTCGGGATGCCGAAGACATGCAGGACCGTGAGCTTCGAATGGTTCTTCTTGGAGAGTTCGAAGGCCACCTTGGCCGCATCGTCGCAGGTCGGCGAAGCCGTTGTCGCGAAAAGGATCTTCTCGAACATATCTACCTCCTTAGAGCGCATTCCATGGGTGATCCATGAAACGTCAGTTGCCACGAGATGGCCTCGATGAACTCGAACAGGCAAAACACCGTCATAAAGGCCATGTCCTCAAACCGGTCGCCGAAGACCTTGTGCAGGCACGCGCCCAGGGCCAGCGGCGCATCCAACAGGGTTTCCACGGGATGCGACTTGATTTCCAGCATTTCGCAACCCGAGATTCCGTGAAGGGACGCATATATTTCCAGCCGCGGCGGACCGGGATGCCCGATCATCTCCACGGTTTTGTCCAGGCGCAGGAAGTCCAGGCCGAAGGGGACCGGGGATTTTTCCGGCCAGCCCGGGTATTTTTCCACGAATCCCGGCAGGAAGGGACTGAGCCTGACCAAATCAGGATAGGTGAGCAGCAGCCTGAAAAAACTGCGCAGCCGGTAGCCCCCGTCCAGTTCCACGGCCCGGCCGAGCATCTCCAAAGGGTCGCACGTGATCGGCCTCCCGGCCTCGCACAGCGTTCCGTCGGAACGCAGCAACACGGTTTCCATGGGTAACGCCCCTTATGCCCCGGCCTCGGGCAGGCGCAGGCGGAAGATCGCCCCACCTTCCGGCCGGTTTTCCGCCGTGACGCTCCCGCCGTGGGCGTCGATGATTTTTTTGGTGGAGAGCAGCCCGATCCCCGAGCCCGCCTCGCCTTTGGTACTCAAGAAGGCGGTGAAGAGCTTGGCCCGGACGTCCTCTGGGATGCCGCCACCGGTATCACTTACGGAGTATTCCAGAAAATCCCGGTTTTGGTCCACCTTAATTTCCACCCTCATGGGCTCCATGGTCCGCAGTGGAGTGTTTGCCTCCCTGCCGTCGCCGCCGCGCTCGGCGCAAGCGTCCAGGGCGTTGGACGTCAAGTTGAGCAGGCAGCGGTGGATGCCCTCCAGGTCCAGGCGGACCGGTCGCGCGTCAGGACAGGCGACGAGTGAGAGCGCGACGCCCAGTTCTGTCGCCCGGGGCAGCAGGAGATCATACACTTCGCGGGCCGGGTGGTTGGGATCGGTCGTTTCGAATGTGGGTTTGGGCTCGGCGCCCAGGCGCAAGAGTTCAAGGGAAAGATTCTTGATCTTCTCCACGTTGAGTTTGAGCATTTCGAAACCCTGTTCGAGGTATTGGGAGCGGCCAAGTTCGCGGCCTTGGCCGAGCAGGAAAATCGAGCCCTCGAGCCCGGAAGCGATGTTCTTGATGGCGTGAGACAGGCCGGCGGCGGTCTGGCCCACGGCGGCGAAACGTTCGGCGGCGAGCAGCTCCCTGGTTTTTTCCTCCACCAGGCGCTCCAAATTTTCGGTGTGGTCCCGAAGCGCCCGGCGCATGGCCAGGCGCTGTTCGGCCCGGCGCAGGGCGATATCCAAAATGTCGTCGTTGATCGGCTTGGTGACGAAATCGGTGGCATCGAGCTTGATGCTTTGGATGGCCAGGTCGATATCGCCGTGGCCGGTGATCATGATGATCTCCGTGTCCGGGCCCAGGCTCTTGATGCGGCGCAAGATCTCGATACCGTCCATGCCCGGCATCTTGATGTCGGTGAGCACGATGGCGGGACGTTCTCTGGCGAAGACGTCCAGGGCCTCCTGGCCGCTTTTGGCCGTGAGCACCCGGTATCCGGCTTCGCGCAGGCTGAGAGACAGCACCTTGCGGATACCCTCCTCGTCGTCCACGAGCAGAATGGTCTCAGCCATCGCGATCCCCCTGGGCCTCGGCCGGGTTTTTGGCCACCGGCAGCGCGATAAGAAAGGTGGTGCCGTCCGGGCCGGTCGATTCGACGCGGATCTCGCCGCCGCAGTCCTGGATGATGCCGTAGCTGATGGACAGCCCCAGGCCCGTGCCCTTGCCCGGTTCCTTGGTGGTGAAGAAGGGCTCGAAGATGCGGTCGCGCACGCCCTTGGGGATGCCGCCGCCGGTATCGGTGACCCGTATCTCGACCCGCTCTCCTTGGCGCCCAAGTTCCAGGTCAATTCTTTTGGCCCCGGCCGGGACCTTGGGGTCGGCCCATTTGGCCTCGATGGCGTCGCGGGCGTTGATCAGCAGGTTGACGAACACCTGCTCCAGACGTCCAGAGTCGGCCGTGACCGGGGGGAGATCCGCATCCGTGCGCCAGCGCACTTCGATTTCACGCAGGGCGAGCTGTTGCCTGAAGAGCTCCAGGGCTTTTTGCAGGACCGTATCCGCCGCCACCGGGCGCAACTCCATGTCGGGCTTGCGGCCGAATTCGCGCAGATGGTTGATGATCTTGGTGGCCCGGTCCACGTGGGCGTCGATTTCCTGGGCCAGGTCGGCGAGCACGTCCGGGGCGACCTCTTCGCCCTTGCGCAGCTTCTTGAGAAAGTATCCTCCGGCCGCCTTGATGACCGTGAGCGGCTGGTTGAGTTCGTGGGCCACGCCGGTGGCCATTTCGCCGAGTGTGGCCATCTTGCCGGCTTGGATCAGGTGCTGCTCGGTCTCCAGGCGCTTGGTGATGTCGCCGGTGGTGACCAAAAGCACCTTGCGGCCGGAGAACTCCGAGGGCGAGACCCGGATGGTGACGAAGTGGCGCCGGCCGTCCTTGTCCAGGTTGGGAACCCGGTCGATCAAGGGCGAATCGAGAATCTCCCGGGCGTATCTTTCCTTGTCGGCGGACGGGAACATATCCGTGAACGGCCGGCCGATGAGTTCGTCCTTTTCGTATCCGTAGGCCGCGCGAACCGATTGCAATCCAGGATGTCCAGGGTCGCCGCGTCCAGGACAAAAACCGGGTTGGGGATGTTATCGAAGATGGCCTTGAGCTTGGCTTCGGATTTTTTCAGTTCGCGTTCGAGCTGCTTGCCGGCGGTGATGTCCAGGCACATTTCCATGGCCGAGACGATTTCGCCCGCGGCGTTCCGGATCGGAGCGGTGGTGACCAGCCAGTGGCTGGGAACGCCGTCGGCGTCCTGGCGCGATTCCTCGCTGCAGATCGAGCGGCCGGTCTTGAAGGTGGTCTCGACCGGGCAGTCCGGGCATTTTTCATTAAGGCCCTTGTAGGCCTTGTAGCAATAGTCCCCGCGCTTGGGCTTGAAGCGCTCGGCGAATTCCCGGTTGTAGCGCAGAAGTTTGAAGTTGCGGTCCTGGACGGTGATGATGCAGGGCACACCCTCGAACAGGTTCTGGAATTCGTCGCGCTGGCGGTTGAGCTCTTTTTGCTTGTCCGCGATCTCATTGGCCATATTGACCACGGCCTCGGCGAGTTGGCCCATCTCGTCGCCCTGATCGATGGCCAGCACCGGCGGTTCCTCGCCCCGGGCGATGAGGCGGGTGGAGTGGATCAACCGCTTGATGGGCCTGATGATCCACAACAGCATAAACACAAAGATCACCGAGGAGGTGAAAACGAAAATGAAGACCGTGAAGGCCAGCATTTTGCTCTCAAACAGGCGCATATCGCGGTTGGCGTCATCCATGGACAAGGTCACGTCGATGGCCCCGAGAATCTTTTTTTTGGCTGGATGGAAATGGCAGTCTTCCGAGCAGCCGGGTTCGTTTTCTATGGGTGTCAGGACGCCGATGAAGCTGCTCCCTCCGGACGAGAACAGGCGGGTGCGTTTTTTGACATCGAGAAAGGATTGAGGCGGATCGGTGTTATGGCAGACGTCGCAGGCTTCGGCCTTGATGTGGGTGACACGGTCAAGCTCGTTTTTGTTGTTGGAGAATTTGATTTGTCCTTGCTTGTTGTAAATGCGGATGCTGACGATGTCTTTTTGCCGGGCCAAATCCTGAATGATGTGGGTGATGTCGTCGCGCGCGTTCGTCATCATGGCGTAATGCGTGCCCAGTTTGATGGAATTGGACATGCGGACGGCTTCGGAGACCACATTGTTCATCTTTTGCGCGTTTCGGTTGGAAATGGCAATATAGGATAACGATGAAACACTGAGAAGTAAAAAAACTCCAGTGACCACTATCAGCTTGGTGCTGAGGCTAACCTTCATTTTGCCGAGCATGTGAGCGCCCTTTCGTCCCGGTATCCGGGCGGCGTCTTGGCGCCGTTCCGCTCCGGCGCGGGCCGCATCGGTTTGGAACGGTTCTGGAATAAGGGAGCATGATGCGTGCCAGGGACAAAATGCGTGAAACCACGCGGGTTGTCGTTTATGCAGGCAAAGCTTGAGTCCTGACCTGGGCGAGAAACACGCCCAAGACGCGAGAGCATGGTGAAAATACGCCCATTTCGGTATGGTATTAAAATAATTGAAAATGACGCTTGAAAATTTGGAAAACCGGCGTATATTGTTTTAGGCCCCGAAACTTTCCAGGGAGGGGATCATGAGCCTGCTCAACCAAATTCCGTGCGAATCCATCATGAATTCAATCGCCGACGGCGTGTTCACCGTGGACATGGATTTCAACATCACCTTTTTCAACCGTTCGGCCGAGCGCATCACCGGGGTCGGTTCCCTGGAGGCCATGGGCCGCAAATGCTGGGAGGTCTTTCATTCGAGCATCTGCGACGGCTCCTGCGCCTTGAAGGAGTGCCTGCAGTCCGACCGCAACCTGGGCAATAAATCCATCTACATCCTGCGGTCGGACGGCTCTAAGGTCTCGGTGAGCATTTCCGCCTCGCCGCTGCGCGACCACGACGGCCGGATCGTGGGCGGGGTGGAGACGTTCCGCGACATCACCGCCATCCAAATCATGCGCCAGCGCCTGGAGGGGCTCTACACCCAGGACGACATCGTCACCAAAAGCCCGTCGGTCTACCGCATCCTGCAGATCCTGCCCCAGATCGCGAGCAGCGACGCCTCGGTCCTGCTTTTGGGCGAATCCGGCACGGGCAAGGAACTCTTCGCCCGGGCCATCCACAATCAGAGCGCCCGGAAATCCGGTCCGTTCGTGGCCGTCAACTGCGGCGCCTTACCGGAAAACCTCCTGGAATCGGAGCTCTTCGGCTATAAGGCCGGGGCCTTCACCGACGCCAAGGCGGACAAGCCCGGCCGTTTCTCCCTGGCCAAGGACGGGACCATCTTTTTGGATGAAATCGGCGATTTGCCTCTGAAACTCCAGGTCAAGATTCTGCGGGTGCTCCAAGAAAAAAACTACGAGCCGCTGGGGTCGGTCAAGTCCGTGTCCACCAACGCCCGGGTCATCACCGCCACCAACCGCGACTTGGCGTCCATGGTCTTGGCCGGCGCCTTCCGTGACGATTTGTTCTACCGCCTCAACGTGGTGCAGCTCAGGCTGCCGCCGCTTCGGGAACGGCCCGAGGATATCCCCCTGCTCATCAGCCACTTCATCGCGCGCGACAACGCGGTCAAGGGCAAGGACATCCAGGGGGTGAGCGAGGACGTCTACCAGCTGCTCATGCGCCACCCCTTTCCCGGCAACGTGCGCGAGCTCGAGAACATCATCGAGTACGCCTTCATCCTGTGCCCAAAGGGCTTTATCCAGATCGAACACCTGCCGGAATACTTTTTGCCCAAGGACAAAGAAAATTGTCCGCCATGCAAATCACTCGATGGGAACATCAAGAACATCAAGTATCAGGCGGCATTGGATGCACTTCGCCGGCATGGGGGCAAAAAAATGGCCGCCTGCCGGGAACTTGGAATCTCAAAAGATACCTTGCGGCGTATTCTGCGTTCAGGGTTGGGCGCAAAATAAGTCCTCGGTCAAACCATTTTTGACGCATTTAGCGCCCAACCCTTCCGATCTTTCGTCCTCTCTTTTTCAGTACAAACGTTGAAATACGCCCCAGGCCGCCGTCTGGTACGGCTTATGCTCAGGACGGTCATGCGCCGCGCTTGTTCCGACTTGGCGGCGCGGCCGTATTGGCCGGATTATCGCCCGCAGGGACGATCCGGGCCGCCGTGAACAAGGAGGAGATCATGCCGCCCCAGGAATCTTGGGATTGGGAGCCGGGAACCCGCATTGTCTGCGACCTCTCCGCCTGCTCTTCGGAGTATCAGTGGCGGGAAGAGCCTTATATTTCGCCCGACGGCGAACGCGTCGCGGCCGTGGCCGCCCTCGAAGAGGGCGGTTTCACCATGTGTACGGGCGAAAGCCCCTGGGAAACGAGTTTCGAAAAACTCTGGTATCCCCGCTTTTCCCCGGACGGCCGTCTGACAGCGCTTGGTCAGCAGGACGGGGAATGGACCGTGGTCGTCGATGGCGAACCCTGGGATGCGACCTTCGCCTATGCCTGGGGGACATCCTTCAGCCGGGACGGATCGGTTATCGCCTGCGCCGTCCAGCTTGATGGAAAATACGGCATGGCCGTGGACGGGACTCCCTGGAGCGAGCTTTTCGATAATGCCAACTGTTTTGCGCTCAGCGCCGACGGAAGCGCCACGGCCGCCTCGGTCCAAGTCAAACCCCTGGGTCAGGCGGACATCGAGACGTTCAAACAGGGCGTCTACTCCGTGGCCGTGAACGGGGCCGCTTGGGAGAGCGTTTTCGTCAACGCCTGGAATTCCGCCTTCGACGCGGGCGCCAAGCGGGTTGCCGCCGCCATCCGGCTCTCCTTGTACGACTATGGCGTGGCCGTGGATGGCGTTCCCTGGACCAAGACTTTCGGTTGCGTCTGGGAGCCGCTGTTTGATCCGGTGACCGGCGCTGTGGCCGTGCCGGTGCGGCTAGGCGGCGCCTGGGGCCTGGCCATCGACGACGAAATCGCCTGGCCGGCGACGTTCTCCCAGCTCTGGCATCCGGCTTACTCGACCGGCGGCAAGCTGCTGGCGGCCATCGTAGCCCCGCGTTTCGGGGAGTTCACTGTGGCCGTGGGCGGCGTACCCTGGAAGTCGACATTTCCGGTGGTGACGGACGTAACCATCGCCCCCCAGGGAGGGAGCGTGGCCGCGCTGGCGAGCGAATGCAACGAACGCTTCGCCGTCATTCGCGACGACCTGGTATGGAGCGGGCGCTACGACATGGCCTGGCCGCCGGTTTTTTGCCCGACCGGGCGCAATTTGGCCGCGGCTGTCGAGAAAAACGGCAAGCAGACCGTGGTGCTCAACGACCGGGTGTATAAGGAGTGGTTCGACAAGGTCGCACCGCCCACGTTCAGCCCGGACGGAGACAAGGTGCTCATCCGGGCCGTGTCCGGCGGCAAATGCCTGCGCATCGTCGAAACGCCTGACGCGTTCAAGGCATAGGGGGCAAGTATGCGCCAAATCTATGAATTAGCGGTCGGCCCTTTGGCCTGGGCGGCGTTTGCCGTGTTCATCCTGGGCTCGGCGTGGCGGCTTTATTCGATGTATCAACTGGCCAAGAAAAAAGACGGGCCGTTTCTCACGTATATGAGCTGGAAATTCAGCCTGCGTTCCATTGCCCACTGGCTGACTCCGTTCGGGTCGCTGGGCTGGCGGGAGAACGCGGGCGTGACCATCGCCACCTTCATCTTCCACCTGTGCCTGATCGGCCTGCCCATCCTGGCGCTCGGCCACGTGGTCCTGTGGGATCGCTATCACGGCATCGCGTACTGGTCCTTGCCCGAGGGCGTGGCCGATATCATGACTCTGGCGGTCATGGCCTGCTGCCTCTACTTCGCTTACCGCCGCCTGGCCAACGCCACGGTGCGCTACGTCGGCTCGGTCCAGGATTTCGTGGTTTTGACCCTGGCCTTCGCCCCCTTTTGCACGGGCTTTCTGGCCTATCACCAGATCGGCCCACCCTTAGTCATGACCACATTGCACATCCTTTCGGGCGAGCTGATGCTTATGGCCATACCGTTCACCCGTTTAAGCCACATGATTTTTGGCCTGTTCGCCAGGGCCTATGTCGGCAGCGAGTTCGGCGGGGTTCGTCACGTCAAGGATTGGTAGCCTGGTGACCCGGCAACCTGGTGACCTGGTGATCTGATAAGGGCCGATTAGAAAGGAGAACGCGCATGGGCATCGAAGCGCGCAAGATCGAGGATGCGGGGCTCAGGGCGGGCGTTTCCCGCCTGACCCCGGAGAAAATCCAAAAAGCGTTCAAGGCGCTTATGGCCGGAGAAGGCGGAGCCAGGCTTGCGACCTATGTCGAGACCTGCGTGCGGTGCGGCATGTGCGCCCCGGCCTGCCACTACTTCCTTTCCCATGACGGCGATCCGAGTTATTCGCCGGTGGGCAAGGTCCGCCAGACCGTCTGGGAACTGATCCGAAAGGATGGCCGGGTCGATCCCGAGGACATCTACGGCATGGCCCAGGTGGCCTACACCGAATGCAACCTGTGTCGGCGCTGCATGCACTATTGCCCACTGGGCATCGACACGGCTTACATCATGACCGTGGTGCGACGGCTGTGCCACAAGCTCGGGGTCACGCCCCAGTACATCCAGGACACGGCCCATTCCCATTCGGCGGTGCTCAACCAGATGTGGGTCAAGGACGACGAGTGGATCGATTCCCTGCAATGGCAGGAGGAGGAGGCCAGGGAAGAGTTCCCGGGGCTTAGAATCCCGCTGGAGAAGGAAGGCGCGGACTTCATGTATTCGGTCATCGCGCCCGAGCCCAAGTTTCGCACCCAGCTCATTTACCAGGCGGCGGCCATCATGAACAACGCCGGCCTGAACTGGACCATGCCGGCGACGCCCGGCTGGGACAATTCCAACCTGGCCATGTTTTCCGGCGACTCCGAAATCATGGGCCGCATCGAGCGGGCCCATTTCGAAACCGCCCAGCGGCTTCGGGTCAAGCGCATCGTCATGGGCGAGTGCGGCCACGCCTTCCGGGCGGTCTACGACGTGGCCAACCGCTGGCTGGGTTATAAATGGCATCCGGTGCCGGTCATCCACTCGGTGCAGTTCTTCTGGGAGTTGCTCAATGAGGGCAAGATCAAGATCGCCGAGAAATACCCCGGCCCGGTGACCATCCAAGACCCCTGCAACATCGCGCGCGGGCGCGGGCTCATGGGCATGCTGCGCGAGGTGGTCGGCGAACTGTGCGACGGCATCGTGGAAATGCACCCCAACCGGGAGCACAATCTCTGCTGCTGCGCGGGCGGCGGGGTGATCAACTGCGGCCCACCTTTCAAGAACGTTCGCCTGACCGGTAACAAGGCCAAGGCCGACCAGTTGGCCGCCACCGGGGTCAAGACGGTCATCGCTCCGTGCCACAACTGCCATGGGGGCTTGCACGACATCATCCACCATTATAACTTGGGCATGGAATTGAAGTTTCTGGGCGACATCATCTACAAAAACATGGAACGCCCGCAAGCCTAGCGAGGTGAGCGATGCTGAAAAAAACGTTCATGGCCGTTTGCCTGGTCGCCGCGGTTGCGATCACCGCCGCGCCGGTCTTTTCCCAGCAGGACATGAAAAATGTCCCCCTGGATGGATTCGCCAAGACCAGCCGTCCGCCCGCGGTTTTCGACCACGAGGCGCACAACGCGAAGGCCAAGATCGACGATTGCGGGATCTGCCATCACGGACAAAAAGACGGCAAAATGGATCCGGCCGCGACCACCGAGGGCCAGCCTTGCGCCGATTGCCATCCGGCCGCCGGAGCCAAGGACAAGACCCCGTTGATGCGGGCCTTTCACCGCCAGTGCGGCGCCTGCCACGAGAAGGCGGGCAAGGGCCCGGTGGCCTGCGGGGAATGCCACCGCCGGGACGCCGGCGTCCCGGCCAAACCGGCCAAACCGGCCGGTTAAGCTGACGCGGCCGGGCACGGCCGCGCCGGACAAGGAGGCGAACATGCCCAAGAAGATCATGGTCGTGGACGACGACCCGGCGATCAGGGACTATCTCACGTCCATCTTCACCGACAACGGCTACGCCGTGTGCGTCGCGGCCGACGGGGACGTGGCCATGGAGGTGCTCACGAGCGAAAAGCCGGACCTGATCACCCTGGATCTGGAAATGCCTCATGAATGGGGGCCGCGCTTTTACCGGAAGTACACCCAGAAAAATGAATACAAGGATATTCCGGTGATCGTGGTTAGCGGCCTCTCCGGAATCCATCTGGCCATCCGCAAGGCCGTGGCCACGGTGAGCAAGCCGTTCGACCCCAAAGCGCTTCTGGCCATCGTGGAGCAGACCATCGGCAAGTGAGCTGGACGTTCGGGGAACGGGGGAGAGACAAATATCTCGGGACACCCCGATCGAGGCGAAGATGCTCGTGTGCCTGGCGACCTATGGTAACCGCTTGTCCTCGCTCCTGGAAAACGCCTCGGAGCTGCGTTTTTTCGAGTTGCGTCAGGGTCTGATGACGGCCAGGGGCTTCGGTCCCATGCCCAAGGGCGGTCCGTCCGCCCTGAGCGAAAGCTTGCTGGCCGCCGGGGCGAAAACGCTCGTGTGCGGGGCGTTGGGCGAAAACTACGCCGAGGTTCTGCGCAAATCCGGGATCAAGATCACCGGCTGGATCGGCGGCGAGGTGGAGACCGTGATCGCCGCCCTGGCCGAGGGGCGCATTGACAAGATCAGTTTGCCGGGCCATTTGCGGCGCGGCCTGCGGCAATCTTCCCACGAAAGCCGGGATTGACGGCCCGCGTCCCCAGAGTGCTTGCCCTGGGTTGTCTGAAGTTTTGACCAAGCCTGCCAAAGAATGCATCAGGAGGAGAAATGACCAAGATTGCCGTGCCGTCCCGGACAGGGATGGTTGACGAACATTTCGGCCACTGCGCCTACTTTACGGTTTTCACTCTCGGCGAGGACAACAATATCCTCTCCGAGGATCAGTTCACCCCGCCGCCGCTCTGCGGCTGCAAGTCCAACCTGGTGGCCCAACTTGTCGCAATGGGCGTCACCACGCTGATCGCCGGCAACATGGGCGACGGCGCGGCCGTCAAGCTGCGCCAGAACGGCGTCCGGGTGATCCGGGGCGCCGGCGGTCCGGTTCGCGATGCGGTCGAGTCTTATCTTGCCGGAGACCTCGTGGACAGTCAGGAAATCTGCCAGGCCCATGACCATGAATGCCAGCACGAACTTAAGGCGCTGTAGCGTGAGCGAATCGGGGGAGGAATCTTTTGCAGCGGTGGGCGTCGGCCAGCGCTACGCGCTGACGACGCAAGGCGAGAGTAAGAAAATGGGGACATTTTCAACTCTCGCCTTGCCCCGAACCCCCGCCTCCCCAAAATTTTAAAGTTTTTTGGGGAAGAGGGGACCGGGGAGAAACCCCTTTTGTTCATACACGGAGAGTAGAAAAGTCTTCTTTTCGTACTCTCCGTTACGAAGCGTCTTCCCGCTGCAAAAGGGGTTTCTCCCCGGATTTTCTTTTCTCTTTCTTCGCCACCGCTTTTTCTTCTCCGTCCTTGGCCGCGAAATCGCGCAGGCCTTCGGCCAGGGCCGTCAGGCGCGCGTCCACCAAGGCGCTTATGCTGCCCTTGGGATATTTCCCGTCCGGGCCGCGCTCGCCGGCCGGCAAGCCGGTCAGGATTTCGATCCCCTGATCCACGGTCTTGACCGCATAAATGTGGAATCGGCCCTGGCGCGCGGCCTCGACCACTTCTTCGCGCAACATCAGGTCTTTCACGTTGGCTTCGGGGATCATCACCCCCTGGTCTCCGGTCATTCCCGCATCCTGGCAACAGAAGAAAAAGCCTTCGATTTTTTCGTTGACCCCGCCGATGGGCTGGATCTGGCCTATCTGGTTGACCGAGCCGGTCACGGCGATGTCCTGGCGCAGGGGAACGCCGGCCAGGCTCGAAAGCAGGGCATAGAGTTCGGTCGAGGAGGCCGAATCCCCGTCCACCCCGGAATAGGCCTGTTCGAAGGCGATGGACGCGGTCAGCGACAAGGGTTTGTCCTGGGCGTAATTGCGCCGCAGATACCCGGCCAAAATGAGCATGCCCTTATTGTGCGTGGGACCGGAGAGCTCGGCCTCGCGTTCGATGTTGATGATGCCTTCGCGGCCCATGGCCGTCGCGGCCGTGATGCGCGAGGGCAGGCCGAAGGCGTAGTCGCCGATGCTGTAAACGGCCAGGCCGTTGACCTGGCCCACGCTCGCCCCGGAAAGATCCACGAACAGGCTGCCGCGCTTGATCATCTCCCGCAGGCGTTCCTGGATCTGGCTTACGCGTCCGATCCGGGCGGTGAGGGCCTCGCGGGCGTGTTCGGCCGTGACCGTCGCGCTGCCGGCCCGGCCGGCGTAGAGATCGGCCTCGCCTAACAGGTCGGCGAGCAACGGAAAGGCCGTGGAGAGTTTTTCCACCCGGCCGGCCATGCGCACGGCGTGCTCGACGACTTCGGCCACGGCCGATGCCGCGAAGGGGCGCAGTTTCTGTTTGGCCCCCTCGGCGGCCACGAACCGGGCCACGTGCAGCACCGCCTGCTCGGTTTTGTCCATGACCGGGCTGAAGTCGCTTCGGACCTTGAAAATCTTGCGCAGGTCCTCGTCGTAATAGAGCAAGAGCTGATACAGGCGCAGGTCGCCCAGGACGACCACCTTGACTTCCATGTCGATCGGTTCGGGTTTGAGCCCGGTGCCGGAGATGAAATAAAAGGGGTCGTAGGTCTGGATCTCGATGCGTTCGGTTTTCAGCGACCTTTTGAGCGTCTGCCACACCCCGGGTTCCATGATGGCGTCGAGGAGGTTGATCACCAGGTAGCCGCCGTTGGCCTTGACGAAGGCCCCGGCGGTGATTTTGGAAAAGTCCGTTTGATAGCCCCCGTAGGGTCCCACGACCCGGTCCACGCCGCCGAACAGGTTGCGGTAGGTGGGATAGGATTCGATGATCACCGGCGGTCCGGCCTGCTCGGAGTTGTCCACCAACAGGTTGACGTCGTAGGGTTGCAAGAGGGCCTCGGGGGAAGGTCCCATAAACGGCATGCCGGGCGGCAGCCCCTGGGGTTTGCCGCTGAGCAGCTTGATCTCGTCGAGGTTTTCCACCATTTGATCGAGCATGGCCTCGAGATGGGCGCGGACCTTCTCGTCCTCATGGCGGCTGATGAGCGGGGCGAGCAGTTCCGTGGCCATGGCCCGGAACATAAGCTTGTCCACCTCTTCGAGCTTGTGTTCCACGTCCTTTTGCAGGGCGCGCACTTCCTGGACGATATGGTCGACCTCGTCTTTGACCTCGGCCCGCTTGGTCTTGAGCCGCTCGAATTCATCCCGGGGAAACCGGCCGTTATTCACCATGGTTTCCAGATCCAACATGCGCTTGGGTTCGTTGTCGATCACCGGCAAGACGTCCGGTCTGGTGAAAGGGCCGATCTGCATGCGCACCACGGCCAAGCCCGTGTTTTTGACCTTCTCTTCCACGGAGTTGTAAAATTCCAAGACCTTTTTCTCGTGGATCTCCATGATCTCGTTTTTCCGGGCGATATATTCCTCGCTCTCAAAGAGCTGGGGTACTTCTCGTTTGAGGTTCTCCATGAATTCGTGGAGATCCTTTTTGAAGATAGCGCCCTCGCCCGCCTTGAAACGCAGCAGCACCGGGGCCTCGGGCCGCTTGAAATTGTTGACGTAGCACAGGTCGTCCGGGACGCGGTCAGTCTTGGAAAATTCGAGCAGAAGCCGTTTGACCGCGGACAACCGTCCCAGGCCGGGCTGGCCGGTGACGAAAATATTGTAGCCCTTTCTGGCCATGCCCATGCCGAAACGCAGGGATTCCATGCCCCTGTCCTGGCCGACCACGGTGTCGAGCGGATCAAGTTGCGCCGTGGTTTCAAACGGCAGGCCGGCCGGGTCGAGCCGCCAGCGAAGCTGTTCGGGCAGCAGTTCTTGGGAACGCGGGCGAGAGGTCATTGAGCACTCCGATTGTTGGGCTTTTGTCGCATGGGGAGGGTCCGGGTTATCGTTTGATCACCGGGACGCATTGGGCCTTGGGCGGAGTTTGGCGTTTGAGAACGATCGTGAGCGTTCCGCCGGAAAGATCGGCCGAGGCCGAGGCCACCTGAAAAGGCAAATTCCACTCCCGCGAGAGTTTGCTCACCAGCAGCTTGCCCTCGCGCTCCCATCTTTTGACGGCCTCAAGAGACAAGACGCGCCCGGTCAGGGTCACGGCCACATCCTCGGGCTCAACGCCCGGCAGGGGGCAGGTGATGCGCCAGCCGTCCCCTGTTGGCACGACGCTCACCCCGCCATTTCGGTCGGCCGGGGGCAGGCCGAAGTCCTCGAACAGGGCGTCAAAGAGCCTGTCCATATCACCCTTGAGCTTGGAGAGTTCGGTCGCTCCCCAGGGGGTCAGGTCCGGCATTGGATTGCCTCCGGTTGCGTGTTGCGCCGGCCGGTCCGGTCGGTCCGGCCGGTTCGAATCTTTGCCGCGATGATAAACCAATGATCCGGGAAAAGGTCAAGACCGGGTTGCGCCGTCCAGGAGAGCGCGGCATTGACAGCCTAACCCGGGACGCATACGAAAATGGGAGGAACCGGGAATGCCTTTGGCGATAGTCCGAAGAGACACAAGGAGCGATGGCCATGAGAAGACCGAACTCGTTTCCCAGCTTGGCATTTTTTATCATTCTCGCCCTGGGCGAAATTTTAGCCTATCAGGTGTATCTGGCCGCGGATGTTTTTTTTGCCGCAGTCTTCGGCCTGGCGGCTTTTTTCGTCGCCCTGGTCGCCTACTCCGCCATCCAGGTGGCCGACCAATGGGAACGGGCGATCCTTCTTCGCCTGGGGAAATTCAGGGAGATCAAGGGACCGGGGCTCTTTCTTCTGATTCCGGTCATCGACACGATTGCCTACTGGATCGACATCCGGGTGATCGCCGCATCGTTCAAGGCCGAGAAGACGCTCACCAAGGATACGGTTCCCGTGGACGTGGACGCGGTCTTGTTCTGGAAGGTCGTCGATCCCAAGAGCGCGGCCTTGAACGTGGCCGATTACGTGAGCGCCATCAACTGGGCGGCCCAGACCGCCCTGCGCGACGTCATCGGCAAGACCATGCTCTCGGACATGTTGGAAGGCCGGGAAAAAATCGGCCAGGAACTGCAAAAAATCATCGACGAGCGCACCGAGCCCTGGGGGATCAACGTCATTTCCGTCGAGATCAAAGACGTCCTGATCCCGTCCAACCTTGAGGACGCCATGTCCATGCAGGCCCAGGCGGAAAGGGAGCGCCAGGCCAGGGTGATCCTGGGTGATTCGGAACGCCAGGTGGCCATGAAATTCGTCGAAGCGGCCCAGATCTATGCCGGCAACAAGACCGCCTTTCACTTGCGGGCCATGAACATGCTTTATGAAGGCTTAAAGTCGAATTCCACGATCGTGGTCGTGCCGAGTTCAGCCGCGGAAAGCATGCAGCTCGGCGCGATCGGAGGACTGGCCGGCATATTCGGGGAAGCCAAGGCGCCGTCCGTGGAGCCCAAATCATAACACCGCCCAAGCGGGGCCATTTCGCCAAGAGGAGCATTATATGGACGAACTGCATCCCAAGGAACGCCTGCTCATGGGCCCCGGGCCCAGCAATGTCGGCTCGCGGGTGCTGCGGGCCATGTCCACGCCGGTGGTCGGCCACCTCGATCCGGAATTCTGCCGCTTGATGGACGACGTCTGCGCCATGCTGCGCGATCTCTTCAAGACCGCCAATCGCCTGACTTTCCCTGTCAGCGGCACGGGCAGCGCCGGCATGGAAGCCGCGCTGGTCAACACGCTCGAGCCCGGGGACACGGCCGTGATCGGCGCGAGCGGGGTTTTCGGCCAGCGCCTGGCGGACACGGCCGGCCGCTGCGGGGCCACGGTGGTCACCGTGGACGCGCCGTGGGGCGAACCGATCGAACCCGCAGTGCTCATCGAGATCCTCAAGAAATACCCACAGGCCAAGATCTGCGCCGTGGTCCACGCCGAGACCTCGACCGGGGCCTGGCAGCCCCTGGAGGAAATCGGCGCCTATCTCAAGAACACCAAAACCCTGTTTGTGGTCGATGCCGTGACTTCGCTCGGCGGCGTGCCCGTGGAAGTGGACGCCTGGGGCGTCGACGTCTGCTATTCCGGAACGCAAAAATGCTTGAGCGTGCCGCCGGGCCTGGCCCCGATCACCTTCAGCGGCAAAGCCGAAGAGGCGATCGACGCACGCCGGACCAAGGTCCAAAGCTGGTATCTGGACGTCGGCATGCTGCGTAAATACTGGGGCGGCGAACGGCTCTACCACCACACCGCCCCGATCAGCATGATTTACGCCTTGTATGAGGGCTTGCGGATCATCTTCGAGGAAGGGCTCGAGGCCCGCATCAAACGTCACGCCGAGGTCAGCCGCGAACTGGGAATCGGCCTGGCCGATCTCGGATTCACCTGGTTCGCCAGGCAGGGCTACCGGCTGCCGCAATTAAACGCCGTCTATCCGCCGCAACCAGGGATCGTCGAACCCCTACGCAAAAAGCTGCTCGCCGAGTATTCTATTGAGATCTGGCGCATCGGGCTGATGGGCGAGACCTGTCGGCTCGCCAACGTGGCGGTTTTGCTCGACGCCCTGCGCCGGGAATTGCCTTGAGGGCCGGCTTGCGTCAGCCCCGGCGCATTTGTGCCCGCTTCGCCCTTGATCTGTCGGGAGGGAGCGGGTATACCGGTTTAACTCGATAAACCCCGTCACAACCAAACCGTTCAGCTTGGGAGGAGAATGATGACGAGCGCAGCACCGTCCGCGAAAGAGGCGAGCCGGGCCAAGGTCATAGAGGCTTTGAACAAGGCCAGGGCCATGGAACTATTGGCCATCACCCAGTACATGAACCAGCACTACAATCTCGACAACCTGGATTACGGCGAACTCGCCGCCAACATGAAACTTATCGCCATCGATGAGATGCGCCACGCCGAGATGTTCGCCGAGCGAATCAAGGAGATCGGCGGGGAACCGGGGTCGGAGCCGGCGGGCAAAATTCAAAAAGGTCAGGACATCGGCAAGGTTTACCCATTCGACGCCGCGCTCGAAGACAATACCATCTTCGTTTACAACGGCTTTTTGAAGACTTGCCGCGAAAGCGGGGACAGCATCAGCGAGAAGCTGTTCGAGACGATCATTGCCGAGGAGCAAATCCACTACAATTATTTCGACAACGTGGGCGACCACATCAAGAGCCTGGGCGGGAACTATCTTTCCCGGATCGCCGGCACTCCGTCCACAACCGGCCCGAGCACCAAGGGCTTCGCCCTGAACAAGGCCGGCGCCTAGCCGGTCCGCATTCCAAGGCGCCATTCGGGAGGCAACCGCCCGGGGCGGTTCCCTCCCGGCCGGGTTGGTCCGGCGCCCACCCGCAACCCCATAGCAAAATGCATGGCATTCGATCCTGCATTGTTCCAATAAAATACCATATTCCAGTCTGTTAACGTATTTTCGCGTTTCACCTCCCTCCTGCGCGCATAGCCTTCCCGGCCTGAATTTTGAGCCGCAAAGCCAATCAATAGATTGTGAATTCAATAAGTTAAATCGAAATTTTGCATCCAGCACGTTTCTTGCCTTTTCCTGGCCAGACTGGGGCCGCTTTGCCATAGCCGCACCCCCGGAAGATGCGTTTTGGCGTCTGGATCCGTCCGGACTTTTTGTTTCAACCACGCCGATGAGGAGGTTGCACTATGAGAGCAGGGAAACAGCTTGTGAAACCGTGGCGTTTTGTCGTGACCAGCGTATTCTTGGCGGTATTTTTGATTAGCGGCCAGCTGTTCGCCGCCCAGGCTGAAAAAGCCACCCGCACGGAGAAGGATTCGTTGGGCGAAAAAGAGATTCCGGCTGACGCCTATTGGGGCGTGCAGACCTCCCGGGCTTTTGAGAATTTTCCTTTCAATACGCACAAGCTTTCGCATTACCCCCATTTCATCGTGGCTTACGCCTACGTCAAGAAGGCCGCGGCCATGGCCAATTCCGAACTGGGCGTGTTGCCAAAGGATATCGCCGAGGCGATCATCAAGGCCTGTGACGAAATCATCGCCGGCAAGCTCCACGACCAGTTCGTGGTGGACATGATCCAAGGCGGCGCGGGCACTTCGACCAACATGAACGTCAACGAGGTCATCGCCAACCGCGCCCTGGAGATCATGGGCAAGCCGAAGGGCGACTATAAGACCATCCATCCCCTGGACCACGTCAACCTGTCCCAGTCCACCAACGACAATTACCCGACCGCGGCCAAACTGGCGGTCATCTTGGGCATGAAGGAAGCCATGCAGCACATCGGCTCCCTGCGCGACGCCCTGGAAGCCAAGTCCAAGGAGTTCAAGGACGTCATCAAGATGGGGCGCACCGAGATGCAAGACGCCGTGCCGGTGACGCTCGGCCAGGAATTTTCCGGCTTCGCCGACACAATCAAGGAAGCCATGGTGCAACTCTCCCAGGCGCGGGATTCGTTCTACAAGATCAACCTGGGCGGCACGGCCATCGGCACCGGCATCAACAGCCCGGAAAAATACTGCGACCTGGTGATCAAGAAACTGGCCCAGATCACCGGCATCCCCTTTGTGCGCTCCGGCGATCTGGTCGGCGCTTCCTCGGACGGAGCCTGCTACATCCAGATGTCGGGGGCGTTTAAGCGCATGGGCATCCAGATGTCCAAGGTGGCCAACGACCTGCGCCTGATGTCCTCCGGTCCCCGCGCCGGTTTCTACGAGATCGTCCTGCCGGCCATGCAGCCCGGCTCTTCGATCATGCCCGGCAAGATCAATCCGGTCATCCCCGAGGTCACCAGCTCCGTCGTCTACCAACTGGCCGGTTACGACACGACCGTGACCATGGCCGCCGAACTCTCCAGCCTCGAGCTCAACCCGGTCGAGTGCATCATTGTCTATGACCTGCTCTCGGGCGTGGATCTGCTCTCCAAGGCCGCCGAGGTCTTCACCACGAAGTGCGTGGTCGGGATCACGGCCAATGTCAACCGTACCCGCGATATGGTCAAGAGCAGCATCGGTCTGGTCACGGCGCTCAACCCGGTGATCGGATACGACAAGTCGGCGTCCATCGCCAAGGAATCGCTGGCGACCGGCCGTCCGGTCTACGATCTGGTTCTGGAAAAAGGCTGGCTGAGCAAGCAGGAACTCGACGACATGCTCAAGCCCGAAAACATGACCCAGCCCAGGGATTGGAAGAAAAAGTAATCCGACGAGTCCCGGCGGCGTAAGACCTGTGCAGGCATAACCGCAGGCGGGGGGCGCAACAGTCCCCCGCCTTTTTGCATGGCAAACCGTCCGGTTGCCTCCCCGGCCGGCTGTGATATGCTGGGGCCGACCGTGAAACGCCTACTCGTCACCTCCTCTCGCCCGGCTTTGGTCCGCCGGGGCTTGCGCGCGGCCGTGGCCCTGATTGCCTTGGCCGGGGTTCTGCTGTGCGCCGCGTCCGGCCCGGGCCAAGAGGCGCCCTCGCGGGGAACGTCCCTGTTCGCCGCGGACGCCGGACTGCCGCTTCCGTCCCAAAACGCGGCCAAATCCCGTCGCGTGGTCATCTTCGGCGGCGACCACGACGGCGCGCCTATGGAATACATCGATTCCGCAGGCCGACCGGCCGGATTCAACATCGACCTGCTCTTGGCCATCGGCGAGGCCATGAACCTTGAGATCCATTTTATTTTGGGCCGTTGGTCGGATATCCGCCGGGGCATTCTGGGTGATTCGGCGGGCGACCCCACCCCCCCGGCCAACCAGCCGCGCCTGCCCCTGGACGTGGCCGCGCTCTACTACCTGCCTTGGCGCGAGCCGTTCGTGGATTTCACCAGCCCCTTGCTCATCGAACACAGCGATATTTTCGTGCGGCGCAAGGATCCGCCCAAAATCGACCTCGACCATCCCGGCGACTTCACCGTGGCCATCATGCGCGGCGGCTATACCCAAGACTATTTTTCGGCCACCCGGCCGGAACTTCAGTTCGCCCTGGTCGACGCCGAAACCGAGGCGTTGCGGCAGCTCAACGCCGGCCAGTTCAAAGCAGCCATCGTCGGCCAGCACACCGGGCGTTATGCGATCCGCGCCTACGGTCTGAGCGGGATAAGACCCGAGGGCAAGCCCTTCTTGTCCCGCGATTATTGCCTGGCTGTGCGCAAGGGCGACCAGGAACTGCGAGACATCTTAAACGAAGGCCTGGAAAAAATCAGAGCCAGCGGCAAATACGAGGAGATCTACCAGCGCTGGTTCGTCGGGGCGGCCGGCGGCAGGGTTTCGCTCGCGGACATCCTGCACTACCTGATTCTGGCCGTGGTGCCGCTGGTGGCGTTCATCGCCCTGGTGCTCGCCTGGAACTGGTCGCTCAAAAAGCAGGTTGCCTCCCGAACCGCCGATCTGTCCCGGGAGTTGGTCGAGCGCCGCCTTGCGGAACAAGGGCTTCGCGAGAGCGAGTCCCGTTTCAGGGAGTTGTCGCTTCGTTTCGGGGCCATCCTGGGCGGCATTCCGCACAGCATCACCCTGCTTGACGCGCAGGGGGGGATCGTCTGGACCGACGCCGCCGGAGAAGCAGGCGGGCGTTCGGCCAACAAACCCACGGTCTATTGTTGCCGCCTGGCTAGGCCGCGCCTTGGAATTTGTCCGGATTGCATCGCCCTGGCGGCCTTGCGCCAGGGAAAAACCCTGGAAGCGAGATATCTCGGTGAAGACGGCAGAACCCTGGAAATCAAGGCTTTTCCCCTGCGCGACCAGGAAAGCGGTCAGGCCCGAGCCCTGGTCATGACCAGTGACATCACTGAAAATGTCCTCTTGCAGCAGGAGGCCATGCGGGCAAGCCATTTGGCTTCGCTGGGCGAGTTGTCGGCCGGCGTGGCCCACGAGGTCAACAATCCCAACGGCCTTATTCTGCTCAATTTACCCTTTTTAGAGCAGTTTTTCGACGAGGCCTCCTTCACCTTGGACGAGACCATGAACGGGCGCAACGGGGCGACCATGGCCGGGTTGCCCTATTTACGGGCGCGCCAGGAGGTCCCCCGGGTGCTCACGGTCATCCGCGAGAGCGCCCGGCGTATCCGGCGCATCGTCGAGGATTTGCGCAATTTCGCCAGGCCCGCCCCGAGCGAGCCTTTTGCGCCGGTGGATTTGCGTGAGGTGATCACCACCGCGCTACGTCTGACCGAAAACACCCTGCGTGCGGCTGGGGCCGTCGTCAGGGTGGATGTCCCCGTTGATGCGCCATTTTTGCGGGGCAACCGGCACCAGCTTGAGCAGGTCATGGTCAACTTGCTGCTCAATGCGGGCCAAGCCCTGGACGGCTCCGGCCGGGAGATCGCGGTCAGCGTGTGTCGCGGGCATGCGGCCGGGCCGGTGGTCCTGGAGGTGCGCGACCAGGGTCGAGGCATGTCCGCCGAGGTCTTGGCCCATGCAACGGATCCCTTTTTCACCACCCGCCGCGAGCGGGGCGGAACCGGCCTGGGGTTGTCCATGAGCGCCCGCATTGTCAAAGAACACAAGGGCGAGATGCGCATCCGCTCCGCCCCGGGCCAGGGAGCGAGTATCCTCATGATTTTTGCGGCCGCATCCGTCACGGAGACTTCATGAACGCCGAGGAACCCCTGCATATCCTGGTCGTGGATGACGAGGAGCATTGGCTCCACGGCATTTCCCTCACTCTGGCCAGGAATGGCCTGCCCGATGTCGTCACCTGCCAGGATGGCCGCGAGGTTCCGAAGATTCTGGCCGAGCGCCGGGTGGGACTGATCCTGCTCGACATCACCATGCCTGGGATATCCGGGGAGGCGGTCCTGGCGAAAGTGGCCGAGGAGCATCCCGAGATTCCGGTGATCGTGATCACTGGCCTCAATCAGATCGAATCCAGCGTGCGCTGCATGAAGCTCGGGGCCTATGACTATTTCGTCAAAACCGTGGAGGAGGGCCCGCTGATCGCCTGCGTGCGCCGCGCCTTGGATATGGTGGAGCTGCGCGGTGAAAACCGGTTGCTCAAGCGTAACTTGCTGGGAAGCGCCTTGCGGCGGCCCGAGGCCTTCTCTGGCATGCACAGCGTCAACCCGAGAATGCGGGCCGTCTTCGGCTATATCGACGCAGTGGCCGAAAGCTCGCAGCCGGTGTGCATCACCGGAGAATCCGGGACGGGCAAGGAGCTCATGGCCCGGGCGGTGCATTTGTCTTCGAGGCCGGCCGGTCCGTTCGTGGCCGTGAACGTGGCCGGGCTCGACGACACGGTCTTTGCCGACACGCTTTTCGGGCATGACCGCGGGGCCTTCACCGGGGCGGAAAACGCCCGACAGGGATTGATTCGCCAGGCGGCCGGGGGCACGCTTTTCTTGGATGAAATAGGGGATTTGTCCCAGGCCTCGCAGGTCAAGCTCTTAAGGCTCCTCCAGGAAAGCGAGTTTTTTCCCTTGGGCGGGGACAAGCCTTTGAAAAGCCAGGCCCGCATCGTCGCTTCAACCAATCAGAACCTCAAGGCCCTGGGCGGAAGCGGGCGTTTCCGCAAGGATCTCTACTACCGCTTGCGCACCCATTTGGTGGAATTGCCGCCCCTGCGCGATCGCCGCGAGGACATCCCCCTGTTGACCAACTTGTTTTTGGGGGAAATCGCGGCCGAGCTCGGCAAGCGCCCGCCCACTCCGCCTGGGGAGCTCTACGCCCTGCTTTCCAGCTACCATTTCCCCGGCAACGTGCGCGAGCTCAAGGCCATGATCCACGACGCGGTCAGCCGCCATCAGCACGGCAAGTTGTCGTTGTCTTCTTTCCGCCAGGCCATGCGTGAAGGAGTGGATGACCGGGGAAGGCCGGGCCGAGACATATTCGAAGATTTTGACTTAGTCCAAGACCAGGAGGTCCGTTTTCCCGAGCGCCTGCCCAGCCTGGACGCCATCCAAGACGCGCTGGTGGTCGAGGCCATGCGCCGGGCCGGGAACAATCAAACCATCGCCGCCGGGCTGCTTGGCATCTCCCAGCCGTCGCTCAGTCGCCGGCTGAAGAATATGCGCCAGGCCCAGACCGATAACGGCCACGTCCCGTAATACGGATCGGTGCGGCAGCGTATTGGAACAACCGGAACAATCACGGAGGTCGTCATGCAGGAAACCCTTCTTTCGCCCGGACCGATCCTGACTCTCTCTGGGAGCTATTGGGAGTCGCACGCCCTGCACGCCGGGGTGCTCCTGGACGTGTTCAGCCCGCTTGCCGCCGGGCCCCTCGGCGCAAGCGATCTGGCCGGAAAAATCGGCTGCGACGCCCGGGCGCTGGAGATGTTGCTGGTCGCCCTGACCGCGCTCAAATTGCTTGCCAAATCCGGGGGGCGATACAGCTTAAGCGAGAGCGCCAGGTCCTTTCTGGTCAAGGATTCGCCGCGCTACGTCGGCTACATGATCCGTCACCACCACCACCTGACCGCGCCCTGGAGCAGGCTTCACGAGGCGGTCGCAACCGGTTCTCCGGTGCGCTCCTCCATGGGGCAGGCCGAGCGGGAGGATTTTTTGCTTGGCATGTTCAACAACGCCATGGGCATCGCCCCGGGGCTGGCGCAAACGCTCCCTTTGACCGGGAGCAAACGTCTGCTCGACGTCGGCGGCGGGCCCGGGACCTATGCCGTGCAATTTTGCCTGGCCCACCCGGATCTTCGCGCCACCGTCTTCGACCTGCCCGGCAGTCGGATAATCGCGGAGGGGGTTGCGGAGCGCTTCGGCGTGGCCGGCAGGGTTGATTTCGCTCCCGGCGACTACCTCGTGGACGATTTGCCGCAAGGTTACGACGCCGCCTGGCTGTCGCAGATATTGCACGCCGAATCGCCCGAGGGTTGCCTGGTGATCCTGCGCAAGGCGGTCAGGGCGCTGAACCCCGGAGGCGCGCTGTTTGTCCATGAGTTTTTGCTCGACGACGCCATGGACGGCCCGCTGTTTCCGGCGCTGTTCGCGCTGAATATGCTCGTGCAGACTCCGCGCGGGCAGGCCTACCGCGAGGGCCAGGTCCGGGCCATGCTGGCCGAGGTGGGACTTACGGACATACGGCGGATGGATTTTCGCGGCCCGAACGATTCCGGGATATTGTGGGGGATCAAGGCGTAAGTCGTGGGCGGTCGCACGGAGCGGCGGGCTGTTGTCTTATGTTGTGGTCTTGTTGTTTTTTTGGCTGACGCGGCGGCTACCCCGTTTCCACCAACATGAACCGGTAGCCGACCCCGGTTTCGGTGCGCAGATATCTGGGCCGGGCCGGGTCGGCCTCGATCTTATTGCGCAACTGGTGCACGTAAATCCGGGGATAGTGGGCCTGGTCAGGGTTTTTGCCGCCCCAGACTTCGGCCAAAAGCTGGGTATGGGTGAGCACCTTGCCGGCGTTTCGGGCCAGGACCGCCAGGAGTTTGAACTCGATCGGAGTCAGGCGGATCTCGATTTCACCCCGAAATACGCGGCGATCGGCCAGGTCGATGCGCAGGTCGCCGGAAGTAACGACCGGTTCCCGGGTTTCCCCGGTAGTTCTGGCGAGCCGTAGCGACACCCGGATGCGCGCCGCGAGTTCCCCGACACCGAAGGGTTTGGTCAGGTAATCCTCGGCCCCTGCGTCCAAGGCCACGATCTTGTCCTCTTCCTTGCCCCTGGCCGAGAGCACGATAACCGGGGTGTTGCTCCACTGCTTGAGGCGTGAGAGCGCCTCCATGCCGTCCATGTCCGGCAGCCCCAAGTCGAGCAAAATTACGTCCGGGCGCTGGGAAGCCGCCAGGGTCAGGCCTTCCCCCCCGGACGCGGCCTCGATGATCCGGTAGTTCTGGCTGGCAAGGTAGGTGCGCAAAAAGCGCCTGATCGGGGCCTCGTCGTCGACGACTAAAATGGTGGCGACGGGATCGGGCATGGCTTAGGCTTCCCGTTGCAGCGGTAAAGAGAGGGTAAAGGCAGCGCCGCCTTTGGAGCTGTTTTCTGCTTTGATCGTGCCGCCGTGGACCCGGGCGATGGCCCGGCAGATAGCCAGGCCCAGGCCGTAGCCTTCAGGCTGGCCCTGGCGGTTGACCCGGTAGAAGCGCTCGAAGACCCGGTCCAGATCTTCCTGGGGCAGTCCCGGTCCCAGGTCGGAGACGCGAATTTCCAGGCTGTGCTCCTTGGTGGTCGCGCTGATGGCGATGGGGGTATCCGGGGGCGTATGCTTGGCCGCGTTGTCTAAAAGATTGATGAAGAGCTGTTCCATGAGCACGCCGTCCATGGGCACGGCGGGCAGAGAGTCCGGCAAATCAATGTCGATGCGCCGCCCGGCGAGCTGTTTTTCAAGCCGTGTCAGGGCCGCGCCCACGACCTCCTGCAAGGGGGTGGGTTGCAAGTCGGGCCTGAAATCGCCGGACTCCAGCTTCACGATGCGCAGCAAATTGGCCACCAGGCGGCTTAAGCGCAAGGCCTCGCCATGGATGTTTTCGGCCATGGCCGCAACCACCGTCGGCCCGGCGCCATCCCCCATGGCCAGCAGGCTCTCCGCCGACCCGGCGATGGCCGCGAGCGGGGTCTGGAAATCATGGGTGACCGCCGACAAGAGCGAGGAGCGCAGCTTCTCGGTCTCCATCTCCACCCGGCTCACGTGGGCTTCCTCTTCCAGGCGGTCGACCTCCAGGGCCAGGGCGGTCTGGCTGACGAATGAATCCAGCAGGCGTTCGCGGTCAGGGTGTTTGAGCCGTTTGGCGGCCTCGGGATGTAGCGGCTTGATCCCGGTTACGCCGATCACGCCCGAAGTCCCGGTCAGGGGCAAAAAAAGGGTTTCGGTATCCGGCAGGGTTTGGGTGCCAAAGCCGGCGGGCTTGCTATTGGCGTAAACCCACTGGGCCACGCCCATATCCTTGCCGCCAAGCTCGAAGGCCTCGGTCGAGGCGGCCCGGGCGACCAGGCGTCCGTGAGCGTCCGGGATCAGGAAACAGACGTGGCATTCGAACACCGAGGCAAGATGGCGCATGGAGGTGGCCAGCAGGTTTTCCCTGCCGCGCGTGGCGGAGAGCTCGCGGCTGAGCGCGCTGACGGCCTCGGTCTGCCTGGCGACCCCCGTGGATGTTTCGGCTTGGCGCTTGATCCGTTCCGCCATGCCGCTGAGCAGCATGGAAGCCAGAAACATGACCGCGAAGGTCAGGACGTGGCTGACGTCGGTCACGGCGAAGCTGAACCTGGGCGGTATGAAGAAAAAGTCGAAGGCAAGGACGCTTGCCGCCGAGGCCGTGACTGAGGAAACGCGCCCCAAGCGCACGGCCGCGGCCATGACCCCGAGCAGGTAGACCATGATCAGGTTGGACAGGTCGAAGAAAGGATACATGGCGAAGCACACGCCGGTGGCGGCTCCGGTCACGGCCAGGCCGGCGGCGATATCGCGCCAGGCCAAGGGCTCGACTGTGACAGGCGTCTTGGCGGGCTTCTTGGAGGGGGCGTCATCGCCCCGGATGACGTGGACGTCGATCTCGCCTGAGAGGCGGATGATCTCGTCTACCGGGCTGGGTATGAAGTAGTCGCGCAGGCGCTTGCCGCGAAGCGGCTTGCCGATGATGATCTTGGAGACGTTTTGCTCCCTGGCAAAATCGACGATGGCCTTGGCCACCTTGACGCCGGAGAGCATATAGGTCTTGGCTCCGAGTTCCTTGGCCAGTTCCAGGTTGCGCAGGATCCGTTCGTGCTGCACCCCGGTGACGCTGGCGTCACGCGGGGATTCGATGGACACGGCCAGCCAGGGAGCGGAGAGGCCCGAGGCCAGGCGTTTGGCGGACCGGATCAGCTTGGCCGAGGAGGGCGAGGGGCCGACGCAGATCATGATGCGTTCCGAGGTCGGCCAGGTGGTCTCGATGGCCCGGCCCTGGCGGAAGATCAACACCTCGGTGTTGACCCGCTGGGCGGTGGTGCGCAGGGCCAGTTCGCGCAGGGCGATCAGGTTGCCTTCGCGGAAGAAGTTCTTGGCCGCCCAGGTGGCCTGCGCGGGCAGGTACACCTTGCCCTCGGCCAGGCGCTTGCGCAGGTCCTCGGGCGGCAGATCGACCAGCACCACGGCCTCGGCCCGCTCCAGCACGGCGTCCGGCACGGTCTCGTGGATCTTCACCCCGGTGATCTGGGCGACCACGTCGTTCAAGCTTTCGATGTGCTGTACGTTGAGGGTGGTAAAGACATCGATCCCGGATTCCAGGACTTCCTCGACGTCCTGCCAGCGCTTGGCGTGGCGGCTGCCCGGGGCGTTTTCGTGGGCGAGTTCGTCTATCAAAATCAGCCCAGGCCGCCTGGCGATGGACGCATCCAAGTCGAATTCGGTCAGGGTGTGGCCTTTGTACTCCACTTTGCGCCGGTCGATGATTTCCATGCCGTAGAGCAGGGCGTCGGTTTCCTCGCGGCCGTGGGTTTCAACCAAACCCACGACCACGTCCAGGCCCTCGGAGCGCTTGAGCCGGGCGGCGTCGAGCATGGCGTAAGTCTTGCCGACCCCCGGGCAGGCCCCGAGGAAGACCCGCAGCTTGCCTCTGGCCTGGCGGCGTTCCTCCTCGGTGACCAGCTCCAGGAGCTTGTCCGGATCGGGGCGGGGGTAATCATCGTCGCGCATGCGTCAAGCTTACTTGTTTCCGGCCAGGGAATCCAGGGCTAGGTTGAGCGTCAGCACGTTGACCCGGGGCTCGCCCAGAATGCCCAGTTGCCGCTCTTCGATTTTGGACAAAACCAGCTTGCGGACCGTTTCCTCGGGCAGTCCGCGCTTTGCGGCCACGCGCGGGACCTGAAGCAGGGCCGAGGCCGGGGTGATGTGCGGATCGAGCCCGGAAGCCGAGGCCGTGACCATGTCCACGGGTGCGAGCGCGCCTGGGTTCGCTTGGCGGAAAGCCTGCGCCCGGTCCGCAACGGATTTGAGCAAATCCTCGTTGGACGGGCCGAGGTTGGACGCGCCCGAAGAGGAGGCGTTGTAAGGGTAAGGCGTGGTGGCTGACGGCCGGCTCCAGAAATAGCCATCCCCGGCGAAGGGCTGGCCGATGAGTTCGGAGCCGACCACGACGCCGTCTTTGACAATCAGACTGCCTCCGGCTTGCTTGGGGAACAGGATACCGGCCAGGCCGGTGACCGCGCCCGGGTAGGCCAGGCCGGCCAGCCCGGTCAGGACCAGGAGCATGATCACGGCCGGTCTGCATTGGGAAAGCATTGTTTTGAACATGGATATCTCCTTAGGCCAGCTTGGTGGCGACCAGCAGCATGTCGATCAGTTTGATACCGGCAAAGGGTACGGCCAGGCCACCCAGGCCGTAGATCAGCAGGTTGTCCCGCAGGATTCTGGCCGCGCCCAGCGGCCGGTAGCGCACGCCGCGAAGAGACAGGGGAATGAGGAAGACGATCACCAGGGCGTTGAAGATGACCGCCGAGAGGATGGCCGATTGGGGCGTGGCCAGGCCCATGATGTTGAGCATGCCTAGTTGCGGATAGATGCCGACAAAGGCGGCCGGGATGATGGCGAAGTATTTGGCCACGTCGTTGGAGATGGAGAACGTGGTCAGCGCTCCCCGGGTCATGAGCAGTTGCTTGCCGATGGCCACCACTTCCAGGAGTTTGGTCGGGTTGGAATCGAGATCGACCATGTTTCCGGCTTCCTTGGCGGCCTGGGTGCCGGAATTCATGGCCACGCCGACGTCGGCCTGGGCCAGGGCCGGGGCGTCGTTGGTGCCGTCGCCGGTCATGGCCACCAGGCGGCCCTCGGTTTGGGTTTTGCGGATGAGCGACAGTTTGTTCTCGGGGGTGGCTTCGGCCAGAAAGTCGTCAACCCCGGCCTCGGCGGCGATGGCCGCGGCGGTCAGGGGGTTGTCGCCGGTGACCATGACCGTTTTGATGCCCATGGCCCGCAGTTCGGCGAAGCGTTCCTTGATGCCGCCCTTGACGATGTCTTTAAGCCACACCACCCCGAGCACGCGGTTATTTTGCGCCACCAAAAGCGGCGTGCCGCCGGATTCGGCGACGGTGCGGATATCTTGTTCAACCTCGGGGGGCAGGTCTGTTCCCTGTTCGGCCAAGAACTTGCGAATGGCGTCGGGCGCGCCCTTGCGGATCACCTGTCCGGGCAGGTTTACCCCGGAAATGCGGGTCTGGGCGGTAAAGGGCACGAAAGTGGCTTCCAGGGAACCCATGTCGCGCCCCCGGATGCCGAAGCGCTCCTTGGCCAAGACGACGATGGAGCGCCCCTCCGGGGTTTCGTCGGCCAGCGAGGCCAATTGGGCGGTGTCGGCCAGTTCTTTTTCGTCGACCCCCGGGGCGGGCAAAAAAGCGTCCGCCTGGCGGTTGCCGAGAGTGATGGTTCCGGTCTTGTCCAGGAGCAGGACATCCACGTCGCCGGCCGCTTCCACGGCCCGGCCCGAAGTGGCGATGACTCCGGCCTGGATCAGGCGGTCCATGCCGGCGATGCCGATGGAGGAGAGCAGGCCGCCGATGGTGGTCGGGGCCAGGCACACGAAGAGCGCGGCCAAAACCGTGATAGTCACGGCCTCGCCCTTGCCCGCCTGCTCCACGGCAAAAGAGCTCATGGGCAAGAGGGCGGCGCAGACCACCAAGAAGATGAGGGTCAGCGCGGCCAAGAGGATGTTCAAGGCGATTTCGTTCGGGGTCTTGCGGCGCTTGGCGCCTTCCACCAGGGCGATCATGCGGTCGAGAAAAGTCTCGCCCGGATCGGCGGCCACCCGGACCACCAGCCAGTCCGAGAGCAGCCGCGTGCCGCCGGTGACGGCGCTGCGGTCGCCTCCGGCCTCGCGGATGACCGGCGCGGATTCGCCGGTGATGGCCGACTCGTCGACCGAGGCCACGCCTTCGACGATCTCGCCGTCGCAGGGGATGGAGTCCCCGGCCTCGATCAGGACGAAATGGCCCTTGCGCAAACTGGGCGAGGGGACCATCTCGACTTTCGCGTCGCGGTTGGGCTTATCGAGCTTCTTGGCCTGGGTATCATGGCGGGCCTGGCGCAGGGAAGCGGCCTGGGCCTTGCCCCGGCCCTCGGCCATGGCCTCGGCGAAGTTGGCGAACAAAACCGTGAACCACAGCCAGAGGCTGATGGCCGCGATGAATCCGGCCGGGGCTTCGCCGTGGCCGAGAAGCGCCTGGACGAAAAGGGCTGTGGTCAGGACGCTTCCCACGTAGACCGTGAACATGACCGGGTTGCGCAACTGGTTGTGCGGGGTGAGTTTGGTAAAAGAATCTATCACCGCCTGTTTGACCAAGGGTGGGTCGAACAGCGGCCGGGCTTTGCGTTTGGTGCTCATGAAGGGTTCTCTCTTTGTCGCGATGGTTAGCGGAGCAGGGCCAGGTGTTCGGCGATCGGACCGAGCGCCAGGGCCGGGAAGAAGGTCAGCGCGCCGACCACGGCCACGACGCTGATCAAGAGGGCCACGAACAGCGGCGTGTGGGTGGGCAGGGTGCCTTCGCCTTGGGGCACGATTTTCTTGGCCGCGAGCGATCCGGCGATGGCCAGGGTCGGCACGGCCAGCCAGAAGCGACCGCCGAACATGGCCAGGGCGCCTGCGAGATTATAGAACATGGTATTGCCCGAGAGCCCGGCAAAGGCGCTGCCGTTGTTGTTGGCCATGGAGGAAAAGGCGTAGAGGATCTCCGAGAACCCGTGCGCCCCGGGGTTGCCGATGGCGGTCTTGGCCTGGGTGGCCACGGCCGCGGCCGTGCCCAGGAGGGCCAAGAAGGGCGGAATCAAAATGACCAGAGAGGCCATCTTGGTCTCGAAGGGTTCTATTTTCTTGCCCAGATACTCCGGGGTGCGCCCGACCATGAGCCCGGCCACGAATACGGCCACGATGGCGAACACGATCATGCCGTAAAGGCCGCTGCCCACGCCGCCGAAGATCACTTCGCCGAGCTGGATCAGCCACATCGGCACCAGACCTCCGAGCGGCGTGTAGGAGTCGTGCATGGAATTGACCGCGCCGCAGGAGGTGGCCGTGGTCACGGTGGCGAACAGGGCGGAATCAACCACCCCCAAGCGTACGTCCTTGCCTTCCATGTTGCCGCCGGCCTGGGCGGCGACGCCTTCGACCGCGTTTTGATCCACCCCCAGCGCGGTGAATTGCGGATTGCCGCCTTGTTCGGAGAACACGCACACCGCCAGCATGACCAGCAAAACCGCGCCCATGGCCGCGAGTAAACTGCGTCCCTGGCGTTTGTCGTTGACCATGATGCCGTAAGTGAACAGCAGCCCGACCGGGATGACCAGTATGGCCAGCATGTTCAGGAAATTGCTCAAGGGCGTTGGGTTTTCAAAGGGATGGGCGGTGTTGGCGTTGAAAAAGCCGCCGCCGTTGGTGCCCAGGGTCATGATGGCCTGCTGGGTAGCCACCGGACCCAGCGAGATGACCTGCTCGGTCATGGTCGCCGCTTCGGTCTTGGGTTTGCCGTCGGCGTCCTTGACCGGCTGCCCGGCCGCGTCGGTCAGCGGATTGTCAAAGGCCGTCGGCTCCAGGATTGTCGCTTTGGCCGCCGGGGCGAAGGTCTGGGGTACGCCTTGCCAGACCAGGGCCAGGGCCAGGACGCAGGACAAAGGCAAGAGCAGGTACAACATGCTGCGGAGCAGATCCACCCAGAAATTGCCCAGGTTGACGGTCTCCCTGCGGGTCAGGCCCCGGATCAAGGCCAAAAGCACGCAGATGCCCACGGCCGGGGAGAGAAAATTATGCACCGCCAGTCCCATCATCTGGGTCAGGTAGCTCATGGTGGACTCGCCGGCGTAGTTTTGCCAGTTGGTGTTGGTGGAAAAGCTCACGGCCGTGTTCAGGGCGAGGTCCGGAGCCACGGCCGGCAGGCCGTCGGGATTGAGCGGCAAAACCGCCTGGAAGCGTTGTTGCAGGTAGAGCAACACGATGCCGACGGTGGAAAAGACCAGCAAGGCCAAGGCGTAGGTTTTCCAGTCCATCTCCCGCTCGGGGTCGATGCCGCAGATTTTGTAGATCAGCCGTTCGACCGGCCCGAACAGCCGGTTAAGCCCGCAGGGCTTGCCGTCGAAAACCCGGGCCATGTAAATCCCGAGCGGCCAGGACAAGGCCAATAGAACCGCCAGGTAGACGGTTATCTGGATGATGGCGTTGGAAGTCATTCGAATATCTCCGGTTTGAGCAGGGCCACGACCAGGTAAACAAACAGGCCGGCGGCCAGGATGAGGCTGACAACGGTCATACGATTATCCTCCCAGATGGTCGAAAAAGGCGGCGGTGGCCGCAGTGGCGGCCATGGCGGCAACGATCAAAACGATGTACAAGACGTCGAGCATGACAGGATCTCCTTGTGCGGCTGGAAACGCGCCGAGCGGACGAGATAGCCTCTTTTATGTCGAGATGGCGTAAAAAGAAAGCGCGATGGTGTTAAAAAAAGGTTAAGAAGATGGCTGGGCGCTTTCGCCTCGCGTTGTCCGGAGGGCTTTGACCTTGTCGCCAATCGGTTTGGCGGTCATTCTGCCCCCGGCCCATCAGTGGTCGGCCAGGCTCCTGGACTTGGGAGGTCCCGGCCGGACTTCGGGATATCTTGACCGAGTGGGGACTATGTTTTACGCACTTCCGTGCAGTCCGGCGCGCGAACCTGGTCCGTGCGCCGGCTATTTTGATTTTGATGTCGAGGTAAGGAAAGGATTATGAGCAGAATTCCCATTTCGATGGAAGGCTTCCGGCGCTTGGAAAGAGAGCTCGGCAACCTGAAGAAGGAACGCCCCGGGGTCATTCAGGCCATCAAGGAAGCCCGCGAGGAAGGCGATCTGAGCGAAAACGCCGGATACGACGCGGCCAGGGAACGCCAAGGCATGATCGAGGCGCGCATCCGGTACATCGAAACCCGCCTGGCCAAGTCCCAAGTCATTGATCTGGCCACTCTCGATGGCGACCGGGTGATCTTCGGGGCCACCGTCGAGATCGAGGATGCGGAAACCGGCGAGCGTAAGCAGTATACCTTGCTTGGTCCCGACGAGGCCGATCCCGTCAAAGGCAGCATTTCCATCCTCTCGCCGGTGGGCCAGGCGCTTCTCGGCAAGGAGGAGGGGGATGAAATCGTGGTCGAGGCCCCACGGGGCAAGATCCACTACGAGGTCGTCTCCATCTGTTTCAACGGCCCGGTCCCGGCCGAAGCCTAGCTCGGCAAACCCGGTCGGCCAGGCTTCGGCCGAGCCGGCCGCCCGTCATGTCCAAAATATCCATCCAATCCCTGAGCAAGTCTCTCGGCGGACGCGACCTGTTGCGCGATTTCTCCCTGGAAATCACGCCAGGGACGCGTCTGGCCGTGGTCGGCCCCAACGGCTGCGGCAAGAGCACTTTTTTGCGGCTCCTCGCCGGCGAGGCCGAACCCGACGGCGGGCGCATCATCCTCTCGCCCGGGGCCATGGTCGGGTACGTCTCCCAGGAACTCGACGCCGGGGATTTGTCCGAGCCGCTTCTGTCCTGGGTGATGAGCGCGCTGCCCTCCTGGGCCGAGTTCTGGAGGGATTGGGAGCGGGCATGCCTGGCCGGCGACGACAAGGCGCTGGCCGGCCTGGCCGGACGCCAGGCCGAACTCGAATTCGCCCTGGGATATAATCCCGAGGCCAGGGCCAAGGCCATTGTCACTGGCCTAGGGTTTGCCCCCAAGAAATTCGGCCGCAAGCTGTCCGAGTTTTCCGGCGGCTGGCGCGAACGGGCCAAATTGGCCAGGGTTCTGGTGACCGGGGCCGATGTCCTGCTCCTCGATGAACCCACCAACCACCTGGACCTGGAGGCCGTGGAGTGGCTCGAAGAGCATCTGATCAACTTCAGCGGTGTTTTGGTCTTTGTGGCCCACGACCGGATATTCCTCGACCGGGTGGGCAACCAGGCCCTTTTCCTGGGTGGGGACAAGCCGCTGGTGAGGCCGGGCACGTTTAGCGAACTCATGGCCTGGCGGGCCCAGACCGAGGCCCAACGCGAGCAGCGCGCCGCCAGGCTTTCCCTGGACATCGAGCGCCAGATGGCCTTTGTCGAGCGCTTCCGGGCCAAGGCCACCAAGGCCACCCAGGCCCAAAGCAGACTCAAGGCCGCGGGCAAGCTGCGCGCCGAAATGGAGGAGTTGCGCGCGGGCGTGAGCCGTCCGGCGCGCAGTTTGTCGTTTACTTTGCCCGAGCCGCTGCGCTCGGACAAAATCGTGATGAGCGCGGCCGGGATCGCCGTGACCTTTCCTGACGGGTTTACTCCCTGGAAACCGTTGACCTTTAGTCTCTTCCGGGGACAGAAAGTGGCCTTGGTCGGAGCCAACGGGGCCGGCAAGACCACCTTGCTCAAACTGATCGCCGGGGAGTTGTCCCCGACCTCGGGGGGCGTCAAAATGGGCGCGGGCGTGCGCCTGGGCTATTTCAGCCAGCATCAGACCGAGATTCTCAACCCCTCGGCCACGGTCATGGCCGAGATGCGCCGCCTGGCCGACCCCAAGACCGCCTACGAACAGTTGTGTTCGGTGCTCGGGCTTTTTCTGCTCGGGGAGGAGTATTTCGAGCGCATGGTCGGAGATCTTTCCGGCGGCGAGAAAAGCCGCCTGGTCCTGGCCTCCCTGTTTTTGGCCAGAGCCAATTTTCTGGTGCTCGACGAACCGACCAACCATTTGGACCTGGAGTCGCGCGAGGCGCTGGTCAGGGCCTTGGCCGATTACTCCGGGACCCTTCTTTTCGTGGCCCACGACCGCCACCTGTTGGCCGAGGCGGCCGAGACCGTTTGGGCCGTGGACGGCGACGGGATAAGGGAATTTCCCGAGGGCTTTGAGGCCTATGAGCGCGTCCTGAAAGAGAAGGCCGTGCTGGCCGCCCAGGGGACAGCCGCCCAGGACCGGACGGATCAAAGCTCCCGCCTGACCAGGCAAGAGGCCAAACGCCTTGAGGCCGAACGACGAAACGCCCTGTACCGGGAACTCAAACCCAGGCAGGAGCGCTTCACGGCCATGGAGGCGCAACTCGAACGGATACTGGCCGAGCAAACCGAGGTCGAGGCGCAAATGGCCGACCCGGCCGTCTATGCCAAGACCGACCTCTTTTCCGAACTCTCCAAGCGCTACCACGAACTCGGCAGAGACGCCGAATCGCTTCTGGCCGAGTTGTCCGTTCTGGAAGCCGAAATCGGCGAACTCGAGGCCAGGCGCGAAACCAGGTAGCTCCGAGCCGCAAACGCCTTCAACAAACTCCTTGACCCCCACCGGCGTGATTACTATTCCCGAATGAGTTATCATCCAGGCCGGAAAGGGAGGATTGCGCCATGGTCAGGTGTTTTTTCGCGCTCTTCTTGGCTTTGTTGGCAACCTGTCCCTGCTCCCTGGCGGCCGCTGCCAGCGAGCCGGCCCAGCAACTTCGAGCCCAAAACGGCCTGTCCGAATACACTGCGCCGGAAGCCTTTCTGCTCGGCAACTTCGTGGCCGACGAGGTCGAGCCCCGGTATGTCTTCGGCAAGGTCAAGGATTTTGCCACCTCGCGTTCCTGCCCCGTGGCCTGGTTGATCGAGGCCGCCGAGAAAAAACGGCTCGACGACGCGAGCGCCTTGGCCGCCGCGGGCAAATCGGCCGCGCCTCTGGAATACAGCCTCGTTCTGGAAGAGGATTGCCCGGGCAGGCTGACCCATTACGTCTTCATCGACCGCTCCCAGGCCAACAGCGCGCAGTGGATGGACTGGGAACGGCAATTCCACAAAAGCAAGACCGACGGGCAATACACGCAGGCCAAGGACAAGCTGGAAAAGGCGGAGCAGAGCGGTTTCCCGGTCAGCGCCGAGTTGCGTTTCATCGAGTCCGGGGGCGAGTTGCAATTGCAAACGCCCGAGGACTTCCTGACCCGGGAGGGAAAAATGGCGCCGCTCTATGACCTGAGCCAGGGTCAGGTCCTGGCCAAGTAAGCGTCAATCCGGAAGGCCGCGATTTCGTTTTTTTACAACGCTTCGGGGCGGTCATGAGCACCTTGTTCAAACCATTTCGCCTGCGGCGAGGGCCAAAGCGGATTACCCCGGTTGGCCCGGCCGAACGCCGCGCCGGGTACGCCGTGCTGTGCGTCCTGTTGGCCGTCTTGGCTTATGCCTTGATCAAACAATCCCAGTTCAACCCGGCGGTGGTCGCTGCCCTGCGCGAGGGGCCGGCGGGGGCGAAAAAGGCGTCCGGGGCGACCGCCTCGGCGTTGGCCCCGGTCCTGGATGCTCTGCCCGGGGTTTTCCCGCTGTCGGAAGTCGAGGCCTTCGACCCGGATACGCTGTCGGACAAGATCGACGGCAAGGCCGAATTGTATCTTTCCTCGGGCTTCAAGGAGATGGTTTGGCGGGCCTTTGGCCCAACCGACGGCGACAAGGCTCGCTTCGACATCTATGTCTACGACATGGCGTCGCCCCAGTCCGCCTTTGCGGTTTTTTCCGGCCAGCGCCGCAATGGGGCCGCCGCCTTGGGGCTGACTGAAAACGCCTATTCCACCGGCAACGCCCTGTTTTTCACCGTGGGCTCGCGCTATCTGGAAATCGTGGCCGATTCGGACGCGCCGGCCGTCAAAAATCTCCTGGACCCCCTCGGCGCGGCCCTTTTGGCCAAGCTGTCCCCGAAGCTGGGCGAGCAGGCCGCGAACGCCCAGGAAGGTGAACCGAGTCCGGGCTCGCTTTTCCCGAAGCCGGGTCTGATCGAGGGCAGCCTGCGCCTGGCCATGTCCGACGCCTTCGGTCTGGAGGGATTCAGCAACGTCTACACCGCCGACTACAAACTGGGCGATGCCGAGGCCACGGGGTTTGTTTCGATATTGCCGGACGAGGCCCAGGCTCAGACGTGGAAGCAAAATGTCCTGAAATTTTTGTTGGATAACGGATATAGCCAAATCAAGGCGGACGACGCCCCCGAGGGCGCGGTCGTGCTGGAATCAAGCGGTGCGTTTGAGGCCGTCCTGACCCGGGGGCGCTTGCTCTACGGGGTCCACGAGGCCACCAGCCGCCAGGCGGCCGTAGCCTTGGCCGGGGCGCTGGATAAGCAGGCGCGGGAGAAGATGCGGTGAGTAAATTCGGTGAAACACAGCCGCGGGGTGAAAGTGCGCTGACCCGGCGCGATTTCATAAAGCGGGCGGCCGGGGCTTCGGTTTTGGCTCTTTCGGCCGGAGCGCTTTACGCCGGGCTCTACGACGGGCGCGGCCCGAGTCCTGGCGATACGGGTAAAATTTTAACCGGCCTGGGTGATTTTTCCGTCCCGGCCGTCGCGGGCCGCATGGCCATTGTCCGGGGAACCGACCGCGCGGCCATGCTGGATCGGGCCGTGGCCGCCCTGGGGGGTATCGAGTCCTTCATTCAAAAAGGCGACCGGGTGCTCATCAAGGTCAACGCCGCCTTCGCCACGCCGCCCTCGCTGGGCGCGACCACCAATCCGGAACTGTTCGCTGCCATGGCCCGGATGTGTTTGGTCGCCGGGGCGGCGGGGGTTTTCGTGACGGACAACCCGATCAACAATCCCGAGAGCTGTTTCGACCTCACCGGCATAGCCGAGGCCGCGGCTTCGACCGGGGCCAGGCTGATCATTCCCGGCGAGGGTCTGTTTTCGCCCCTGACGCTGCCCGGCGGCAAGCTGCTCGTCGATTGGCCGGTCATGGCCGGGGCCTTCAAGGGTGTGACCAAGCTCATCGCCGTGGCCCCGGTCAAGGATCACGCCCGGGCCGGGGCTTCGATGATCCTGAAGAATTTCTACGGCCTGCTCGGCGGCCGGCGCAACGTCTTCCACCAGAACATCGCCGGGATCATCACCGAACTTTCCCTGCTCGCCAAACCGACCCTGTGCGTCCTGGACGGCACCCGGGTCATGCTGACCAACGGTCCGACCGGCGGTTCCCTGTCCGATCTCAAGGCCGCCGATACGCTCATCGTGTCCACCGATCCGGTGGCCGCCGACGCCGCCGGCCTTGAGCTCCTGGAGCGGTCGCTCTCCGATGTCCCCTACATCCAGATGGCCGATGCCGCGGGCGCCGGAAAGGCGGACTACAAACTTTTAAACCCCGTGCGCATCAACCTCGGGGCCTGACCAAAGAAACGCCATGTCAATCGTAACCGTCAGGCGCATAAGCCAGGTGTTTTTCCTGGCCCTGTTTTTCTGGCTGTGCATCACCGCCACCGTGGGCGGGCAGTGGTGGCAGATGCGTGGCTGGCCTGTCAATTGGATACTCAACCTTGATCCGCTGACCGCCGGCGCGACCATGGCCGCGACCGGCACGCTGTACGCTTCGCTGCTGTGGTCCTTGGCCGCGCTGATGCTGACGGTCGTGCTCGGGCGGTTTTTTTGCGGATTCGCCTGCCCGCTGGGCACGCTCAACCAGATTTTCGGCTGGATCGGGCAACGGTCGCGCAAGCCGGCGGGCAGGATTTGGGCCAACCGGCCGCGTCCGGCCCGGGTCATCAAGTACTATCTGCTGATCTTTCTTTTCGCCGGCGCTCTGACCGGAGCCCTTTTGACCGGGATATTCGATCCCCTGCCGCTGCTCCACCGCTCCATCAACCTGACCTTGGCGCCTGTTTTGGATTCGGGCTCGCTGGTCTTGTCCCTCAAACCTCGCCACTACGGCTCGGCCTGGCTGATCGGCGCGGTTTTGGTCTCGATTCTGGGTCTGAATTTGGTCATTCCCCGGTTCTTTTGCCGGTTTGCCTGCCCCTTGGGGGCGCTCTTTGGGATTTTTTCCCGTTTCGCCCCCTGGCGCATCGGCAAAACCGCGGACCACTGCGGCGAATGCACGGTCTGCGAAGCCCAGTGCGAAGGCGCTTGCTCCCCGTCCGGTACGATCGTCACCGGCGAATGCCTGATGTGCTGCAACTGCTTGCACCGCTGCCCGCACGGCCGCATCCGCTTTAACACCACGGCCTCGGCCGGGGGCGAAGGGCCCCTGCCCGACCTGTCCCGGCGCGGGCTGGTCATGAGCGGGGCCGTGGGTCTGTTTACCGGCCCCGTGCTGCGCCTGGGCGGCATGACCGGGCTCAACAACAATCCAAACCTCATCCGTCCTCCCGGGGCTCTCGACGAGGATCGTTTCCTGGCCCGCTGCATCCGTTGCGGCCAATGCATGCGCGCCTGCCCGAGCAACATTATCCAGCCCGCCTTGGCCGAGGCGGGACTGGAAGGACTGTGGACCCCGGCCATCAATTACCGCCTCGGCGATTCCGGTTGCCAGGTGAACTGCATCACCTGCGGCCAGATCTGCCCCACCGCTGCCATTCGGCCGTTGACCCTCGACGAAAAGCGCGGCCGGGGCGATTTCGCCGCTTCGGGGCCCATCCGCCTGGGCTCGGCCCTGGTGGATCGCAGCCGCTGCCTGCCCTGGGTCCTGGACCGGCCGTGCATCGTCTGCCAGGAACTCTGCCCGGTCAGTCCCAAGGCCATCTTTACCCGTACGACTTTTGAACCCATCCGCGACGGCCGGGGCCGGGTCATGGCCGCCTCCGACGATTCCCTGGAACTCGCCGGACTGGGGCCGATCACGGCGCCCTTGGCCGGCGGCGATTATTTTTTGCGCCGCGGCGGGCGGCCGGATGAGCCCCTGCGGCGCGTCAACGGATTTTCCGGCAATAAATTCGATTTGGTCAAATCCCCGGGTTGGAACGCGCCGCCCGAGCCGGGCGAGAGCGTGGACATCGTGGTCAGGCTACAGCGGCCCCACGTGGACGCCTCGCGCTGCATCGGCTGCGGCATGTGCGAGCACGAATGCCCGGTTTCCGGTCTTCGAGCCATTCGAGTCACCAGCGAAAACGAGTCGCGTTCCCGCAGGGGGCGCTTGATCCTGTGAAGCTGGACGCTGTTGAAAAACGCCTCTGGCGGCCCAAGGGACTTAGCTCCTTTGGAATTTTTTGCCCGTGGAGGCAAGCGCGCTTTGTTTGCATGTCTTTTTATCATGGGATAAAATGGTTATTATAAAAAACAGACTGCAATGATGCATGCCCGGAGGTGGCGGCCATGGACGATATGACCGATTCCAAAAGTCTTTCCCGACGTCAATTTCTCAAAACAATGGGTCTTGGTTCGGCGGCAGCGACCGGCTTGGCCATGGCCGGCCCTCTGGCGGCCCAGGCCCAGTCCGGACCGGCGGCACAAAAGCCCGTGCTTGCGGCCATGCCCAGGCGCAAATTGGGCAAGACCGGGGTCGAAGTGCCGGTGTTATGCCTGGGCGGCATGTTCGACACCATCAACAACCAGCTGTTGCTCAAGCAGGCCCTCTCCTGGGGCGTGAATTACTGGGACACGGCCGAGGTCTATGGCAACGGCCTGAGCGAAGAGGGCTACGGCCGGTTTTTCAGTCGCAACCCCGAGGCCCGCAAGGGCATCTTCCTGACCACCAAGCTCGTGCCCAAGGGCGGCAATTTCCCCGAACGCTTCGAGAAATGCCTGGGGCGCCTGAAGACCGATCATGTGGATCTGTTTTTCGTCCACGGCATAAACGCCTTCGAGGAAGTCGAGCCGGCCCACCTGGATTTCGCGGACAAGATGAAAAAAGCCGGCAAAATGCGGTTTTTCGGTTTCAGCGCCCACAGCAACATGGAAGACAGCATGTTTGCCGCCGTCAAGAAGGGCGGCATCGACGCGGTCATGATCACTTACAATTTCCGGGTGATGCAGACACAAAAGATGCAGGAGGCGGTGGCCGCCTGCACCGAAGCCGGCATTGGCATCATGGCCATGAAGACCCAGGGATTCGGCCCGACCCGGCCTGACAGCGAGGCGGAACTGAAGATGGTCAGCCGGTTTTTGGAGCGGGGCTTCACCGACAAGCAGGCCAAGCTCAAGGCCGTGTGGGAGAATCCGTTCGTCGCCGGCATCTGTTCCCAGATGCCCACTCTGACCATTTTGGCGGCCAACGTGGCCGCCTCGCGGGACATGACCGCCTTGGCCGCGGATGAAATACGCGCGCTCGCGGCCTTTGCCGAGGATACCCGCGAAGGCTACTGCGCCGGTTGCAGCCGTATCTGCCAGGAGGCCGCGGGTGGCGCCGCGCCGATCGGCGAGGTCATGCGCGGCCTGATGTACCACAAACACTATGGCGACCCGGAGCTGGCCAAAGGCGTCTTGGCCGGATTGTCCGAAGAGGCCAAAGCCAATCTTGCCAGTCTGGACTACAGCCGGGCCGAACGCGCCTGTCCCCAGGGACTGGCCATCGCGGAACTCATGCGCGAGGCCGGCGAACTGTTGGCTGAGGGAGCGTAAGGATCGCTCCGGGCGTGAACTTGGGATGCAGATGTACTGCCTAGCAAAGGGGGGTATCGAGACACACAACGGCAAGGGGTCGGTGTAAGCTTTGGACGCCTTACAAGCGAGGAAAGGATGAACGCATTCACGCTCGTTTTCGTTGCGATGTGCGTTTTTGCCATAGCATACCGCTTTTACGGTTTATTCATTGCGAATAGAGTGTTGAACCTCAACGACAGTCGTCTGACCCCGGCAGTCAAAATGGCTGACGGCGTGGACTATGTAAACACCAACAAATTTGTTCTGTTCGGACACCATTTCGCGGCCATCGCCGCGGCCGGGCCCCTGCTCGGTCCGGTGCTGGCGGCCCAGTTCGGTTTCCTGCCGGGCGCGTTGTGGATCATCGTCGGCTGCGTTGTGGCCGGGGGGGTCCACGACATGGTGATTTTATTCTGCTCGGTGCGCCATAAAGGCCGCAGTATCGGCCGCATCGCCGAGCTGGAAATCGGTTCGGCCACGGGGCATGTGGCTTCCTGGGCGGTGCTGTTTATTTTGCTGTTGACCCTCGCCGGGCTGTCCCTGGCCGTGGTCAACGCCATGCACGACAGCGCCTGGGGCACGTTCACGGTCTTCGCCACCATGCCCATCGCCTTGCTCATGGGCGTTTATCTGCACGTTTGGCGTCCGAACGATGTGTTCGGCGCGAGCCTGATCGGCGTTATCCTCCTGTTTGCCGCCGTTGTGGCCGGACCATACGTGGCCTCGCACCCGGTGTTCGGCTCCTGGTTCAACCTGAGCCGGAACCAGATTGCGCTCATCATCCCGGCCTATGGATTCGTGGCATCGGTGTTGCCGGTCTGGATCCTGCTGTGCCCGCGCGATTACCTGTCCACGTTCCTCAAGATCGGTACGATCATTGCGCTGGTTTTCGGCGTGTTTTGGGTCCGGCCCGACCTCCAGATGCCGGCCCTGACTCCCTTTATCCACGGCGGCGGCCCGATCATCGCGGGCAAGGTGTTCCCGTTCGTGTTCATCATCATCGCCTGCGGGGCGCTTTCCGGCTTTCACGCCATCATCGGCACCGGCACCACGCCCAAAATGATCGGGCGCGAGCGCGATGTCCTGTTTGTCGGCTACGGCGCCATGCTTGTCGAGGGCCTGGTGGCCATCATGGCCCTGGTCGCGGCCTGCGTTTTGGTTCCGGCGGACTATTTCGCCATCAACGCCGCGCCCGCCGCGTTCAGCAAGCTGGGCCTGGACGTGGTCAACCTGCCCGCGCTCAGCCAAGCCGTGGGCGAACATGTCCAAGGCCGGCCCGGCGGCGCGGTTTCCCTGGCCGTGGGCATGGCCTACATCTTTTCCTCCGTTCCGTTCATGAAGAATATGATGGCCTATTGGTACCATTTCGCCATCATGTTCGAGGCTGTCTTCATCCTGACCGCCGTGGACACCGGCACCCGGGTCGGCCGCTTCTTCCTGCAGGAAATGATCGGCCACGTGATCCCCAAGTTCAACGAGAAGCGTTGGTGGCCGGGCATCATTATCACCAGCGCCCTGTTCACCTCGGCCTGGGGCTACCTCGTCTATACCGGGGATATCTCCACCATTTGGCCGCTCTTCGGCATGTCCAACCAATTGCTGGCCTCCTGCGCTCTGATCGTCGGCACCACGATGATCATCCGCATGGGCAAGGCCAAATACGCCTGGATCACGGCCGTTCCCGGCCTGATCATGACCGTGATCACCATAACGGCCGGAATCGAGTCCGTGACCGATACCTTCCTCCCCAATAAGCTCTACCTGCTGGCGGTCTTGGCGATTGTCGTCATGAGCTTGATGTGCCTGGTGTTCGCGGGCGCGTTCACGCGCTGGCGGGAACTCTTGAAGATCAAGACGAACACCAAGGACGAATACGGCGAGGAAGTCCTCGAAACGGTTCCCGAATAGCGGCGGGGGGCCAAAGCGGCCCAGGGAGTATAAGTTAAAAACTTTGTGCTTTAAGTAATAAGACAGCGGGGCGCCGGGTTATTCGGCGCCCCGCTATTTTTATAGCTGCAGGAATTCCTTGCCGCCGCACTTTGGGCAGGTAAAATAATCAGTGCAAACATTTCCGCAATGGGCGCATTTCTTCTCGCCGGGTGCTCCGGCAGGCTCTCTCTCCTGGCCGCACAGGCGGCAATGGGTGAAATCCGGATCGTTCTCGGCGTGGCATTTGGGACAGGTCCAGTTTTCCTCTTTTTCCGTCATGGCGATTACCTCTGGTAAGGTTGGCGTGGCCGCTCATGGTGATTTCGACGATGAAGCAATAGCTTGGAGCAGGCAGCGGGTCAATGGTTCTTCGTCCACCGGAATGGCTAAATTTTGATGAATATTTTCCGTAAATACATGATATAGGCGACAAGAAACATGAGCATGGTGAAGGCCGCGGCCCAGACCATCGAAGCGTCGAACGGGGCCAGCCAGGAAGTGAAAAAAAGCCGGTAGAGTTCGTCGTGGAGGTTTTCCCCGCCGGGCAGGCGCAAAATAAACAAGGTTTTGGCGATCAGACTCGATCCCAGGTAGGCGGCGATGGCGTTGGCCCCAAAAATGGTGAACGGGGTCAGGGCGCGCCGGGCCGCGGGAAACTCGCAGGCCCACAGGCCAAGGGCCAGGAAATACAAAGCCAGACCGGACACGAAGAGCATGAACGAACTGGTCCACAGCCAGCGGTTGAGGGGAAACCAAATGCTCCAGACCAGGCCGGAGACGGCCATGATCGTACCAAAGCCGATGAACGATGCGATCTTGTCCCGCGGACTATCCAGAGCGATGAGTCTTTTGCCGGCCAGAAGGCCGGTCAGGGAAAGGCAAAGGGCCGGGATGGTGCTGAGGATGCCTTCGGGGTCCCATTGTTCCTCCGGGATCCACAAATGCCCTCCGAGCAGCTTGCGATCGAGCCAGGCGGCCAGGTTGCCGGTCATGGTGGACAGATCCGGTTCGCCGATATCCGGGATCGGCACCAAGGTCATAAGGCCCCAATAGCCCAAAAGCAAAACCGGAATCAGAACGGCGATCGTCCGCGGGCGCAGTTTGAGGGCTATGACCGTGGCCAAGAATGAGACGATGCCGATGCGTTGCAGGACTCCGGGAATGCGCAGGCTGTCCAGGGCGAAAGAGGGGAAGCCGTTGTCCAAAAGTCCCAGGCAAAACAGGATCGCGCCGCGCCGCAAGGCGTGCGTGAGGATCTCCCGCTCGCTTCGCTTGCGGCTGCTCAGCGAGAGGCTGATCGAAACGCCGACGAGAAAGAGAAAAAACGGGAAGATGAAATCCACCGGAGTAAACCCGTGCCACTCGGCGTGCCGCAGCCCGGCGTAGATGTGGGAATAGCTCCCGGGGTTGTTGACCAGAATCATAAAGGCGATGGTCATCCCCCGCATGATGTCGACGGCCGGTATGCGGCGGTTTGTCTTCACGGTGGCATCAGTCCGAACGTGGCGGCCGCGCCGGGACGAAGCCGGAAAACCGGCGGCGCCAGGGACTTTCCGAGGGTGTTGGGTAAGAGGGGATAGCCGGGCGCACGGATTTTGGCGCACAGCCCGGAAGGTGACTCTTCATCCTGGCTACTTTACGATCTCGCCGCGGCGAAGTCCAGTGCGCAGCCACCGGCAGGTGGAACTTGACCGAGGTCCTTGCCAAAGCGGCGGGGCTCCCCTAACGATACAGCGAATTTGCCGCCAGGGCGGCTGGGTTTTATTGGGCGCCATTTGGGATCATGATTCAAGGCAAGGGGGCCGGGGACCCGCGAGAAGACCTTGCGCTGAGACGGGTCTTCGCCGGGAGCGAGGCTTCCAGGGGGGAGAGCGGAGTGGACATCGGTCCGTACAGCTTTGAGGAATTTTTGGACAAAGCCGCGACCTTTCACGGCAATCCGGCCCCCGGCCTGATCATCGGCGGATATATGGTGGAGCGGGCCAAAAGCCTGCTTCCGGCCGGCACCTTGTTCGAAGCCCTGGTCGAAACGCCCAAATGCCTGCCGGACGCGGTCCAGCTCCTCAGCCTGTGCAGCACCGGCAACGGCTGGATGCGGGTGCTCAATCTCGGCCGATACGCCGTAACCCTCTATGACAAATACACCGGCGCGGGAGTCAGGGTCCACCTGGATCTCGCCAAACTCGAGGCCTGGCCGGAAATCAAATCCTGGCTGCTCAAGCTCAAACCCAAAGCCGAACAAAACAAGAACAAACTGCTTGAGGAGATCCGCCGGGCCGGGGACTCGATTCTGGCCGACAGGCCGGTTACGATTTCTCCGGACCGCCTGGGCAAGAAAAGCATGGGGGCGGTGGGAATCTGCCCGATTTGCCGCGAGGCCTACCCGGTTAAGGACGGAAGCATCTGCCGCGGCTGCCGGGGCGAAGCACCCTTTGCCGGGGTGGCGCCCGAGCCTGAGCGCCACTGCCCGCCCGATCTCTTTGCCGTTCCCGTGGAACAGGCCGTGGGCCGGGTCGCCCTGCACGACATGACCCGGATTGTCCCTGGCCTGACCAAGGGGCCGGCGGTTTTGGCCGGACAAGTGATCAACGAGGCCGATGTTGGGTTGCTCAAGGAAATGGGCAGGTTTACGGTCTATGTGGCCGCGAGCGGCGAGGACGCCCGCGGTTTGGTCCACGAGGATGAGGCGGCCAGGGCCTTTGGCCGGGCCATGGCCGGTGAGGGCGTGCATTGCGCCGAACCGCCCGTGGAAGGCAAGGTCACCTTTATTGCCGGCCGGGACGGGCTGCTGGGTATCGACCGGCAAGCCTTGCTGCGTTTCAACCAGTTGCCGGACGTCATCTGCGCCGCCAGACAGGGCGATCTGCTGGTGGAAAAAGACCGGCCTTTCGCCGCCTGCCGCGCGATCCCGCTGTTTATGTCCAGGACAGCGTTCGAAGCCGCCTTGGCTACCCTCGGGCATGATCCCCTTTTCCGGGTGCTGCCCTTGCGTAAGGCCCACGCGGGGATTTTGGTCACCGGAACCGAGGTCGCCGGCGGGGTGATCGAGGACAAATTCATCCCGGTGGTGCGGGACAAACTCACCGCCCTGGGCAGTAGGGTCGTGGCCACGGACATCCGGCCCGACGACCGCCGCGAGATCGCCCAGGGCGTGAGGGGGCTGCTTGAGGCCGGAGCGGACTTGATCGTGACCACGGCCGGTTTGTCCGTGGACCCGGGAGACGTAACCCGGCTTGGACTGCTCGACGCCGGTCTGACGGATATGCTCTACGGGATTCCGGTCCTGCCCGGTTCGATGATGCTTTTGGGCCGTATCGGCGAAGCGCAAGTGGTCGGAGTTCCGGCCTGCGCCCTGTTCCATAAAACCACGGCCCTGGATCTGCTCTTGCCGCGCGTTTTGGCCGGAGTCCCGATCACCCGGGGGGATCTGGCAGCCATGGGCGAGGGGGGGTTTTGCCTTCGGTGCAAGTCCTGCACCTTCCCCAAGTGCCCGTTCGGCAAGTGAGGCGGGCCATGGCGGTGTCATCTCCGGGGAACCCCCCTCTTGCAGTTCGAGAGCACAAAGTGCTCTTTCCGAAGTACGGGAGAGCATGGAAATGAAGACATTTTCTGCTCTCCCTGTATGAACAAGAGGGGGTTTCCCCCCCAGTCCCCCTTTCCCAAAAAACTACATTCCTTAAAATAAAGCGTGAGTCCTGTTGTCAACTCAAGAGAAGGCAACGGGAGGGCGGCCACCGCCGTCCGATTGGCCGGAATATCCGATCCGTGCGTCCTGAAAAACGGACAAATAGAGATGCAGTCCTGTTTTCCAGACAAGGGCGGGTTGACAAACCAACTGAAATGATATGATTTTTCAGTCGGAACAGAAGTTGAATTGAACAAACAAGTCGCCGCATTGGACTGATTCAGGGAAGAGCATCTTTCGGTTGTCGCGACGACATGTTATTTGAATAACAACGACGATACATCCCGGAACCACTAAGGCGGTATGGTATGAGCCCAAAAAATGCGCTTGTGGATGAATTTGCGGCCAAGGCCCAAGCGGTCTCGGCCTTTGTCACCCGCGTGGCCTCGCCCGAGGAGGCCCTGGAGAAGATCATGGCGCTGTGCCTGGAAAGGCCGGCCTGCGAACTCTTGGCCACGGGCTGTGAGCTGCCTCTTTCCGGGGACGCCTCCAGGTTGTGCGACGGCAAACAGCAAAAGGTGCTGGCCGCGCCCGGACTGAAAAAGGATTTGTCCAAGAAGCTGGCCAAACTCTGCGGAGAGGCGGGTGTGCGCTACGTGACCGAGGGGTTGCGGGATTACGTCGCCGGGGTGGACATCGGCTTTAGCGTGGCCGACCGGGCCATCGCCGAAACCGGCACCATGGTCTTCAATTCCGATTCAGAGGATTTGCGCCTGGCCACCATGCTCAGCGAAATCCACGCCGCCCTAGTGCCGGTTTCGCGCATCGTCCCCACGGCGATGGATATGGCCCCGGAATTGCGCAAGACTTTTTCCGGTGCGCCCAATTACACCGCCTTCATCACCGGCGCGAGCCGGACCGCAGATATCGAGCGGGTGCTGACCCTGGGTGTTCACGGGCCCCTGGAACTGCACATCTACCTCTGGGAGGACAAATAATGCAAACCGCCAAGAATCTCGGCGAATACCGCAGCGAGCTGCGCGAAGCTTTAAGCGACGATTTTTTGCGCAAGGCCATGGACAATTTCGCCGTGGCCTACCGGGTGTCCCGGGAAAAGGCCTTTGCCGGGATGGACATCGAGGCGGTGGTGCGGGACATCGCCAAGACCAAGGACAACGCCGTGGCCCGGATGGATGAACTGTTCGTCCAGTTCAAGCAAAAGGCCGAGGCGGCCGGGGCCATCGTGCATCTGGCCAAGACCGCCGGCGAGGCCAATGAGATCATCGCCTCCATCGCCCGCAAGTCCGGGGTCAGGAGGGTGCTCAAATCCAAGTCCATGACCGCCGAGGAGACCCACCTCAACCACCACCTTGAGGCGGCCGGATTTGAAGTCACCGAGACCGATCTCGGCGAATTCATCATCCAGCTGCGTGGCGAAGGCCCGACCCACATGGTCATGCCGGCCATCCACCTCTCGCGTTACGAAGTGGCCGACCTGTTCACGGATGTGACCAAGAAAAAGCAGGACTCCGAGATCGAAAAACTGGTCAAGGTCGCCCGGCGCGAGCTGCGGGCCAAATTCAATCAGGCCGAGATGGGCGTGTCCGGGGCCAACTTCGCCATCAGCGAAACCGGCACCCTGGCCGTGCTCACCAACGAGGGCAACGCCAGGCTCACGGCCACGCTGCCGCGCGTCCACGTCTTCATGGTCGGCCTGGACAAACTCACCCCGACCCTCGAGGACGCCCTGACCGCGATCAAGGGCCTGCCGCGAAACGCCACCGGCCAGGCGATCACCTCCTACATCTCCTGGATCACCGGTCCGGCCCAGTGCGCCACCGGCCCGGACGGCAAGAAGGAGCTGCACATCGTCTTTTTGGACAACGGGCGAACGGCCATCGCCAAGGATCCGCTCTTTTCCCAGGCGCTTCGCTGCGTGCGCTGCGGGGCTTGCGCCAACGTCTGCCCGGTCTACCGCATGGTCGGCGGGCACAAGTACGGCCATGTTTACATCGGTGCCATCGGCCTGATCCTGACCTATTTCTACCACGGCCGCGACAAGGCCAAAAACCTGGTGCAGAACTGCATCAACTGCGGGGCCTGCAAGGCCGTGTGCATCGCCGGCATCGATCTGCCCAGGCTCATCAAAGAGGTGTACGCGCGTATCCAGGACGAGGAAGGGCATTCCCTGCCCAACGCCATGCTGGGCCGGGTCCTGCAAAACCGCAGCCTGTTCCACGGCCTGCTGCGGGCGGCCAAATTGGTCCAGCGACCGATCACCGGAGGGACGCCGTATCTGCGCCACCTGCCCCAGTTCTTCGCCAGGGACCACGGCTTCAGGGCCTTGCCGGCCATCGCCGAAAAACCCTTCCGCGACATGTGGCCCGGCCTCAAGCCCAAGGTCGGCGCGCCCAAGGCGACGGTCGCTCTGTTCGCCGGCTGCGTCCAGGATTTCGTCTATCCGGAACAGGCCGAGGCCATGGTCAAGGTCCTCACCAAAGGCGGCGCGGCCGTGGAGTTCCCCATGGGCCAGTCCTGCTGCGGCCTGCCGGTCGAGATGATGGGCGAGAAAAAGGCCGCCCGGGATGTGGCCGTTCAAAACATCAAGGCCCTGGACCCGGCCACGTTCGACTATATCGTCTGCGGTTGCGCCTCCTGCGCTTCGCATCTGAAAAAAGCCTATCCGCGCCTGCTGGCCGGTGACCCCGGGCTGGCCCTGACCGCCCAGCGCTTCGCCGACAAGGTCATCGACTTCTCCTCCTTTGTCCGCGACGTGCTCGGCATGGACGCGGCGTCCTTCAAGAACGACGAGGTCAAGACCGCCTACCATTCCCCCTGCCATCTGTGCCGGGGCCTGGGGGTGACGAGGCCGCCCAGGGAACTCGTCGCCATGGCGGGACAGTATGTCCAGGCCGCGGAGGAAGACGTCTGCTGCGGTTTCGGAGGCACGTATTCCTCGAAGTTCCCGGAGGTTTCGGCCGAGATCCTGGCCAAAAAGCTCAGCCACGTCGAGGCTACCGGCGCGGCCAGACTGGTCACCGACTGTCCCGGCTGCGTCATGCAACTGCGAGGCGGCATGGAAAAACGCGGTGCCAAGACGTCCGTGCGCCATATCGCTGAAATGTTGGCCGAGAACATCAAAGAGTAAGGAGCGCACATGACCAGGCGCGCAACGATTTGGTTGGCCGTTTTAACGGGCTTGTACCTTTGTTGTGCGGTATTTGTCGCTGTTTTGGGGACGGATAAAGCCGTCTCGCCGGGGTTGGCCGGCGTCATCGCCCTGATTCCCTTTCTGGGCGGGGGAGTGGCGGTGCTTCGCCTGGAACGCGGCCGTCTCACGGAGGCGACAGAGATGACCGCCACGGTCGTTCAGGCCAGGGCCGGGCGCTCTTCGGGCGACGGTCGGGCGGCCTTCGACTCCGCCATGGCGCCCTTGTCCGAAGCCCTGGCCGCCTTGGCCGGGGAGATCAGGCAGGCCAAGGGCCTGACCAAAGGCATCGTCGAGGGCCTGCCTATCCCTTTCTTGTTGGTGGATACGGCGGAGCGGGTGCTGTTCACCAATCATCTCACCATGGCCATGCTGGAAATCGACGGCCCGCCCCAGTCCCAGGTCGGCCGCAAGCTGGCCGAGGTCTTCTACAACGATCCGACCCGAACGACCGCCGTGGGTAAAAGCATCAGGGAAGGCAAGGTCTTCTCCAATCTGGAAGTGACCATTAACGGCCACAAGGGCGGACAACGCCATGTTCTGGCCAACGTCTTTCCCCTCTACGATATCGACGGGACATGCATCGGCGGATTGTGCCTGTATCTCGACATGACGGAACTTGCGGCCAAGGAAAAGGCGCTTTGCGCCCAAAACGGCCGCATCGCCGAAGCCGCGGCCCGGGCGACGAATATCGCCGACAAGCTGTCGCGCGCCTCCCTGGATTTGGCCGGGCAGATAGAGCAATCGAGCAAGACGACTTTCGGGCAACAAAAGCAAATCGGCAAGGTGGCCGCGTCCGTAGATGCAATGGGCGCGGCAACCCGGGGCACCTCGGAAAAGGCCGCCCATACCGACGCCATCGCCCTGTCCGCCAAGGAGAAGGCCAAGGCCGGCTCGGACATCATGATCCAGGTGCTTTCCGGCATTCGCAAGGTCTCGGCCAACGTTGACACCTTGAAGGACCATATGGCCGGCCTCGGCGAACAGGCCATGGCCATCGGGGGTATCCTGGGCGTGATATCGGATATCGCCGACCAGACGAATTTGCTCGCTCTCAACGCGGCCATTGAGGCCGCCCGGGCCGGCGAGGTCGGCCGGGGATTCGCGGTGGTGGCCGACGAAGTGCGCAAACTGGCGGAAAAAACCATGAACGCCACCAAGGAGGTGACGCAAAACGTCACCGCCATCCAGGGAAGCGTTACGGCCAACCAGGCGACCACCAACGACGTCACCGCCATCGTGGCCGATACGGTGCGCATTGCCGGCCAGGCCGAATCGTCCCTGGACGCAATCGTCGCCCTTTCGGATGAGACCTCCGGCAACGTCCGCGCCATCGCCGAATCGTCCCGGAGCCAGGCGGGCATGAGCGAGGACGTCGGTCGCATTACCCGGGAGATGGCCGAGGTCGCCGAGGAAACTTCCAAGGTCATGGCCGGATCGGCCCAATCCGTAAACGACTTGGCGCAGCTGGCCCGTGAACTGACCGATTTGATCTCGGACATGAAAGCGGATGAGGCCCACTGACCCGCTTTCGGCTTTGAGAATCCCGGTTACCGGCGGAAGTCGGCTAGATTTTCCGCCTGAGATACCAGTCCACCGTGGCCGCCAGTCCCTGCATGAGGGAAAAGCGCGGCGTCCAGTCCAGTTCGCGCATCACCTTGGATGGGTCGATGCATAGCGTCCCGCACAGACTCTCGAACGTTTTTTTCACCCCGATGACGGCCGCCGCGCCGCGCAGGATCGGCTGCGGGAAGGCAAACAGATTTTTGCGCTTGCCCATCATGGTCCGGAGCGTCTCGATGAGACCGGGGGTTGAGATGTCCTCGTTGTCGCTGACCAGGTACACGGCGTAGCCAGGGTCCGGCCGGTCGAGGCAGGCCGTTACGATGTCCGTGAGGTTGTCCACGTAAATGAAGCTGTGCAGGTTGCGCAGGTTGGCCAAGGGCAAGGGGATGCCGGAGGCGGCCAGACGCAAAAGCCGGGGAAAGTTGCCTTTGGGGCTTGGGCCGTAGACCAGTGGCGGGCGCAAGACCGTCACGGGCAGGCCGCTGCGGCGGTGCTCTTCGAAAAGGGCCTCTTCAGCGGCGAGCTTGGAGCGGCCATAGCTGTTGCGCGGATTGGGTGGGTCGAGTTCGGTCAGCGGGGCCTGCCGGGTGAGATTGCCGTTGACCGCGAGGGAGCTGATAAAGACGAAGCGTGAAATGCCCAGGTCCCCGGCTGCCCGTGCCAGCCTGGCGGTCGCCCGGGCGTTGACCTCCATGAAGGCGGCTTCCGGATCGGCGGCGTTTTCGCGCAAGATGTGCGCCCTGCCGGCCAAGTGGACCACGGCCTCGACACCGGAAAGCATCCGGGAAAAGTCCGTTATCGCCTCAATGGGGCCACAGGCCGAAATTTCAAGCGCCTCGTGTTCGACGCGCCCGTCCGCGGCCGGTTTGGCCCGTTGCATGGCCAGGACGCGGCGTCCCTGGGAGAGCAGGCGCGCCTGAAGCCGCCGGCCGAGAAACCCGCCGGCGCCGGTGAGCAGAAGGCGTTTGCGCATCATGTCCTTCCGGGAGTGTACGGCAGCCAGCTTATCAGGTTCCGCCCTGCCGGGCCAGAGTCGGCCCTCTTTCGGCGCGCGAAGACAGCCGATTGACTTTCCGGGCGTTTCCGAAGAAGTTTATTCCTTCGCTGAACGCGCCGGTGCGGCCGGTTATTTCGTTTCCTGGGAGTATTGTCCATGCAAGATACCGATTCCGGGTGTAATAACGATTTGGACGAAAAGCCGGTCCTTTTCGAGGCCTTGTACATCATCTGGCGGCAGAAGATATTCATTGTCTGCGGCTTGGCAGTGTTTATGGCCCTGGTCTACGCCGTGCTGTCGATGCTGCCCAAGACCGTCTCGGCCAAAGGCTTTTACCAGCTTTCGCGCCAAGTCAAGGATTTCGCTCCGGAGTCCGCCTACCGGGAAAACAAGGTCGTCAACCTCCAGGCCGTATTGCCGGACAAGACGCGGGAGGGCAAGGGCGAAGAACCTGGCGGCATGCAAAACGTCCAGGGCGTCACCATCTTCCAGCCGGTCAACCGCAAGGTGGCCAATTTCAGTTGGGAAGAGCCCAATACGGAGTTCTTCATCACTTACGACGCGTATGGTTTTCTGGCCCGGTCGATGGCCAATGTCTCCTTCATCGAGCGCTTTCTCGCGCACGACGGGAAAAAGGCCGTGGACGGCAAGGCGCTCACCTCGGTCGCCGCGGCCGTCAAGAATTTTAAGCCGGTTTATGCCTACACCGAGGAACGCAAGATTCCAGACCAATCCTACCGCGATGCCGTGAACTATGTCATGGGTGTCGAGGTCGCGGCCACCGGGGCTTCCTCGGACACGGCCGTGGCCGCGGCCGAGAATGCCGGGCGTTTTTTGAAGGACCGGTTGCTGTATGACTGTCTCAATACCTATTTCGACGGCGAATACCGGTTGCTTAAGACCAAGACCTTTGACCTGGAAAACCAGTCCCTGGACCTGGAACGCAAAATAGCGGTGCTGGAACGCGAGCGCGGTGAGCTGGCCGCATTTTCGGCCAAGCTCACACCGGCCGGAAAGATGGAATCCGCCCAGTCCGTGACCGTGAGCGAGGGCAAGCTGGCCTATGGCAACGCGGCCGCTAGGGTTATGGCCGTTGAGACCTCGCTTCTGGAGGCCAGGCAAAAGGCCGAATCCCTGGCCCATGAGCGGAAGGTGGCCGCCGTGGCCTTGGGCGTTTTCGAGCCGCTGAAGTTTCTCTCCGATAAGACGGATTCCGGCGAGGAACTCCAAGACGCCTTCCGCAATGCCGTCGATGAATTCGCCGCCAAGGCCGGCAATGATCCGGCCGCCGTTTACGTGCGCAACCGGCTGGCCGTGTCCGGCCGCAATTTTGATTATTATTTCAGTGATATAGTTGGGTTCAATGGGACTTTGGTCGCCGAAGCCCCTCCTGGCAGGACCGGCATCCTGGCTGCGGCCGGAGTGGCTGGCTTAGTCTTTTTGCTGGTCGTAGCCTATCTGCGCGAATCATTTGTCACATATATGCGGCGGCGCCGGGCGGGTTAGATTGGCGCCCCGTATTTCTTGAACGATCGGGCGCTTGCATGGTAAGGGCCGCCTGGCCGGCGGGACCGGAGATGCCCCAAGCGTCTCCTTTGCCGTGTTTCGCCAAGCGCTGAGAGAACGGGACCGGTCAAGGCTGGACCCGCGGCGTGTCGCCGCGGGAGCGCAAAGTCAAAACCTTTGCGCTCCAAGTAATAATAGGAATCCGCATGTTGCAAGGACTACGCAATACCAAAGTCTATTCCATGATTTTGGCCGATTTGCTGCTTTTCTCGATCTCTTTGTTTGCCGCATACGCCTTTCGGTTCGACTTCAATTTGTCGTCCGAGGCGAAGTGGCAAATCCTGACCATATTGAGATGGACCTTGCCGCTGAAGTGCCTGGTGTTCTATTTTTTCGGTCTGTACCACGGCATGTGGCGGTACAGCGGCCTTTCCGACGCCTTGCGGCTGTTTCAGGCCGCGGCCATGTCCACCCTGATCGTCGCCGGGGCCCTGCTGTTCTGGCATCGCTTCGCCGGATATTCCCGGGCGGTTTTCCTGCTCGACGGCATCTTTACCTTCCTCTTGGCCGGCGGCGCGCGCGTGGCCATACGGTACTTCTTTTCCCTGCGCATGCAAAACAGGTCGCAGAGCCTTTGGCGCCTCCCCTGGAAAAAGGTCAAGAATCAAAAAAAGGTCCTGATTGTCGGAGCCGGCAACGCCGGGGAGAAGATCCTGCGCGAGATCATGGACAACCCGGACCTGCCCTATGACGTCCTGGGCTTCCTCGACGACGATCCGGCCAAGTGGAACTGCACCGTGCACGGGATCCCGGTGCTCGGGGGCATCGACCTCCTGCCGGAAATCAATGAAGGCCATCGCGACCTGGAAGTATATATCGCTATCCCCTCGGCCAGCGGGGCGCAGATGCGCCGCATCGTGGGGATGTGCGAAAAGGCCCAGGCCCTTTCCAAAACCCTGCCCGGCATCGCCGAGATCATCGACGGCAAGGTGACCTTTAATTCGTTGCGCAAGGTCGATTACCAGGATCTGCTCGGACGTCCGGCGGTGCGGCTGGACAAATCTGGCATCAGCGACTCCATCTCCGGCAAGACCGTCATGGTCACCGGCTGCGGCGGCTCGATCGGGTCGGAACTTTGCCGCCAGATCGTCCGTTTCAATCCCAAGAAATTGCTTCTGGTGGATTCCAGCGAAGTCAATCTGTACACCATCCAGATGGAGCTCCACCACGAGAAGAATTTCCGCGACTACCACACCATCCTGGGACAAGTGCAGGACGAGCCGCTCATGGAGGAAGTCTTTTCCCGGTTCGCTCCCCAGGCGGTCTTCCATGCCGCCGCCTACAAGCATGTGCCCATGCTGGAGAAAAATCCCTGGCAAGCGGTTTATTCCAACATTCTGGGCAGCAAGGTGGTCATGGAAGCGGCCGTACGTCACCAGGTGGAGCGGTTCGTGTTTGTGTCCACGGACAAGGCGGTCAGGCCGACCAACGTCATGGGCGCAAGCAAGCGGGTGGCCGAAATGCTCATGCGGGCCATGCCGTGCGGGCAAACCAAATTCATGGCCGTGCGCTTCGGCAACGTGGTCGGTTCCTCGGGCTCGGTCATCCCGCTTTTCCAGCGCCAAATCGAGCGCGGCGGGCCGGTGACCGTAACCCATCCCGAGGTCATGCGCTATTTCATGACCATTCCCGAGGCCTGCCAGCTCATCCTGCAGGCCGGCGCCCAGGGCCAGGGCGGGGAAATTTTCATTTTGGAGATGGGCGACCCGGTCAACATCGCCGAGATGGCCCGGGACTTGATCCGCCTCTCCGGCAAAGAGCCGGACAGCGATATCGAAATTGTCTTCACCGGCCTGCGCGACGGGGAGAAGCTCTATGAGGAGCTCATCACCGCCGACGAGGGCGTGGCCCCCACCCGGCATGAAAAGATCAAGGCCCTGCGTGAGGAATCCTGCGCCGACCGGGAAGCCCAGCTGGCCCAGCTTAAAGCCGGTGTGAGCGAACTTGCGGCTCGGGCGCATTGCCATGACGGAGCCGGCATCAAAGAGGCTTTGCACCGGGTCGTGCCGGAATATTCCAAGAAACCGACCCAAAGCGTCTTGGAATCCTAAAAAGGGCGGGACTTCCCGCCCGCCGACTTACGATATGCAATCATTCGAACACGGCGGCAACATCCGCGCCCTGGCAGATTTGTCGCACCGTGATCCGGATAGCATCCTGGACTTTTCCGCCAATATCAACCCGCTGGGCTCCCCGCCCTGGCTGCGACAGGTCATAAGCGCGGCCGTGAGTTCCCTGCGCCATTATCCCGATCCCGAGGCCCTGGGGCTTTGCCGCGCCGCAGCCGGGTACCTGGGCCTTGAGGCGGACGAGATTCTGGCCGGCAACGGCACCAGCGACCTGCTCTACGCCCTGGTCAGAGCCTGCGGCCTCAGGCGGGCGGTGATCCAGGCCCCGAGTTTCGGCGATTACGCGCGTGCCTGCCGGGCAGCCGGGCTTGAAATCACACCGGTTGCGACCGGTCCGGAATCGGCGTTCACCTTGGATCTTGAAGACCTCGCCGCGCACCTGTCTTCCCCGGGCACCCCGGCCCTGGTCATTCTGGGCCGTCCCAACAATCCGGCGGGCATGGTCGCGGACGCCCGCGCGCTGAGGAAACTGGCCAGGCGTTACCCCCAATGCCATTTCTGCCTGGATGAGGCCTTCGGCTGGTTCATTGCAGGCTTCGAAAGCCTGTGCCTCGACCGGCCGCCCAATGTCAGCGTGCTGCTCTCGCTCACCAAAGTACTGGCCATTCCGGGGTTGCGCCTGGGCCTTGCGGTCGCAAGCCGGAACGTCCTGGACGGGATGCGGGCCATCCTGCCGCCCTGGTCGGTCAATACCCTGGCCCAGGCCGTGGGCGAGCGGGCCTTTGCGGACCAGGAATTCTTCGTCCGGTCGGCTACGCTGACGCAGGCGCTTCGGGAACGCTTGATCGCCGATTTGCGCGGATTTGCCGATTTGACCCTGTTTCCCGGCCCGGCCAATTTCATCCTGTGCCGTCTGGACAGGCCGGGTCTGGACGGACAGGGGCTTTTTACGGCCCTGCTGCGGGAAGGGGTGGCCATCCGGGTGTGTGACAACTTCGTCGGGCTCGATGCCCGCTATTTTCGCATCGCCGTGCGGCCGCAGGAGGAAAACACGGTTTTCCTCGCCGCCCTGCGGCGCGTCCTGAAGCCTGGGACCGGCCGGGAAATCCGCCGGGTGAAACGCCGTTCTCCGGCGGTCATGTTCCTGGGGACGAGCTCCAACGCGGGCAAGAGCCTGCTGGCCGCGGCCATGTGCCGCATATTGCTGGAAGACGGCTATCGGCCGGCGCCGTTCAAGGCCCAGAACATGGCGCTTAATTCCGGCGTCACCGCGGACGGCAAGGAGATGGGTCGGGCCCAAATCCTTCAGGCCCAGGCCTGCGGCCTTGCTGCCGATGTCCGCATGAACCCGGTTTTGCTCAAACCCTCTTCGGATACGGGCTCCCAGGTGATCGTCATGGGCGAGCCGGTAGGCAACTTGGATGCGGCCGCCTACGCCGGGTACAAGGCCAGGCTTTGGCCGACGGTCTGTCGAACTTACGACGAGCTGGCCGCCGAGCACGACGTGATGGTCCTGGAGGGGGCGGGCAGCCCGGCCGAGATCAACCTCAAGGCCCACGACATCGTCAACACGGCCATGGCCCGCCAGGCCCGGGCCAAGGCATTTTTGGTCGGCGACATCGACCGGGGCGGGGTGTTCGCGGCCCTCACCGGGACTATGGAGCTTTTGGAAGAATGGGAGCGACGGCTGGTGGCGGGCCTGATCCTCAACAAGTTTCGCGGTGACCCCGGGCTGCTCGGCGACGGCCCGGCGTTTATCGCGCGCGCCACCGGCGCGCCGGTGCTGGGCGTTGTGCCGTTCATCAAGGATCTGGGGCTGCCCGAGGAGGACTCGGTGAGCTTCAAGCAGTCCGGGTTCGGCCGGGGCTCCGCGAGCGGCCATGAAGCCGCTGTGGACGTGGCGGTCGTCGATTTGGCCCACATTTCCAACTTCACGGATTTCGACGCCCTGCAGGTCGAACCGGACCTGTGCGTCCGGACGGTGCGTATGCCCTCCGAATTGGGCCGGCCGGATGTTGTGATTTTGCCCGGCAGCAAAAACGTCCCGGCCGATTTGCGCGGACTGCGCGAGAACGGCCTGGCCGAGGCCATCATTCGTTTGGCGGGCGAGGGAGTAGAGGTGGTCGGCGTCTGCGCCGGATTCCAGATCCTTGGCCAGATCGTGCGCGACCCCCACGGCATCGAATCCGCAAGTCGCGAGGACACGCCGGGACTTGGGCTCTTGCCCGTGGCCACGGAACTTATGCCGGACAAAACCCTGGCCCGGGTGCGGGCCAGGCACGAGGTGTCCGGGCTTGCGCTTTCGGGCTATGAAATCCACCACGGCGTCACCCGCCTGTGCGGCGAAGGGGCCGAGGCCTTCATTGTCCGCGAGGACGGGGAAGCGATCGGCTACTCGCGACGGTCCGGCCTGGCCTGGGGTTCGTATCTGCACGGAATTTTCGACGCCGACGCCTTTCGCCGCTGGTGGATCGACGCCGCCCGCGCGCGCAAGGGACTTGCCCCCTTGGCCGATGGGGGCGCTCGCTTCGACATTGAGCCGGCTCTTTGCCGTTTGGCCGCCGTGGTCAGGGCGCATCTGGACATCCCGGCGGTATACCGGATGCTTGGGCTGTCGAGGTAGCCAGTCAATTGAAAAAAAACGCGCCAGAGGCGCGCTTTTCTTGACTCATCCCGCCGAACAAACGCGGCTCAGAACTGCCGGTTCGCGGCAGCCTCCCGGCAGCCCGCGACGATGTCCAAGATGTCGGCCTGCTGGTTGACCCGGCAATAGAACTCCTCGACCTCGAAGGGTTTGGTCAAAAAGTCGTTGGCTCCGTGTTTGAGGAATTTGGCCACGGAGTGGCCGCCCTGGCCGGAGACGCCGATGATGGCCAGCTTGTCCCGGAGGTGGGTCTTGCGCACTTCGGTGATCAGGTCGTAGCCGTCGAGCTTGGGCATGTTGTAATCGGTGATGAGGATTTTGACGTCCGGGTGCTGCTTGAGTTTTTCGAGCGCGTCCATCCCGTCCACGGCCTCGATGACCTGATAGTTCTGGTTGGCCAAGAGTTTGACGATGTGCGACCTGGCCAAGCGGGAATCGTCGACCACCAGGACCTTGACCTGCAAATTTTTGTAAAGCCTCTCCACGAGATTCTCCAGGTTGGCGAGTTCCGCCACGCTCTTGAAGAAATAATCGACCACGTTTTGGGAAATGAGCTTTTCCCTGACCTTTTCGTCGAACGAGGAAGTCATGACGACCGAGGGAACGCCCTTGGCCGAGGCGATTGCCGCAATCTGGCCGTCCGGATCATCCGGCAGGTTCAAATCCAGGACGGCGATGAAGATGTCCTTGCCTTCCCGGTCCATGGCCGCGGTCATTTCGGCCAAAGAATCGACGGTGACGGTTTCAAAGGGCGTGACCATCCGGAGATGGTCGCTTATGATTCTGGCCTGGACCCGGCTGTCTTCGACAATCAAAACCTTTTTCATGGTCGTACTCTCGTTTGCGGCAGGTGATGGACCCGTGCGTGCTGCGATCGTGTTGCGACGATGCGCTGAATTTATTTTCTATTTGAAGCAGAAAGGAAAATCCAGTAGTTTGTCTATAAGCCTGCCATCCGGGGATTGGGTCCGAAGGCAACAAGGAGAAGCCCCATGAGCAAAGAAAAAGAGTTCGTTCTGTGGTTTAATCGCCTGACCATCGAAGATGTCCCCCTGGTCGGAGGTAAAACCGCCAGCCTGGGAGAAATGCAACAGGCCTTGGCGTCTAAAGGCGTCTGCGTCCCGGGCGGCTTCGCCATCACCGCCCACGCGTACCGGCATCTGCTGGAGTCGTCCCAGGCCATGGACAAGATCCGCGGCATCCTGGTCGATCTGGATACCCGCGACATGGAAAATTTGGCCAACCGCGGCCGCCGGGTCCGCTCGCTTATCCGCAACCTGGAGTTCCCCGAGGATTTGCGCCAGGCTGTCGCTAAGGCCTACCACGAACTCGAGGCGAAGTACGGCAAAAATTGCGACGTGGCCGTACGCTCCAGCGCCACGGCCGAGGATTTGCTGGACGCGAGTTTCGCCGGGCAGCAGGAAACTTATCTGAACATCCACGGCATCGAAGAGGTTATCGAGGCCTGCCAACGCTGTTTCGCCTCGCTCTTTACCAACCGGGCCATCTCGTACCGCGTGGACAAGGGATTCGATCATTTCTCCGTGGCCCTGACAGTGGCCGTGCAGAAAATGGTGCGCAGCGACCTTGCCTGCAGTGGCGTCATGTTCAGCATCGACACGGAAACCGGCTTCAAGGACGCGGTCTACATCACCGGCGCTTACGGCCTGGGCGAGAATGTGGTCCAGGGGGCGGTCAACCCGGACGAGTGGTATGTCTTCAAGCCGACTCTCAAACAGGGATTTGCGCCCATCATCATGAAGAAGGTCGGGGAAAAGGCCATCAAGATGGTCTACACTGCGGACGCCAAGCAACCCACCAAGAACGTGGCCGTACCGGAAGCCGACCGTAAGCGCCTGGTGCTTATGGACGCGGAGGTTCTGGAGTTGGCCCGCATGGCCTGTACCATCGAGGACCATTATTCCGGAAAAGCCGGGTTCCACAAGCCCATGGATATCGAGTGGGCCAAGGACGGCCTGACCGGGGAACTCTATATCGTCCAGGCTCGGCCGGAGACGGTCCATTCCCAAAAGGACATGCGGACCCTGAAAAAATACGTCCTGACCGGGACCGGCGAGGTCCTGGTCACCGGCAAGTCCGTGGGCGAACTGATCGGCCGGGGCAAGGCGAACATCATCAAGGACGCCCAGATGATCAAGAATTTCCGAGCCGGCGAGGTGCTGGTCACGGACATGACCGACCCGGACTGGGAACCGATCATGAAAATCGCCTCGGCCATCGTCACCAACCGGGGCGGTCGGACCTGCCACGCGGCCATCATTAGCCGTGAATTGGGCATCCCCTGCATCGTCGGCACGTTGCACGGCACCGACGCGATTTTGGGCGGCGAGGATGTCACCGTGGACTGTTCCCAGGGCGGAAACGGCAACGTCTACCGGGGGCTGATCGACTTCGTGGTCGAAGAAACCGACCTGCAGAACCTGCCCCGGACCAAGACCCAGATCATGATGAATCTGGCCAGCCCGGAACAGGCTTTTGAGAAAAGCTTCATACCCAACCAGGGCGTCGGCCTGGCCCGGGAGGAGTTCATCATCAGCTCCTATATCCGGGTGCACCCTTTGGCGCTTTTGCGCTTTAGCGAGCTGAAAGACGCCGAGATCAAACGCCAGATCTACGAATTGACCGCGGGCTACGAGCGCAAGAGCGATTATTTCGTGGACAAGCTAGCCGAGGGCGTGGGCATGCTCGCTGCGGCCTTCTATCCGAAAAAGGTCATCGTCAGGCTGTCCGATTTCAAGACCAACGAATACGCCAACCTGATCGGCGGCGCCCAATTCGAGCCCCACGAGGAAAATCCCATGATCGGCTGGCGCGGGGCCTCGCGCTATCATTCCAAGGCGTACCGTGACGCCTTCGCCCTGGAATGTGCGGCCATGAAAAAAATCCGCGAGGAAATGGGGCTGACCAACCTGGAAATCATGATCCCCTTTCCGCGCACTGTGGAGGAGGCCAGGCAGGTCATCGCCACCATGGCCGAATACGGCCTGAAGCAGGGCGAAAACGGACTCAAGGTCATCGGCATGTGCGAAATCCCGGCCAACGTCATCCTGGCCGAGGAATTCCTGGAGGTGTTCGACGGGTTTTCCATCGGAACCAACGACTTGACCCAGCTTCTGCTCGGCGTGGACCGGGATTCCGCCCTGGTGGCCCATGTCTATGACGAACGCAACGAGGCCGTGAAACGCTTCGTCAAACAGGTCATCAAGACGACGCTTGCAAAAGGCAAATATATCGGCATCTGCGGCCAGGCGCCGAGCGATTACTTGGATTTCGCGGAATTCGTGGTCGAATGCGGCATCGAGTCCATGTCGCTCAATCCGGACACGGTCATCAAAACCACCCTGGCCGTGGCCGCGCTGGAGAAAAAAATGGGGATCGCCCCCAAGTAGCTGCCAGCGGCGCTCCTTTCCAGGGGAGGCTCTGCCTCCTCTGGACTCCTCCGCCGGGGGGGGGGACAACTGTCCCCCCGGACCCCCAGGTATGCTGCGGTCCGCGTGCGGTTTCCAGTGGTCAACCAAACTACAACAACAAACAACAAGATTTTCCGCGCTGCGAGGCGGCTCCAACGCATTGTCATTTTCATTGTCTGATAGTACACAGTGCGCGCCCGTCTCCCGCCGGAGTGCGAGACGGGACGAGCCGCAACAACATCGGAGCAAAGGCCAGCGTATGTCCCAGAGCAGGCTCCTTTCCATCTCGGCGATCGCCAAAGACCTGGGCCAGCCAGAGTCCACGCTTCACTACTGGAAAAACCGTTTCGAACCTTTTTTGCCGAGCATGGGGCAGGGGCGGCACAAGCGTTTTCGCGCGGAAGCCGTGGAGGTCTTTCGCCGCATCGGCGAGCTCTTGCGTTCCGGCATGTCGACCGAGGATGTGCGCGAGGAACTCAGGCGCAGCTTCCCGGTCACTGTCGAAACCGGCGAGGCTGTGGCCGGGCTGTCGGACCGACAGGGGCAAGGCCAGGGTCAAACTCAGACGCAGGCTTTGGCCGAGATGGCCGCCGCGATTGGCATGGAGATCGCCAAGGCCATCGGATCGCATTTGAGCGGGCTTTTAGCGGGAAATTCCCAGGCCGCCTTGGTTTCGGCTGACCCCGAGGGGTTCGGCGACGAATTGGACATGGCCAGGGAGGAACTCGCCGAACTGAAATCGCAAAATCGCGATATGGAAAGCAAGCTTGCGGTTTTTGAGGCGGAACTCGTGCGGCTTCGCAAGGACTCCCGGGAGATGGAGAAATACCTGTTGTCCAAGATCAAGCCCGCCCCGAAGGAATCCCAGGAATCCTAGCCCGGTCGAGCCTGCCATAAGTCCAGCGCGCGGCCCCGGAGCGGTCCGCCGCGTCCATCCGCGAAAAGATCCCAGGCTCCTGGGCGTTTTAATGCCCGCGGCCTTTTTCCGGCAAAAAAACAGCCAGGGTATCCTCTATCTGTTTGACCGCGAGCAGGGCAGCCTTGCCGATGGCTTCCTTGGACAGGCGCAGGGGCTGCCACGTCTCGGGGAGCAGCGGTGGAACCAGGCACTCGGCGCTGGAACCGATTTCCAGGGCGTGAGTCAGGATGTCGGCCACATGGATGAGGCGCGATTCCAGCGGAGCCGTTTCGCTTGGCTGGTGGTGATGGAGCACGGCGTTTTCCAGGGAATCCGGGAATCGCCAACTGGCCATCAGGGCCGCGCCGACATGGGCGTGGTCGTAACCGAAGACCTCATTCTCCGTGTCGAACAAAAAGCGGGACTGGGCTTTGGCCAGATACTGGGTTTTATGGCAAAGCCGAGGCTGGCTGGCGATCATGACCAGGCGGCCGATGTCGTGAAGCAGCCCGCAGACGAAGGCGCGCTCGGCGATGTTCTTGTCGATCATGGTGGCCAGGGTGCCGGCGATGATGCCGCTGGCCACGCAGTGTTTCCAAAATTCCCGCAGGTTGAGGAGTTCGGGCGGGATGTTGCGGAACATGGAGGTCACGGACACACCCATGGCCAGGGTCCCAAGCTGCTTGCTGCCGACGATGGTCACTGCCCGCGACAGGGTGTCCACTTTGGCGACGAAGCCGTAATATGAGCTGTTGACCAGGCGCAAAAGCTTGGAGGACAGCCCGGGATCAAGCGCGATGACCTCGGCCGCCTCTTCCGGCGTGCTCATGGGATTTTGCACCACGGTGTTGATTTTTGCCAACACGCTGGGCAGGGACAAGATGTCGTCGTGGCTGTCGATCAACTCGGCCAAGGTCGGCGGGGCGGGGAGTTGAGCGGCGGGTAGGGCGGCGGCGTTGGCTTCGGCGGCTGTGGGTTTGGCACAGGAATCTTCGGTGGCCGTCAACTTGTGCAAAAACATGCTTTTGGCCTTGTGGGCCACGGCCAAACGAAAGATTGCGCGTGTGGTCTCGTCGCGCAGGTCGGTTTTTTTGAAGCGTTTGATGACATGCGCCTTGGCCTCGGCGATGATTTCCGGCGGTATCTTGGTCCCGCGTCCCGGGGCTTTCTCCGTGCCGGCCGGGCTGACCTGCTCCTGAGGGCTTGCGGCCTCGGGTTCGATATCAGCCTCGATGACCTCCCAGCGTTTGAGGTTGTCGATATGGACCTCGGTCAATATCGTGGCCTTGGGCAGAAGAAAAATGCCCTTTTCGTTGCGCAGGTCGCCAGCCAGCTTCATGCCCGGTTTGAGCCGGGATACCGGAGTTATGGCCATGCGTCCCGTATATTCCGTTTGGAGGCAACTTGCAACGGTCATTGACAATCTTGCGGAGCATTAGGCAGTATGCTCGTTCCACGGCGCGGGGGCCTGGTCAGGCCGACCCGCCGGCACCAAGGAGAAATTGATGGCTGGCAAAAACATAGTTGTTCAGGGCGCCCAATGGGGGGACGAGGGGAAGGGCAAGATCGTGGATCTGCTCACCGAGAAAGTGTCGCTCATTGTGCGCTTTCAAGGCGGCAACAATGCCGGGCACACCCTGGTGGTCGGCGGGAAAAAGACGGTCTTGCATCTGATCCCGTCCGGCATTTTGCACCCCGGGAAAAAGTGCCTGATCGGCAACGGCGTGGTGCTCGACCCCGAGGTCTTCATCCGCGAAATCGACACCCTGGCCGCCAGCGGCATCGATGTTTCCCCCGGCCGGCTGGTCGTCAGCAAGAAGACCCATGTCATTATGTCCTATCACAAGATGCTGGACGGGGCCAGGGAATCGGCCATGGCCGGGGTCAAGATCGGCACCACCGGCCGGGGTATCGGCCCGTGCTATGAGGACAAGGCGGCCAGGATCGGGATCCGGGCAGGGGATCTGGCCGATCCGGAACTCTTGCGCCGCAAGATCGAGAACGCGCTGGCGGAAAAAAACACCCTTTTTGTTCATCGCTACGGACTGGCGCCCCTGGATGGGCAAAAAGTTTTTCAGGACATCCAGGCTTACGCCGCCAGGGTCGTTCCCTATCTGGGTGATGTGGCCGCCGACATCCAGGCGGCCAACGACAAAGGGTTGGCGATCTTGTTCGAGGGCGCGCAGGGCACGCATCTGGATATCGATCACGGCACCTATCCTTTCGTCACCTCTTCCAACACGGTTTCCGGTAATGCCGCCGCCGGCAGCGGCTGCGCCCCGTCCAAGCTGGACAGGATCGTGGCCGTCATCAAGGCGTACACCACCCGGGTCGGTGCCGGTCCCTTTCCCACCGAACTCGATTGCGCCACCGGGGAAAAACTCCAGCAAAACGGGGCCGAATTTGGGGCCACCACCGGCCGCAAACGCCGGTGCGGCTGGCTGGATCTGGTCGCCTTGCGGGAGGCCGCGCGCCTCAACGGGCCCACCGACATCGCCCTGACCAAGCTTGACGTATTAACCGGCCTGCCCGAGATCAAGCTATGCACCGGTTACCTGTACCAGGGACAAACCCTGGACTTTCCTCCCCAGGAGGAAAACGGCATGGCGGGCGTCACGCCCGTGTACGAGTCCATGCCCGGCTGGAGCGAGGACATCTCCCAGGTGACGACCTGGCAGGGCCTGCCCCAGGCGGCCAGGGATTATATCCGCAAGATCGAGTCGGACCTGAAGGTGAAGGTCTCGCTTATTTCCGTCGGCGCGGACCGCAAGCAAACCATATTCGTCAACTAGACGGCCGGCGGGCCACGGCCGGCCGGGCGCAAGGCTGGTATGGATCGGGAACAACTCGTCTTAAGCCCGGGCGGGCAAGCTCCGGCGGCGATCGCGGACAGCGAGTCGGTTTTGCAAAAATCGCCCTCGCCGGCTCTGTGGTCGGTCCCGCCGCGTCTGTCCGTCCTCGCCGGCAGGCTGGACAGACTCGCGTCCTCGCCGCCCCAGGCCATGCTTTTTGAGGGCGGCGACGCCGAAGACCGCATGTTCATGGCGCTGCAGTGGGCCGCGCGCCTGAATTGCCAGGCCGAAGTCCCCCCATGCGGCCTGTGCGCCTCCTGCATCCAGATCGCCCAAAAGGTGCACCTCGACCTGATCGTGTTCGACGGCCGCGAGGGCGCGATCAAGGTCGATCATGTCCGCGATATCCGGGTCAAGGCGCTTGAGCCGCCGCGCGGCACTGGCACCCGGGTGATTGTTTTGGCCGAGGCCCAGGAATTGACCATCGAGGCGGCCAACGCCCTGCTCAAGTCCATGGAGGAGCCCAGGCCCGGCAACTGTTTCCTCCTGCTCGCGCCGCTCCGCGAACGGCTTTTGCCGACGCTGGTATCGCGTTCCTGGGTCATGAGCCTGCCTTGGGTGCTTAGTCTTGAAGGTGCGGCCGATCCGGCCGCGGCCGAGGAAATGGAGGCGTGGCTATCGGCCTTCGCCGGTTTCGTGTGCACCGGGGCGGGCTGGTTTGAGCGGACCGCAGTCAAGGGCAGGGTGCCCAGGCAGACGGCGGCTGCCGTTTTGCTGGCCATGGAGCGCGAAGTGGCCAGGGCCTTGATCGGGGAACAATCCCAGTCCGGCGCGGGCGGATTTTTCGCCTCCTTGGACGCCTCCGGTCTGCGCCGTTTGGATGAGATCCTGCGCGAATCCCAGGAGGCCGTGACGGCCATGGTTAATCCCTCGCTGGTGCTCGATCGCTTGGCGGTGCGCGTTTATAACTGGACACGGGGCTTTTATTCCGATTAAGTTTTTCCATGACTCAACTCAGGACACTTCTGCTCCACCCCGGGGAGGACGTGCGCGGGACCTTGCGCCTGATGCTGCGCCGCGCCGATTTCATCAAGGTGTTGGGAGAAGCCGTGTCCGCCTTCGAGGCCATGGAGCTTCTGGAGGCGATCCCGTATTCCCTTTTCTTCGTGGGTGTGGACCTGCCGGACGGGGTCAGCGGCTTGGAGTTGGCCCAGATGCTCCATAAGCGGAGGAACAAGCCGGCCATGGTCTTCATCGCCCCGGACGAAAGCCTGGCCTACCGGGCCTTTGAACTCGGCGCCCTGGATTATCTGCTCTATCCGTTTTCCGAGGAGCGCCTGGCCGGGACCATCGAGCGTCTGCGGCAACTGCGGCCCGGTTTCCGGCAGGCGCTCGCGCCGTCGGCCTGGCGCGAACCGGCCCCGGACGACGACGAGGAAATGGTCAAGCTGCCGCTTACGGACGAAGAGAGCGAGGACCGCTTTATTTCGGCCTTGCGGCAGGCCTGGGACTTCAAACAGCGCGAAAAACCTCGGGAGATGGAGAAGCTCCCCATCAGTCTCGATGGCCGCACCATTTTCCTCAGTTACAGCGAGATCGTTTTTGTCGAGGCCAACGAGGACTATTCCTATATCCACACGGGCGCTCAGAAGTATCTTACCTCCTACCGGGTCAAGAATCTCGAGGAACGCCTCCGGCCGCACCGTTTTTTCCGGGTGCACCGCAAATATTTGGTCAATCTGGACATGGTGACCGAGATCGCCTCCCTGCCCGGGAGCAACTTTATGCTGCGCACCGCCGGTAAAACCCGGCTGGAGCTTCCGGTCGGCCGCCGCCGGGTGGCGGAACTCAAGCAAATCCTCGGATTGTAAGACCTCTTCATGCCAGAGTCTCCCCCGATACCGGCCGCCTTCGACCTTGGCGCCTATGATTTCGACCTACCCGAGGAGCGCGTCGCCGCCTACCCCAGTCCCGAGCGCGAAGGTTCACGGCTGATGGTGCTGCGCCGGGGCGGCGAGGTGGAGGCCGAAGCGGGTTTTGCCGATCTGGCCGTTTATTTGCCGCCCGGATGCTTGCTCGTGGCCAACAACACCAAGGTCGTGCCGGCCAGGGTCCGGGGACACAAGTCAAGCGGTGGGGCGGTCGAATTTCTGCTCTTGACGCCGCCCGTGCTGCTCGAACCCGAAGCGGATCAGCGCACCGGCGGCTTCCGAGCCCCGGCCCAAGGACTCGTGCGCGCTTCCAAGACTCCCAGGACTGGGGAGTTCATTGAATTTGCGCCTGATTTTGCGGTGGAGGCCGTCCGCCCCTTGGGGTTCGGCCGCTTTGAGGTCCTCTTGCATTGGTCCGGGGACTTGGTCGGGATACTTGAACGCATCGGGAGCGTCCCCTTGCCGCCTTACATCCGACGTCCGGCGGACGGGGGCGACAAGGCCAGGTACCAGACGACTTATGCCCGCGCCGACAAGGCAGGTTCGGCCGCAGCGCCGACCGCCGGACTGCATTTTTCCGAGGCCCTGCGCCGGAAATTGGCAGAGCGCGGCATCGGCTGGGCCGAAGTCACCTTGCATGTGGGCTACGGCACGTTTTCGCCGGTCCGGGTCCGGGATATCCGCGAGCACGCCATGCACCGGGAGTATATTGAGGTATCCGGGGAGACGGCCCGGGCGGTAGAGCTGGCCAAGGCGCAGGGCCGAGCGGTGGTGGCGGTCGGCACCACCAGCGTGCGGGCTCTGGAAGGGTCGTATCAAGCCTGCGGGGAGCTGCGGGAGTACCGGGGCGAGACCGGTATCTTCATCGCGCCGGGATACGAGTTCAAAGTCATCGACCATTGCATCACAAATTTCCATTTGCCTAAATCATCGCTGCTCATTATGGTGTGCGCCCTGGCCGGCAGGCAAACCATTCTGCGCGGTTACGACCGGGCCGTCCGTTCCGGCTACCGTTTTTTTTCCTACGGCGACGCCATGCTGATCCTGTGACCCGGGGTTATGCCGGAGGCGGTCGAGAGGCCGCGAACGCCTCGCCGAGGTGCAAAGGAGCGCACATGTCACGCGTTGTTTTTTTGAAAGAGCGGTGCAAGGGATGCTTGCTGTGCACCCAGGTTTGTCCGAAGCAGATTATCGCGCCGTGCGGCGAGATGAATGCCCAGGGCTACAAGGTCGTGGACGTCACGCCCGAGAAAATGGCCGAGTGCACGGGTTGCGCCAGCTGCGCCATGATCTGTCCGGATACGGTCATCACCGTGTACAAGACAATCAAGGCCGCCGCGCCCGGCAAATCGGCTAAGGAGGGGGCTCGCGCCAATGGGTAAAAAACTATTCCTCAAAGGCAACGAAGCCGTGGCCCACGGCGCCTTGGCCGCGGGCTGCAAGTGTTTTTTCGGCTACCCCATCACGCCCCAAAACGACATCCCGGAGTTCATGTCCAAGGCCATGCCCAAGACCGGCGGACAGTTCGTCCAGGCCGAGAGCGAAGTGGCCGCGGCCAACATGCTGCTCGGCGCGGCCGCCTGCGGCGTCCGGGCCATGACGTCCTCGTCGAGCCCGGGCGTGTCGCTCAAGCAGGAGGCCATCTCCTACATGGCCGGCAGCGAACTGCCCGGGGTCATCGTCAACATGAACCGGGGCGGCCCGGGCCTGGGCGACATCGGGCCGAGCCAGGGCGATTATTTCCAGTCGGTCAAGGGCGGCGGCCACGGCGACTACCGCACCCTGGTGCTGGCCCCCGGCACCTGCCAGGAAGCCTACGACCTGACCATGTTGGCCTTTGATTTGGCCTACAAGTACACCAATCCGGTGCTTATCCTGGGTGATGCCATTTTGGGCCAGATGAAGGAGCCGGTGTCCGTGGGCGAGCCCATCGCCGTCGATGCTGGCGAGGGCGGCGGCTGGAAATTGACTGGAGCCAAAGGCCGGCCGTACCGGATACTCAAATCTCTGTACCTGGAAGAAGGTACCCTGGCCGAACATAACCTGAAACTGGCCGCCAAATACGAATCCATGCGGGCCGAGGTCCGCTTCGAATCCTTTGAGACCGAAGACGCGGAACTTGTCGTCGTATCCTACGGCTCCATCGGACGGATCGTGAAAACCGTGGTGCGCAAACTGCGCCAGGAAGGACTCAAGGTCGGGCTGTTTAGGCCGATCACGCTCTATCCCTATCCGAGCGCGGCGCTGGCCGAACTGGCCAAGCGGGGCAAACGCTTTTTGACCGTTGAGCACAACATGGGCCAGATGATCGAGGATGTCCGCCTGAGCATCTGCGGCCTGGCCGATTCGGCCTTTTTCGGTTTTCCGCCGGGCAACATGCCCACCCCGGAAGACTTCGAGCAACCCGTGCGCCAGGCCCTTGGGAGGTAACATGACCGAGAAGATCGCCTTTGAGCGGCCGAGGGCTTTGGCCGACCGGGCCACGCACTACTGCCCGGGATGTTCCCACGGCATCATCCACCGGCTGGTGGCCGAGACCCTCGAAGATATGGACCTGGTGGAGAACACCATCGCCGTGAGCGCCATCGGCTGTTCCGTGTTTTTGTACAACTACATCCAGGTCGATACCGTCGAAGCCCCGCACGGCCGCGCCCCGGCCGTGGCCACCGGCGTCAAGCGCGCCCGGCCGGATTCCTTTGTCTTCACCTATCAGGGAGACGGCGATCTGGCCTCCATTGGCATGGCCGAGATCATGCACTGCGCCAACAGGGGGGAGCGGGTCTCGGTGGTGTTCGTCAACAACACCATTTACGGCATGACCGGCGGCCAGATGGCTCCGACCACCATGATCGGCCAGAAGACCACCACCTGTCCGGGCGGTCGCTGTCGCGAGAGCGAGGGCATGCCCATCCGTATGGCCGAGATCATCGCCTCCCTCGGCGGCACGGCCTACGCCTCGCGCGTGGCCGTGGACACCATCAAGCATCTGAATCAGGCCAAGAAAGCCCTGCGTAAGGCCTTCGAGGTCCAGGTCAGCGGGACCGGCTTCGGCTTCGTGGAGTTTCTCTCCACCTGCCCGACCAATTGGAAAATGAGCTCGCTTGATGCCAATGCGCGCATCGCCGAGGAAATGATCCCCTATTTCCCTCTGGGCGATTTCAAGGACGTCACCAGCGGCAAGGGAGTGTGCTAGCATGTACCAGGATGTCATCATCGCCGGTTTCGGCGGCCAGGGCGTGCTGCTCATCGGCAACCTCCTGGCCTACGCGGCCATGGATCAGGGCTTGAACGTGACCTACATCCCGGTCTACGGCGCGGAGATGCGTGGCGGTACGGCCAACTGCACCGTGGTGATTTCCGACGAGGAAATCGGTTCGCCCATCATCCACCGCCCCATTGGCCTGATCGCCATGAACCGGCCCTCGCTGGACAAGTTCCAGGCCAGGCTCAAGGACGGAGGCGTCCTGATCGTCAACAGCTCGTTGATCGACCCGTCTCTGGCCGAAACCGGGCGCATCAAGACGTTTTTGGTCCCCATGAACCAGATCGCGGATTCGCTCGGCAATCCCAGGCTGGTCAACATGGTGGCCATCGGCGCCTTTGCGGCGGCCTCCGGGGCCATGCCGGTGGAAACCGTCATCAAGAGTCTTGGCCAGGTGATTTCGCCCCACTACAAGCACATGATTCCCCAAAACGCCGAAGCCATTGAGGCCGGGGCCAAGGCGGTCAGGGGATAAGCGGTCCTTTTGCCGGCTTGCGGCGGTGCGCCGCCCGGCGTTCGTTCGCTACGCCGGCCCGGCGTGTCAGGCCGGCCGGCCGGGTTTGGCCGCCTGGGGCGAGAATCCGGATTTTGGCTGTAGCGGCGAGCCCCTCCGTCCTGCCCTTGCTTTTTTCTGTTTTTTCCGCCACCGCCAGGCAAGGCGATCGGCCACGGCCGCTCGTCCCGGCCCAACTCGGAATATATAGCGCCCGCTTCGGGGCCAAGCCCCCGACCGGGGGCGACATCGGACATGATGATGCAAAATAACGGTCAGGCTGGAAGCAGGGCGCCCGTCCCGGCGGCGGGCGAAGAGTGCGACGTCCGCGTGGACAGATTGGCCGTCGGCGGCAAGGGCGTGGGGCGGCGGGACGGCCTGGTCTATTTCGTGGAGCGCGGGCTGCCGGGACAATTGGTCAGGGCGCGCGTCACGGCGGTCAAAAAGCGCTTTGCCGAGGCCCGGATCGTGAGCGTGCTGGAACAGTCGCCCGACTACGCCAAGCCGTTTTGCCCGCATTTCCACGAGTGCGGCGGCTGCTCCTGGCAGCATCTGAACTACGAGGCTCAACTTCGGGCAAAACGCGAACTTTTGCGCGAAACCTTCGCGCGTCTGACCACGTCCACGAACGTCGAGGTCGCCGAAACCGTCGCTTCGCCGCGCACCCGCCATTTCCGCAATAAGATGGAATTCGCCTTTGGCGGCAGTCTCCGCTTGGGCCTGCATGCGCTGGCCGATCCGGCAACGGTCCTGGACAACAAAACCTGTTTTCTTTTGCCCGAGGCGGGCGTTGCGATGATGCGCGAGGCCGGTCAGTGGTGCCGCGATTCCGGAGCGCAGGCCTTCAATGCGGCCAGCGGCCAGGGATTTTGGCGCCACCTGGTGGTGCGCCACGGTTTTGCCTCCGGGCAATGGATGGTCCAGTTGATCACCGCGCCCCATCCCCGGGCCAAGGGCATCGGACGGGCATTGGCGGCCCACCTGCGCTCGGTTTTTCCCGGACTGACGGTATTTGCCCACCACATCCGCCGCGCCAAGACGCCGGTCGCTGTCGGCGAAACCCAGATATGCATCGACGGCCCGGGCGCAATCGAAGAGACCATCGCTACGGTCACCTATCGCATCTCGCCGGGGACGTTCTTCCAGACCAATACCGCGGCGGCCGAGATCCTGTATGGTTTGATCGCCGAACGGGCGGGGCTTTCCGGCTCCGAGACGGTTTTTGACCTGTACTGCGGCGGCGGCGGGATCGCTTTGCAGTTGGCCTCCAAGGCGGCCAAGGTGGTCGGCTTTGAAGCCAGCCCCGAATCCGTGGCCGACGCCGAAGCCAGCGCCGCGCGCAACGGCCTGGACAACTGCACCTTCGTCCATGGGGAGGTGCTTGGGGCCTTGCGCCATAGCGAGCAGCGTCCGGACGTGGTGGTTATCGATCCGCCGCGCCACGGAGCGCACCCGGACATCATGCGCCTTTTGACCGATATCGGCCCGCGTCGCATCTGTTACGTCTCCTGCGACCCGGCCACCCTGGCGCGCGACGTGAATTTGGCTTTGGACCACTATGAAGTGAGCTCCATCAGTCCCCTGGACATGTTTCCCCACAGCCACCACGTGGAATGCCTGGTGGTTTTGGACAAAAAAAGCCGGACACAGCGGACATGAATCCGACTTCGAACATCAGCGCCGTGGTCTTGACCCTCAATGAGGCAGCAAACCTGCCGCGCTGCCTGGCGTCGCTCGCGTTTTCCCGCGAGATCGCCGTGGTCGATTCCGGAAGTGGCGACGACACCGCTGCTATTGCCGTATCGCTGGGGGCCAAGGTCTTCACCCATATTCAAGACGGCCCGTTCAACATCGCGGAGCAGCGCAACTGGGCCTTGGATCATTGTGGCCTCAGCGGCGATTGGGTTTTGTTTTTGGACGCCGATGAGGTTGTGCCGCAGGACCTGGCCCGCGAACTGACCAGGGTTTGCGCCGCAGGGGGAACCGACCGGGACGCCTTTGAACTGACGCCCAGATATCTTTTTTGGGGTAAGTGGCTCAGGCGCACGCAGGGCTATCCCAACTGGCATCCCAGGCTGGTCGCTCGGGGGCGGGCGCGCTTCGCCGGCGGGGTCTGGGAGCATTTCGCCGCAGGCGCGCGCGCCGGGCGCATCATGGTTCCCTACGACCACTACGCCAACTCCAAGGGCTTCTCCGATTGGCTTGCCCGCCATGACCGCTATTCCACCTGGGACGCGGGCAAAACCGTCGATTTTTTGTCCTCGCCGGACAAAGGCCAGGCCCTGGGCACCACCCGCAAGCTCTGGCTTCGCAAAATGGCCGCCAGGCTTTGGCCCCTGCGTCCCTTCGCGCGCTTTTTCCTCATGTACGTCCTGCGCGGCGGCTTCACGGAGGGCTTTGCGGCCTTGATGTTTTGCCTTATGTACCTTTTCTACGAGTTTATGATCGTGATCAAGATCATCGAGCAAAAGCGCCTGCGGCGGGGCGGACCGCTCTAGGGTTGGTGTAAAAGGAGAGAAGCGGGAGGGGAACCCTTTGTGAACAAAGGGTTCCCCTCCCGGACCCTCCCTTCCCAAAAACTTTAAAGTTTTTTTGGGGAAAGGGGTTTTCCCCCCGGTTTTGCCCTCAATTTCACATGAAAAAAAAAATCCTGTTCCTGGGCGACGACGCGCCCCTGACCAATTCCTGGTATAGGGCGGGAAGCCTTGCCCGCATCGGCTTTGAGGTTGTCCATTTCAATCCCCGCAACTTTACCCCGCGCGTCTATCCCATACCCGGACTGTGCAACAAGCTGGGCAATCCGGTCCTGCCGAGACTGGTCGAACACGGGGTGATGTCGCGCATCGGTGGAGCGCATTTCGATTGTGTCTGGGTGGACAACGGCGAGCTGGTCGGCCCCGGCCTGTTGCGCAGGCTCGCCAAACAAGCCGGCTTTCTGGTCAACTACAACGTGGACGATCCCTACGGCAGCCGCGATGGCCGGATGTGGCGGGTTTACCAGCAGGCGGTGCCCCATTACGACCTGGTCCTGGTGGTGCGCCAGGAAAACGTGACCGAAGCCGAGGCGCTGGGGGCGAAAAAGGTCCGGCGCGTTTACCGCTTCTATGACCCCGTGGCCTATGCGCCCAGGTCTCTGACGCCGGAACTCTCCGCCGCCTGGGCGAGCGAGGTCCTGTTCGTGGGCACCTGGATGCCTGAGCGCGGGCCGTTCATGGTCAGGTTGCTCGATTTGGGCGTGCCGCTGACCATCTGCGGCAACGACTGGAATCTGGCCCCGCAGTACGAGCGCTTAAAGCCTGTTTGGATGCGGCGCGGACTGATGGGCGACGACTACGCCTACGCCATCCAGTGCGCCAAGGTGAATTTGGGGCTGTGCTCTCAGGGCAACCGCGACCGCCACACCACCAGGTCGCTTGAAATACCGGCCCTGGGCGGGCTGCTCTGCGCCGTGCGCACGGATGAGCATCTTTGGCTTTACCAGGAAGACGTGGAAGCCTTGTTCTGGGACGGTCCCGAGGAATGCGCCGCCAAGTGCCTGGACGCCCTGGCCGATCCGGCCCGGGCCGCGGCCGTGGCCCGGGCCGGGACGCACAAACTGGGAAGTCTCGGCCTGGACAGCGATGCGATGATGGCCGCCATCCTGCGGGAACATAATGTATTGTAAGCGGTTGCCCATGATGGTTCCAGAGGGGAGAGCGCGGTCGTGAGCAAGGCGAAATTGCGCTTGGCCGCCCTGGCCACCCACCCGGTCCAGTATTTCGCTCCGGTTTTTCGCGCCCTGGCGGGGCGGAGCGACTTGGAACTGAAGGTGTTTTTCGGCTGCCCGCACGGCCTCGCGGGCGAAATCGATCCTTTTTTCAAGACGCCCGTGGCCTGGGACAGCGGTCCGGTCGCGGGCTTTACGCACGCCTTTGTGTCCGAGGCGTCCCTCGCCGCGCTCAAAGGCCGCTCCGGGGCGGCCCTGGGACTGCGTGCCGCGCGCCAGATCGCGGCCTTTAAGCCTGACGCCGTGCTGATTTTCAGTTATTCACCCGCGTTCATCACCGTGGCCACCTGTTTTTTGGCGGCCAGGGGCGTGCGGCTTATGCTGCGCGCCGAGACCACGGACGCGGACCACACCCGTTCGGGCGTAAAAAACGCCCTGCGCGATTTTCTGCTGCGGCGCTATTACCGACTGTTCCGGCACGTCTTTCCGATCGGGGCGTATTCCCGGGAGCACTACCTGCGTCTTGGCGTGAGCCCATCGCACATGACCACGGCCAGGTATGCCGTGGATTACGATTTCTTTCGGGGCCAGGCGGACTTGTGGAACCCCAGGCGCGAGGCGCTGCGCGCCGAGGCCGGGATCGCCCCGGGGGACAGGGCGTTGCTCTTTTGCGGCAAGCTGCATGCGCCCAAGGATCCGCTGTTGATCGCCCGGGCCCTCGCGCGTCTTTCCCCGGAAACGGCCGGGCGCACCTGGCTCTTCGTGGTCGGCGACGGCGACCTGCGCGAGGCGCTCACGGCCGAAGCCCGGTCCGTTTTGGGTGAGCGGGCGGTTTTCGCCGGCTTCAAGAACCAAACCGAGCTCGGCCGGTACTACGCCTTGTGCGACGCCTTGGTGTTGCCTTCGCGGACAGGAGAGACCTGGGGTTTGGTGGTCAATGAAGCGCTCCAGTTCGGCCTGTTCGTCCTGGCCAGCTCCAGGGTTGGCAGCGCTCCGGATATCATCATTGACGGGCAGACCGGTTTTGTCTTTCCCGCGGGCGACGAGGGAGCTTTGGCCGAGGCTATCGAGAAGCTGTCCGGGCTGCCGGCCATGGTCTGTTTGCCGGCCCCTCTGCCGCATCCCGCCGACTTGGCCGGCGCGGTCGCCGAAACGGTTGTCCGCATGGGCCGCAAAGGGGTCTCATAATCATGCGCCAGCTTGCAGGCAGCGACATGCGCCGGGCCTTCTGGAAGTCGATGAGCTGGGAATTTTTCCTGGCCGCCCTGACCGTGCCGGCCTCCATCCTGCTCAACCGCTCGCTCGGGGCGGAAGGACGGGGCCTGTTGACCCTGGTCCAGCTCGTGCCGACCACGGTCTTCACCCTGGGCACCTGCCAATGGGACAGGCTGGCCAAGGGGGCGCTCACCTCGGGCCAGATGACCAGCGCCGAAGCCTGGCGCAGGACAAAATACTACGCGGTCGTTTTGTCGGCCGTGTTCATCCCGGTGGGCATCATCGGCAGCTTGCTTTACGAAGCCGTGCCGGTGGAGAGCCGCTGGTTGTCGGTTTTATATTCCTTCAATTTTCCGTTGTATTTTCTCAAGGGTTCCCTGGGAGCGATCTTTCTCGCCGCCGGGAGCATCACCGGGCAGTACCGGATGAACGTCGGCTACCAGGGGGGCTACCTGGTATTGCTCGTCTTGTATTTTCTTATGGGCAACATCAGCGTGGAAGGCATGTTGGTGATCTACGTGCTCATCTACGCCGTGTCGTATTGGATCGGCCTGGCCATGAAAAAGGACATCCTGCGCGGGGCCGTGGAAACGGCCAAGCCGTCCTTGTCGCCGCTGCGCAAGGGATTTATGCCGTTCGCCCTGGAGACCTTGGGCGGCCGGGCCGACGACTGGGCCTTTTCCTTCTTCACCAATCTCGCCACCCTCGGATCGTACGCCGCCATTTCCGCCCTGATGATGCCCATGAATCTCATTTCCAACGCCATGCTCAACGCGGCCACGGCCAAGCTCAATTGGAGCGACCAGGCCGCCGTGCTGCGATACCTGGTCAAGAGCATACTCATCCTGCTTGGCTTTACGATCCTAGTTTCGGTCCTGGGTTTGGCCTTTGGCGAGTCGACCCTGAATTTCGTCTTGGGCAAGAGCTTCGCCGACTCGGCCTGGATGATACCGTGGGTGGCCGGCATCGTCCTGGCCAACGCCGCCGGTTTCCAGTTCCATATCGCCTTGCAGCTTTCCGGGCGGGAGAAGGCGTATCTCATTATCCAGGCGGCGACTCCGGCGGCGCGGCTGGTCCTGGCGGTGATCTGCGGGGCCATGTTCGGATCGATAGGCATAGTGATCGGACTTATCGCCAACGGGCTCCTGCGTACCGTGATTTGCGCGGGCGTCATGTTCGGCAAGGGTGCGCGGGCGTCATGAAGATCACGGTCATAGTCGGCGGACGCTGGCATGCCTTTGATCTGGCCCGCGAACTACACAAGATGGGACGGCTTCACCGGCTCATCACTAATTATTTCAAAAGCAAAACCAGGCAGTTCGGCATCCCCGACGACAAGGTCGTCAGCCTGCCCTTGACGTATCTCTTGGAAAGGGCGGCCGCCCGGCTGGGCAACGGACGCCTGAATACTCCGATGCAGTATTTCCGGCATGTGGTCTTCGCCCGTCAGGCCGCCAAATTCCTGGAGGGAAGCGACCTGGTCCACGCCTGGTCGAGCTTCGCCGCCCCGGCCATCGACTGGTGCGGCGCTCGCGGCGTGCCGGTGGTGCTGGAGCGGGGATCCTCGCACATTTCCTACCAGATGGAGCTCCTGCTCGCGGAGCAGCGCCTTTTGGGGCTTGACTGCTCGATCACCCATCCCAAAATCGTGGCCATGGAGCGGGGCGAATACCAGACCGCCGACCGGATCGCCGTGCCCAGCGGCTTTGTCCGCGACAGTTTTCTTACGCAGGGGACGCCCCGGGAAAAGTTGGCCTACAATCCGTACGGCGTCAGGCTCGACCAATTTCGGCCCGGGACGAGAGGGACGGGGCCGTTTCGAGTCATTTTCGCCGGTTCCTTGAGTTACCGCAAAGGGATCCATTATCTGAAAGAAGGATTTTTGCAGGCCGGCCTGGCTGGCGCGGAGCTGCAACTCATCGGCGGAGCGGCCGAGGAGACGGCGTTGCTTCTCAAAGGGGCAAGCGAGCAAATCATCACCGTGGGGCATGTTCCCCAGGCGGAACTGGTGCGGCATTATCAAGCGGGCGACGTGTTCGCCATAGCCAGCATCGAGGAAGGCCTGGCCATGGTCCAGGCCCAGGCTTTGGCCAGCGGCCTGCCCTTGGTCTGTACCACGAATACCGGCGGAGAGGACTTGTTGCGTCTGTGCTCGGGCGACCAATCTTGGCCGCATCCCGGCGGCATCGTGGAGTACCCGGCGGGATACGTTGTGCCGGTGCGCGATCCCGGGGCTATTGCTTGGTGTCTGCGGGCGCTTTATGAAGACAGGCGGCTTCTTGAAGCCAAACGGGAGGCCGCGCTGCAAATCCATGAAAAAAGACTGGATTGGGCCGCCTATGCCTCGCGCAACGTGGCCTTGTACGAAACCCTGCTGCACTGAGGGGAAGCTTACATTGGGAGCAAATTTGTGAACGCTGCGGGTGAAGTTCGGGCAAGGCCAAGCCGGCTGCTTGAGCTCAGACGCATGGGCGGGCCGCTTGGCGCGCTCGCGTTGGCGGCCGTGTCCGGCGCCGCCGTGTCCGGCTGCCTGGGCCTGGCGGAGATCGCCCTCGGCTTGTGCGCCCTGGGGGTCACGCTGGGTTTTTTTCGGCTTGCCCTGGGGGCGGCGCGGCCGGAAGCGAGATTTCTGGCCCTGGCCTGGCTGATCGGCCAAAATCTGGCCTGGGTTATCGGCTTTTTGGGCTATTATTATCTGCCCAAGCCCGAGGACTTCGAACTCGGCCTGCAGACCAGCCGCAGCATGTTTTTGGCCAATCTTTCGATTTGGGGCGTGATCTTGGGCAGCCTGATGGCCATGCCCCCGCGGAAGGCGCTTCGGCCGGCAGTCGCTTTTTTCTCCCTGCCAAGAGCTGAACTCCGGCAGCTGGTGTATGCCTTCGGAGGCGTCAGCCTCTGTTACGCCCTGCTTTCCCTTGCGGCCGGGGCGATCAGCGCCCGCTGGAGCCACCTCCAAGCCGGCAGCATCCGCTATTATCTCGATGCCGTCTTCATTGTGCTCTATTGTTTCTACTTCTTCCTCGGGGCCTCGATGCGGCCGGGATTCTCCAGCCGGGCCAACCTGTTTCGTCTAGGCCTTTTGGCGGGGGGGTTGGTCGTCATCGGGTTTTCCGGAAGCCGGGCCTTCGGCCTGCGCCTGGGCATCTATTTTCTGGCCGGCTTGCTCTTTAGTTCCCTCCCGTTGCGGCGGATTTTGTCCGGACTGGCCAAGTTTTTGCCCCTGGCTTTGGTCTTCACTTTCGTGATCGGGGCGGCGCGAGGCGGAACGAACTTCGCCGAGGTCGGCTTGCGGGACCGCCTCGTCCTGATGGCCGACGCGCTCACCGGCAAACTGGAAGCCAAAGGCGAATTGCAGAATTACCCGGTCTTTTCCATCTTCGAGCGCCTGGCCACGCCCCAGGGGCAAACGGTTATCGATGATGTAATCGAAAAAGGGGGAAGGATCGGTTTCCTCAATTTCGAGCGCATCTGGACCTTTTTCCTGCCCAAGGTGATCGTGGGGGACAAAAAGTCGGCCGACGACGGTTACGAACGGCTGATCGAATATCACAATTTCCGCGACGATCCCGGGACCAGCGCGCCGATCACGTTCATGGCCGACGCCTTTGAGCGCGGTGGCGAGCCGTGGGTTTTCGTTTGCGCCGTGCTGCTCGGTTTTTGGTTGACGACCCTGGGAAGGCTGCTCACCCGCTTGCGCGACCCGTGCCTGCGCGCCATGGTGCTCATGCATTGCGCCATTGTCTGCCTGGAAATGTACCCCCGCTCGGTGCTGGGGACGCTCAGCGCCGTGACCTACGGCTTTGCCCGGGACGTGGTCATCATTTTGGGCGTGGCCATGGTTGGCCTGACGGTCTGGTATCTTGCCGGCAAGGTCCGCCGGCAGGGGTTCGAATTTTTGGCCTCGCGCCTAGACGCGGCGCCGGACGGGCGCAAATGATACTGTGCCCGGAATTTTTCGACGGGCGCGCCAACGGCATCGGCCGCGTCAGTGGCGTCTTTTACGATTGTTTGACCGACATGGGCCGCTCTCCCCTGGTCTGGTCGGCCAACGAACCGGACGCTCGCTGCCGCGAGCAGGGCGGCCGGGGCTTTGGCCGCAATTATTTCAAGATGATGCTGGCCGCCGCGTTCGGGCGCACCGCCAGTCCCGCGCCGTCGGTCATCGCCTGCATGCATCTGGGCCTGTCCCCGGCGGCTCGGCTCCTGGCTGCAAGGGCCGGCGCCCCCTATGTCGTGTTTCTCCACGGGGTCGAGGCTGTCAGAAAAATTCGCGGCCGGGGCCGCTGGGGGCTGGCCAAGGCGGCCTTGCTCATGGCCAATTCCCGCTTCACCTTAAGCCGTTTCGTTCAGGCCAATCCCGAGTGCGCCGGCCTGCCCGCCGCCGTCACCCCGCTCGGCATCGGCGAGCTCAAGCCGGCGCAGGGTGAAGGGGCGCAGCCAAATCGCCGCATCCTCATCGTTTCCCGGATGGACAAGGCCGACGACTACAAGGGCCACCGTGTCTTGATCCAGGCCCTAGGGCTTTTGGCGGACCGCTTCCCGGACGTGGCGCTCACGGTTGTCGGCGACGGCGACGACCGGGCCGACATCGAAGCCTACGCCGCGTCCCTGCCGTATGCCGCCCGCATCGAATTTCTGGGCCGGGTGCCGGATGCGCGGCTTGGCCAATTGTACGGGCAAAGCGCCGTGTTCGCCATGCCCTCGGCCGGGGAGGGGTTCGGTTTGGTGTTTTTGGAAGCCATGGCCCACGGCCTGCCCTGTGTTTGCGGGAACCGTGACGCGTCCAGCGAGGTGGTGACCGACGGCCTGACCGGCTATTGCCTGCCCCCGGACGATCCCACGGCCGTGGCTGAGGGGTTGGGGCGCTTGTTGGCTGACGAGGGCTTGCGCCGCCGTTTCGGCGAGGCCGGCCGGGCGCGCTACCAAGCCGAATTTACGACCGAACATTTCAAGCGTCGCGTCCGGGCTGCCCTTGACCGAGCGACCGGGGCGACCGGGCGGTCGTCTTAAGCGGAGGCGAGAGCGTGTGCGGCATAGCAGGCATAGTCGGGGACGGGAACCCAGCCGAACTCGCTGCGGCGACGGGCAGATTGCTGCGCGCTCTGGCGCACCGGGGGCCGGACTCCCAAGGAACCTGGAGCGCGTCGCGCGAGCAGGATCGCCTGCGCCTGGTCCACACCCGCCTGGCCATTATCGACCTGTCCCCGGCCGGGGCCCAGCCCATGGCCGATCCCGTCACCGGCAACGTCATCGTCTTCAACGGTGAGATCTATAATTTCCGGGGGCTGCGGCGCGAGATCGAGGCGGCTGAATCGGGCAAAACCGGGGGAGGGGGTGCGGTCTTTTTTTCCGAGTCCGATACCGAGGTCCTGCTTCGGGGCTACGCCTTGTGGGGGGAGAGCCTGTTTTCGCGCCTGGACGGCATGTTCGCCTTGCTGCTCTACGACCACGGCCGCCGCAAGCTGATCGTGGCCCGCGACCATGTGGGCATCAAGCCCCTGTATTACGCCAGGACCGTCAGCGGGGGGCTGTTATTCGCCTCCGAGGTCAGGGCGATCAAGGGCAGCGGACTGTGGAGCGGGGGGGTCAGCGCCGAGAGTCTCGGCGATTATCTCGTTTCCGGGTCGATCCGCGAGCCGTTCACCATCTTAACCGGGGTCTACGCCTTTCCTCCGGCGCACTACGCCGTGGTGGACCTGGCCGGGCCAAGCCCGGAGCTTGGCGAACCCGTTCGCTATTGGGACATCGCCAACGCCTGCCGTGGCGTGCTTGCGTCCGGTTCACCCGGTTCAGTCGCAGCCGCGCATGCCCGGCTTTTGGCCGCAACGGTCGAGGGCCAGTTGGTCGCCGACGTGCCGGTGGGCCTTTTTCTCTCCGCCGGGATAGATTCCACGGCCCTGGCCGAGGCCGTGCCGCTTTCCGTCAGGCCGCGTCTGCACGCCTTTACCGTGTCCCGGCGATCGGCCGGAGCCAGCGAAGCGAAGCTTGCGGCCCAGACCGCGCGCAATTTGGGTATCCGCCATACTGTCTGCGATCTGGGCGAAGAGGACATTCTGGACTGGACGCGCGAAGGCCTGGCGGCCATGGATCAGCCCTCGCACGACGGGGTCAACGTCTTTCTGGTCTCCAAGGCTTCCAGGCAGGCAGGCATCATCGTGGCTTTGTGCGGCGCCGGCGCCGACGAACTCCACGGCGGCTACGGGCATTTTTCGACCCTGGCCAGATTGGCGGCGGCAGCCCGCCTGCCGGGCCTGCTCCCGCTCATGCGCGCGTTTGCCCCGGCGCTGGCCAAAGGCCAGGCCGGCCAGGGCCTGGCCGACCGGGCCGGGCTCCTGCTCGGGGCCGCCCCGGAGATTGCCGCCATGGTGGCGGAAAAGCGCCGTTTTTTCACGCCCGGCCAGATCGTCTCGTTGTGGCCCGAAGCCGTCCAGACTCGCGGGCGCGCGCGAGCCGAGACCGGGGAGACGGCCCGCGCGGCCGCATTGCCCCTGATGAGCCAAATAGCCCTGGCCGAAATCTCTGGCTATCTCAAAAACACCTTGCTGCGCGACGCCGATTGGGCGGCCATGGCCAACCACCAGGAACTGCGCGTGCCCTATCTGGGAAAGGCGTACATGGAGCTGGCCCTGAGCCTGCCTTGGAAACTCAAGGCCAAGCGGGGCCAAGTCAACAAGCCGCTGCTCGCCGGCATGATATCCGGCCAAAACCGGCATGTGATCGCCCGGCCCAAGACCGGCTTCGAACTGGATTATGGTTTGATGCTGGCCGGACCGCTGCGCGAGGAATTCGTTCAAACCGCCGCGACCTTGAACGCAGGCTACGGGTTCGCCCTCAAGCCCGAAGCCCTGCTGCGCGGCCTGGGCGAAGCCGGCTCGGACAAATTGGCCCGGCGGGTCTTCGCCCTGTACGCCCTGGGCGGCTATCTCGGCCGCCAGGGAATGTGAGCCTGAGCCGGTGCGCGCGTCGTGAAAATCATCCATTACATCCCCACCTATGCCCCGGCCTGGAAATTCGGCGGACCGGTGCTCAGTGTCAGCCAGTTGTGCGAGGCCTTGGCCGGGCAGGGGCATGAGGTGGAAGTTATCACCACTGATGCCGGAATCGCCCCGGAAGAGGGCATACCCACGGGGATGCGGCTTGTCCGCAACGGGGTCGCGGTCACCTATTATCAATGCGTCCCGGGGCTGGGTATCAAAAGCCCGGACATGGAGGCGGCTATTTACGCGCGCGCCGGCTGGGCGGACATCGTCCACGTCACCGGGGTCTGGCAGCGGGTGAGCCGGGCTGCCCGCGCGGCCGCCCTGGCGGCGAAAACGCCCTATGTGGTTTCACCCCGGGGCGCGCTCGGGGTCTATTCCTGGGGCCAAAAGCGGCTCAAAAAAAGCGTGTATTATCTGCTCGCCGAGCGCGCCAACATGCGCGCCGCCTCGGGCCTGCATTATACCTCGGAAATGGAGCGCGAAGAATGCGCCCGCTTCCGGTTCCCTGGCCTGGCCCGCATCATCCCGAACGGCATCGACACGGCGCTTTGGCGGCGCGATGTGCCGGGGGCCGAGGCCTGGCGCAGGGACAAGGGGTTCGGCCCCGGGGCCTGCGTCATTTTGAGCGCCGGCCGGCTGCATCACAAAAAAGGCCTGGATCTGCTGCCTGTGGCGCTTGGACGGCTTGCGGACATCGATTTCAGGATGGTTTTCGTGGGCGGCGACGACGACGGAACCAAAGATAAGCTTGCCGCAGCATTTGGCCGGCTCGGCTTGTCCGGGCGGGTCTTCTTTTACGACCGGCTCTCTCCCGAGACGCTGCGGTCGGTTTATTCAGCCGCCGATATCTTCGTCTTGCCCAGTCGCCACGAAAATTTCGGCAACGCCGTGCTCGAAGCCATGGCCTGCGGCTGTGCGGCCCTGGTCTCGGACAAGGTTGGCTTTGGCCATGAGGCGGGGGCCACGGGACTGGGTTTTGTCTTGCCGCGCGATCCGGACAAATGGGCGGCGAAACTCGCTGCGCTCGCCCGCGAACCCCTGCCCGCGCATGAACGCCGGGAACGTATGGAGACCTTGCGCGGGCGTTTCGACATCAGGCGCACGGCCTCGGACATGGCGGAGTTTTATCGGCAGGTCCTGGCCGCGAGGCGGGCCGTCTCATGAAGCCCAAGGATGTCATGAAGCTCTCGTTTCACGGGACGGCCCAGGTCCTGGCTCTGTGCCTGTGCCTTCTGCAACTCGCCGGCTTCATCCTGCAAAATCCCTATCAGATACCCAGCGGGTGGCTGCGCCTTGGTCTTGCGGCGGGGCTTATTTTCGTCGGCTGGCGGTTTGCCGTTGCCGGTCTGATCGGTTTTTTCCTCGCCATTCCAGTGCTTGGATTTATGCATTTGCGCCTAGGTCTTGAAGACACCCTCCTGGAAACGCTTTTTTGCAGCCTGTACCTGGGTTGGGCGGCGCGCAAGGCGGTTTCCCGCGAGTTGCTCGGCCGGGACATGCCCACGGCGATCCTGTGCTCCCACGGCCTGATCATCGTGATCTTTTGCTCGATGCTCGGGATATTGCGCTTTTTCACTCCGGAATTTTTGGTCTACCGGATCCTTTTCACCCAACCGCTCGACCAGATGGATGCGTTTTTTTCCTACCGGGCGGGCTTGACCCTGACCTGCGCCCTGTGCCTGTTTGAAATGGCTTTGCGTGAGGGTCCGGGGCTGCTCACGGGGGAGCGTTTTTACCGGATCGTGGCCGTGCAGGCAGGAGTCATCGTCTTCTTCGAGGCCATCCAACTTTTTTTCCAATACCCGGTCATGCGCTTGCCGGGTCTTTTTTCACCGTTCGCCGACATCCATTCCTTTGCCGGATACGTCTTGTTGCTGTTTGTCTTCTTTTTTCCCCTGGCCTTAGCTTCCGGCCTTGCCGGTTCCGGCCGGGCAAGGCCGGGACCGAGGGCGCTTTCGATCTCTTTGGCCGGGGTGTTCCTTTGCAGCATCATTTTGTCCAATTCGCGCAGTACCTGGCTGGTTGCCTTGGCCGCCATCGCGGCCACGCTCCTCTCCCGGGTCGACAGGCGCAAGGCGCTGACCTGGCTTGCGGCGGGGCTGGTGTCTCTGGTCGTGCTGGGCGGTATATTTCACGCCGCAACCAGGGACTACGGCGATACGCTCTCCACCTCAATGCGCCACAACATCGTCGTGCGCATCCGAAATCTCATCAGCCTGCCGGAGGAATTCCTGGAGCATCGGCGCGGAGGCGAAATACAGACCGTGAGCGGTCGGTTTAGCCTCTGGAAAAGGGCGTTGGAATTGGCCTGGCGCGATCCGGTTGTCGGCGTGGGCATCGGTTCGTTTTACAGAAATTCGGACGCTTCCGCAGAAATGGCCGGGGACGCGGCCGCCACGGCCGTGCGCCAGAATGCCCACAACTGGTACCTGCAACTGCTCGCCGAACTCGGTCTGAGCGGGGCTTTGCTCATGCTGGGCCTCGTCTGGGCTTGCGTTTCGCCGGGCAGGCCTGGGGCCGAGGCCGGAAGTCCGGTCCGGCGCGCCCTTGCTCTTGGTCTCGCCGCCTATGCGACGTCCTGCTTGGCGAGTCATCATCTGATCATCAACACGCAGCAATATGCGATCTTTTTTTTGTTGGCCTGGTTGTGTCCGCGGTCGCCTGAAAAAGACCCCCGGCGCGAATGGTCCATATTTCTTATCGCCGCGGTTGCGATCGTGGCCGGGTATCAGCTCTTTGGCGTCATGGCCGCCAGGCCGGCCGAAAACGCCGAGTACGGGCTGTATCCAAGGGAATCCAGCGACGCTCTCGGGCGGCGGTGGACTATGCGGGAATTCGGCTTTCCCGTAAAGGTTGAAAATGACGTGATGCTTTTGGAGTTCCAGGGCGCCGCGCCGAGTATCCCGGGCGGCCGGCAACGGCTCACGCTTTTTCTTGACGGCCGGGTGCTTGACGCGGTGGTTTTGGATTCGGCGGCGACCAAGCGGCTTTGCTACCGCACCGGCGGCCTTATCGGCAAAATCGTGCGCGTAAGCGGCAAATTGGACCGCGCCTATAATCCCGCCGCGCGCGGGGCGGGTTCGGACAACCGCGACTTGGGCGCGCTGCTGGGTGATGTCCGTTTTTTACCGGATCTGCCCGGTTCGCCTCCCTCCGGCCGTTAGTCCCTGTCTTATTCCAGGAAATCTTTTATTTGGCGCAGAAAGGCATGCAAAAAGGCCTTGGTCACGACGTTTCCGTTGATCCGCAGCTGATAGAAATGGGCCACGAGGTTGCCTTTGGTGGTTTTCGTGCGCCGAAAATAGTGGTCATGGACCTGGCCGCTACTTGGGCCGCTGCCACCGAAAGTCAGCACCCAGGCGTCCTGGTCGAGCGACCATGTGGAATCGAACTTGCCCAGCCCGGCCGCCCGTCTTTCCAGAAAAGCCTGAAATTCCTTCAGGGTGAACGGCCGGCCTTTCTTGTCCGTAACGCCTAGGAATTCGCCGAGTTCTGAAAAGATGACGACCGGCAGGGAGGCGAGATCGGCCGGAGGTTCGAACATACCATTCGTGTTTTTCCTGGAGGCGTGGGCGGGAGCGGCCGGTTCCCCGGCGGCTTCCCTGGGAGCGCTTGGGGACGGCCCGAGAGCGTGGTCGATTTGGCCGGGTATGCCGGCCAAGGCTTCAAGCTTGGCGAGAAGTTCGTTTTGCAGTGTGTTGGTGCGGTTGTGCAAGGTAAAAAGATCTTCAAGAAGTTTTTCCACCCGGCCGACGCGCCGGTTGGTATTTTCAAACAGGGTTTCCATGACTCTGAGCCGTTCGAGTACGCCTTCGGCAGCCCCGGGTTGTTCGTCTTCCAGCCTGTCCAAGTCCGCCGAGGAAACGGCAAGAGATGCTGATTTTTTTACTTTCGATAAGTGACGATTTTTAAAAAAAGATGGAAATTCAGAGTATAGAAGCTCATTAATTTTTTTAACGGGCAGTCCGCCGGCGAACAGACTTTGAATTTTGCGACAAACATCCAGAGTCGAGGCGTGGAACCGGAGCGGCCTGCCTTCCCGGGCGATCGGCAAAAAAGCGCCGAATTGGCGGCGGTAATTTTTGATCGTCGTGACCGAAACTCCAAGAGCTCGGGCGAGGTCTTCATGCGTGACCGTTGTAATGCTGTCCGGCGGGGGGATGGTCATTGCGTCAGTTACCGAAACGTTTTTATCATATTATTTTAATTGTTATTAGTGCTGTGCATACACGTATCGACTCGTCGCGTCAAGCCGGCGCGGCAGGGCCAAGCGGCCATCAAGGCGCGGACCGCGGCAAGGAGCGGCGTAACTTCGAACAGGCTTTCATTTTGCATTGAAGAGGAGTAACAATAGCACCAGCCCCGGTATTCCGCTCGGGAAAAGGCCGCAGGGCGACCGGTTCCCGCGTTCGGCCCGGAGAGAGTCAAGGGACCTTGGCCTAAAAGTCGGAGGCCCGGATGGATCTGACGCCCCGCGTCCTGTGCATTGATGACGAAGAGATGATCCGCGAGACCCTCGCATCCTATCTGGAGGATAGCGGATTTGGTGTATTGACCGCGGCCAACGGGCGCGAGGGCTTGGAACTCTTTCGCAGGGAGAAGCCCCAGGCCGTCCTGGTTGATTTGCGCATGCCCGAGGTGGACGGTTTGACGGTCCTGGACACCGTGACTCGCGAAGCTCCGGAAACGCCGGTCATCGTGGTTTCCGGGACCGGCTCGCTGGCCGATGTCGTCGAGGCCATGCACCTTGGGGCTTGGGATTACGTGATCAAGCCGGTCGTGGATATGGCCATCCTGGAGCTGGCCCTGCGCAAGGCCCTGGACCGGGCTCGCCTCTTGCGGGAAAACAGGCGCTACCGCGAACATCTGGAGGAAGAGGTCCGTAAGCGCACGAGCGAACTCGAGCTTGAAATAGCCCGGCGCATCGAAATCGAAAAAGATTTGCGCCAAGCCAAAGAGGCCGCCGAATCCGCCAACAGGGCCAAAAGCGAATTTCTGGCCACGGTCAGCCACGAGTTGCGAACGCCGCTCAACGGCATCATGGGCATGATCCAGCTCGTCAAAGGAACGGCCCTGGAGCCTTCGCAACAAAACTATCTCGATGCCGCCATGACTTCGGCCAAGGGGCTGCTCGCGGCCATAAGCGACATTCTGGATATCGCCAATATCGAGGCCGGCCGTTTTATCATGGAGCGTGGCGTATTTAAGCCGGCCGAGGCGATCGCCGCCGCTGTCGCCTCCTTGGACGCCGCCGTGAAGCGCAAAGGGCTCGAACTTTCAATCGAACTCGACCCTGCCATCCCCAAACTGTTGACCGGCGACGCTGGCCGACTGCGCCAAGTCCTCTCCACCCTGCTGAGCAATGCCTTGAAATTCACCGAGCACGGCGAGATCCGCCTGCACGTGGCTCCGGTCAAATCCAGCATCGCGGCTGACCACGTCCGGCTTGTCTTCACCGTGACCGACACCGGGATAGGCATTCCCAAGGACAAAATCGGCGCGGTTTTCGACCCGTTCACCCAGGCCGACGGCTCCTATGGGCGCAAGTACCAGGGGATGGGCCTGGGGCTTGCCATCGTCAAGCGCCTGGTGGACATCATGGGCGGGGTCGTGGCCTTGGACAGCGAACTTGGCCAGGGTACGACCGTGAATTTCGACCTGGGTTTCGATTTGCCCGGACCGGAACACCAGGGAGCCCGGACCGAAGAACCGGTTGGCGAGGCGCCCGCCCTGAAGGCCCCCCGTGTTTTGCTGGCCGAGGACAACGCCATCAACCAACTTGCCGCCAAAAACGCGCTGGAGGCCGCGGGCTACCTGGTCACGGCCGTGTCCGACGGCTTGCAGGTCTTGGAAGCGCTCGGGCGCGACCGTTTCGACGCCATCCTCATGGACATCCAAATGCCGGTCATGGACGGCGTGGAGGCGGCCAAACGCATCCGGGATCAAGCTTCCCCGAATTATGACCCGGCAATTCCCATCATCGCGCTCTCCGCCTACACCGGCCAGGAAGACCGGCGAACGTTCGAGAACGCGGGCATGAACGGCTACCTGGCCAAGCCGTTTGCCTTTGAAGAACTTACCGCGGTGCTTGATACCTATGTGAAGAATGCCGGCCAGGGCTGATGCCGCCCGCGCGCCGGCACCGTGTGAGTACGCGGCCGGCCGCTGGGGGGACGAAAATGTTCGCTTATCCATAAAAATGGCGCCATTTTCATAAACCAAGGGGGTAAATTCATGGCCAGATCTGAAAGAGCCAAGCCGCATCCCAAGCCCAAAGCCTCGTCCGGGGCGAACGCACCGGCCGGCGCGCCCAAGACCCGAAGCCTTCCCGCGGTCAAGGAAGAGTCGCAGTTGGAGATCAAGGGAAGCGACCTGCCCGAAGTCAAGACGCAAGGCCTGCCGGAAGTTCGCGCGGTCGATCAGCCGGGGGCAAAATCCGAAAAACCATCGAAGACCTTGCCGGACAAGTCATCGGCCAAGGCTCAGGCGCCCCGCCAGGAAGATGCCGCATCGCCGGGCGGACAGGCTTCGGACAAAATTAAAATCAAAGGCGCCATGACTCTTGCCGGTGCCGCCGCGCAATTCGAAAAAATCGTCGCCGGGCTTGCCTCCGGCGAGGCGGTCATCAGCGCGGGCAAAGAATTTATCAGTCTGCGCCCGGCCTTGGATGTCACCATTGAAATCAAGGCGGCCAGGAAAAAGGATGAGGAAAAAGTCAGCCTGAAGATGGCCTGGAAGCACGGGACGCTCTGATAGCCGGGGTCGCGCCGCCGTGCTGTCGCCGCCGCCCGGGACCCAACCTGGGGGCGACGGGCGGCCGGAAAATAAAGCCCCCCATCGGCGCATTGCGCTGCGACACGCCGAGAGCCGTTTCTTTGCGCCGTCGCCCTGGCGGCCCAGGGGGGCAGGGGCGTCGCCTGTCCGTGGTTTTGACCTTTACTTCTCGCGGTGTTTTGATACTCTCCCCGCGTTTGTGAAAAAATAAACTCTTCTCCGGGCTCGCAAGGCGCGGAGAGCAACTCTCACGAAGTGCGCATGCCCACCCTGTCGGACCTGATCGAGCAAAACAAGGAAACCATCCTCGCGCGGTGGTTCGATCTGATTTTGGCGACCTACCCCAAGGAAACGGCCCTCCTGTGGAAGCAGCAGCGAAATCCCCACACCAATCCGGTCGGCAACCGGATCCGCGAGGGCATCCAGGGCATCCTGACGTGTTTGCTGGCGGACGAATACGGGCCTGAGCATGATCAGGCCGCGGTTTTCGTGGACGATATCGTCCGGGTCAGGGCGGTGCAGGATTTCCGGCCTTCCGAGGCGGTGGCCTTCATTTACCTGCTCAAGAAGGTCTTGCGGGAAGATCTGTGGACACAGATCAAGACCTCGGACCTGTTTGTCGAATTACTCGCGCTGGAGTCGAAAATCGACTCTTTAGCCTTGCTATCTCTGGACGTCTATGCCAAATGCCGGGAAAAGTTGTACGAGATGCGCATCAAGGAAGTCAAAAACGTGCAAAAGCGGCTTCTTGAACGCGCCAATTTGATTTGCGGATATTCCGACGCGCAGTTGCAGGCCGAAGGCGACCAAAGCGATCCGAAGTAGCCGGTCTGCCAGCAATCGCCAAGCTTTCAATGCGACAAGTCCCGGTCTCGGGACGGCTGAGTTCTCGCCGCATCGCTCCGCGGCCGGCTTTCCGCGGCCTCGGGGATAGCGGGAGCGGTGCTCCCGGCATAACGTCACGAGGTGCGAAACTCCATGTGGAGTGAGCGCCCGGCCCTGGGCGGGTTGCCTTTGCCCGGCGCCGGGCTCGCTTGCGACCGGGGGTTTCCCAATAATCAACGAAGCCTCCTGCGGCGGCTTCAAGCGAGGTGAGGGCACATGGCAGCATTTTACTCCTTTATGGCGGTGTTGGCGCTCGTCTTCATCGCGGCCATCGGGGCGGGATCGGCGGGGATGTATACGTTGTTCGGGGTGGCCGTCCCGTACATCGCCCTGCTCATCTTCCTGGCCGGATTCATCTACAGGATTGTCTACTGGGCCAAATCGCCGGTGCCGTTCAGCATCGCCACCACCGGCGGCCAGCAGAAATCCTTGCCGTGGATCAAGAACAGCCCTTGGGACAACCCCTACAACGTTACCGGAACGGTCATCCGCATGATCCTTGAGGTGGTGACCTTCCGTTCCCTGTTCCGCAACACCAAGATCGACCTGCGCGTGGACAACGTCAAGGTCGCCTACGGTTCGGCCAAGTTCCTGTGGCTGTTTGCCCTGATCTTCCACATGGCCTTCTTCACCATCCTCTTCAGGCACATGCGCCTGTTCCTGAATCCCGTTCCCGCCTGCATCCAGAAGATCGAATTTCTGGACAGCATCTTTCAGGTAGGCATTCCGACCTTGTACCAGACCGACCTGCTCATCCTGGTCGGCCTCACCTTTCTCCTGCTGCGCCGCATCGTTGACGCCAAGGTCAACTACATTTCCCTGGCTCAGGACTACTTCCCGCTCTTCCTCATCCTAGGCATCGCCATCTCCGGCATCTACATGCGCTACTTCATCAAGGCTGACGTGATTTCCATCAAGGAACTCACCATGGGCCTGCTTTCGTTCAAGCCCAAACTGCCGGAAAAGCCCCTGGAAACCACGTTCTTCGTGCACCTGTTCCTGGTCAGCTGCCTGTTCGCCTATTTCCCGTTCAGCAAGCTGATGCATCTGGCCGGCGTATTCTTAAGCCCGACCCGGAACCTGCCCAACAACACCCGCCGGCAACATTACACCAATCCCTGGAACGACCCCGCAATCAAGCCGCATTCCTATGAGGCTTACGAGAACGACTTCCGGGAGAAGATGATCGAGGCGGGACTTCCCGTTGAAAAAGAGGCCTAAGGGCCAGGCAACCACATAGGTGCAAAAAGGAGCGACTATGGCTAAGCTTCCACCGCCAGACGAGCTTGTGAAAATCAATTATTCCACCCCGGTGAAGGGGTGGATGGACGTCCCGTCTGAATTTCGGCCCGGCACGTTCAGTTATCCCGGCAAGCCCGACGTCCTGAAATATCTGGGCTTCCCCAACCCCCGCGAATGGTCCCCGGTCGACCCTGATTGGAAGCTCCCGCCGGACTGGCGCGAAATCATCATGAAGGGTTTCCGGGAGCGTCTGGATAAGTACCGCTCCTTCAAGGTCTTCATGGACATCTGCGTGCGCTGCGGGGCCTGCGCCGACAAATGCCATTTCTACATCGGCTCGGGCGATCCCAAGAACATGCCGGTGCTGCGCGCCGAGCTATTGCGCTCGGTCTACCGGGGCGAATTCACCGTGGCCGGCAAGATTCTTTCCAAGATGGCCGGCGCGCGCAAGCTCGAGGAAGACGTCGTCAAAGAATGGTTCATGTACTTCTATCAGTGCACCGAGTGCCGCCGCTGCTCGCTGTTTTGCCCGTACGGCATCGACACCGCGGAAATCACCATGATGGCCCGCGAGCTGCTCAGCCTGGTCGGCTGCAACATCAACTGGATCCTGGAGCCGGCGGCCAACTGCAACCGCACCGGCAACCACCTGGGTATCCAGCCGCACGCCTACAAGGACATGATGGACTTCTTGTGCGAAGACATCGAGACCATCACCGGCATCCACATCGAACCGCCGGTCAACAAAAAGGGCGCCGAGATCCTGTTCATCACGCCCTCGGGCGACATCTTCGCCGATCCGGGCATCTACACCTACATGGGCTACATCATGCTCTTCCATGAGCTGGGCCTGGACTACACCTGGAGCACCTACGCCTCGGAGGGCGGCAACTTCGGCCTGTTCACCTCCGACGCGATGATGAAGAAGTTAAACGGCAAGATGTACGCCGAAGCCAAACGCCTGGGCGTCAAATGGATACTGGGCGGTGAGTGCGGCCACATGTGGCGCGTCATCAACCAGTACATGGACACCATGAACGGCCCGGCCGACTTCCTGGAGACCCCGGTCAGCCCGATCACCGGCACCCGCTTCGACGCCGCCGCCGGCACCAAGATGCTCCATATCGCCGAGTTCACCGCCGACCTGATTAAAAACGGCAAGCTCAAGCTCGATCCCAGCCGTAACGCCAATCTCCGAACCACGTTCCATGATTCCTGTAACCCCGCGCGCGGCATGGGCCTGTTCGAAGAGCCCCGCTACGTTTTGAAAAACGTCTGCGAGAACTTCGTCGACATGCCCGAAGAAACCATCCGCGAGCAGACCTTCTGCTGCGGCGGCGGCGCGGGCTTAAACAACGAGGAGTTCATGGAGATGCGCATGCGCGGCGGCCTGCCGCGCGGAAGCGCCGTCAAGTATGTCCAGGAAAAGAACCAGGTGAACACTCTGGTCACCATCTGCGCCATCGACCGGGCCACCTTGCCGCCTCTGTGCGACTACTGGGCGCCCGGGGTCAACGTCTCCGGCCTGCACGAACTGGTGGCCAACGCCCTGGTCATGGAGGGCGAGCAGGAGCGCACCATGAACCTGCGCCAAGAGCCGCTGCCCGGCTATGAGGATGCGGAGGAGGAAGAATAATGTACCACGCCAAATACATCATCCCGGCCTTGATCGTGTTCTTGGCCGTCGTGACCTTCCCCTTCTGGGCCAAAGGCAAGGCCGCTTACCAGGTCAACCTGACGCTGCCCCCCAACCAGACCGAGTGCGTCGAGTCCACCGAATTCATGCGCACCTCGCACATGCAACTGCTCGACCAGTGGCGCGACCAGGTCGTCCGGGAAGGCGAACACGTTTACACCAACGCCAAAGGCAAAAAATACGCCATGAGCCTGACCAAAACCTGTCTGAGTTGCCACTCCGACAAGGAGAAGTTCTGCGACAAGTGCCATAATTCGGTGGGCGTGGACCCCTATTGTTGGAATTGCCACCTCACCACGCCGAAGGGGGGCAAATAATGGACAAGACCAGAAGAACGATTCTGAAATTGGCCGGAGCTTCCGCCCTGGGCCTGGGCGCGGGTTCGCTGGGAGTTTTGGGCAAGGGGATCGCCTTTGCCGAGGAATATCCCACGGCGGCGAACTATGAGAGCCCCCTGCGCGCCAAACGCTGGGCCATGGTCATCGACACCAGGAAATTCGATGACGCCTTGATGCAAAAATGCATCAACGTCTGCCACACGATCCACAACGTGCCGGATATTCCGACCAAGCAGAACATCAAATGGCTGTTCACCGGCGACTTCGAGGAAACCTTTCCCACCGAACAAAATCATTTCCTCGCCGAAAAGGTGGAGCACCGCAAGTTCCTGATGCTGTGCAACCACTGCACCGAACCGCCTTGCGTCCGGGTGTGCCCGACCAAGGCCACCTTCAAGCGCGAAGACGGCATTGTCATGATGGACTACCACCGCTGCATCGGCTGCCGCTATTGCATGGCGGGCTGCCCCTACGGCGCCCGGAGTTTCAACTTCATGGACCCCAGGCCGTACATCAAGAAGGAAACCCCCCAGTTCCCGACCAGAACCCGGGGCGTGGTGGAGAAATGCACCTTCTGCTACGAGCGTCTGGCGCAAGGCCTCATGCCGGCCTGTGTCGAGGCGGCGGACGGGGCGATCTACTTCGGCGATCTCGAAGATCCCGGGTCCGAAGTCCGCAAGGTGCTTCGCGACAACTTCGCCATCCGCCGCAAACCGGATGCCGGCACCCAGCCCGGCGTCTACTACATCATATGAGGTGAGGCCATGCTGGAAAAAGCGCTACGAGGTTCTCCGCGATACTGGGGTCTGCTGTTTGTCATTGCGGCCGTCATCGGCTTGGGACTTGGCTTCTACCTGTACCAGTTGACCCACGGTCTAACGATCACCGGCATGAGCCGCGACGTGTCCTGGGGATTCTACATCGCCCAGTTCACCTATATGGTCGGCGTAGCCGCCTCGGCCGTCATGCTCGTCTTGCCGTATTATTTCCATCACTACAAAGCCTTCAGCAAGTTGATCATCATGGGCGAGTTTCTGGCCATCGCCGCCGTGATCATGTGCCTGGGATTTGTCGTCGTGGACATCGGGCAGCCCCAACGCATGCTCAACATGATTTTGCACCCCACGCCCAACTCGGTCCTGTTCTGGGACATGGTGGTCCTCAACGGCTACCTGCTCCTGAACCTGGTCATCGGCTGGACCAGTCTGCAATGCTATAAAAAGGACGTGCCGCCGCCCTCCTGGGTCAAGCCCCTGGTCTTCCTTTCGATCATATGGGCTTTCTCCATCCACACGGTCACGGCCTTCCTGTACGCCGGCCTTCCCGGCCGCCATTACTGGCTGACCGCCATCATGGCCGCCCGGTTTTTGGCCTCGGCCTTTTGCTCCGGCCCCGCGCTGCTGCTTCTGTTGATCATGTTCTTGCGCAAGCTGACCAAGTTCGAGCCCGGCAAGGAGGCCATCCAGACCCTGGCCACGATCATCACCTACGCCATGTGCGTGAACGTTTTCTTCGTTTTGCTCGAACTGTTCTCTGCCTTCTACAGCAACATTCCCGGCGAGACGGACCCGATGGTCTTCCTGTTCTCGGGCCTGGACGGCGTGCGCACCCTGGTGCCCTTCATGTGGACCGCCGTGGTGCTTGGGCTCGGCAGCCTGGTCCTGCTGATTCCGGTGAAAATCCGCTACAATCAGAGCGTGTTGCCTTACGCCCTGATCATGCTGGTCATCGGCACCTGGATCGACAAGGGCATGGCCCTGATCGTCGCCGGCTTCACACCCAACCCCTTCGACAAGGTCACCATCTATCTGCCGACCATACCGGAACTCATGGTCGCCTTGATGATCTACGCCGTCGGCGCCTTTGCCCTGACGGTCCTGTGGAAGATCGCGATTTCGGTTCGGATGGAGAAAGAAGGCCTGTAATCCCTCCTCGTTCAAGACAAAAGACCCATCCGGCGACGGGTGGGTCTTTTTTTTGCCGCACCCTGAAACAGGCGAGTGCGGTTTGTTTTTTGTGGCGGGAAATCCCGTCATTTGCCGATCGCGAATGGTTACAAGGTAATTTCGTTTTTTTTGTCGCGGGGTGTAAAGATGGCCCCCGGCAGTGTCGATAAGAAGGTCGAGGCTTGCGGGATTTAAGCCTGAACGAATTTGCTCAAGGATGAGCCTATGAACAGCACACATTCGCTTGTATTGCCTTCTCCGCACGAGCGCCCCGAAGGGGAAAAGCTCGAGCGGCTGCGCAGGATCGATGAACTCAAGCAAAAAATCAGGTCCGGGACTTACCTGATCAATAAATACGAAATCATCGACGGGCTCATCAACGAGTTGGCCTCGGCAGCGGTGCACCCGATCGGGGGGGAATAGTTTCCCATCCGGGAGATCAACGGGACAATCGCGTCAGGCATGGGACGCGCCGTTTAGCGCGACTCAGCGCAACAGGCCGCCGAGGATGGCGCCGAGCAGAAGCAGGCCGATATTCGAGGAGTACCAAAAAAAGCCGCCTGAGGCGGCCAAGGCCCCGATTAGGGGCATTCCGGTCAGAAGCGAGGAAAAAAAGAAAAGTAAAAGACACAAGACGATCCCGGGGAAAAACACGGCAAAGATCGCCGCACCCACGTCACCGGCCTTTTTCCCGCCGACCAGCCCGGCCACGAACGCCCCGCCGGGGAACCAAAAAAGCAACACGGATATCAAAAGCATCCACAGCATTCCGGCGATCATCTTTTATTCCCCTGTCAATTTTTCGTTCCGCGGGCATTCGCGCCGCGGGCGCCAGGCACGTCGCAAGGGCGGGAAGAATTCTGTCGCCCTCGGTAAGCTCCGCCTTAGCGGCACTCGAGCTTGCTCAAATAGCCGCAAGCAAACGCCCTGGCGCTTTGGACCTTCTTGCCCGCCGGCTGCAGGCAGGGAACAAGGTAGGCCCGGTCGGCGCAGGCAATGGCCAGTTCTTCGCCTTGCAGGCCGATGATCGCGCCCGGTGCGGCCGCACCGGGAGCAAGCTCCGGGCCGATGCGCCCGGGCAAAAGCGACAGGCGCAAGGCAGTCCCTCGCTCCGGGGCGCTCCAATCGAAGTAGGCGCCGGGCCTTGGCGTCATGGCCCGGATACGGTTGTGGACCTGCTGCGCGGGCTGGTTAAAGTCGATACGGCCTTCGGATTTTTCCACTTTGGCGGCATAGGTGGCCTTTGCGTGGTCCTGGGCAATGGCGCTTAACTGGCCGCGGGCAAGTCGCTCCAATGTCTCGATGAGCAGGCGTGCGCCGAGCGCGGCCAATTGCGTCTCCAGTTCTCCGGCGCTTTCGTCGGCGCCGATGGCCAGGGCCCGCTGCATGAGGATGGGGCCGGAGTCGAGTTGTTCCTCGACGCGCATGATGGTCACCCCGGTAAAGTTCTCGCCGGCTAGGATGGCGCGCTGGATGGGCGCCGCTCCGCGGTATTTGGGTAAAAGTGAGGTGTGGACGTTGATCGCGCCAAGCGTGGGGACGCTTAAGACCGCCTGGGGCAAAATGAGCCCATAGGCGGCGACCAGCAGCACGTCCGGGGATAGCGCGCGCAGGTGGTCCACGTTCTCCCCGCTTTTGAAATGGGGCGGGTCGTACACAGCGAGCCCCCGCTCCAAAGCCAGGGCCTTGACCGGCGTGGGTTTGCATTTTTGCCCTCTGCCGCAAGCCCTGTCGGGCTGGGTGAAGACGCCGACGATCCGGGCGCCTGGCCAGGCAAGAAGGGACGCCAGAATGTTCGCCGCAAATTCCGGCGCTCCCATGAAAACGCAATCGAAGGTCATGGACTTGTTTGCCTCGCGAGCGTGGTTAGTCGGCGTCTTTTTTGCGGCGCTGGGCTTTCTTGACCCGGTTGTCGAACAGGGAACGCTTGAGCCGGCTGATGCGGTCGATGAAGAGCTTGCCGTCTAGGTGGTCGAGCTCATGCTGCAGGCACCGGGCCATGAGGCCGTCGGCCTGGACGGTAAACGGCCTGCCTTCCAGGTCCAAGGCCCTGACCGTGACCGTTTGGGCGCGTTTGACATCGGCGCGGTAGCCGAAGGGAACGCTCAGGCAGCCCTCGTCCTTGACCTCGACGCCATCGGCAACGACGATCTCGGGGTTGATGAACACCTGAAGGGCTTCGCGTTTTTCCGGCCCGGACAGATCGATCACCACCACCCGGGAACACTGCCCGATCTGGGGGGCGGCCAACCCCACGCCTTCGCTTTCATACATGATTTCGGCCATTTCGGCGACGAGCTCTTTGAGATCCGGGGTGATTTCCTCGACCGGATAGGCTTTTTCGCACAAAAACGGATGCGGGTATTTGAGTATCTGACGAGTCATGTGTTTTCCGGAAGGCCTGGCTCTGGCTGCCGATTACAGGTCCAGGCCCGGGTTCTGTTCCTCGGCCGCTTTCTGGACCGGCCGTTCCCTGAGTTTGATGCCGAGGTCGCGCAGTTGCACCGGGGAAACATCGCTCGGCGCTTCGGTCATCAGGCAGGTCGCCTTTTGGGTCTTGGGGAAGGCGATCACGTCGCGGATGGATTTCGCGCCAGCCAGGAGCATGATGATCCGGTCCAGGCCAAAGGCGATGCCGCCATGGGGCGGCGCGCCATACTCAAGGGCGGTGAGCAGAAATCCGAAGCGGTTTTCGGCTTCTTCGCGGCTTATGCCGAGAGCGTCGAACATCGCGGACTGCGTCTCGGTGTTGTGGATGCGGATCGAACCGCCGCCGATCTCATTGCCGTTGAGCACGATGTCGTAGGCCTTGGCCAGGGCCTTGGCCGGGTCGTGACGCAGCAGTTCCATGTGCCCGTCTTGCGCCGAGGTGAAGGGGTGGTGCATGGCCACGTAACGTTTTTCCTCGGGGTCGAACTCGAGCAGGGGAAAATCCGTGACCCAAAGCGGCTCGAAGCGGGAATCGTCGATCAGGCCGAGGCGCTCTCCAAGCCGCAGGCGCAGGTTGCCCAGGGCCTGGTTGACCATGCTAGGCAGCCCGGCCTGGAAAAAGACGATGTCGCCGGGGGCAAGCGCGCAGGCCGCGACCAGGGCGTCGCGCTCGGCCTGGCTCAAGAACTTGGCGATCGGGGAAACCCATTCGTCGTCCTTGATCTTGATCCAGGCCAGGCCTTTTGCGCCGTATATTTTGACGAACTCGGTCAGCTCGTCGATTTCCTTGCGCGAGAGCTCGCCGCCGCCGGGAACGGGCAGGGCCTTGACCAGTTCGGCCTGGGAAAAAAGCTTGAACTCCGAGCCGCGCACGATCCCGGTCACGTCGCGCAGTTTCAGATCGAAGCGGATATCGGGTTTGTCCAGGCCGTATTCGGCCATGGCCCGGCCGTAAGTCATGCGCGGGAAAGGGTCGGGCAGATCGGCTCCGACAGTTTCCCTAAAAAGGGTCCTGACCAGCCCCTCGGCCATGGACATGACGAGCTCCTCCTCGACAAAGGACATCTCGATGTCGATCTGGGTGAATTCCGGCTGCCGGTCGGCGCGCAGGTCCTCGTCGCGGAAGCATTTGACGATCTGGTAATAGCGCTCAAGTCCCGAGACCATGAGCAGCTGCTTGAAAAGCTGGGGCGACTGGGGCAGGGCGTAAAACTGGCCTTGGTTCAACCGGCTGGGCACGAGAAAATCGCGCGCGCCCTCGGGCGTGCTCTTGGTCAGGATGGGGGTTTCGACTTCCAGAAAGCCCAAACCGTCGAGATAGCGCCGCACGCTTTGGGCGGCCTTGTGGCGCAGGATGAAGTTCTTGGCCAGCTTCGGGCGGCGCAGGTCGAGATAGCGGTACTTCAGGCGCAGCGACTCGGCCGCGTCGATGCGGTCCTCGATGGCGAAGGGCGGCGTCTTGGAGGTGGCCAAGAGCTTCCATTCGTTAACCACCACCTCGATCATGCCGGTGACCATGGCCGGATTGGCCATGCCTTCGGGACGAGGGCGCACCGTGCCTTTGACCGCGAGCACGTACTCGGTGCGCAGCAGATGCGCCCGGCCGTGGGCGTCTTCGCTTTCCTCGGGGCTGAACACGATCTGGGTCAGGCCCTCGCGGTCGCGCAGATCGATGAAGATCAGCCCGCCGTGATCGCGCCGAAACTGCACCCAACCCATGATGCAGATGTCCTGGCCGATGGCCTCGCTCGTCAGTTGACCGCAGGAGTGGGTGCGGCGCCAGCCGCTTAAGGGTTCGAGGTGACGGCTGGGAGTGTCGTCGGCAATGCGTTCGTCTTGCATGGTCGTCCTTGTGCGTGTCGCCGCCGGCCGCGTCCGCCGAGTTGCGGCGGCAGGTGAACCGGCGGGCGTTGTGGTTAGAGTTCCTCGGGGGTCAATACCGCCAGGATATTCTCGAACGGGATGGTCTGCTGGGTTGCGTCGAGCATGTTTTTGAGCTCCACGTTCCCGGCCTCGATCTCCCGCTCGCCGAGGAGCAGGCAGTACTTGGCCCCAAGCTTGTTGGCGCGGCGCAAATGGCTTTTGAGGCTTTTGACCTCGAGTGCGGTTTCGCCGCAAAGTCCGCCGCGCCGCAAGGTCTCGGCCAAAAGCAGGGCCTGGTCGAGGCCGCGGGGGTCGAGCACGGCGAGGTAGAAGTCAACCGGTTTGGCGGGTTTTGAACCAAGCAACAGGGCCAGGCGTTCCATGCCGCAGGCAAAGCCGATGCCGGGCAGGTCCGGGCCGCCGAGGGACTTGATCAGGCCGTCGTAACGGCCGCCGCCGGCCACGGCGGTTTGCGCGCCGATGTCGTGTGAACTGACCTCGAAGGTGGTACGCACGTAATAATCAAGTCCCCGGACCAGGCGCGCGTTGAGCACATAGCTTTGTCCGGCCCGGTCGAGCAGGCTCAGGACGGTGTCTCGGTGCGCCCGGCATTCGGGGCACAAAAAGTCGGAAATGAGCGGGGCGCTGGCCACCAATTCGCGGCAGCCCGGGACCTTGCAATCGAGCACGCGCAAGGGGTTGGTCAACTTGCGGCGCAGGCAGTCCTCGCACAGGCGCTCCTTGTGCATGCCCTTGAAAAAATCCTGGAGCGCGTCCTGGTAGGCCGGGCGGCAATTCGGGCAACCCAGGGAATTGATCTCCAGGGTGAGGGAGGAAAGACCCAGTTGGCGCAAAAACATGGTCAGCATCAGGATCATTTCGGCGTCGAGTTGGGGCGCCGCTTGTCCCACCGCCTCGACGTTGATCTGGTGGAACTGGCGCATACGGCCTTTTTGGGGCCGCTCGTAGCGGAACATCGGGCCGCAGGTGTAGAGCTTGACCGTCTCGTCGCCCTGGGCGCCGAGATTCTCTTCGATGAAGGCGCGCAGGACTCCGGCCGTGGCCTCGGGCCGCATGGTCAGGGACCGGCCCTTGCGGTCGGCGAAGGTGTACATTTCTTTTTGGACAATGTCGGTCTCATCGCCGATGGAGCGGGCGAAGAGTTCGGTTTTTTCCAGGATGGGGATCCGGATCTCCTGGCAGCCGTAGCGGGCGAAGACCTCGCGGGCGGTTTGCTCCATGAAGGCGTAGGTGCGGCAATCGTCCGGGAGGAGGTCGGCGAAGCCTTTGATGCGGCGCAGTTGGGCCATGGTGTGTTCCAGGATAAGTTGTGGCGAACGAATGCGAAACAAAGCAGTATAATTAAACTTTATTATATTGTCAAAAGCCAAAGCTCCGGATACGGTGCGTCCCGCCGCTCCATTCTTGACAATGGACCGCTTCCCCTACATAAGAACAAATGGCGTACGTGTCTTCGTGTAACACGCTAAAAACTTTTAATTTTTGAACCAGTTGGCGGTCCCGTCGCATGGGCATGATCGAAATCATATCCCTAAGTAAATGGTTCGGGGATTTCCACGTCCTCAAAGATATCACCGAAACCGTCGAGCGCGGCGAGGTGCTGGTCATTTGCGGCCCGAGCGGCTCGGGGAAAAGCACCCTGATTCGCTGCCTCAACCGGCTGGAGGAATACCAGCAGGGAAAAATTCTCCTCGAAGGGCTCGACATCCACGGCAAGGACGTCAACGTCAACGAACTGCGCACCCACATTGGCATCGTTTTCCAGCAGTTCAACCTTTATCCGCACCTGACGGTTCTCAAGAATATCACCCTGGCTCCGGTCAAGGTCAAGGGGGTGTCCAGGACCGAGGCCGAAAAAAATGCCCTGGAACTGCTCGAACGCGTCGGCATCCACGACCAGGCGCGCAAATATCCGGCCGAGCTTTCCGGCGGCCAGCAGCAGCGCGTGGCCATCGCCCGGGCCCTGGCCATGAAGCCCAAAGTCATGCTGTTCGACGAGCCGACCTCGGCGCTCGATCCAGAGATGATCAATGAGGTCTTAAACGTCATGAAGGATTTGGCGCGCGACGGGATGACCATGCTCTGCGTCACCCATGAAATGGGTTTCGCCCGCGAGGTCGCCGACCGGGTCATCTTCATGGATGGCGGGACGATTTTGGAAGAGGCGCCACCCGAGGAATTTTTCAGCAAACCCAAGCATGAACGGGCTCAGGCTTTCTTGCGCGAAATTTTATAGACGAAGCGCCAGCCTTGTGGGGAATCCGGTTCCCAGGCCCGCTTGGCGGCAGGGGAAGACATCGGCGGCAGACCGCCGCCTGACCAGCACCTGAAGAGAGGGAGGTTTCGCATGCGAAAATGGATGGGAATTTTCACGGCGGTTCTGGCGCTCCTGCTCGCCGTTTCCACCGCCCAGGCGGGCAAGCTCGAGGACATCAAGGCCAGGGGCAAGCTGGTCGCGGGCATCAAGGACTCGCAGCAGCCTTTCGGCTTTGTCGATGAAAAATCGAAGGAAATCGTCGGGTTTGAAATCGACATCGTGAAATACATCGCCGACCAATTGGGCGTGAAACTCGAGCTCAAGCCGGTCACCTCGTCCACCCGCATCCCCCTGCTCACCCAGGGCGAGGTTGACATCGTCGCCGCCACCATGACCCACAATAAAGAGCGCGAAAGCCAGGTCGATTTTTCCAACACCTATTTCATGACCGGCCAGCGCTTGCTGGTGAAGAAGGACGGCGGCATCAAATCGGCCAAGGATCTGGCCGGCAAGAAAGTCGGTTCGGCCAAGGGCTCCACTTCCGAGCAAAATATGAAAAAGGCCGAGCCGAACTGCACCGTGGTTTCCTTTGAAACCTACCCCGAGGCCTTCCTGGCGCTCAAGCAGGGCAAGGTCGAGGCCGTGACCACCGACGAAGCCATCCTGGTCGGCATCAAGTACAGCGACGACCACCCCGAGGATTGGGACATCGTCGGCGATTACATCTCGGCCGAACCCTACGGCCTGGGCGTGGTGCAAAACGACTCCAAATTCCGTAACTACGTCAACCAGACCCTGATCCGCATGTGGGAAACCGGGGAATACCAGAAGGTTTACAACAAGTGGTTCGGCAAGGACACCAAGAATTACATCCCGTTGGTCTGGAAAATGGATTTGTGGCCCTAGTCTGAACGAATCAACGAGGTTGCGGACCGGGAGAAAGCCGGTCCGCAACCGCAAAGCGAATTGAACCGGGCGCGGCTTAGCCGGAGGCGTTGTTGGCTTACACTTTCGACTGGAAGCTTGTCCTGAGCGGGGAATACGGCGATTGGATCGTCCAAGGCCTGACCATCACGCTCAAGATATCCGCTCTGGCTATTTTCTTTTCGTTGGTTCTGGGCACGCTGATCGCCGTGCTCAGGTTGACCCGGATCAAGCCTTTGGTGTGGTTCAGCGCTGCATTTACAGAGTTTTTCCGCAACACGCCGCTTCTGGTGCAGATATTTTTTTGGTATTTCGGCTCTTATTCCATCCTGCCAGAATTCGTTAACAAATGGCTCTACAGGCAGGACTTCGAGTTCGCCGCCGGGGTCATCGCCCTGACCGTATACACCTCGGCCTTCATCGCCGAGGACATCCGTTCCGGCATCTTCGCCATTCCCAAGACCCAGATCGAAGCCTCGCGGGCCACGGGGTTGTCCTTTCTGCAATCCATGCGCTTCGTCATTCTCCCCCAGGCCTTCAGGATCATCATTCCGCCGCTGATCTCCCAGTTTTTGAACGTGGTGAAGAACTCCTCCCTGGTCATGACCATCGGCGTCATGGACCTGACCTACATGACCAGGCAGATCGAGTCCTACACCTTCCATGGCTTTGAGGCCTTTACCGTGGCGACCTTGATCTATCTCGCCATCTCGCTCGTGGTCTCGTTGAGCGTCAACATCTATAACAAACGGGTGCTCAAGCTCATCCCGTACTAGATTGGAAGCCGCCGACCATGCATTGGAACGTCATCGCCAACAACCTGACTTACTTTCTCATCGGGGCTTACCCGCATGGAGAGCTCGGCGGTTTGGCCATGACCATTCTGATGGCGCTCGGCGGTATTTTCGGGGCCTTTTGGCTTGGACTGGTGTTCGGGCTCATGCGCCTGTCGAAAAAGCGCTGGCTGAATTTGCCCGCCCTGGTCTACATCGAGATCATTCGCGGCACGCCGCTGCTCATGCTCATCTTTTGGTTCTATTTCCTGGCCCCGGTCTTGTGGGGCAGGAGCCTGCCCGGCCACCAAAGCGCGCTTATTTCCCTGATCGTCTTCACCAGCGCCTATATCGCCGAGATCGTCCGGGCCGGGGTCTTGGCCCTGCCCAAGGGCCAGATGGAAGCCGCCCGGGGCACGGGCCTGTCCCGCATGCGGGCCATGCGCCACGTCATCCTGCCCCAGGCCCTGTTCAACATGATCCCCTCGTTCGTGAACCAATTCGTCAGCCTGACCAAGGATACCTCCCTGGCCTTCATCATCGGCGTCAACGAACTCACCAAGGCGGCCACCCAGGTCAACAACCGGACCATGGATGCCCCGACGGAAATCTACATCACCATCGCCTTGCTGTATTTCGTCATTTGCTACGTTCTGACCTCGCTCAGCCGACGCCTGGAAAAAAAGATCATGCGCTACCAGGCCAGGCAGCGCTGAGCGGGCGAGTGGACCTGATGGTGGAAGAACGCCTCCGGCGGCCCAAGGGGCTATGCCCCTTGGGAATCCCCGTCAAAATGGACTGGTTTTCCGGACGGGATTATTGCCATGGCGGGCGATGAATGGGAATTGGTAAGCCGGGCGCGAGGTCGACTCCGTGCCGGGATATAAAGTCCACATAGGCGCAGGCGTCGCCATGTTTGCCCTGGCTGCCGGTGTGGGCGCGTGGCTTGGCGAATACCGGGCGACCCCGCCGCAAACCGTCCTGATGGGCGCTCTGGCGATTTTGGGGGCGCTTTTCCCGGACGTGGACACGGCGAGCAAAGGCCGGCATCTGTATTACGGCGCTTTGGTCCTGGCCGACGTGCTGCTCCTCTTGCGGGAAGAGTACAAATGGGCGGCCTCGATCGGTTTTTGCGGGCTGCTCCCGGCGCTCGGCGCGCACCGGGGCTGGACCCACACCTGGTGGGCCATGCTCTTGGTCCCCTTGCCCATCATTGTTTTGCCCGAGATGTTCTACGGCTTGCCCTGGAAAACGACCCTGCCTTATTACGCGGCCTTCGTCGCAGGCTATCTCTCCCATCTGACCCTGGACAAAAATTTCTAGCGCGCGCTTGCCCTCGCCGGAAGCGCCGCCTCCAAAAGCAGGATCATTTTCTTGCTTCCACCGCGCTCCATTTCCTCAATGAAGAAGCGCAGTCCCTCTGGGCGGCTGATTTCCAGACGGTGCACCCCGGTTTTGGGCGTGGCGTGGTAGAGTAGGGTCCGTCCGCCCGCCTGCGGCAGGATCAGGACCACATGGTGGTGCCGTAGCCCGGCAGGGGTCATCTTGCTGACGCTGCCAAGGACCATGGTCCCCGGCCGCATTTGGATGAGCACCTCGCCCCAGGCCGCCGTGTCCGAGAGCGCAAATCCCCTTTGAGTCAGTCCGTTATTGCCCTGGTTCATAACGCAGGCCGCCCGCGGCAGAAGAACCGTAGGGTTTCCCGCCAGCGAGGCGATGTTCCAGATCAAGTCCCAGCCGAAGTCCCAATCCTTGCCCAGCGGCGAGTCCGGCCCGGAATCGCCCAGCCGGTCGTGGGTCGCCTGACTCAGCGCGATGTTGCGGCCGAGCAGATACCGTGAAAGCGACAACACCAGCCCGCTGCAATTGAGGCCCGGCGAGGAGAAAATCTGGTCCGGCCGCTCAAAGAGCGTATATCGGCCCTGTTCGTCCAGGGTGCCGTCGACCCGGTAGGGTAGGCCGGTGAAAGTCTCGGCCACTGTCGCGGGTGAAGCGCCTTGGGTAAGGCCTTTGGCGGCGAGGCCGGTAGGGATGGGAACGGACTGCGCGGCCAAGGGCAGCGCCGTCGCGACAAGCAGGCAGACGAGCGGAAAAACGAGCGTTGCGCCAAGACGGCTTTTTCCGGGCGAGGGCAGGCCGGAACCTTTCATGACAGTGCCGCCACGGCCCGGAAATAGCTTTCCCGGCTTGCGTTTTCCACCGCCAGCAAGGTGGCGAAGGGTTCGTTGAAATCGGCCTCGCCCACGGCGAACAGGCCGTGGCCGTGGACCATGACCGCGCGCTCGCCGCGCATGGCCTTGGGCATGGTATGGCATAGTCCGGTCGGGCCGCTCCCGACTTCGCCCGGCACGATGGGCACGTCGCCAAGGCGCCTTTGGTCAGGGCATTTGAGGTAGCAGGCGCCGCGCGCGCCGCAATCCTTCTTGGCGCACCGCATGGACATGAGCACGGAGAATTTCGGGTGGCCGTGGAGAATGGCCCGGGTTTTGGTGGTCAGGACCACCTGGGCGTGGGCCGAAAATTCGCTGGAGGCGGTCAGCCCGGCGCAAGATGAGCCGTCGAGCGGGCAGGGGTCGATGTGGCCGGGCAATTCGTCCAGCGAGCTGCCGGTCTGGCTGATATAGAGCACGTCGTCCAGGCAATAGGAGATGTTGCCGAAAAAGGAATCGACGAGTCGATAGCCCACCGTGGCCTTTCCCGCCTGGTCCATGGCTTCGTAAACCTGTGCGGCGTTGATGAACGGTCCCTTGGCCAGCACCGGAGGGGCGGACCGGACCTGGTCGAGAGAGGGTACCGCCCGGTCAAAGGCGGCCTGAAACGCCGCATCGACACGGCCCGCTTCCAGGGCGGTGAGGTAATCTCCGAAAAATTTGACAAAGCAGGCGAACAGGACCGAACTGTAGGTGACGAAGGCCTGTTCCGGGCTGACCACGCCGTGGGCGATCACGCCCGCACCCGGGATGATGACGCTTTTGCGCCGCCGCAGGCAGGCCAGAATGTCCTCGGCGTCGAAACGTTCGGCCACCGGGATGTCGTGCTGGAAAGTCCTGGTTTCGCAGTCTTCCGGGGTGATGGTTTGGCCCAGGGAGCTCAGATAATCCAGGATCGTGCGGTAGGGTTCGGCCGGACGGCAATAGAGCAGCGAATTGATGTGCAGTCCGTCGAATATTTGGGCCAGTGTGGCCGTGGCCGGGTCCTGGCGGTTGAAAACCAGTTCCGCGTCCAGCCCGGCGAGCAGCGGCGCGCCGGGATCGGCCAGCCCGGCGTCCACCAATTTTTTTTCGTACTTGGCGATCAGTCGTTCCATGTCAGGCCGAGTTCCTTCGCCTTCGCCGCCAGGGGCATTCCCTGGGGGGAAAGGCCCCGGATGCGGTAATAGGCGGACCTGGCGGCGAGAAATTCCTCGCGCGGCAGGGCGGGCACCAAGGTGCCCTCGCCGTGCGAGCCGGCCTCGGTGAAAAAACGCTCCGGCAGGTCGTCGTCGCGGTCGCAAAAGCCATTGAGCGCGTTCATGATGCGTTCGTTGTAATAGATGCGTTCGCCGCAATCGAGCAGGTCCTGGGCGCCGTAAGATAGGCCGGTGACGGCCGCGAACGCCTTGGCGTATTCCTCAAGCCCGGCGGCCAGGAAGATGAATTTGCAGGCGGTCAGGCTGTCCACGACCGCGTTGACGTCCTCGGCGATCTTCACGATCCGGGCCTTGCCCGAATAAGTGAACCGGTCGGTGGCCACGGGCTTGCGCAAAATTTCGTGGCTTACGGGATAGGCGCGCAGGTGGCAGCCGCCGCGGGTGGAGGTGACGTAGGCCAGGGACATGCCGTAGGCCCCGCGTGGATCGTAGGCCGGAAGTTCCAGGCCTTTGACGGCCATGGCCGCGCCGCTGCGACCCTTTGCCTTGGCGTATCGCGCCGTCCCTTGGGCCAGTTCCGGATTTTCACCTCGGCCGATGGCCGCAAGGAGCGAAAGAATTTCTTCCTTTGAGAGCCGCTCGCCCCGGATTTCGGCGTGGCAGGCCAGGGTTACGGCCGCGGAAATGGTATCCATGCCCAGATCGTTGCACAGGGCATTGGCCGCGACCACGGTATCCAGGTCGGTGTTGCCGCACAGGGCGGTGAAATGCGACATGGTTTCGTATTCCGGCATGGCCACGCCGCGCTCCGTGATTTTTTTGCACAGGATATGGCAGCCCTTGCAGCCGGTCTTGCGGGGCCGGTATTTTTCCTTGAAGGCGTAGGCATTGAGTGCGCCGGCCCGGTCAAAATGGGTCTTGCGGAAATTGTCGGTCGGCATCATGCGCCGGCTGTCCATCAGGTCGTAGAGCGACCCCGTGCCGTAACAGGAAAAGCCGTGTTCGCCCGAGAGCACGGGCGAGGCCATGGTCAGGCGCAGGATGTCCGCCCTGGCAGCCGAAAGCGCCTTCGGATCGAAAACAGCGATGCGTCCGGAGCCTTTGACCGTGAGGTATTTTAGGTTTTTGGCCGCAAATACCAGCCCCAGGCCGCCGCGCCCGGCGGCGAAATGCCCGTCCACCATGATATTAGCGAAGGCCACCCGGTTTTCAGCGGCCGGCCCGATGGCGGCAAAGGAGCCCTTGCCGGCCAGGCGGGCGGCAAGTTCATGAACGCTCATGCCGGTGAGGGCCCCGGCGTCGCAAAAACGCACGTTGCCGTCGACGATTTCGATACCAACCGGGGCGGCGCTCCTGCCGGTGACGACAATGCCGTCCAAACCGGCCTGTTTCATGCGGGTGCCCAGTCCCCCCCCGACCGAAGTGTCGCCGACGGTCCCGGTCAAGGGCGAGCGCGACATGACGGTCATGCGCCCGGAGGTCGGCGAAAGCGTGGCGGTCAGGGGGCCGGTGAACAGGCACAGCGGCAGTTCGGGGTCGTCCCAGTTTTTGGTGACGAACGCGCGCAGATAATATCCGGCCAGACCCTTGCCGCCGATGACAGCGTGGTAGAGCTCCGGCTCGGGAAAGATGATCTCGGCCGCATGAGTGGAAAGATTGATGCGAAGGACCTTGCCGGTCCAACCGTAATGAGGCGTGGGCATGGGGTATGGTGCGCGCGGTCCGGGAAAATTGAAGACCGCGTCCGGCTAGTTCGGATTGGCCCTGACGCGCCGGATGGCTTTGTCGATCTGCTCCAGGATTATGGCGTCGGTAATGACTTCCTCGAATACCAGGGTCAGGTGCTGGGCGTAACGGGGGGCGAGGTTGTTTAAGGTCAAGGCATAGATGTCTTCGAAATCGGAGCCGGCCGGGTCGTAGCCCGGGTGGTTGGAAAGGGCCACGGGAATGAGATTGACGACCCGCATTTCGTTGCGGTTGCGTACGCCATGAATCAGGTATTCAAGTTCTGGATGTTCGACGGGCATGGTTGACTCCGTGCCTGAGCGCCGGCGGTTCCTGGTTAAAAGTCGTTCTGAGCGTATTTTGGATTGGATTGCGTGTCAATCTCGATCGTGCCGTTGGGCAGTTTCAGCGAGTGATTGGGCGAAACCGGCGGCAGCGGCCACGAAACGCCCGGCCCATTTTGGGGCGCTTAAGGCGTGAATATGGGTGTAAGCGGCGAAGGTGTTGTCCAGGGTGATGCCGTCCTTGCCGCCGATCATGCCGTTTCCCCGGGTCATGTCCAGGGCGAACCGAAGCGGCTGCGCGCATCCGCCCGCGCCGCCTTCGTTTCTGGGCTCGGCCAGGCACAGGGAATAATGGAATTCATGCCCCTTGATGGTCTCGCCGACTTCATGGAAGGGGTTTTCGGCGACAACCCTGGCCTGGGAATACCCGAGCCCTTGGGGCCGCTCGCACAGGGTTGTGGCCAAGGGGAAAATCCCGGCCATGGGATAGCTTTTCGTGCCGATCCGCAGTTCCCGGCACAGGTACATGAAGCCGCCGCACTCGGCATAGATCGGCATGCCGGCCCGGGACAGCTCGAGCACGCGCGCCCTCACGGTGATGTTGTCCGCCAGGGCCTTGGCCTGGGTCTCCGGAAAACCGCCGCCCAGGTACAGGCCGTGGATCTCGGGCCAATCGGCTTCGGACAAAAGGCTCAACTCGACCAGCCGCGCTCCGGCGCGCTCCAAGGCTTCGAGATTTTCCGGGTAATAAAACCACAAGGCCGCGTCACGGATAAAGCCGATGCGCGGCGGTGAAGCGACTGCAGCGGCTTGAGGCCAGATCGGGAGGCCCGGCGACGTGAGCTCCGGCGCGGCGGCGGCGATGGCGCAGAGCCTGTCCATATCCGTCCAGTCGGCCACAAAGGCGGCCAACTGGTCCAGGATGATGTCCTGTCCGGCGTATTCCCGGTTGGAGATCAGCCCCATGTGGCGTTCCGGGATCGGATTTTTGGGCATTTTGGGCAGTTCGCCCAGCACCGGGACGGCGGTGTAATGCTCGATCGATTCGCGCAGGATGCGCCGGTGGCGATCCCCGGCGGTGCGGTTGAGGATGACTCCGGCCAGGTTGAGCCCCGGTTCGAACGTGGCGCAGCCCATAACCAGGGCCGCGGCCGTGCGGGTCATCTTGGTGGCGTCCAGGACCAGAATCACCGGCGAGCGCAGGCGCCGGGCCAGTTCCGCAGTCGAGCAGGTCCCGGCGACATCTTTGCCGTCGAACAGGCCCCGGTTGCCTTCGATGACGGCAAGATCGAACCCGGCCATCTTGTCGCAAAAAAGCCCGGTGATGACATCCGGTTCCAGCAGGAAGGGATCGAGGTTGGAGGCGTCGGCCCCGGCGGCCAGGCCAAGCCAGGTGGCGTCGATGTAGTCCGGGCCCTTTTTGAACGGGCGCACCCGCAAGCCCATGTTTTTCCAAGCGCGGCAAAGCCCCAGGCTGACGATGGTCTTGCCCGCTCCGCCGCTCAAACCGGCCAGAGTCAATCGAGGCAACCCGTTCACGCGGTGCATCTCCAGAGGCCCGCTCAGGCCTCGGTGAAAAAAAATGCCCCCTGCGGGGGCTGGCGGTAAGGGAAAAAAGCCAGGGAGACATACGTCTCCCTGGCTTACGAACTATTCGCCTTCTTCGGTGGAGTGCTGTTTGCCGGCGCCCACCATGCCGTACAGGGTGGTGCTTCCGCTGGACCAGAACTCGAGCTTGCCATCGTTCACCAGCGCGGTCAGGATTTTCTTGACGTCACGCTGCTTCATCTCGGGCAGAGCCTTGCATAAGTCGTTGAAATAGAACTTGGTCTTGCCCTTTTTGCCTTCCAAGAAATCCATGATGATTTTCTTTTCAGCTTCCATGGAGCGCCTCGTATTTTTGTCCCGGCGCGGGCGAGCGCCCGCGCCGGGAAGTTTTTGCCCTGACTAGAACTTGAACTGGGTGCTCTGACGCCAGGTGTAGTAAGCCGGATCGCGGAAGTCGTCGATCAGGTGGTGGGTGAACTCAAGGCCGGTCAGTTCGAAGAACTTTTCCCAGCCGATGCGTTCGGCCCACTCGCCCACGCGCTCGTACTTCATGGCGTTCTTCGAGTAGACGTCGATGATGTGCTTGATGGCCTTGGTCAGTGTGGGCCAGCGGGGCGGCTCGTTGGGAATGTAGGCCACGACCACCTTGGCCAGCTTGGGCATGGAGATGCGGTTGGACACCTTGCCGCCGACCATGATGACGCAGCCGTCGCCCTGGTAGTCGGCCAGGGGAAGGGCCGGGCACATAGTGTAGCAGTTGCCGCAGTACATGCAGCGGTCTTCGTTGACGGACACGGAGTTGATCTTTTTGCCGTCGAAGTCGGCCTTGGTGGGCTTGATGGCGCCGGTCGGGCAGGCGGCCACGGCCAGCGGGATCTCGCACACGTTGTCCAGGACTTCGTTGTCAACGATGGGCGGCTTGCGGTGGATGCCGACGATGCCGATGTCCGAGGCATGCACGGCGCCGCACATATTGAGGCAGCAGGCCAGGGCCAGGCGGATGGGGGCCGGCAGCGTCATGGACTGGAAGTGGTCGAAGACCTCGTCCATGACCGCTTTGACCGGGCCGGAGGCGTCCATGGCCGGGGTGTGGCAGTGGACCCAGCCCTGGGTGTGGATCATGTTGCTGATGGCGGCGCCGGTGCCGCCGATCGGGAACTTGTGGGACCCGCCGGCGAACTTGCGATCCTTCAGATCGGCGACCAGGGACTTCATGGCGGCTTCATTGTCGACCATGAACTCGATGTTGTTGCGGGTCGTCCAACGCAGGTGGCCGCCGCAATGCTTGTCGGCGATGTCGCAGGCTTCGCGGATGAGCGAGACGCTCATCAGGCGGGCGGCGCCGCAACGCACGGTGAAGCACTTCTCACCGTTTTCGGCGACGTGCACCAGGATACCGGGTTCGAGAATCTCGTGGTAGTCCCATTTGCCCTTGTTGCGCTTGATGACCGGAGGATAGAAATCCTCGAAGGAGCGCGGACCGATGTCGGTGATCCGGCCCTCCATCGGTTTTGCGGGATTGTATCCGGAAGATATAAATGCCATGATTTCGTCCCCCCTTATCTGGCGTGACGTTTGCGGAATTCGTTGATGTCGCGCTTCCAGCCGCCGGCCACTTCGTCCTCGCGGAAGAAGATGTACGGGTTGGAGCGGGGTTCCTTGACGTGCTGCGCGCAGGGCGTGATGTTGGTGACCTCAAGCAGCTTCTGGAAGGACAGGCGTTTCATGGTCTCGCCCACGCGCTCGCGGTTCTTGCCTTCTTCCATCCACCAGTCCCAAATGTTCTCGATGACTTCCTTGATCTCGGTGTAAGGCTTTTCGACCGGGACGAAGGGAACGAGCAGCGAGGAGAGCTGCGCGCCGTCCAGGATCGGGGCCTTGGCGCCGAGCAGGATGGAAGCGCCCTTTTCCTTGCCGACCTTGAGCGCGCGCGGCATGACGTTGATGCAGTGCATGCAGCGGGTGCAGTTGGAATTGTCGATCGTAAGCTTGCCGTCGAAGCTCATGCACTTGGTCGGGCAGCGCTCGATGACTTCCTTGACGATGTCGAATTTGCCCCAGTCGCGGCCCGCGTGGGCGCCGGCATTGGGCTTGAATTCGCCGCCGACATACGCCTTCACCTTGGCCTGGTCGATCTGGATGTCGTCTTTCCAGGTGCCGACCACGGAGAAGTCCGAACGGGCGAGAGCGGCCACGCAGCTGTTCGGGCAGCCGTCGAACTTGAACTTGAATTTGTAGGGGAAGGCCGGGCGGTGCAGCTCGTCCTGGTAGTCGTTGGTCAGGGTGTGGCACACATCCTGAGTGTCGTAGCAAGCGAATTCGCAGCGCGACATGCCCAGGCAGTCGGAAGGCGTACGCAGGTTGCCGCCGGAGCCGCCCAGGTCCGTGTTGAGCTTGTGGGTCATGTCATAGAAGATTTCTTCCAACTGAGGGGTGACCGTGCCCAAGAGAACCAGGTCGCCGGTGGAGCCGTGCATGTTGGTCAGGCCCGAGCCGCGCAGTTCCCAGATGTCGCAGACGCCGCGCAGGTAATCGGTGTGGTAGTACTTGCCGGCCGGCTGGTTGATGCGCACGGTGTGGAAATGGGCCACGCCCGGGAATTCCTCGGGCTTGTCACAGTAGCGGCCGATGACGCCGCCGCCGTACCCGAAGACGCCCACGATGCCGCCGTGCTTCCAATGGGTCTCCTTCTCCTTGTAGGACAGCTCCAGAACGCCCAACAGGTCTTCAGGGCAATCCTGGGGCGCCTGGAAGTCGATACCCTTGGGATTTTTCGCTCTGTGCGCCGCCTCCAGCTTAATGTCGGACACAAAGCTGGGCCACGGGCCGGTCTCCAGCTGGTCCAACAGAGGGGTAGGGTGTTTCGCCATTGTCATCCTCCAGTAAGAGTTTAATTAAAGGTTGCAACCGTATGGTGTGCCGTGGGCGACAAGACTAACGTCCCTGCCGCGAAGCGGCTCTTCCCGCTCAAACCGTAAACCTGATTGGATGAAACCCGCGGACGCCTCGGGGGCGTGAACACAAAGCGATATCTAGATTAGAAAACTCAGGTCTTCTTGTCAACCAGGGCGGCCCATTAGCAAGACCTTCTCGGAAACTTTTGGATTTGATAACATCCCATGATAACAGCATAAATATTTTTTTCACAAGAAAATGCCGCCAAACCCGGCCTTGCAGCGATCGGTCGGCGGTTGTCAGGGCCGGGCGCCTTTTGTATTTAAGCCTGGTGAAAGGCAAAAGCAAACAACCTGAGCGTGCGGGGCATCACTGCCTCCGCTGCGCCACCTGTTGCCGCCAGGGCGGCCCGGCCCTGCACGCTCAGGATGTCGCCCTTTACCGGCGCGGGGTCGTAAGCGGCAAGGATCTTATCACCTACCGCGCGGGCGAACTGGCCCGGGAAAACGTCCAGGGCGGGCTGATCCGGCTTGAGGCCGAAATCGTCAAGATCCGGGGTGCGCGTGAAGGCTTCGCCTGCATCTTCATCGAAGACGGCGCCAACCTGTGCGCCATCCATGCCGACCGCCCGGCCGAGTGCCGTGCCCTGGATTGTCGGGACACGCGGGAGCTTACGGCGATGTACCGCGACGGCCGTATCGGCCGCTTTGATCTGATCGACAGGCACAGCGCCCTGGGGGAGCTCGCGGCCGATCACGAGCAGCGCTGCAATCTCGCCCGGCTTGGCGAATTGGCCGCGCAGTATCGCCAAAACGGCTCGCGCGCCGCCCGGGAGGAGGTCCTGGAGAGCCTGCGCTATGACCGGGAACTGCGCCGGCTTTTGTCCGAGCGGGCGAACCTCGCGCAGGCGGAACTCGATTTTGTCTTCGGGCGCCCCCTGTCCGCGGTTTTGGCCTCGGTCGGCCTGAGCCTGGCGGCCTCGGGCGAAACCGTTACACTGATCCCCACCCAAACCGGAGCAGGTTATGCAAGACGATAGAGGACTTTTTTACTATCCAGCGCCATCGGAAAAGAAGATCCGCATGTACGTGCGCGAGAATGCGGGCGAGATCGAATTCCGCATGTGGAATCAGGAGCATCCCGAGATCTGGGAGCGCCACGGCTGGGTGCCGGCCTCGGCCGTCAAACAGGCCGCGTCCATGTACCGGCGGGACAATCCGGGCAAAGACCCCCTGACCCTGTATGACGAGAACGCGGCCGCTTTTCTGTTGCGCGAGGGAAAATGATGCGCTCCGCCGTCGATTGCCGCCTTTACGGCGAAATCAGCGGGATTGGCGACAATCTCTTTTTGCGGCTTGAGGGCCATCTGCCTCCGGAAGCGGCGTCTTTTGCGGGTGGGGTCATGGAGATCGAGTACGAAGGCCGGGCCGTGGACCTGGAGGATTTTTTGGCCGAGGCGGCCGAGCTCATGCCGCCGGGCAGTGCGGGCCACCTCGACCACATCGACAACGAACTCTGGCGGGTCAACCGCTACACCTTGCGCCCCGGAGGTTTTGACCTGGAATCCTACGGCGTGGACGATGTCTTGGACCACACCAAGGCCGAGGGTAATTTCTAACCTGGCCGCGCCGGCCCGTATGCCGGGCTTAATCCAGCGGCACAATCAGCCGGGACAACGCGTCACAGGTCGCCCAATCGACCGGGAAGTCCCATTTCCCGATCCGGCCAGCCGGACGCGCTCCGATCAGCGAATTGAGCAGATAGACGTGGTCAAACCCGGCCAAGTCGGTCAGATGGATTGGCTTTTGGTCCATGCCGATGGCGCGCTGGGCGATGCGTTGGGCGATTCCCGGCAGCTTCCAGGGCGAACTCGGCGTCATGAAGGCGCCATCCCGGGCGAAGAGTAAGGACGAGCCGGAGGCCTCGAGCACGAATCCGTCCCGGTCCAGCAGGACCACCTCATCGCAACCGGCTTGCCGGGCGCGTCTGAGCGAGAGAAAATGATCCATGCGGTTGTGGGTCTTGTGGCAGCACAGCGCCGACTCTCGCGGCCCGGGGCTGATGTCCAGCCGGTATATTTTCTTCGGAGCGGGCAGGTAGGCAGCGGCCGCAACCACGGGCCACGCCGGGGCGTCCTCGTCGGCCACGGGGTAGAAAATGTTGACCCGGACGGTTTGGCCCCAAAGTCCGTTGGCCTTGACGACACCCTCGATGGTTTCGGCGAAGTCGATTTCCTGGAAGGCGATCTCAAGTTCACGCAGGGAGTTCACGAGTCGTCCGACATGTTCGTCCAAGTGGCAGGGCCGCGAGCCGTTGAAAAATATCGTTTCGAAGATCCCGCAGCCAAAGCGGAAGGCCGGACCGGCCACCGGCAGGCCGATCAGGTCCCGGCGCAGTTCATTTCGGTAGGAAAAGAGCATGGTCCCGCCTTGCCTTAACCCGCATCCCCGACCAGGCGCAGGAAGTTCTCCGCTTTAGCGCGGGTTTCCTCATATTCCGAGGCCGGATCGGAATCGATCACGATGCCGCTTCCGGCGTAAAACTTCAATTCATTTGAGCTGGTATCGTACACGGCGGTACGGATGGCAACCGAGGAATCCAGGTCGTTGTCCCCGCCGATGACCATGAAAGCGCCGCAATAGATGTCCCGGGAGTGCGGCTCCAGAGCGTCGATGATTCCCAAGGCGCTCTGCTTCGGGCAGCCCGTGACCGACCCCCCGGGAAAAGCGTCAAAAAAAAGATCTAGACAGCTCCGGCCCGGCCGGAGAATGCCGCTGACGTTCGAATACATCTGGAGCAAATCATCAACGGCCAGAATCGATTTATGGCCGGAGACCGCGACCGATCCGTAAGCGCAATTGCGCGAAATGTCGTTGCGGATCAAATCCACGATCATGGAAAGCTCGGCGTCTTCCTTTGGGTTTTGGCGCAGGCGCAAGGCCGCGATCGCCGCCTCGGCGCCGATCCGCGCGGTGCCCTTGATGGGCTGGGACAGGACCCGGCCCCGGCGTACCGAGATGAACCGTTCCGGCGAAGCGGACAGGATGCGGTGCCGGCCGGAAGCGAACCAGACGAAAAAGGGGGCCGGATGGCGATTAAGCAGGTCGAAAAAAAGCCCTGGACCGTCAAACTCCGGCCATTGGCAAGAGAACATGATGGACAGGCTGACCTGGTAAATGTCCCCGTCCCGTATGCGTTCCAAGGCCCGTGACACAGCCTTCTGGTAACCCTGGCGGTCAAGCGAAGCCTGGCACGGACCAAGGTTTTCGGGTCGGGAAAAAACGGGCGCGGCGGGGAGAGTGCGGCGGCACAATGCGCTGATCGTCTCGCCAATCACCCGGTCGCGGGAGGTGATCTCCAATGCGCCGGTTTGTTGGTCATAGGCTGCCATGACGGCGTATTTCTTGAAATGGCCCAGGGGGAAACGGCTTTGTTTGCCAATGGGAAGGCCGCGTAAGATCTGACCGTATGGATAGCCGAGAAAGCCCAGGGCCGGGCCGCCCGGCCCCAGGGCGAAGGCCTTGATGTCGCACCCCGTGGTGAGAGGGGTCACCAGGAATTCTTCGCACGGCTCGATGCCGGCGAGGCACCGGGTCTCGCCGGGAAATCCGCGCCCGGAGAAAAACAGGTCGGCCCGGTGCTGGCTTGCAAGGACACGGGCCAAACTGGCAAAGGAGCCAGGGTCAAGAGGCTGCGAAAAAGTCCAGGGCATGGCGGATGAAGAAGGGGCCGTCGGTGGTTAAAAAAGATTCCGGGTGGAACTGGTAGCCGAGGATTTTTCGCGAAACATGCCTGGCGGCCATGGGCACGCCCCCGGCGTTTCGCGCGGTCACGTCCAGGCAGGAGGCCGGCTGGCGCAGGTAAAGCGAATGGTATCTGGCGACATCGAAGTGTTTTCCGGCGAAGACGATACGGTCGGTCCGGCCATGGAAACAGCCGGGGAGGCGGGCGGTGTCGCCGCCGAAATGGTCGTTGATGATCTGCAGCCCAAGGCAGACGCCCAAGATGGGAAGGCCGGATTCCAACAGGCGGTCGTAAGCGGGATACGCCCGGGGGTGGCCCGGCCCCGGCGAAATCACCGCCAAATCGAAGGCTGAAAAATCAAGCTCAGGGAGCGCGTCGTACGGCCTGACCTGAACCTCCCCTGGAATGCAGGCGGCCAGCAGGTGCTCCAGGTTGGCGGTGAAGCTGTCGTTATTGTCCAGAAGCAGGGTCAGCAAGACAAAGCCTTTTCCGGTAGCGCGTAAATTCACTGTAGATGCAGCCGCAATACGGCTGCCGGTAAATCCCCCAGTCTTTGGAAAGCGTGATCCCCGCTTGCCAGCCTTCCCGGAAATCCCGGTAGAAGAACCGGGCCGGCCCCCCCTGCGCGGCTTGCTCGCCAGTTTGCCGGATCAGTTCGTGGTTTTGGTATTTGCTGTAGAGCAGGGAGCTGGAGAACCAGTCAAAATCGCGCTCGCGTGCGAAGGAGGCGGCGCGCCCGAGGCGCAGGTCGTAGCAAGCCCGGCAACGCTCCCCCTCCCGGAAGGCCGCTTGGCGCAGGAACACCGTCGGGTCGTATTCGGCGTCCAGATAGATCACCGGGATACCAAGGCGCGAAGCGACTTGTTCCACACCTTCGCGGCGGCGCAGGTACTCGGTCAAGGGCTGGATGTTGGGGTTGTAGAAGAGCCCGGTCACCTCCAACCCCGCCTCCAGCAGGTCGCGCGTCACCGTGATCGAGCACGGGCCGCAGCAGATATGCAGGAGCAGCCTCGCCACGGCGGATCATTCCTGGGCGATGACGATGGTCTTGCCGTATTCGGTCTCCAGGGCGCAGAGCCTGGAGCGCTTTTGGTTGAGCAGGTACAGGGCCAGGTCGGCCGGGGCCTTGTAGGTGATCACCTCGGGGCAGTTTTGGCGCTTGAGCTGACGGTAGATGTCTTTCAGCGACTGCATGGACTGCCATTCCAGGTTGCGCCTGCGCCCCGACCCGTTGCAATGCGAGCAGGGCTCGTCGCTGATGGACAGGGCCGAGGAGCCGATGCGCTGGCGCACCATTTCCAGCAGGCCGAACTTGGACAAACGTCCGACGTCGGTGCGGGCGCGGTCGTTTTTGACCGCCGCGCGCAGGGTCTTTTCCACCTCGGCGCAGTGCTTGCGGTCCTTCATCTCGATAAAATCGATGACCACCTGGCCGCCGATGTCGCGCATGCGCAGTTGCCTGGCGATTTCCGCGGCGGCTTCCATGTTGGTCTTGAGCACCATCTCCTTGAAGTTGGTTTCGCCGCCTATCTTGCCGGAGTTGATGTCCACGGCGGTCAGGGCCTCGGTATGGTCGAAAACCAGCCGGCCCCCGCTTTGCATGGTCACTTCCCGGGAATGGAGCTGTTCGATCTGGCGTTTGAGGTTGAAGCGCTCCCACAGCCCGTGGTCCGGGTCGGTGTGGAGCTTGACGATGCCGCGCCGCCTGGGGAAGACCAGGGCGACCATCTCGGTCACCTGGTCGGCGGTGGCTTTATCGTCCAGCCAGACCTCGGCGATATCGTCGGTCAGGTAGTCGCGCACCGCCCGCGAAGCCAGCTCGGCTTCCTTATAGATAAGAGAGGGGACGTCCTGGGTCGTGCCCTTCTGGCGGACATCCTTCCACAGGCGTTTGAGAAAGGACAAATCCCGCTCCAGGGCGGTCTTGCTCTGCTCGATGCTGGCCGTGCGCACGATCAGGCCCAGGCCTTCGTCGAGCTTGATCTTGGAGGCCATTTCCTTGAGGCGCTTGCGCTCCTCCTCGTCCTCCACCTTGCGCGAGACCCCGCGCTGCTCCCGGCCCGGGGTGAGCACGAAATAGCGTCCCGGAAGGGAGAGGTAGGTGGTCAGAAAGGCCCCTTTGCTCCCGGTCGGCTCCTTGACCACCTGGACCAGGAGCTCCTGGTTCTTTTTGAGTGCTTTTTGGATGGGCGGATACTTCGGCCCTTTGCCCGGGACCCAGTCCACGTAGTATTCGGGATGGACCTCGTCGATCTGGAGAAAGCCGTTGCGTTCGGCCCCGTAGTTGACGAAGGCCGCCTGCAGCGAGGGATCGATATTGTGAATCTTGCCTTTGTAAATATTGCCCCTGGTCTTGGCCTGGTTGAACATCTCCAGGTAATATTCCTCCAGGGCCCCGTCCGTGGCCGTGGCCACCTCGATCTGTTCCCCGGGCAGGACGCTGATGAACATTTTACGCTTGTTCTTTTGCTCTTTAGCCATAAAATTCTCCCCGCGCGGCCCGGGCGACACAAGTCCCGGCCGGCAAAAAAATGTCCTGGCGGGCATGCCCGCCGTAAATATTGTCCCCCGGGAAAGGCGCTTATGCGCCCGCCAGGGAATAAAATTTCGCGCCCAGTTGATCGCGGGCGACGATCCTGCCTTCGTCCTCCAGGGTGCCGAGAATCCGGCCGAGTTCCTCGTCCGTCCGGCCCAGTGCCCGGGCCAGTTGCGAGGCGGTCTGGGGCCTGCGCCGCAAGGAGCCGATGACGGCGTCTTCAAGCGAAGACGGCGCGCGGGCGTTCATAAGGCCGGCAGGACCGTGGCCGCCCAGGGTGCCGGAAACCGGCAAAGACCCCAGGGCCCGGCTGAAATTTTCCATCGCCCGGGCGGAGGCGGTTTTCGCCTTCGGATACGCGCCCGGCCGGGACAAGCTGACCACGTCGATCCTGTCGGGACGGCACAGGGAGCGGAATTGACGCAGCGCCTCCAAATTCTCAACGCTGTCGTTTATCCCATCCGCGAGCAATACCTCAAGATAAATTCGTCCGGAAAATTGTTCGCGCAAGCGCACCAATCCGTTTTTGACCATCTCCAGCGAAATTTCCGGGGCCGGCCGGTTGAGTCTGGCGAATTCGCTGGGGACCAAACTGTCCAGCGAGGGCAGCACGATGTCCGCGCTCATGATATCCGAGCGCACCGCACCCTGCCAGAGCAGGCTGGAATTGGTCAGGATCGCCACCGGCGTGTCCGGATAGACCCTCTTCGCCCCGGCGATGATTTCCCCGATGGCCTCGTTGAGGCACGGTTCGCCCAGCCCGCCCAGGGTCACCGCGTCCACTGGCGAGGGGTCCGTGGCCTTGTGCGCGGCCAGCTCGGCGAGAATGGCGTCCGGCTTGACGTAGACGGCGCGTTTGACGGTTTTTTGGGCGGTCGGCCCAACTTCGCAATACAGGCAGTCGAAGCTGCAAATCCTCGCGCCCAAAAGGTCCAGCCCAAGCGAGCGTCCCAGGCGTCCGGAGAGCACCGGGCCGAATACGTAGCGCAATTTCGTCGGGGAAGCGGCGGTCATTTGCGGCAGCATACGCGATATGGCTTGACAGGCCAAGCCGCTCCCGTACACCTTGCCTGGTTGCCGTAAAAGAGGGGAGATATGCTCGAAAAAGGCCAATTGGCGCTGCTTGTGAGCCAGGGGGGCACGCGCTACATGCGCTTGATCGTCCCGGGCGAAGTCCTGCACACGCAAGACGGAATGCTGTCGATGGACGCCGTGATCGACGCCGGATACGGCGGCGTGGTCGCCACGCACCTGGGACGCCCGTATCGGGTGATCCGGCCCACGCTCTATGATCTGGTCAAGGGGGTCAAGCGGGCCACCCAGATCATTTATCCCAAGGATATCGGCTATATCGTGCTCAAGCTCGGGATCGGGCCCGGAACCCGGGTGGTCGAGGCCGGCAGCGGGTCGGGATCGCTGACCCTGGCCATGGCCTGGCTGGCCGGGGAGACGGGCAAGGTATACACCTTCGAGCGTCGGCCGGAATTCTCCAGCCTGTGCGGCGATAACCTGGATCGCGCCGGCGTCGGCCACCGGGTGGTCCGTTTCGCTCACGACATCGCCGAGGGCTTTGTCCCGCCCGGCATCGCCGGAACGCAAGACGACCCCAGCGGTGCGGACGCGCTGTTCCTGGACGTGCGTACCCCTTGGGACTATCTCGACCAGGCCGCGAGCGTCGTCGCTCCGGGCTCGCCGATCGGTTTCTTGTTGCCCACCGCCAACCAGGTCAGCGACCTGTTGGCCGCGTTGGAAACGAGTCCCTTCGAAGACGTGGAAGTGCTGGAAATACTGGTGCGGCGCTATAAGCCCGTGGCCGAACGACTGCGCCCGGACGACCGCATGGTGGCCCACACCGGCTATTTGATGTTCGCCCGGCACAAAGGCAAGGATTTTGTCCCGCCTCCGGCCCCTCCTGAGGAGGAGCAAGGCGTGGACGCCTCGGAGCCCTTGCAGGAAAGCGCTACCGAGCCGGCAGGGCAAGCAGAGGAGGAGCCGTCATGAAACCGGAAGAAACCCTGGGCGCCTCCCCCGAAGCCAAGATACTGACCACGGCCAGGGCCTTCCAAGCCAGCCGCGTCCTGCTTACCGCCCATGAACTGGACGTCTTCACGCTCATCGCCCGCGGGACGCGAAGCGCCCGGGACCTCGCCCGGGCGGCCTCGGCCGACGTGCGCGCCATGGACCGGCTGCTGCACGCGCTGTGCGCCCTGGGTTTTTTGGAGAAAAAGGACGACGTGTTCGCCAACACCCCGGAATCGAAGCGTTTTTTGAGCCGGGACGGGGCGGATTACCTCGCCGGCCTGGCCCACATGTCGCAGCAATACCAGAGTTGGGCGACTTTGACCCAGGCGGTCAGGCAAGGGAGCAAGGTCGACCAGGGGCCGGTCGACAGCGACGACGAGAACCGCACCCAGGCCTTTATCGCCGCCATGCACGGCCGGGCCAAGGGCAATGCCGAGAACCTGGCCCGCCTGATCGGACTTGGCGGGGTGCGGCGCATCCTGGACGTGGGCGGCGGTTCGGGTGTTTACGCCATGGCCTTGGTCCGGGAGGCTCAAGACGCCACGGCGGTGGTGCTCGACCTGCCCAAAGTGGCCGTTCTCACCCGGGAATACCTGCGTCAGGCGGGCCTGGCTGATAAAATCACGGTCTCGCAAGGCGACTACCACCAAGCCGATTTCGGTTCGGGCTTCGATCTGGTCCTCTTTTCGGCAGTGCTCCATATCAATTCAGAAAAAGAAAATCTCGCGCTCATCCGCAAGGCCTTTGCCGCCTTAAACCCCGGCGGGCGCATCGCCATCGAGGATTTCGTCATGGACGAGGACAGGACCTCGCCCGCGCGCGGCGCCATTTTCGCCCTGAACATGCTCGTCTCCACCTCCCGCGGCGACACCTACACCGAATCCGAAATTCGCGGCTGGCTTAGCCTGGCCGGATGCGCGGACATCGTGAGGAAACAAACCGGTCCGGGCTCGTCCTTGATTATCGGCCGCAAGCCGGCCTGACCATCCCTCCCTCAAGTTTTCGGCCTTGCGGCCGAAAAGAGACTCAACGGACTCGCTTGCGTTGATGCCCGGATGGCGTTGGCGTGAGCCTCGCGGATGGCCCGAGTATTTCTTCTCGGGGTCTCTCCATCCGGGGGGGCCGTGGTTTCGCCGGCATGGACGCCACCGGCGGGGGGAGTTTTCCATGAACAAGGTAGTCGCCTTGGATGCGTTTCGGTGCGAAAAGCGCGAGCGCGTTCCGGCCTTGCGGCCTCAACCTTCCACCAGACCGCCTATTTCCGATGTGGATATCTGGGGCCGGGACTACGCGGCCTTGGACAACGTGGTTCACGGTATCCTTAAAATCCACGAGATCGTCTCCCATTATGTCTATCCAGACGAGTACTGGCACGACGCCCTCTTGTGCCTGCTCGACGCGGCCCATCAGTGCCGCAACGGTGGATTCGAGCGGTTGCATGAGGCCGCCGAACGGGTGGCCGGGTTGATTTTGCTGTGGATGGACGAGTTCAACCGCAAAGACATGTATGCGGCGCTGTTGATTTTGAGCTTGATCGAAAAATCACCGGTCCACAAAGCTTCGGAAGCGGCCCACACCGCTTCCTGATCGCTTTCGCCCCTTGCGGCCCAGGCCGCAAGGGGCTCGGATGCCGTCACGCGCGAGGTGTTTCCGCTGTTGCGCTTGGCCCCGGCTTGGGCCATATCTGGAAAAACGCGCCGACGAGGAAACGCTCGTGGACTTGGAAGAAGTCTATTTCGACAGGTACCAGCGCTTCAGGGCCGCCGCCGAACTGCTGGCGGAAATGTTCCCGGGGCAGCGGCTCGACCTGCTCGATATCGGCGGTTTCGACGACGCCTTCCGCGAGTTCGTACCCGAACATCGCATAACCGCTTTCAGCGGCATCATCTCGCAAGGAAATAAAGCCCCCTTCGCCGATGTGGCTTTCGACGTGAGTATCGCCCTGGATGTGCTGGAACATGTCGCGTCCGGCGATCGCCAGTTCTTTCTCTCTGAAATCGCCAGGGTGGCGCGTCTTGGCTGCCTGGTTTCGTTCCCCGCTCCCCAAGCCCGCGAGGCCGAAGAATTCGTCTGGAGACTGACTGGGAGCGCCTGGCTGGCGGAACACAAAATCCACGACCTGCCGGATCCCGGGAAGTTCGAAACCATGGCCAGAAAACTCGGCCTGAGCCTAACCAAACGACCGAGCGCGAGCCTGCCCTCCTGGACCGCCATGATGCTGCTCATGCACGGCGTCGATAAACCGCTACGGCACGAAATCAGCGCTTTCTTCAACCGCCACTTCTACCAGACCGAAAACCGCGAACCCGCCTACCGATATATTTACTTTTGCCGGAAGGATTGAAGAGGAACCGGGGGGGGGGGGTTTTTTTTTTAAAATTTAAAAAAAAACCCCCACACAAAAACAAAAAAAAAAAAAAAGCAAAAAAAAAA
>Ga0326727_10000456_pt1:165000-167500 | contig 168599 bp, 151 predicted proteins | sample MB2enrmetagenome_FD_207643 | JGI IMG/M metagenome (GOLD analysis project Ga0326727, IMG submission 207643) | Lab enriched peat soil microbial communities from McLean, Ithaca, NY, United States - MB29MY | ecosystem: Environmental > Terrestrial > Soil > Wetlands > Peat | place... | reverse complement strand
GTCAGACCGTATACGTCGTCTCTCGACTTCGCACAGCCCTGTGTTTTTACTAAACAGTCGCTACCCCCTCTTTTGTGCCACCCAACCATGGTTGCCCACGATTGGGTCTTGCTTATCCCGAAGTTACGCAAGTAATTTGCCTAGTTCCTTCAACATGGTTCTCTCAAGCGCCTTGGTATACTCTACCAGTCCACCTGTGTCGGTTTCGGGTACGGTCTATACGCTAGAGCTATTTCCTGGAATGCTCAAAAAGCCAGATCAATCCAATAAGATCTGACAACATCTCGCATTCGTCACTTCTAGCAGGTACAGGAATATTCACCTGTTTCCCATCGACTACGGCTTTCGCCCTCGCCTTAGGAGCCGACTAACCCTGCGCGGATTAACCTTGCGCAGGAACCCTTGGACTTACGGCGACAGAGTTTCTCACTCTGTTTGTCGCTACTCATGTCAGCATTCGCACTTCCGATACCTCCAGGACCTCTCACGAGTATCCCTTCACAGGCCTACGGAACGCTCCGCTACCGCGTGATAAAATCACGCCCACAGCTTCGGTATATGGCTTGAGCCCCGTTACATTTTCGGCGCAGGATTTCTATTAGACCAGTGAGCTATTACGCTTTCTTTAAAGGATGGCTGCTTCTAAGCCAACCTCCTGGTTGTTTTGGAATTCCCACATCCTTTCCCACTTAGCCATAATTTGGGGACCTTAGCTGGTGGTCTGGGCTGTTTCCCTCTCGACGATGGACCTTAGCACCCACCGTCTGTCTGCCGTACAAAACTCCTCGGTATTCGGAGTTTGGTTAGGTTTGGTAAGTCTTTGGGACCCCCTAGCCCATCCAGTGCTCTACCCCCGAGGGTATACATACGACGATCTACCTAAATAGATTTCGCGGAGAACCAGCTATCTCCAAGTTTGATTGGCCTTTCACCCCTAGCCACAGCTCATCCCCGACTTTTTCAACAGGCGTGGGTTCGGCCCTCCAGTGGGTGTTACCCCACCTTCAGCCTGGCCATGGCTAGATCACTTGGTTTCGGGTCTTCTGCCCGCGACTGAATGCCCTATTCAGACTCGCTTTCGCTGCGCCTACGCCTAACGGCTTAAGCTTGCCGCGAACAGAAACTCGCTGACCCATTATACAAAAGGTACGCCGTCACACCAAAAGGTGCTCCGACTGCTTGTAGGCATCCGGTTTCAGGTCTCTTTCACTCCCCTTGTCGGGGTGCTTTTCACCTTTCCCTCACGGTACTTGTTCACTATCGGTCACCAGGGAGTATTTAGGCTTGGAGGGTGGTCCCCCCATGTTCAGACAGGATTTCACGTGTCCCGCCTTACTCAAGTCCTTTGATCTCGCCTTCGCATACGGGGCTATCACCCATCTTGCCGGACTTTCCAGACCGTTCTGCTAACTCGATCAAAGGCACTGGCCTGCTCCGCGTTCGCTCGCCACTACTAGCGGAATCTCAATTGATGTCTTTTCCTCCAGGTACTGAGATGTTTCAGTTCCCCGGGTTTGCCTCGCATGCCTATGTATTCAGCATACGATCCTCTTACGAGGGGGTTTCCCCATTCGGATATCCATGGATCAAAGCCTGCTCGCGGCTCCCCATGGCTTTTCGCAGCGTGCCACGTCCTTCATCGCCTCCTGGTGCCAAGGCATCCACCGAATGCCCTTTTGTCGTTCAATTATCCTCACCACAGCTTGAACATTGAACACATTCAAACTGCTACCCACCATGCACAGGAACCATCCATCAGATTGCAGCTCCAATCTCCATTTTCAAAACCAGCCGCTAGGAACAGCTTGCTTTCAAAACTTCATCGACCAAAACCAAACCCGACAGCGTTTGACTGCACCGGTAGGTGAGATCACACACATGCCTCTGAACACTCGAACCACTTGCGCTTACGCTTCACGGCTTGCGCCGCTCCACGGGTCAGACAACCCAAGCACAAGAGCCCGGACCAGTTTACGCTTTCACGCAAACCAATACGCGCATCCAGATGCACCAAAACCTATTCACCCTGACAAAGAACAAATTTGCTCTTCAACAATTAAGCTGGGAACAAACATCCAACCCTTCACAACCTCGACCTTTGCAGGAACGAAGCCAAGAAGAATCGAAACTCGAATTTTCCTGTAACAACACGCCGGCAGGCTCAACGCCCACCGATCATCCGAAAACCTTCTCACCAAACTGGTGGAGATGGACGGAATCGAACCGACGACCCCCTGCTTGCAAAGCAGGTGCTCTACCAATTGAGCTACATCCCCAGTTTATCTGAGCGGCCTGATTCAGACTGCGCGGCTAAACCGCTCCGCCATCAGGACGCCACCACCAACCAATGGTGGGCCAGGGAGGACTTGAACCTCCGACCCCACGCTTATCAAGCGTGTGCTCTAACCAACTGAGCTACTAGCCCAAGAGTTTAAGTCCGCATCGGTTCGGAACACTAAAGTTCCAACCGCTGTTACAGGAAAGGGATACGTTGATGGCG